>Ga0307421_1001983_pt1 | contig 11865 bp, 15 predicted proteins | sample SalMarWE160270MG_FD_202163 | JGI IMG/M metagenome (GOLD analysis project Ga0307421, IMG submission 202163) | Salt marsh sediment microbial communities from the Plum Island Ecosystem LTER, Massachusetts, United States - WE1602-70 | ecosystem: Environmental > Aquatic > Marine > Intertidal zone >...
GTCCACACATAGACGGCAGCCGATACATTTCTCCGGGTCGGTGACCGGGACGTATCCGCAGCGCGCTTGCTCCGCGTAGCTACCCTTGTCCCGCGCCTGGCGCAGTGGGAAACAGCAGCAGGTGCAGCAGTTGCATAGCTCGTAAGGCCGTGCTCCGTCTTCGAAGTAGAAGACCTGGTGAATGTCGCCGCGTTCGGTCGTCGTTCGGACGATCTGCACTGCCTCATGCGGCGAGATCCGCTTCGCCTTCTGGGGGTCCTGCGGCGAGGCGTGCTCGAACAGCATACACACCGCCCACGTTTCGCGTGGGCACACCTGCATCTCGGAGCGGCAAGGGCAATCACGTAGGTAGACCTTGCCGGCCCCGGCAACCAGCCTCTCCGCTTCCTGCGGCGGGATGATCAGGCGGACTGCCGTCTCTGGCTCAATCATCTGCTGCTTCTGGCTATTGACGTCATCCAGCAGACCGGGCGGCCCTGTCCTGAGTGCCTTCCGCAACGGCTGCCAGCAGGACAAGCGGCCCCAGCGCGAAGTACGTTATGTAGCCGATGCCTGTGATCAGGCTGAGGGTACCGTCTGCATCGAAGAGCCACAGCAAGGGGTAGCCGAAGATTGCCAGCTCAATGCATAGCAGACACAGCGCCACGAACAGGATCAGGCACGGCTTCAGTATCCCGGCCAGGAAGCGCGCTGCGCCGCCAGATAGAATCCTGCGCCACCGCCGCAAGGGCTTGTCGATGCTGGCTGCGGCTACGATGGCCATGATGGCGCAGATCGGCGGGGCGAAGCCACCCCCCACCAGGAACATGGCCACCGAGAGAATCCCGAGCACCAGCGTACCGCGCCGGCGCTCTACGAACGCAGTGGCCCAGACGATGAAGATCAGGCTGACTATTGTCGCCAGGATGCCTGTTGCCAGGAAGTTGGGAACCAGCGTGAAGGCTGGTTCCGCACCGTGCTCCCACAACCTCTGCAGCGGGCCGATAGCATCTATCACGTTGCCACTCGGCGCCACGTTCCCTTGCAGAATCTCGAACAGGCCGTGCTCCAGGCCGGCCAGGCCCGCCACGAAACCTACGCTTGAGGCGACCAGCCTCATCCCGCTGACGCTGTGCCGACCTAGCGACATGCCCTGCCCTGGTACCTTGCTCATTCGTCCCTTCTCCTGTGTGATCTCATCGCTGCCTTCGCGGCGGCCACTACCGCTGCTATCTACGCACGATCGCCCAGGCAGTTGCAGTCGGCGACCCGGTGCCTTCTCCGCAGCTCCGGGACCCAGCGAGGCACACGTCTCTTGTACTCAGCGTAATCTTCTCCAAGGCGCCGCTCGGCATACGGCTCCTCGACCAGCCGCACGAACAGGTCTATGCAGGGCACGAAGGCCAGCGACAGGAGCAGGAAGGTGGCGGATCGGGTCGCGAGAGCAGTGCCGACGAGCAACAGGGCCTCGCCGCCGTAGATCGGGTTCCGCATCCAGCCATACGGCCCGGCCGCCACCAGCCGGATCGTTGGGTCGCCAGGCGCACCGCTCGCGCCACCGTGTTTCCAGAGCGTGCAGGCCGCTGCCACTATCAGGATTGCACCCGAAGCCACCAGCGGGATGGCCACGATCACCGGCAGACCGGGAAGCGGTTCAGACCACAGGGGGTCAAGGCGGAAGGCAAGCGCAGCGCCCAGAATAGTCAGGGCGCTGAGCGCCAGGTTGATGATCAGTACCCGAACGCTATTCATGCCCCGTAGAGCACCGACAGAATGGTGCAGCTGTGAAACGAGACCGCTGCTGGGTCCTCTCACCACAGGCCGGGGATCAAGCGATGGCGGGTGTCCTCAGCGTACTCCTCGTACCCGGCGAGCTCTTCGAGGAGCATCCGATCCTCAAGTCTGGTGCGGACTATCAGGGCGACCGCCATGCCGACCGCGGGAATGAGCGCCCACAGCGCATCCAGCATGAACGGGAAAGCCAACGAGGCGACCAGGGCCCCGGCGTAGGACGGATGGCGCACAAGGCGATAGGGGCCGCTAGTCACAACCTCCTGCCCTCTGTCTTCCTGGATCCGGGCCACAGCAGAGAAGTAGGGATTGACCACCATCGCCCACACTGCCAGGCCGTACGCGCCGGCGACGCCCATGGCCGCCACGTACTGCCAAGGCGCCGCAATGGTCTCCGACCAGCCAAAGCGGTGATCGAGCCCGGCGACGATCGTCATCGCCATTGGGCCATAGATGCCGACGATCCCTACCAGCAGGCGATCCCAGGACTTCGTCCCTTCCGATTCGGTGAATCTGGCTCGCTCTCGCAGCGTGTCTGGATTCCTCTTCAGCACGATCAGCCTGCTGCCAATGGTCGACGCTAGAAGCAGGGCAGCGTATAGCCAGGCCATCGGCCATTCCAGCGTGCCGGCCGATATGAAGAGGAGAGCCGGCACGAGGAACAGGTAGGCCACGAGAGCGATTAGCGCCCGAATGAAGGTGCTTGCTTGCAGCTGGCTGTCAGGACTCATCGATGGACCTCCCGTTTCTGCTGACGAGGCCGCCGGCGGAGGGGCGCTCGGCAGGGCTCGTGCCGGCGCCTATGCCGCGCCGTCCCCGGCTGCCGCCGCTGATCTGGCCAATTGCAGGACGCGCTCGATGAAGGGTCCCTTGCTCTCAACATAGGCGTCACGGTCAGCGGGGTGCCGCAGTGCCAGCTCCTCCTTCAGCACGGCGTATTCGCCGGCCAGCTCCGGGTGGTCGATCAGGTAGTCACGAAACAGCAAATGGTCTTTCCATCTGCGGCTGCGTATCCCGAAAGCGTGTATGTGATGGGTCCTGGGGCTGCCCTTCTCGAAGTAGTGCCTCCGTGGTATGCCGTACTCCCCTCGGTACCAATAGCCCAACTGCTCGATGGGGTGGATGCACACCCTGGCTTCCTCGAAGCTCTTGACGGCTATGCCGATGTCAATGATGGGCTTGGCCACCAGGCCGGGGATGGACGTGCTGCCGATATGCTGGATATCGAGCATCTGCTCGCCGACGGCGGCCTGCAGGAGTGCCTTCTCCTCCTCGAACAGCCTGGCCCATTCGGGTGTGTACGGGTGCAGCTCGACGACGCCGTCCCTCAGACCAATCACGCTGCAGTCTCTCATCAAGCCTCGACGTTGCGGCGAGTCTTCACCGGGGTCGGCGCGCCGCCAAGAGCTACTTGACGGTATCGTCCTCATCCCTGCCCAGCCGCCGGTAGTGGTCTCGGCGCGTCTTCTTGTCCCGGTCGTGCTCCTCGTGCGCGTACCTGGCCACTTCCTCGGCTATGTCCTGGGGCACGACTATCACGCCGTCGCCGTCGGCCACAACCACGTCGCCCGGGCGGACCTGCACCCCGCCAACACACACCGGGATGTCCTTGGCGTCGAACTCCAGCCTGGCCTGGACCATGGCCTGGCTGCAGAAGGCGGACCAGAAGGGTATCTGCTGGATGATGATCTCGTCCGTATCCCGCACTCCGCCATTGGTGACGAACCCCCTGGCCCCGGCCTCCAGGCAGCCTAGCGTGTTGGCCGAACCCATCAGGCCGGCGTTGACGCCCGACTGATCGATGACCAGGAAGTCGCCCTCTTCGATATCCTCTACCCATGGGTAGCTGCACACCTCAGAGTAGTATGTGGCTACCCACTTAGCTCTCAAGAGAGGTACGTGCAGGGCGAGGGCTCCATAGGCATCTTCCCTTACCGCGACTTCGGTTGGGTACCGGCGATGAAGACAGTGCTGCTCGTCTACTCGGACAGCAGGACTTCCGAGAAGAAGGGCAGCATGGCGCTTTCCATGCGCGGCCCCAGGAGACTGGCGTGCCCGCCGCTGAAGCTGACCAGCTGGTGCTCGATCCCGGCTGCGGTCAGCTGCTCTGAGAAGTACTCGCAGCCTTGCGGGATCCACCGGTACTCGTCAGACGTGCCGTACTCCAGGGCGATTGCGTTGAGCGCCAGGATGTTGTCCCGGTATGTCTGTACCTCTTCGGCGATGCCGCCGAAGCCGTCCTCCCAGGCTTGCCAGACCTCCTGATCAAGAACCAGCTCTCCCTCCACTTCCTCATAAGGGTACTCAACGTAGGGGGCATTCCTATCCGGATTCGGGGAGAAGGCCATCCCGTAGTTGATCGTGAAGGCCAGGTCTTCGCCAAAGGAGCGGGCAATGAACTCGGCGTGCGCTTCCTCTCTGGAGAGGCCGGCCAGCTCGCGCTCCAGGGCCAGGAACTGGTCCACGGTAGCCTCATTGCGAAACATCTGCGAGTTGGCCAGCCCTTCCTCGTCGAACAGCCCTGGGCTCATGCTGTAGACGCTGCCGAAGACGTCGGGGTGCAGCATCGCCAGGTTCAAGGCACCATACCCGCCCATCGAATGGCCGCTGATCCCTCTCGAGTCGGCGCTGGAGATCGTCCTGTACTCCGCGTCTACGTAGCTCACCAGGTCCTGGACGATGAAATCCTCCCAGTTCCCGCTGACGGACGAGTTCACGTAGAAGCTCCCGCCCAGCACGTGCTGTCCCTCCGGGATAACGACGATCATCTCGCCAATCGTCCCGGCTGCGATGAGCCTGTCCGTGGATCCCTGCAGCATGAATCCCCGGAACGTGCCGTAGGCGAAGGCGCCGACGTCGGTGCTGTAACCCGGAAGGAAGTAGACGACCGGGTAGCTCCTGCCAGACGTCCCGTACGACGCCGGCAAGTAGACCAGGGCTTGCTTCTGCGCCGGGTCCCCCAGCAGGTTCTCCTCGAGCGAAGGGGCCGGGACGTCGATCCAGAGCAGTTGCCCAGTTGTGCTGGCCTGAACAGGTGTGCTCGTCGGCGTAGGAATGCCTGCCGTCGGGCTGGCCGTCGGGTTCGCGCTGGTCGTGTCACACCCAGCCAGGAAGAGGGCAGCCAGGAGCAAGCCAGGCAGCTGTCGGCGTGGTTCTCTGTGAGTCATCGTTGTCTCCTCGGTGCTTCCTTGTCGTTCAGCGGCACGGCCCGGCTTCTCCAGGAGTCCTACCTTCTGGCTCACCACCATCCTGGCCCGGCTCTGGAGTCTACCACAATCCGCAGCTCTGCCAAGAGCACCGCCGGTTCGCGTTGGGCACGCGCAGCAATCCACGGCCTGCGACGCTCGACCAGACGGGGGGCGCCCCTGGGACCTCCAAGGAGGCCCCAAGGGCCTACGTGGACACACGCCCGTCTATTGGCCCACATCAGCAATGTCATTGCTTAGTATGGTCACCAGCGTTTCGATCGCCGGCAGCCGGGGAGATAGCAGCGCGGCGAGCGCGGGCTCGCCTACAGCGGGAGCGACGGTCCGCAGGGCGGCGATCACGTAGGTCCAGAAGCGGCGCGGCTTGCTCTCGTTCTGGTCCAGCGACAGCCAGGCGACGGGCCGCTCCAGGCTCTCAATCCAGTCGATGAGCAGCGCCGTCTTGCCAAAGCCGGCGGGAGCCGAGAGTAGGGTCAGCGGGCGCCGTAAGCCCGCGTTCAGTAGGTCGAGCAGCCTGGGGCGTGAGACCAGGGGCAGGCCCGCGCTTGGCCTACAGGTCTTGACTGTCACGAGCGGACCTGTTGGAGACGCCGTCTCTTCCGTTACGGGAGCATGCGGCTGCCCGGCTATCCTAGCGCCCCAATCCGCGCTCGCAGGCTGCGCGCATCACCACGACGGGCGCCGCCTGTCCGGTCCAAAGCTCGAACGCCGCGGCCCCCTGCTCAACCAGCATACCCAGCCCGCCGATCGTTCTTGCTCCAGACTCTCGGGCCTTGGCCAGCAGCTTCGTCTCCCTCGGATTGTATACCAGGTCGAACACGGTCAGGCTGCCAGGAAGATCGGCCCCCTCAGGCCAGATCGACGTTTCCACATCAGGCCACATTCCTACGGGAGTGGCGTTTACCAGCAGCTCACAAGCCGCTGCGTGGCGAGCCAAGGCACTCTTCGACGCGGCGAGCACGCTCAACCCACCGCTTCCAGCCGACCCGCGCAGATCGTCTACCAGCGACTGTGCCCGCTCGGCCACGACATCGAGCACGCCGACGGACTTCGCTCCCGCAGACAGCAGGCCGCAGACGACGGCCCTGGCCCCGCCGCCCGCACCGACGACGATCGCGCTGCGCCCTTCCGGGTCATACCCTTCCGCGCGCAGCGCCCGGATGAAGCCAGGGGCATCCGTATTGTGGCCGCGCAGGACGACCGTCCCGTCCTCCGTCCTCTCGACAACGATGGTATTCACTGCCCCCAGCGCCTCGGCCTCGGGCGCCACGACGTCGAGTGCCGGGATCACTGCCTGCTTGTGGGGCACGGTTACGTTTGCGCCCCGAAAGCCCAGCGCGGCCAATCCCTTCACCGCCTCCTCAGCCTTCCCCGGCGTCACGGGCAGGGGCAGGTAGCGGTAGTTGAGCCCGAGCTCGTCAAATGCGGCGTTGTGCATCGCCGGCGAGAGACTGTGCTCCACCGGCCAGCCGATCAACCCGACCAGCTGCGTCTTGCCATCAATCATGGTCGAATCCCTCAGGCAGCAGCGATTCCTGCTCCCAGCGCGTGCATCGTCTCGGCGAATCCAGGGAACGAGTCATCGATGCACTCTGCACCCTCAACGACCACCTCTCCATTGGCCAGCAGGCCCGCCACAGCCAGGGCCATCGCCAGTCTGTGGTCGCCGTGGCTGTTGACCACGCCGCCCGTCAGCCTGGTTGGCCCTTGCACCACAAACCCGCCGGCGCGGCCCTCGATCCGCGCTCCCAGCTTCGTGAGCTCCTCCACGACCGTAGCTATGCGATCCGTCTCCTTCACCCTCAGCTCCGCTGCGTTGCGCACGATCGTCGTCCCTCTCGCCTGCGTGGCAGCCACGGCCAGAATGGGGAACTCGTCGATCATCCGCACCACTGTCTCGCCGCCAACCTCCACTCCGCTGAGCGAGCCTCCCGTCACCGCCAGGTCGGCTACGGGCTCGTTCCCCTGCTCCTGTTTGTTCGCCAAGACCACCTGCGCGCCCATCGCCCGGAGCACGTCGAGCAGGCCCGTGCGCGTAGGGTTGACGCCCACGGCCTCAAGCGTAACACTGGATCCGTGCACGAGCGTCGCGGCAACGAGCGGATAGGCAGCCGAAGAGAAGTCGCGCGGAACCTCGAGGGCCAAAGGGGCTAGCGAGCCTGAGGGCCTGAGCGTTACCGCCAGCCCATCCGTGGCGATCTCCACCCCCATCGCCGCCAACATCCTCTCCGTGTGGTCGCGCGCCGGGCCCGGCTGGCGTACCGTCGTGGGCCCGTCCGCGTTCAGCCCGGCCAGCAGCAATGCGCTCTTGACCTGCGCGCTGGCCACGGCCAGGTCGTGGTCGCAGCCACGCAGCCCTCGTCCGCGGATGGTGAGCGGGGCGCGGCCCCCATTGTCTTCGATATCCGCGCCGGCGGCGCGCAGCGGCTCGACGACCCTGCGCATCGGGCGGCGCAGCAGCTGCGGATCTCCTGTCAGCACACTGGCGAAGCTCTGGCCGGCTAGAATCCCGGCCAGCAGCCGCATGGTCGTACCGGAGCGTGCGCAATGGAGCGGTTCGCCGGGCTTTGCCAGGCCCCTTCGCCCGCGCCCGGCTACAACGAGGTCGACGCTAGCCGCGCTTGGGCTGCTGGAATCAGTCTCGTCCACCTCAACGCCCAGCATCCGCACGCAGGCCAGCGTGGCCAGGCAGTCGCCGCAGCGCAGGAAGCCCCGGACGCGGCTCTCACCGTCAGCCAGGGCTCCCAATAGCAGCGTCCGGTGGGATATCGACTTGTCGCCTGGCACCTGCAGACGCCCCCGCAGCGCACCGCTCGCCCTCACCCTCAGCTGAGTCAACTCCGTCTCTCCTCCCGCTCACTCTCTGCGGGGGCTGCTGTCCTCACGACCCGCCTCTCCAGTCGCCGACGACCGCCCCCGCTCCCACGCTACCCGGCTCTCGCGGACGGCGCTCAGCGCCGCGCGAAGCCCCTGCTCGTCGCCTTCGCGCAGCATCCTGGCCAGCTCCTCCAACTGCTCTTCGCACGTCGATACCGCCTCCAGCACGGCATCTCTGTTCGTCAACAGAATGTCGAGCATCATCGTCACGTCGCTCGCCGCAAGACGGGAAGCGTCACGGTAGCCACTGGCGGCCAGCTGCCAGACCAGCGGGTCGGCCGCCGCAGCCTCTGCGGCCGCGGCGACGAGCGCGCAAGATACGATGTATGGCAGGTGGCTCACCGCGCCCACGAGCTGGTCGTGACGCTCCGCGTCCAGAATCAAGGGCCTGCCTCCCACTGCCTGGACCAACTGGCGCCCGAGGTCCACAGCCTCCTGCGAGGTGCGCTGCAGAGGCGTCAGAACGAAGGTGCAGCCCTCATACAGCGTGATCTCTGCGGCCGCGATTCCGGCGACCTCCTTGCCGCACATTGGGTGCGCGCCCAGCGGCTCAATCCGCTGGGGCAGCCCTTCCATCCTGTCTACGATCTCACACTTCGTACTGCCCAGGTCCATGACCAGGCAACCGGCCTTCAGGAGCGGGCCAATCTCAGTCAGTTGCTGCAGGATCACGCGTACCGGCGTTGCCAGTACAACGATGTCCGCCTCGCCCACTCCGGCCGCCAGGTCCGAGGTGCCCCGGCCGATCAGGTCGCGCGCCAGCGCCTGATCGATCGACTCTGCTCTGCGGGCCACGCCTACGACCTGGCCGCACCGATCCTTCAGCGCGCCTCCCAGCGAGCCACCCATGAGGCCCAGGCCGACGATTGCCACCTGCGACTGCGCCAGATCCCTCACAGCGTCCTCCCAATAGCCTTGGCCAGAGGCCGCAGCCCTGCCATCAAGCTCGCGAATCGATCTGGCTTCAGTGACTGCGGCCCATCCGACAGTGCCTCCTCCGGGTGAGGATGCACCTCGATCAGCAGCCCATCCGCGCCGGCGGCGACAGCGGCACGGGACATAGGCTCCACCAGCTCCCACTTCCCGGTGGCGTGGCTGGGATCGACGACGACGGGAAGGTGGCTGAGCTGCTTCAGGAGCGCCACGGCGGTCAGGTCAAGCGTGTTCCGCGTCGCGCTGTCGAAAGAGCGGATGCCGCGCTCGCAGAGAATCACCTTGTCGTTGCCGTGCGAGAGGATGTACTCGGCGGACATCAGCAGCTCCTGAATCGTAGACATCATACCTCGCTTCAGTAGCACCGGCCTCTGCGCCTCTCCCACGGCGTGCAGTAAGGCATAGTTCTGCATGTTCCGCGCCCCGATCTGAACGATGTCGGCGAACGTCGTCACCAGAGGGACCGTATGCGGCTCCATCACCTCGGTCACCACAGGCAGTCCGGTCTCCTCCCGGGCCTCAGCCAGTATCCTCAGGCCCTCTTCGCCGAGTCCCTGGAAACTGTAGGGCGAAGTGCGCGGTTTGTAGGCCCCGCCGCGCAGAACGTGCGCTCCGCACTGCTTGACAGCGCGCGCAGTCTCGAGAAGCTGCTCCCGGCTCTCTACCGAGCAAGGCCCTGCCATCACCACCAACTGCTCGCCGCCAATCGTCAGGCCGTTCACCCTGACCAGTGTGTCCTGCGGGCTGAAGTCGCGGCTGGCCCGCTTGAAGGGCGCGTCAACTGCCGCGATGCCCTCTACGCCGGCCATGCCCTCGATCTTGTCCCAGTCGAGCTGGCGGCCGTTGCCCAGGACGCCGATCACCGTGCGCTCCTTCCCCTCCGATATCCGCGCCTGGCAGCCCATTTGCTCGATGCGGGCGGCGACGTTGGCGATCTGGCGGCTCGTCGCCCCGTCCTTCAAGACCACAACGACGTCATCGCCCTCGGGCATATTCACTCCTCACCCGCGTTCCCTTCATCCGGCACGGGCGTCGTCGCTGCGGGATACGATCCCAGCAGCTTCACCAACGACGAGCGCCGCAGCAGACCCATCATCGCCGCTTCGCACTCGGGGTCAGTCGAATGACCCTCGAAGTCGAGGTAGAAGATGTACTGCCAGGGACGATTGAGCCGCGGCCGCGACTCGATCTTCGTCAGATTGACGTTCCGCTTAGCGAACTCGCCCAGGCACTCGTAGAGCGCGCCCGGCTGGTGCGGGGTGGTGAAGAGCACCGACGTCTTGCTGCGCTGCGCCCGGGGCGGATCCTCCACTGCAAGGACGAAGTAGCGCGTGTAGTTAAACGGGAAGTCCTCCACAGCCTCCTCGATGATGTCGAGCCCGTAGACCTCGGCAGCCAGCTCTCCGGCGATTACAGCCACTCCCTTCTCGGGGCTCGCAGCCAGGTCGCGGGCGCTACTGGCAGGATCGAGCGCGGGCTCCGCCTGCAGCCCGTGGCGGCTGAGGAACGCCTGGCACTGGGCCAGCGCCTGCGGATGGGATCGCACACGCTTCACTTCTCCCAGCTTTGTGGCCGCCGTACCCAGCAGCATCAGGCGCACCCGGAGTATTGCCTCGGCGTAGATGCGCAGATCGTGCTCCATCAACAGCTCGTACGAACGGGGCACGGATCCCGTCACGGCGTTGTCCACGGCCAGTATGCCCCGATCCGCCTCGCCATCCTCGACGAGCTCGAATACCTGATCGAGCGTCCTGCATGGTACCGCTTCCGCCTCCGGGCCGAAGTACTGGCGTACCGCCTCCTCGGCGAAGGCCCCCGCCACTCCCTGGAATGCTATCTTCGTCACAGCTCACTCCTCGGGCGTCACGGCCGCCTCGTACGAGCCAAGCACCTTCACGAAAGACGCGCTCTGCAGCAGGCCGGCCAGCGCATCGGCGCACTGCGGGTCCTGCGCATGACCCTCGAAGTCGAGGTAGAAGACGTAGTGCCAGAGCTTGTCGCGCCGCGGCCGCGACTCGATCTTCGTCAGGTTGATTCCCCTGGTGGCGAACTCGCCCATGCACCTGTAGAGCGCTCCCGGCACGTGTCTTGCGGAGAAGACAACCGAGGTCTTGCTTGGCTCGGCCTTCGGCGGGTCCTCCCGGGCCAGGACGAAGAAGCGGGTGTAGTTGTTGGCCACGTCCTCAATCGGGTAGTCCAGTTCGTCCAGCCCGTACACTTCACCCGCCAGCCGGCTGGCGATGACCGCGACATCTCTCTCCGGGGCGGCCTGTAGGTCCCGGGCGCTGCCAGCTGTATCGTAGGCGGTTTCCACGGTCCACCCGTGACCGTTCAGATAGCGCTGGCACTGGGCCAGGGCCTGGGGATGGGAGCGGACGCGCCGTACCTCGTCGATCGAAACGCCGGCCAGCCCAAGGAGCGCATGGCGGACCCTCAATATGACCTCGCCGCATATCCGCAGATCGTGCTCGAGGAGCAGGTCATACGCCTGGTTGATCGAGCCCGCTGTCGAGTTCTCCACCGGCTGCATGCCGAAGTCAGAAGAGCCGGACTCGACCGCATCGAAGATGTCCTCGAAGCGGCGGCAGGGCACGCACTCCACGTCAGATCCAAAGTGCTGCTGGATCGCCTCCTCCGAATAGGCTCCCCTCTCCCCCTGGAATGCGACACGAGTCATCCTCATCCTCCTCAACCGGCCGCTACCGGTGCGGCCCGGTGCCCGGAAAGCAAAGAGCGTGGAGCCGGTGGCTCCACGCTCTCCTACCTACTCGCTGCGATGGTGCTCTCAGTAAGCCCCCCGCGGCGTGAAGCAGCCGCCTCTACCCGAAAGCCGGGCATAAAAGGCGAACTCAAAGGCCCCTCCACGCCACGAAGACACGAGCGATCGCCCCGCCCCCTTGGGCGGAGTCCGAGGCTGGCTAGGCTGTACCGTCTTGTCCAGCATCCGGCCGCTCCTGTTTCTAGCTGGCCTATGTTACCACGGAAAACGCCCTCTGTCAACGATCCCTGCCCAGCCCGCACCTTCCGCTGCCTAGGCGGCGTCGATGGCCTGCCTCAAGGAGCGCACGAAGTCGTGTGC
>Ga0307421_1001988_pt1 | contig 11844 bp, 9 predicted proteins | sample SalMarWE160270MG_FD_202163 | JGI IMG/M metagenome (GOLD analysis project Ga0307421, IMG submission 202163) | Salt marsh sediment microbial communities from the Plum Island Ecosystem LTER, Massachusetts, United States - WE1602-70 | ecosystem: Environmental > Aquatic > Marine > Intertidal zone >...
AGCCCCTCTGGGGCGAAGGCCAGGCGAGCCTGGTCGACGGCTGTGTGCACGTGGATCTCCCCGCCCGCAGCGCCGGCGTGTGGAAGATCTAGGCCTGGTTGGTGCTGCGTCGGTGACGGCGCCGGAGACGCTTGCTTGCCTGCACGCCCCACAAGACCTGGAGGGGAGGGTCTGCCATGAGGAGGACGTTTCAGCTGGTGGTGGTGACCTAAGGCGCCGCTCTGGCGAGTCTGGAGGGAACAACGATCTCCTACGAGATCTGGGACCAGTTCCCCTGTCTCCGCCGAGGGTGCGGCTACCTCTCCGAGGTGCTCACAGCCGCAGGTATCGAACACGAGCTGGCCACGTTCGAGGAGCTCCATGACGACAAGGTGGGCGAACGTATCGGGGAATACATGCTGCCCTTCTTTTCTACGATTTTCTCCGAGGGAGCAGAGAGCCCTCTGTAGCCGGACAACCTCAAACCCTCAACTCTGGGTTGAGGACGACCTTCGAGGCCCCATTGAGTGCCACCGAGGCGGACCTGGACCTCGGATTGAGGTCTCGCCGGGGTAGGGTTCCGGCAGCCGGGAGAGGAGAAGATGAACGACGACCTGCCCCGCACCGATGAGGAGTGGCGGGCCCGCCTCGACGCCGGGCAGTACGAGGTGCTGCGCTGCTCCGCCACCGAGGCTCCCTTCAGCGGCGCCTACTGGGACACCAAGGACCAAGGCACCTACCGGTGTGCTGGCTGTGGCGCCGAGCTGTTCCGCTCGGAAGCCAAGTACGACTCGGGCACGGGATGGCCGTCTTTTTTTGAGGCCGTCGACCCCGAGCGGGTCACCACCCGTCCCGACCACTCGTTGGGCCGGGTACGCACCGAGGCTCTCTGCGCTCGCTGCGGAGGCCACTTGGGACACCTCTTCGACGACGGTCCGGAGCCCACGGGCCTGCGATATTGTATGAACTCGGCGGCGCTGGATCTCAAGAAGGACGAGGCCTGACTCAGCCGGCCGATCCGGTCTGGAGAATGGCGTCGATCCGGCGGTCAGCGTCGCCACGGTTGAACCGCCCATGGTTTTGCCCACGATGATGCCGTCGGCATCGATGAGGTAGGTCTCGGGCTGGCCAGAGACGCCGAGTTCGATGGATGCTGGCGAGACCACGTCGACGACGTACAGGCAGCTCTCGCCCCAGGCGTGGCGATCGAGGTAGTCGATGGCTGCCTCTTCATTGCTGCCGTAGACCGTGAGCAGAGTCGCCGACACCAGGGCGATCCACAGCCCGGTCACCCCCAGGGGGGCGATCACCCTCTCGCTGCGGGGCAGGGAGCCGACGTGTCGACGCTCACCGTGTGCCACCTCCCGATCGGCCAATGCAGAGAACGGGTCCTGGGTGCCGACACGCTAGCGCGCCGCGTGGGCGTGTCTCCGGCCGTTCAGGGGTGGGCCGTGCTGTTGGCTCTGCGCCGGCGCAGCCAGAAGGCTACGGCGATGGCGACCAGGGCTACCGCCACTGAGAACAGGAAGGTCTCGGCCAGCGCGTCGGCGGTGAGCTGGGCCCGGGCCTGGTCCATGGCTTGCTGGTAGCCGGGATCGCCTATTGGGGGCAAGTCGACGGTGCGCCGGGCCATGTCGAAACGGTGCAGGGCCCAGGCGGTGAGCCCGGAGAGACCGACGGCCAGGCCCATGAGGCGGGCCAGGATCACCAGGCCGCCGGCGACGCCGCGCCGGTCGGCGGGCACCGCGTCCACGGCGGCGGCGTTGGTGGGGGCGGCGATCAGGCCGAAGCCGACGCCGAGAACGGCGAGGTTCCACACCATGTGCAGGAGCGCCACGTCTTCGTTCCAGGTGAGGCCCATGATCAGGAACCCGGCGGCGGTCACCACGAGTCCGGCGAGGACGACGGGGCGGTACCAGGTTCGTTCGGTCAGGCGTCCGCCGGCATAGGCGGCAAGGGCCATGGTCGCGGTGAGGGAGCAGAGCACCCAGCCGCTGAGAACGGCGGCGCGCTCCAGGTCGGTCTCCACCACCAGATTGACGAAGAGGGGTACGTCGACCATGGCGATGATGAGCACGGCGCCGACCAGGAAGTTGATCGCCAGGGAGGAGGCGAAATTGGGCCGGAGGAACAGCCGCAGGTCGATGACCGGGTCCGGGCTGCGCTGCTCGAAGAAGAGGAACAACACCAGGGCGGCTCCCGCCACCACAAAAAAGGGCAGTGTGGGTATCGAGCGCTCGCCGGTCAGCTCGGCAAGCTCACTAACCCCGGAGATCTCACCAGTGCTGACCAAGGCAATGTTGAGGGCGACGAGGGTGCCCGAAAGGGCTGCGGCGGCGGGCCAGTCGATACGCCGGCGTTCGGCGGGGCGATCGAGCCCCTGCAGGGCCCACCAGGTGGCGGTGATGCCGACCAACGCCAGGGGCACGTTGAGGTAGAACTGCCAGCGCCAACTCAGGTAGCGGACCAGCATGGCGCCGAACAGCGGGCCCCACACCCAGCCAATGGTGTCGACGGCCCCGAGCACCCCGAGGGCTCCGGGACGGCGCTCCTCCTCGTAGACGTCGCCGATGACCGCCAGCGCCACCGGCACCATGGCCCCGCCGCCGATGGCGGTGAGCACCCGGCCGACGATGAACCAGCCGAGACTGCTGGTGAACGGAATCCACAGCGAGCCGGCGAGGAACAGCGCCAGCGCCCCTACAAACACCCGCCGCCGCCCCAGGACGTCGCTCAGGCGTCCCATAAAGGGCATCACCGCCACGTAGGCGACCAGATAGGAGTTGACCAGCCAGGCCACCTGGTCGAAACCCTCGGGAACGGGGATGCCGAGGTCGCCGATGATCTGGCGCAGCATGGTCGATACGACGGTCAGGTCGTCGGCGGCGATGAACACTCCAAAGGCGACGACACCGAGAACGAGGCGAGGGGGGACCGGCCGCCTCACGTCAGTCGGTGGGGGGCTCGATGGTGACCGGCTCGTTGAACTCGGAGAGCTCGATGGCCCAGTCGCTGACGCCGGCGTCGCCGGTGGTGGAGAACTCGAGGCGAACGATGTGGCCGGTGGAGGCGCGAATCCAGAAACGCATGGGTACGTCCTCCTGGCCGGCGAACCCGGCGGTGAGAACGGCGATCCGGTCCCGTGCCACCGTTCCCGTCACTACCCACAGCAGCTCGTCTCCGCTTCCCTCGGTGCCCAGGACGGTGACGCTGCTCAGGTCCGTATCCAGGAGGGGCCGCCAGCCCACCTCGGCGTCGAAGATGAGAGCCGGGTTGAAGCCGGTTCCCGGGTTGAGCTCCTCCATGCGGCCGGTGAGGGGATTCTCGAGCCAGGTGCGCTCGCCCACAGAGATGGTCCCCAGCTCGACGGTCAGGTCGGCGGCCTTCAATCGCAGCATGGCCCAGGCCGAAGTGGGCGCCGCGTACTGCCCCACCGCCGATTCGAACTCGAGGCCGGAGACGGTGACCGGGGCCCCTTCGCTGCGCATTTCGAATCGTGCCGATTCCAGCGCGGTCATGGCGGCGGCGGCCTGGTCGATCGCCTCATCGGCCGTAGGAAGTGGAGCCTGCTCATCGTCGCCGCAGCCGGTGCCCAGGATGCACAGGGCGACGAGCAGAAGCCGGTAACGCATTGCGCGGAGCAGGCTACTGGTCTCGGAGCCGTGGAGGGGAGTTCTGTGCCGGCTAGGTCATTTTGACGATGACCGACCCGATGAGGTTGGCCGCTTCGTCGGCCCGGTCGGCGGCATTGCTCACGTGGCGGTACACCTCGCGGCGCCGCAGCATCTCGATCACGTGGTGCACGTCCTCGGGCCCGGTGAACAGCTCCCCGACGGCCTGGCGGTAGGCCTTCTCCACCTGGTTCTCGCGATGTTTCACCCGACGGGCGTGATCGAGGGCAACCATGGGGTTGTCGTCGATGCGCTCCATGGCCTGACGCAGATCCTCACCGGCCCGCACCAGCCGGTCCACCATGGCAACCAGGTGCTCGTCGCTGTCGACCTCGAGCTCCTCCATCTCCTGCACCGTGCTGTAGGCATAGTCCAAGACATCGTCCAGGTAGAGGGAGAGATTCCAGATGTCCTCCCGATCGAAGGGAGTGACAAACGTTTTGTGGAGTTCGTCGACGAGGATGCGCCTCATTTCGTCGGCATCGTGCTCGCAGCGGCGCACCTGCTCGCGGCCTTCTGGGTCCTGGTCGGTCACATAGCGAAGCAGCCCTTCGAGGCCCTGCTCCACGAGTTCGGCCTGCTCGCGCAGGAGAAGGATGAACCGGTTCTCCTTTTTGCGCCGGAAAGCCAAATGACTCACCTCCTGGTCGATTGTCGCATGCCGGCGCCGCTCAGTCACCCAGCAGTGCCCGCAAGGGCAGGTAGCAGCCGGCGGCCAACAGTGCCGTTATGGGAACGGTGACAAGCCAGGCAACGGCGATCTCGCCGAATCGTCCCCAGCGCACCATGCTCTTTCGCTCGGCGGCGCCGGCGCCGACGACGGCGGAGCTGGCCACATGGGTGGTGCTGACCGGGCCGCCCACGAGTGATGCCGCGATGATGACGGCGGCGGAAGCTCCCTGTGCGGTGAGGCTGTGGATGGGCCGTACCCGGAAGAAGTCCCCGCCCACGGTACGGATGATCTTCCAGCCCCCGCTGGCTGTGCCCAATGAGATGGCGGCTGCGGTCACGAGAAGGGCCCACATGGGCACAACAAAGGAGCTCCGGTAGCCGAGGGTGACGAGACCGAGCGTGATGATCCCCAGGATCTTCTGGGCGTCGTTGCTGCCGTGGGAGAGGCTCAGAGCCGCGGCAGTGACGAACTGAAGCCGATTGAACATTCTGCTCACCTTGGGTCTGGCGCGGCGGGAGAGGAGCAGGATGAGGCGGAAGACGAGCCAGGCGAGCACAAAGCCGAGTATGGGGGAGGCGATCAGCGCGGCTCCGATCTTCACCAGCCCGGAAGCGTGGAGCTGATCCCAGCCGCCGAAGGCGACGGCGGCGCCGATGATCCCGCCGGCCAGGGCGTGTGAGGACGACGAGGGGATGCCGAGCCACCAGGTGGCGAGGTTCCAGGCGCACGCCGCCAGCAGGGCGGCGAGGACCACGCTTATGGTCACCACGTTCGGGTCGACGATCTCCTTGCCGATTGTGGTGGCGACGGCAACGCCAAAAAGCAGTGGGCCGGTGAAATTGCCTGCTGCGGAAAGCAGCAAGGCCGAGCGGGGGGTCATGGCCCCGGAGGCGATGATGGTGGCCACGACGTTGGCGGCGTCGTGGAAGCCGTTGAGGAAAGCGAATCCAACGGCAAGCACCAGAAGCAGGGCGAGGAGCAGAGGGTCACTCATGGGCCCACGCTAAAGGGTAGCGATGGGAGCGCTGCTGTAGGGGGAATCGCCTAAGCCTTGGCAGCGGCGCCCATGGCGGCACCCAGCGCAACGATCTCGAGCTGCTCTCGGCCGCGTCCGGCGGCCTCAACGGCGCTGATGAGAGCCTGCCGGGGAAACAGGCCGAGGATTTCCAGTGCCGCAGCGGCGCCGGCAAGGGCCCGGTCCGCCTTCGAAAGGCGCGGCTTCTCCGGAGGCTCCAGGATGATCACCTTTGCCGGGGTAGGCACGGTGGCCGACCCGGGCAGTCTCAGCACGAGGGCGGGCGTTTTGAGTGATTCCAGCAGCGGTGCCAGCTTCCCGGCTCCCTCTTGGCTGAGAAGCAGCACGGCATCGGGCTCGTCACCGGCCGGCACCACGGGCTGGGGAGACAGGCTGAGGGTGGTGACGCTGTGGCCGCTGCGAACGGTGACGGGATAGTCGTCGCTCTGGGCGGCGTAGAGCCCCGACATTATGGCGGCGGTGGCCAGGAGACGGCCGGCGCTGCGCACCCGCCCTCCGGCGGCACCGGCGAGCAGCAGGGTGAAAGGGCGGTCGAGGGAGGCGCGGTACGTCGGCGTGATGGGCTGTGGGGCCGAGGGCGGCGGGTTTGCGGCCGCGGCGGCGCGGTAGGCGGCGGCGTACTCGGGGATGTCGGGCCGGTGCTGGATCATTCCGGTGGCAAAACCGAGGGTGTCGAGGGTGGAGGCGATGGCGCGGCGCGAGAACTGGTTGCGCCGCACGAAATAGGCGGTGCAGAGTTCCCAGATGTCGAGCAGGGCGAAACCATCGCTGCCCATCGCAGCGGCGATGCGGTCGGGAAGATCGTTGTCGAAGGAAGTCCCGCGCCAGACATACCCGGCCCCATTCACGGCAACGGTCCCGCAGATGTCCAGCGGCCGCTCGAGGTTGCCGAGGGGAGTACTGGCGGTGAAGGATCCGGTGGGGGTGGTGACCGAGTGCTGGCCGCCGGTCATGCCGAAATTGAGGTTGTTCATCACCAGTAGTGTGATCCCGATGTTGCGCCGGGCCGCGTTGATCAGGTGGGCGCCGCCGATGCCGGCGCCCCCGTCTCCCATGATCACGATCACGTCGAGATCGGGCCGGACCAGCTTCATGCCGGTGGCGTAGGTGATGCTGCGCCCGTGGAGCCCGTGGAAGGCGCTGGTGGCGAAGTACTCGTCGGAAAGACCGCTGCAGCCGATGTCGCTGACGATCACGACCGATGCCGGGTCGGCGCGGCGCCGCACCAGGGCCTCATTGAGCGCATCCAGGATGGCGGAGTGGCCGCAGCCGGGGCAGAAGGGGTAGGGGCGCTCATTGCGGTACGAGCTGAGCGGAGTGACGACGGTGGTCACGCCGCCTCCACGATCTCGGAAGCAGCGATGAGGTTTCCGTCGATGCGATTGACTCCACGGATCTCCACCCCGGGAAGGAGCCGCTCGATCTCCCTCCGGTATTGGCCCAGGTTCAGCTCCGGGACCACAATCCGCTCGACGCCGGCGGCGGCGGCGGTGAGAGCGGCCTCGGGCAGGGGCCACAGGCTCTTGACCACAACCGATGAGACCCTGCGGCCTTGGTGCCGGAGTCTGGAGACGGCGAGGCCGACGGCGCCGGCGACTACCCCGTAGGACACGATCAGGGTGGAGGCCTCCGGGTCGAGATCCGTGTCGACGATCGATATGACGTCGACGTGATCCTCGATCTTGGCCGCCAGGTGCCGGTTTAGAGCATCGATGGTGGCCGGATCCTTGGTGATGAAGGCTCTCTCGTCGTGGCTGGAGCCGGTGAAGCGCACCACTTCGCCGCCGCCGAAGGTCCGCAGCGGCGGCACCTGATCGGCGGGGGAGAAGAGGTAGGGCGGACCGGGCGATCCCGGTGAGGGCCGGGGCGGAACGGCCCCGGGCTTGAGATCGCCGATATCGACGGTGTTGAGTGTCAGACCCAGCTCCTTGTCGGCCACGACAAACACGGGGCAGCGGAAACGTTCGGCCATCTCAAAGGCGCGGGCGGTGAGGTGGTAGCAGTCGGGAATGGAGGCGGGAGCCAGCGCGATGATCGGATACCCGCCTGGGGTGCCCCAGCGCACGAACTGGGTGTCCCCCTGGGCGGTGGCGGTGGGCCCGCCGGTGGCCGGCCCCAGCCGCTGCACGTCGACGATGACCAGCGGGATCTCGCTCATCACGGCAAGGCCGATGTTCTCGCTGTACAGGCTCATGCCGGGGCCGCTGGTGGCGGTCATGGCCCTGGCCCCTGCCGAGACCGCTCCGATGCACATGCCGATGGAGGCGATCTCGTCCTCGCCCTGGACGGCGACGCCGCCCGCCGCCGGTAGCTGGCGGATCATCATGCCGAGGATGCCGGAGGCCGGAGTGATCGGGTAGCCGGCGAAGAAGTCGCAGCCGGCATCGAGGGCGCCGCGAACGATGGCGGTGGAGCCGTCGATCAGCTCACGACGCACCGGATTGGTATCGCTGGGAACCATTGCTGGAATCGTCGCTCCCGGCCGGGACGGAGGGCAGGGTAGGAAGTCCCGGGGGGTAGCGAGGCTCAGGTGTGCAGGTGGGGCAGGCGAATGGTCGCCGCGGCCTGGGGCAGGGTGAGTTCGAAGACCGTGCAGCGCTCCCGCCGCAGGTAGCGCAACTCGCCGTCCATGCTGCGTGCCAGCTTCCTGGAGACGGCCAGGCCGAGGCCGACCGAGAGCGGGGTGTTGGCCGCGCTGACCGAGCGGCGATAAGGCTGGAAGATGACTTCCTCCTCGCCGGGCCGCACGCCGTCGCCGTTGTCGATGATGGAAACGGTGACCTGCTCTCCACGATCGGAGAGTTCGACCCAGGTGTGCTCCCCGCCGTAGCGATGGGCATTTTGCAGCAGGTTGCGCACGATCTGGCGTACCCGCAACCGGTCGGCGGAGGCCTTGGAAGCAGAGCCCACAACTTCGATTTCGGCGCCGCTGCGGCCGTCGGAGGTGCGGAAACGCTGCAGCACCGCGGTGACTTCGGCGACCGTGTCGAAGTCCTCGATCTTGAGGGCAAGGGTCCCGATGTCGGCACGGGCGGCGACGAGGAGGTCCTCGACGATGTTAGAGATCTCCACGCTCTGCTCGGCGATGAGGGTCATGAACTCTTCGATCTCTTCTTCGGTCAGCGTGTTGCGGTTATGCCTCAGCTCATCGGTGAGTGCCACCACTGCGGTCAGCGGGGTGCGGAGCTCGTGGCTGACTGATGCCACGAACTGGTCCTTGGAGCGGATCATCTCCTCCAGCTGCTCCTTGAGGCGGGTCAGCTGCGCCAGGGAGTCCTCGAGGCGGCCGTTCTCCAGCGATACCGCCACCTGGCTGGCCAGGGTCTCGAGCAGCTGGACGTCGTCGTTGTCGAAGGTGCTGACGTCACCGAGGCGGTTGGCCACGAGCATGACGCCGACGAGCGTGTTGTGAATGAGCAGAGGAGCGACAACTCCATCCTGGATCTCGATCTGGTCTCCCGGGCCGGCAACATGCACAAAGGGTGAATTCACCAGCCCGGCACGATGTTCGAGAACCAGGCGGCGCATGGAGGCGGCCGCCTGCGGGGGTGCGGCCTGCATGACCTCGGTGCTGCCGTTGCCGACCGTAGTCCGGTAGGCGACGTGCTCGCTGCCGGTGGGGAACAGCAGGATCTCGGAGTACTCGGCATCGAGCATCTCCCGCGCCCGGGTGGCGGCGATGGTGAGGGCGGCATCGATCTGCGGCGAGGCGTGCAGGTCGATGGTCGCCTCGTAGATGGACTCGACACGAGCCCGTTCGGTTCGCTGTGATACGTAGGCCCGGTAGGCCAGGAATACCACCGCGGGCGGAGCCAGGGCCAGCCACGCGGTGTCGGGCCGCAAGTCGATGAGGATGACCGCGATGAGGGCCAGGATGACGTTCATGCCGGTGCCCAGGCTGGACAGGCCTAGGAGCTGGAATGCCTCGAGATTTCTGAGCTTGCCGCCGGAGAGGCGGATGACGATGTTGATGAGGAATTCGGCGACGGCGAGGGCGGCGAGTGCCGCGGCCAGGGCGGCCGCCCAGCCCACCGCACCGAGGGGATCACCAAAGGAGACGATGCTGCGGAACACCAGCACGGCGACGGACGTCTGGACGGCGAACTGGGCGAGATTGAACCCCAGCTTCACCAGGGGTTGGCGCCGGTGCAGGCTGAGCACCAGGGCATTGCCGGCCACCTGCCCGAGAACGAGAGCAAATGGGGAGGCAAAATACAGGCCGAGAACAAGCGGGATTTCGCTCATCGAGAAGGAGTGGGCGTCGTTGCGGAACCTGAGGTGCAGCACGGCGCTCTCGGCCAGGTAGAACAGGACGGCAAGCCCCCACCAGGGGATCTCGGGCGATGGCAGCACCCGCGTCAGCGAGGCCACGGCCCCAACCAGACCGGCGGCGGCTGCGGCGAGCCCGCCGGTAAAGACCCAGACGCGCGCTGCTCCGGAGATTCGAAGCCGCGTGCGACGGGCAACACCGGCGGGAGGCGCGTTGTTCTCCGTCATCTGCTGGCCTATCCGGTGTTGGGGCTGTATCGGCAGGCCCTCAGGAGGGGGTGAGGGAATTCGGCTGACGATCGGCGTGGCTGATCTTGGCGGATAGGCCGAGCAGATTTCGAGGGTCCGAGCCAGGTTTAATTCCAACTCAGACCACTCCAGACGTCGCCGGACCAGGAGACGCTGCTCCAGGAAGCACTCGACCAGGAGGCACCGGCCCAGTGATTCCCCGTCCATACCGCGCCGCTCCAGGAGGCGCCGCTCCAGGAGGCGCCGCTCCAGGAGGCGCCGCTCCAGGAGACGCTGCTCCAGGAGGCGCCGCTCCAGGAGACGCTGCTCCAGGAGGCGCCGCTCCAGGAGGCGCCGTTCCAGTCACCACCGCTCCAGGAGACCCCGGCGGCGGCGGCCTGTGACCAGGAGACGCCGTCCCAAGGATTGCCGAAGATGTCCTGTTCACCCTCCAGCACCACTCCGTCCTGGACGAGGTGGGAGCTGCCCCGGGCGCCTTCCAGCGTTCCCTGGCCGGTGGAGCGCGGGTGGTTCTGGGTGGGGTTGCCGTAAGGGTGCCACGCCCACATGGTGTCGATGAGGTCGATGACCCCGCCACCCTGGCAGAGCGAAGATGCATTGATGCGGTCGCCCGTGGAGGTGATCAGGGCCTTGACCTCATCCGGAGTCCTCCAGGGCTCACGATCGAGGATGAGGGCCACCGATCCGGAGACCACTGCCGCAGCCTGGGATGTCCCGCTTCCCTTGAAGTAGCGATTGCTGACGCGGGCATCGGGGAACTCGACGTCGGCCAGCGACCCGGGATTGCGCAGCGAGGCGATGGAGCGTCCCGGCGCCAGGATGTCGACATGGCGCTGCCAGTTTCCGCAGCTGGTGAATGAGGTCACGCTGTCGTCGCTCCTGTTCCATGGGGTGCCCAGGGTGTCGCTGGCTCCCACGGCGATCACGTACGGGTCGAAAGCCGGGTTGCGTAGCAGCGAGCTGTTGCCATCGTTGCCGGCGGCCACCACTACGACGATCCCGCTGTGCCAGGCCTGCTCGACGGCGTAGGCAAGAGGATCGAGCAGATAGGGCTGCGTGCTGTCGGTGCCGAAGGCCAGGTTGAGCACCCGGATGTTCATTCCGTTGTCGTGGCGGTGCTGCACCACCCAGTCGATGGCGGCGATGATCTGGGAGACGTCTGCGGCTCCCTGGGCGTTGGCCACCTTCACATTGATGATGCGGGCGTGGGGGGCGATGCCGAAGAACTTGCTGGCGCCGAAGTTCCAGGGCCAGTTCGTCTCCAGGTCCTCGCCGGCGATGATCCCGGCCAGGTGGGTGCCGTGGCCGTAGGTGTCCATGTAGCGCAGATCATCGTCCTGGGACTCGAAGGAGAGGTCGGGCCCGTTCACCACCTTGTCGGAGGTGGTGAGGCCTTTCACCGGCACCACACCCGAGTCGATGAGGGCGATGTCGATGCCGTCGCCTAGGTAGCCCGAGTACCAGTAGTTGACCGCGCCGGCGGCGATGGCGGTCTTCTCCATGTTGGTGGCAAGGTCCCGGTAGGCCACCGAATTGTCGTAACTCGGATCCTGGAACTCGTCCCACTCTCCGGTGAGTAGCGAGACGGACGAGTCCGGGGTGACCTCGATGACACCGGGGAGCGCCGCCAGCCCGGCCAGCTCATCGGCGGGCACCTCGGCGACGAAACCTCCGATGATGCCGAGTGGCTGCAGCACGCTGCCGCCGGCATCGGCCACAAACTGTTCGGCGCCGGATCCGCCAGCCTCGCGCACGATGACCCGCTGCAGGGGGGCTGCTGGTGCTGAGACCGCTACGACGGCGGTGATGGTGAGCGCGACAACAACGGCGCCGAGTGCTCGTGTGAGTCTGGACAAGACGTCCTCCGATCGTCTCTGGTGCTAGGAGCTGGCCCTAACTACTCTTAGTAGTCGAAGGTGGCATCGGCCCCTCCGAGCCGGAATCTGGAGGAGGGTTCTGGGCTGCTC
>Ga0307421_1001990_pt1 | contig 11842 bp, 11 predicted proteins | sample SalMarWE160270MG_FD_202163 | JGI IMG/M metagenome (GOLD analysis project Ga0307421, IMG submission 202163) | Salt marsh sediment microbial communities from the Plum Island Ecosystem LTER, Massachusetts, United States - WE1602-70 | ecosystem: Environmental > Aquatic > Marine > Intertidal zone >...
GGTAAGGGTGTGGCCATGGGTTCAAGTCCCATCGTGGGCTCTGTTGCACTTAGATGCGAGGGGGCTGCAGGGGAAGATGGCGAAGAAGGCTACTCGGACGACTATCACGCTTGCGTGCACGGAGTGCCGTGAGCACAACTACACTAGCCAGAAGAACCGGCGCAACGACCCTGCGCGCATCGAGTTGAACAGGTACTGCCCGCACTGCCGCAAGCATACTCCGCACCGCGAGACGAAGTAGGAGGATTGTAGGCCAGTAGCTCAATTTGGCAGAGCAACGGTCTCCAAAACCGTAGGTTGCGGGTTCGATTCCTGCCTGGCCTGCCTGTGGCGCCTCTCAAGACACCGCCGCGCGTCAAGGGCGGTGTCTTGATCGTGAGGTGACGAGGCACTGGAGAACGCGCATGGCTAGGAAAGCGAATACAGCGAAGAGCCAGCCAACGGCCAAGAAGCAGAACAGGCTTGTGCGCTATCTGCGCGAGACGCGCGCCGAGCTGCGCCAGGTCAGTTGGCCCTCGCGCCAGGAGGCTTTCAGCCTGACCAGGATCGTGGTCGCGGTCACCGTTTCCATGGCCATCATCCTGGGCCTGCTGGACTGGCTGTTCCGGGAGGAGCTGAGGCTACTGCTCGAGGGCAACCTGATCGCCACGATCGTTGCCGTCGTTTCCGTGGTAGCCGTGGTGGCCGTCTTCGCCATCGCAGGCAGGCAGAAGGCATAGCGAACACCTTGCGCCGACCGGCGCAGCGCTGACAGAGAATGGCATCCGAGACCGCCTTAGCAGACGAAAACGAGCTAGCTTCAGCCGAGACGGGCGAGGAGACCGCAGAGGAATCCGCTCCCGTGGTTGATGCCACCGAGCAGTCTGACGTCTCCGTCGACGAGGGCGGCGAGGCGTTGACCGCTGCCGGAGACGTGCCGGCCGAGGCCGACGATGAGCCACTTCAGGATGCCGCGCAGGCCGAGGAGGATACGGCGGAGGAGCCGGCCGAGGCCGAGGAGATAGAGGCCGAGGCGGACGAAGCTGCAAACCCGCCTGAGGCTATCGAAGAGGTGGAGGATCTGCCTTCGGAGGAACTGACCGCGGAGGCTCCGCCCGGACCGTCGGGCGAAGCGGGAGATGAGGCAGCTGCCGAAGAGCCGCTATCGGCCGAGGAAGCCGAGGCCGAGGCACCGCCCCCGGAACCAGACGACGGGCGAGCCTGGTACGTCGTCCACTGCTACTCGGGCGACGAGGAGAAGGTCAAGCACAACCTGGAGCAGCGCACCGAGACCATGGAGATGAGCGACCGGATCTTCCAGGTCGTTGTGCCAACCGAGGATGAGATCGAGATTCGCAACGGCAAGCGCCGAACGGTTGAGCGTCGCGTCTTCCCGGGATACATCCTGGTCCAGATGCTGCTTACCGACGATTCCTGGTACGTAGTACGCAACACTCCCGGCGTGACTGGCTTCGTGGGTATGGGCAACGAGCCCACGCCTCTCAGGCCCGAGGAGGTCCAGGCTATCGTCAGGCGTATGGAGGTCGAGGCGCCCAAGATCAAGGTGACTTTCAAGCCTGGCCAGAAGGTGCGGATCATCGACGGGCCATTCAACGAGTTCATTGGCGTAGTAGACGAGATTGACATGGAGAGGGCCAAGGTGCGGGTGCTGGTCTCCTTCTTCGGCCGCGAGACGCCCGTGGAGCTTGACTTCCTTCAGGTCGAAAAGACCTGACCTGACATATCGGCTCGCGCTGCGACTGGCGGCGCGGTGGCCCATCCATTCTGAGACGGAGAAATGAAGAAAGTAAGAGCTGTGGTGAAGCTGCAGATAGAAGCCGGAAAGGCAAACCCGGCGCCGCCGGTCGGCCCTGCCCTGGCGCAGCACGGCATCAATCTGATGCAGTTCTGCAAGGAATACAACGCGCGCACCTCAAGCCAGGCGGGCAGCATAATCCCTGCCGAGGTCACTATCTATCAGGACGGCTCCTTCAAGTTCTTCCTCAAGACTCCGCCCACTCCCGACCTCCTGCGCAAGGCGGCGGGCGTTGAGCGGGGATCCGCCGAACCCAATCGTGACCGTGTCGGCACGATCACCCGGTCTCAGCTCGAGGAGATAGCCAAGACCAAGATGGCGGATCTCAACGCCATTGACCTAGAGGGTGCGATGCTTCAGGTCGAGGGCACAGCAAGAAGCATGGGAATCGCGATTGAGGAGTAGACAGTCGCAAGCGCGGCTGGCAAGCCCGTCGCGACGGCAGAGGGGGAGGGATGGCCAAACGAGGCAAGAAGTATCGGCAGGCAGCGGAGCAGATTGACCACCAGCGCCTGTACGCGCCAGAGGAGGCTCTCGAGCTGGTCAAGAAGATCAGCTTCGAGCAGTTCGACGCGACAGTTGATGTTCATATCCGGCTGGGTATCGATGCACGCCACTCGGACCAGCAGGTCCGGGGAACGGTCCAGCTGCCGGAGGGCCTGGGCAAGACGGTGCGGGTGCTTGTTTTCGCCACAGGCGACGCCGCCAAGGTCGCGGAGCAGGCGGGGGCTGATTTCGTCCTGTCTGATGACGAGTCGATCAAGAAAGTTGAAGATGGGTGGACCGATTTCGACGTCGCCATCGCCGTCCCCGAGATGATGGGCAAGGTAGGCAAGCTGGGCCGGGTCCTGGGCCCGCGCGGCCTAATGCCCAACCCGAAGACGGACACGGTCGTAGGTGAAGACCACCTGCCGCGAGTGATTAATGCGGCGAAGGCCGGCCGGATTGAGTTCCGGGCGGACAAGACCGGCAACGTGCATGTGCCCATCGGCAAGGCCGGGTTCTCCGCCAAGCAGCTCCTGGACAACCTCACTGCTCTGGTGGAGGCCATCAGTAAGGCGAAGCCCCCGGCAACCAAGGGCTCATTCATACGCAAGATCACGGTGACCTCCTGTATGGGACCAGGCGTCAAGGTAGACCCGCTGCAGGCGGAGTCATTGGAGGCTTCGTTCTAGCGAACAGCTCCGTACTACTGCCCAAGACAGCAGGCGTGCGCTGCAGCACTTAAACCGGCCTGCCGAGGCAGGAGACTTTCATCAGGCCTTAGACAAGGCACCTTCTTCGGAAGGGATGATGTCCCTGTGTCGGCGCGGCACAGGGACATTTGCTTTCTAGGGAGAGGGGAGGATCGAGTTGGCGATTACCAGGAAGAAGAAGGTCACACTGGTAGAGCAGTATGTCGAGGAGCTCAAGCAGAGCGAGGGTGTCATCTTGGCCGACTATCGAGGTCTGGCCGTCGGTGAGATCAGCGACCTCCGCGGCAAGATGCGCCCCATCGACGCGAGGTTCGTCGTGGTCAAGAACAGGCTGCTTAAGAGGGCCCTTGCGGAGGCTGGCCTATCCATGCCCGAGGAGTGGCTCGTCGGGCCTACAGCAGCCAGCTTCTGCCACGGCGAGGTGCCGCCGGTGGCCAAAGCGCTCACGGAGGCAGCCAAAGAGTGGGAGACGGTGCAGATCAAAGGCGGGCTGATGGGTGGGTCCGTGATGACTGGCAGCCAGGTGGGTACCCTGGCCACTCTCCCGCCGCACGACGTGCTGCTCGCTCAAGTCCTGGGCACGATGAACGCGCCGGCCAGCCGAGCCGCAGGAGTGATCGCGGCGGGCATCCGCCAGGTGCTCAACGTCCTTCAGGCACACGTCGACAAACTACAGCAGTCAGGGCCGGGCGCTGAAGCGGTCCCCGAACCGGCGTAGCGCTCTAGTGCCCGCCACAACAACCGAAGGAACATCTCCACAAAGTAGCAGGAGGAAACAAAATGGCAAAGGCAGAGGAAGAGAAGAAGGCGACTAAGTCCACCAAGGCATCGACAGCGAAGGCGAAGCCCGCCGCCAAGGAGAAGCCAGCGGAGAAGGCCGCAGAGAAGGCCTCTGAGAAGGCTCCGAAGGCGGAGGCCAAGCTCTCCCTGGAGAGCATCGTGGAAGCGGTCAGCAGTCTGTCGCTCCTGGAGGCCGCTGAGTTGGTCAAGCAGCTCGAGGAGAAGCTCGGCGTCAGCGCCGCGGCTCCCGTGGCAGTCGCAGCGGCACCCATGGCTGCCGGCGCAGCTGCGGCAGAGCCCGAAGAGGAGAAGAGCGAGTTCGATGTCCTGCTCAAGGATGTCGGGCCCAAGAAGATCGAGGTCATCAAGGCCGTCCGCCAGTTGACCGCCCTCGGGCTGCGGGAAGCGAAGGAGATGGTCGACGGTGCACCGAGCACCGTGCTCGAGAGCGCCTCGAAGGAAGCAGCCGAAGACGCCAAGTCCAAGCTTGAGGCGGCCGGCGCCAGCGTAGAGATCAAGTAGCAGCCGGACTCAGCGTCGCAGCTTCGGAATCCCTGGCGCCATCCCTCCTCTGACGTGAGGGGGGATGGCGCCGCCAAGCCCATCCTAACCGCGCAGCGCCGCGGGCCATGCCCTCTCCTCGGCACTGGCCCGCGCCTGGAAGGCACTGTCAGGAGCCTGCCGTGAGTCTCGTCCGACGGTCCGCGAAGTGGCTGGCCAGGGCGATTGCGGTTTCGCTCGTGGCGCTGCTGCCGTGCTCAATCTACCTGCCCCCCTGGCACATCTTCACGATTGCTGATGGGCACGTGGTGCCCCTCGGCGTCTCGCCGGCAGCGCCGGTAGACCCACAGGCGCCTTCTCCGCCCAGCCTGGCCGATCTTCCCGGTGACTGGTACATCGCCGACCTGGCCTGGGCCGACGTAACGAACGATGGCTCTCCCGAGCTGGCACTCCTCGTGTGGCGCCCCTGGCGGGACTGGCCGATACAGCGCTGGGTCACGGTACCCAGTCCGATTAGCGGCTTCCAGGACGAGGAGGGCCTGAGCTGCCAGGTAATCCTCATCGACCCCGCAAGCGGCCGCGAGATCTGGGCCGGCTCCGCCCTGCCGAAGCCGCTCCTCACGCTGGACGTGGGAGATGTGGACGGCGACGGGCGCAATGAGTTGGTCGCGTTGGAAGGCGACTACTCATCAGCCCCGTACGGAGCAGCAACTCACCTGGATATCTGGCGCTGGCAGGGCTTCGGCTTCATTCTCGAATCCCGCTCGCGCGTGCCTGCGTTCCACCAGGCCGGGTTGACGGACCGCACCAATGACGGTATACTGGATATTGCACTACGCTGACCCGCCGGAGCCGCTGTTCGGACGAGCCACGTCTGCGGGGCTCCCTGGCAAACCGCCCCCTGGTCCGTAGTAGACCAATGACCACACCGGTCGCGGGAGCCCTCGCGTAGAGAGGAACCGCAGGCGAGAGCCGTCCCGCATTCTGGACGGTCCGACGATACAAAGGCGCCGCTCCGTCAGCGCTGGCGGCTGCCCACGGACATAATCGGCAGAGGAGGTGCCTGATGAGAACCAGATCCGTAGCTATCATCACTGTGCTGGCCCTGGCGGCAATGGCCTGCACCTGCATCTTCCCCGAATTGGGGACGCCCACGGCGCCCACAGGCACGCCAGAGGACTCAGCGCCCACGCCTACCAGTGCGCCGACTCCAACAGCCACCGCGGCGCCCGCCGGACCCACTTCCACTCCACCCGCCGTCTCCCGCGGGCCCGGCTTTGCAGAGTTCGTCAGCGTCCCGGTATCGCTGCCCCAGGCGTGGGTCGGCTACGCACTGCCCGTTGAGGCGAGCTCCCTATCGAACTCGGAGCTGGTTTCGCTCAGTCCAGGGCAGAGCGCAGTACTGCAAGAGAACGGTTTCCTGGTCGTGCCCGCCGAATGGTATGAGTTCTACCTGCTTTACGACAACGCTCGCTACTTCGAGATCCCTATCTTCGTCACCACGGACTCCGTGTTCCACGTCTATCATCTCATCTTCGACAAGATGCTCCGCGATCTGGAAAGGGAGTACTTCGAGCCGGACATCAGAGCGCTGACGGCTGCCTGCCTCAGTGAGGCGCAGAGCATCTACGCGGAATTGCAGGGCACCGATCTGGAGGACGTCGCCCGCAGCGTGGTCGCCTACTTCGCCGTTGCGGACGCCCTGATCAACCCGGACTCGGACACGCCGGACGAGGTCACGATGCTCGCCGACGCTGAGGTGGCTCTCGTGCAGTCTGCCGGCGGCTTCGGTCCCAGCCCCATATTCAGCCGCAACTGCCCGGCAACCTGCAACCCCTGCGACACGGATCCGCCGCTCGAATGCATCGATCAGGCCTGCCTTTGCGAGGACTACTCCCAGTACAAGCCTCGCGGCCACTACACCCGCAGCGAACAGCTCGAGCGCTACTTCCGCACGATGATGTGGTACGGCCGCATCAATCTCCGCCTGCAGAGGCCGGACGAGACGAAGGCAGCTTTGATCATCTCCTACATCCTGCGCAATGCCCAGGTAGACGGCACGCCTGCCGGGGAGGTCTGGGCCCGCGTCTACGATCCCACCGTCTTCATCGTGGGCAAGGCCGACGACCTGGGGTTCCACGAGTACGGGGCGCTGTGGGACGCCATCTTCGGCCCGGACGCCTCTGTCGCCTCAATCGCCGACGAGGCCAAGTTCAGCGCGTTCGTCGAGGCTGCCCGCCAGCTGCCTCCGCCGCAGATCAACTCAATGTGGGTCTACATCTTCGAGGACAAGGAAACAGTCACGCAGGGCTTCCGCTTCATGGGCCAGCGCTTCGTCCTCGACGCCTACATCCTCGACGAGATGACCTGGCGCGAGGTGGGCACCCAGGCAGACCCACGCATGATGCCGATGGCGCTTGACGTCATGGCCGCCCTGGGATCGGAGGAGGCCTACGACATCCTGGATGAGCTCGGCGAGACTGACTACCTCAACTATACCGAGCAGATGGCCAAGCTGCGGGGCGAGATATCGGCGCTGGGGCTGGACTCCTGGACCCAGAACCTCTACTGGTCCTGGCTCTACTGCCTGGACCCACTTCTGCAGCCCAAGGGCGAGCCGTATCCTCCCTTCATGCAGAACCAGGCCTGGACGCGCAAGGATCTGCAGACAGCTCTGGGCTCCTGGACCGAACTGAAACACGATACTATCCTCTACGCCAAGCAGGCAATGGCGGAGATGGGTGGCGGTCCGCCACCAGAGCCGCCGCACGGCTGGGTCGAGCCGAACCCCGAGTTCTATGCCAGGCTGCTGGCGCTAACCCGCATGACTTACGATGGGCTGGCCAGTCGAGACCTCCTCAGCGCAAACACGGAGGCAAACCTGGGCCGGCTGGATGACCTGTTGTCGTTCCTGCTGGACGTCTCAGAGCGGGAGCTCGCCGGGGAGCAGCTTGCTGCAGAGGACTACGAGCGGATCAAGTTCTACGGGGGCGAGCTGGAGGCGATCACGCTGGCCGCAGCTGACGCCCCAACAGACGGGAGGCCGTTCTTCGAGCAGGACGAGCAGGCGGCGCTGGTGGCTGACGTCTTCACCGATCCGACCGGCTACTTCCTGGAGGAGGCTATCGGCCGCGTCTTCGAGATCTACGTCGTGGTGCCTGACGGCAGCGGTGGCGTGCATATCGCCAAGGGCGGCGTCTTCTCCTACTACGAGTTCGCGCGGGAGATGGAGGAGGGACGACTGACGGACGAGGAATGGTACGATATCCTCGACGCCGGCGAGGCCCCCGATCAGCCAGCGTGGACGGAGGCGTTCACAGTCGAGTAGAGAGCACCACGATGCGAGAGGAGGCAGAGAGGCGCCCGCGGGTTGGAGCCCGCTCGGTGGCGCTTCCCTGCCTCCTCTGCGCGGTACTCCTCGTGCCTGGCGACCGATCCGTGCCCCGTTGGACACTGGCCTTGGCTGGCGACGTGATGCTCGGGCGCAGCGTCGCCCGGGCCCTCGGCGGTCAGTGGGAAGACGCGTTCGGTGAGGTGCAGGCAGCCTCTCTCGGCGCGCACCTGGCCTTCGCCAATCTGGAGTCACCTCTGACGGCTCTATCGTGCGCCCAGCCGACGCCGGGCTCCCCGGCCGGGTCGGAAGGCGACCTGAGCGCGCCGCCGGAGGCCGCCGGCGCCCTGCGGTCCTTCGGCTTCGACCTGCTATCGCTCGCCAACAACCACGCGCTCGACTGCGGTCAGAGCGGCCTCCGGGAGACCACGGCGACCATCCGCTCGGCCGCAATCACCCCCCTGCTGCCCGGTGAACCCGTCTGCCTGTCGGCTCCCGTCAGGACCTGCTGGGCAGCCTTCGATGACAGCGAGGGCGGACTGGATGAGCAGGAGGCCGCCGCGATCGTATCATCCCTAGCTGACAGCGGCGTTCTCGTCGTCGTTTCCATCCACTGGGGCGGGGAGTACCAGGCAGCGCCCTCGCCGCGCCAGGAGGCGCTGGCGGAGGCTCTGGCGGCGGCCGGCGCCGGCCTGATCGCCGGACACGGGCCCCACGTGCTTCAGAGAGTCGACTGGATTGGAGACACGCTCGTGCTCTACAGCCTGGGCAACGCACTGTTCGACCAGCCCTACCCGGCCGACGCGCGCCGGGGGGCCGTCGTCCTTGCCGTTGTTGAAGGGACCAGGGTGGTCTCGGTGACGGCGGTGGCCACAGTCTCGGACTGCGGCCGCGTCCGGCTGGCCCAGCCAGATGACACAAGGGCCACGATGGCGCGGCTGGGATTCGGACCTGGCCAAGAGATGGTGCCACCCTCCCGTTGAGAGGGTACCCCAACAGCCGTTCCGAGGCCGGACCTTGTCCAGTCAGATGATTGTGTAACCAGGCCTTGTTCGAGCCCCGGAACCACTGTATAATGGGTGCCCGTGCTGACCAGCGTTGATAGCGGCTCCCCGCCGGCGCTGCGCCGTTGGCGGTAGGGTTATGCTCACTCAAGAACGGCTCGAAACGAAACGGGGGTCCTCGACCAGTCTCCACGCAGCGATGCCTGATCTCGGTATCGTCGTCGTCAACTACAATACCCGCGACCTGCTGCGCGCCTGCCTGAGCTCAGTCTACGCCAGCACGGGCGACCTCGCCACCGAAGTCTGCGTCGTCGACAATGCCTCCCAGGACGGCAGCGTCGAGCTGGTCGTCTCCGAGTTCCCCCAGGTGCGCCTGATAGCCAACGTCGACAACGTAGGCTACGCTCGTGCCAACAACCAGGGGCTGCGCCACTTCGGCTTCGCCGCCCGCCCGGCAGGGCCGTCGCCTGATTCGCCAGCCTTCGCCTTGCTGCTCAACCCGGATACTGAGCTGCCGCCGGACGCACTCCAGAATATGGTGAGCTTCATTGACGACCACCCGGACGCCGGAATCGCCGGCCCCAAGCTCGTCCTGCCGGACGGCTCGCTCGATCTGGCCTGCCGTCGCTCGCTTCCGACCCCCGCTATCAGCGCCAGCCGGCTGACTGGTCTCTCGCGTCTCTTCCCCCGCAGCCGCCGCTTCGGCCAGTACAACCTGACCTACCTGGATCCGGACGAGGTCGCTCAGGTCGGATCAGTCGTCGGGGCCTTTATGCTGCTGCGGCGCGAGGCAATCGCCCAGACCGGTCTCCTGGACGAGCAGTTCTTCATGTACGGCGAGGATCTGGACTGGGCATACCGGATCGGAGAGGCCGGCTGGAAGGTCTACTATAACCCCGCCGTTACGGTGCTCCACGTCAAGAGAGCATCCAGTCGGCACAGCCCTCGGGCCCAGATCGAATTCTACCGCGCCATGGAGCTGTTCTATCGCAAGCACTACGCCGAGGAGACATCGCTGCCACTCCACACCCTCATAGTGGGCGCTATCCGGCTCCGAACGGCTATTGAGCAGCTGCGGCTCGTTTTGACAAGAGGCGGAGGCAGACCATGAAGTCTAAGACCCAGCAACAGATGGTCTTCCTGGTGGCCCTCATCCTTACAGATGCGCTCGCGTCTGCGCTGGCCTTCGTGTTGGGCTACTACGTCAGGCAGTGGCTGGACTGGCCGGGGCCGGTGGAGAATATGGCGGCTCTGGCTGAGTACTCCGGGATGATAGCCGCCCACGTGGCATCCGTCCTTACCGCCCTGGCTGTCTCGCGGCTGTACAAGATCCCCCGGGCACCGGCTCGGGTTGACGAATTCTACTCCGTCGTAGGCGCTGTGACACTGGGCAGCCTGGTCGGCGTAGCTTTCGGAGCACTGGCGTTCAAACATGGCCCGCTGGGACTAGACTACTCGCGGGGAGTCGTCGGCTACGGCTGGCTGTTCACCATGGTCTTCGTGGCACTCGGCAGGTTGATCAACTCGCTCATCCGCTCGCAGCTGCGCAGGCGCGGCAGCGTGCGGGATAGGGTCCTGATCGTGGGCACGGGCGAGGTGGGCCAGGTGATCCTGCAGAAGCTCCGCTCCAGCCCTGGCCTGGGCTACGAGGTGGTCGGCTTCGCCGCTGCGGACGGGAGCGACGAGGGAGCACCAGATGCACCGATCCTGGGGAAAGCAAGCAATCTGGCGGAGATCATCGACGAACACGAAGTGGACGAGGTGATAATCGCCATGCCGGAGGCGACCCACCAGGAGATCATGACTCTGATCGCAGAGTGCGAGCGTGGTAAGGTCACAATCCGGGTCTTCCCTGACGTATTCCAGATAATCGCCGGGCCAGTGAGCGTGGGCGAATTGGTGGGACTGCCCCTTCTTACAGTCCGCGATGTGGCGCTGCGTGGCTGGCGACGGGTGGCCAAGAGGACTATGGATCTGATCGGAGCAAGCTGTGCCCTGGTGCTGCTTTCGCCACTCATGCTGCTGATGGCCGTGCTGATCAAGCTTGACTCGCGCGGTCCGGTCTTCTACGCGCAGGAGCGGATGGGAATGGACACGAAGCCCTTCAGCATGCTGAAGTTCCGCTCTATGCGCGCAGACGCTGAGGCGGATGGGCCGGGCTGGACGGTGAGGAACGACCCGCGCGTGACCCGCCTGGGCCGCCTCATACGCCGGATCGATGTCGACGAGCTTCCGCAGCTGATCAACGTTCTGGTGGGAGACATGAGCCTGGTTGGACCACGGCCGGAGCGGCCTGTATACGTCAACCGCTTCCGCCGCGCGGTTCCCCGCTACATGGACCGGCACTGGGAGAAGTCGGGGATAACTGGCTGGGCGCAGGTCAACGGCCTACGGGGAGATACGTCGATCGCAGAGAGGACCAAGTACGACCTGTGGTACAACGAGAACTGGTCCTTGCTTCTGGACCTGAAGATAATCCTGCGCACCGTTTTCAACACGTTCCGCTCAGGCAATACCTACTGACGGCTCGCTGATCTACGTCACGGCACCGCAACCTGATCCGGCAGGATCAGCCGGTCGTCAGCCAGCCATTCCCCACTGCTGTCCGTGGCTCGAAGCCGCACCATGTCGCCGGCTGAGTACCAGCCGACTGCCAGATCATAGCTGCCGCGCGGGACGCCCTCCACTGACAGCGTAACCTGGTCCGAGACGACCTCGCCCGACACCCAGAGGCCCGTAGGGTATGCACCCCCGCCCGGCAGCGAATCGATCTGCTCGAGCGGAATGCCCGTCGCTGGATCAGCAAGGTGGACAAAGAAGGTGTAGTCCTGCTCCGGCGAGCCAAGCGCTCGCCAATGCAGGGAAAGCTCCACAGACCCGCCGTCGTAGGTCAGGTCGTATCCGGCCAGCTCGATCAGATCGCCGAACCGCGTACCCATCCCTCTGTCCATCTCGGGCAGCGCCCACTGCCGCTCCCGTTGGATCACAGACACCGGCACCGGGTGCACGTAGGCTTCCAGGGCGCCGCCCTCAGGATCGAAAACGGTTACCGACAGCTCGTATTCACCTGACGGTGCCATTGACCCGATCGGCAGGCAGGCCCGGCCCGCGACGTAGGCCCCCGCCGGCCAGCTGCTTGGCGGCGATCCGGCGGCCAGCGGCAGGTCGTAGCTGTATTCCGCGGCAGTGCTCTTCAGCCGCCACTCGGCCGAGTAGTCGGCCGACAGGTTATCGA
>Ga0307421_1001995_pt1 | contig 11817 bp, 10 predicted proteins | sample SalMarWE160270MG_FD_202163 | JGI IMG/M metagenome (GOLD analysis project Ga0307421, IMG submission 202163) | Salt marsh sediment microbial communities from the Plum Island Ecosystem LTER, Massachusetts, United States - WE1602-70 | ecosystem: Environmental > Aquatic > Marine > Intertidal zone >...
AAGAATATCCTAAAGCGACTAACCCTTCAGGTTTTCAAGATAAATTATTATTATTCAATCTTGATAGAGATTTCTTTAAAGAATGAAGAATTTTTTTAAGAAAATAATTAATCTCCGTTTTTTTTGGCTAATTCTTTTGATTTTAATTGCTTTGCCTACTTTCTGGCGCCTTTTAGGTCCCGGTTATTTCTCGATGCATGATGATCTACAAATAGGCCGTCTTTATGAGATGGATTTATGTCTTCGGGATGGGCAAATTCCTTGCCGTTGGGTGCCGGATATGGGCTATGGCTATGGTTATCCACTCTTTAATTACTATCCACCTCTACCTTATTATTTAGGCCTAATCTTTCATCTTTTAGGTTTCAGCTATATTTACTCCATAAAAATACTCTTTATCTTGGGATTAGTTTTTTCGGCTGTTTTTGCCTATCTTTTAGGGAAAGAACTTTGGGGAAAGTATGGAGGAATGGTAACGGCTGCTTTTTATCTTTACGCTCCTTATCATGCCGTTGATGTTTATGTTAGGGGAGCTCTAAATGAATTTTGGGGTTTAGTTCTTTTCCCGGCTGTTTTTTGGGCGGTTTTAAAAATAATCAAAGAGAAGAAGAAAATATTTATGGCCGCTTTAGCTTTCTTTTTTAGTTTGCTTTTGCTTTCTCATAACTTAATGGCCCTCTTTATTGTTCCTTTTTTAGTTGCTTGGGCTTTGTTCTTAATTTTCTATCTTAAAAAGCCGAAAAAGGTAATTTGGTCTCTTTTAAAATCAGGCCTTTGGGGGATTGGTCTGGCCGCTTTCTTTACCCTGCCGGTTTTGTTTGAGAGAAATCTTGCTCATATCGAGACGATGTTCATTGGCTATTTTAATTATTTAGCTCATTTTGCCAATTTAAAGCAGCTTTTCTTTAGTCGTTTTTGGGGCTTTGGTTCTTCTTCCTGGGGACCAGGAGACGACATGGCTTTTCCTTTAGGCCAAGTTCATTGGGTGGTGGGAGTAATCATTGCCATTATTTTTGGAATCCTGTTTTTAAAGAAAAGAAAAAGAGAAAGCTTCCTCGTTCTTTTCTTCTTTATCTTTTTCCTGCTGACTGCCTTTCTAACTCATCAACGCTCAAATTTCATTTGGGAAAGAATTTTTCTTTTAGTTACTCTTCAATTTCCATGGCGATTTTTGGCTCTCTCTACTTTTTTCTTATCGATGCTTTCAGGAGCAATCTTTGTTTTAATTAAAAAGAAAAAACAAGCCTTAATTTTAGCTGTTTTAATGATCATGGCCGTCTTTGCCTTTAATATCTCCTTTTTTAGGCCAGAAAAGATGATTAATATTAGTGATGAAGAGAAACTCTTTTCAGCCAAAGGTTGGCGGAAATTGCAGACCGACGCTATTTTTGACTATCTGCCTATTTATTCAGAAAAACCTCCTGGAGGCTCAGCGCCAGAGATTCCTTTATTTGAAGAGGGAGAAGGGTTAATTAGCGAATACCAAAAAGGGACTGATTGGTTGAGGTTCAAGGTGAAAGTGGAAAGCGAAGACAGTCAGATAAGAATTCCTGTTTTCTATTTTCCCAGTTGGACGGTCTTAGTTGATAATCAGGTCATAGACATTTCTTATGATAATGAATTTGCCCTTTTGGATTTTAATCTTAGTCAAGGAGAACATGAGGTTAAGGCTTTTTTGAGGGATACGCCTATTCGCACGATTGGCAATTTAATTTCTCTCTTTTCCTGGATAGGATTGGCTGTTTTTTTGATAAAAGAAAGAAAAATAAATGAGGTTATTAAAGCTTCATAAAAAGCAAAAATTAAATTTTCTTTTATGGTCTCTTTTTTTGGTTTTAACGTTCTTCTTCTGGTTTTCAAGGCTTTGGCATTTCCAGGAATTGATGACCTTTCATCTTGATCAGGAACTTTTTATGAGAGAGGTTAGAGAGATGGTCGTCGGTCATAAGTTAAGATTAGTGGGGCCGATGGTCATTTCAAAAATGGTCTACGGACGAGGATTTTTCATTGGACCGGCCTTCTATTATTTTCTAACTCCACTGGCATTGATTTTTTGTTGGGACGTTATTCTGATGACTAAGGCTTTGATTCTTGTTTGGTGGTTGGCTGCTTTAGGGATTTTCTTCTGGCTTGGTAAAAGATTCAGCTGGTTAGCCGGATTGGGAGCCTACGCTGTTTTTGCTAGCCTTCCCTTTTTTATTGATTACAGCCGGTTAATGTGGAATCCTAATTTTTTGCCCCTTATTGGCTTAAGCTTCTTTTGGCTAATGGAGAAGATTTGGCGTGAGGAAAAAAGATGGCACTGGTTTTTGCTGGGTTTCTTTTTTGGCCTAGGGATTAATTTTCATTATGCGGCTCTTCTTTGGGGAATTATTTTTCTACCTTTTTTAATTTGGGGTTTATATCGCCGGCGATTCCGTTTTTATCAATGGGGTTTAGTCTTTTTTGTTTTAGGGGCTATTCTTGGGGATTTGCCGGTGGTCATTTTTGAATTGAGACATAATTTCTATAATCTTAAGACAATTTTGTTTTTCACTAGATACAGCTTTTTGAAAGGACAGAGTGGTTTTTCCTTAGGTGGTTATTTCCTCTTTTCTCTGGTGCCAATTTTCTTCTGGCTTTTGGCTTGCTTTCTTCACTGGTTTGAGAAAAAACGGGGATTCTTAGAGACAATTTTTCTTATTTTGGCCATATTTATCTTTTTATCTCTGCAGATTGATTGGCAAAAACAATGGGGAACGGGAATGCCTGAAGGATGGAGTATTAAGAAACAACGTTTGGTGGCGCGTTTGGTTTGCCAGGACGTTAGGGAGAGAGGAATTGAGGGGCGTTTTGAAATAGCGGCCACCATTAGCGGTGATACAAGGGCAGGGGATTTACGCTGGTGGCTTTCTCAGGAGGGGTGTACCCCTTTGGGAGTTGAAGAATATCCTCAAGCGGAAGTTCTTTACTTGATTGCTCCAAAGGAGAGAATTTTGGAGGAAGAAACCGTTTGGGAAGTAGATGTCTTAAGGCCTTTTTCGGTTGTCGAGGAAAAATCGTTGAATGATGGCCTCGTCTTTTACAAATTAGCAAGAGAGACTTTATAATTCTATCTTCCTCAGCGATTATGTTAAAATACGCTTATGGCAAATTCCGTAACCCCAGCAGAAATTGATTTACAGACAGTTAAAGGTAGGGCGTTGAAGGGAGTTGTGGCTTTGACAGGAAGAACTTTCCTTTTACAGATTATTTCCTTCTTTGGCTTTTTTCTTTTAACGATTCTTTTAAGTCAGGAACAAATTGGTTTATTTTTTGCCATTTCTGAATTGGTGGCAATTTTAGGCTACTTTTCTGATGTTGGTTTGGCAGCGGCCTTGATTCAGAAGAAAGAGAAGCCTTCATTGGAAGACATTCGAAGTACTTTTACCATTCAACAGTCCTTAGTTTTAATTTTAGTCTTAATCGTTTTTCTTTTAACTCCTTTTTTAAGGGGCTTTTATAATATTAGTCAGTCAGGTGTTTTTCTTTTATGGGCGCTGACGGCTGGTTTTTTCTTAGCTTCTTTAAAGACCATTCCTTCGGTTTTACTGGAAAGAAAACTGAAGTTTAATTTATTGGTTATTGTTGAGATAAGTGAAGCTTTGCTTTTCTATGGTCTGGCTGTCTTTTTAGCATGGCGGGGGTTTGGCGTTTTAAGTTATGCCTGGGCCGTTTTGGCCAGAGGAATTACCGGAGTAATTCTCATTTATATTATTTCTCCATGGAAGATTGGTTTTGCCCTTAGAAAAGATTCTTTAAGACACCTCCTTCGTTTTGGTGTTCCTTATCAAGCTAACACCTTTTTGTCGGTTATCAAAGATCGTTTGATGAATGTTTTCCTCTGGAAAATTGTTGGGGCGACGGGAGTTGGTATTTTAGGTTGGGCACAAAAGTGGGCCCAGATGCCGCTGCGTTTTATCATGGATGCCGTTATCAAGGTTACTTTCCCAGCTTATGCCAGAATGCAGGAGAAGAAGGAAGAATTAACAGCAGCTATTGAAAAAACTCTTTTTTTCATCAGTTTTTTAGTTTTTCCTATGCTTTTAGGAATGGCCATTTTAGCAAGGTCGTTGGTGACTATCATTCCTGAATACAGTAAGTGGGAGATAGCTCTCATCGCCTTGTATCTTTTTATTGTCAATAGCTTTTGGGGATCAGTGACAACTCCTTTGACGAATGCTTTAACAGCCATTGGTAAAATTAAAGTTGTTTTTAAGCTAATGGTTATGTGGACGGTCTTAACTTGGATTATTTACCCAATTTTAGCGGTCAGATATGGTTTCAATGGAGTCGCTTTTGGAGCGGCTTTGGTGGCGACAAGCTCGGTGATTGCCATCTGGGTTGCCAAGAAGCATCTGACCTTTAGATTCTTTTATTCCATCATCAAGCCCTTAGCGGCGGCGATTTTTATGGGATTCTTTGTCTGGATTATTAAGTTCTTTTTACCAGTCAATATCTTTGTCCTTGTTGGTTTGGTTTTAGCCGGAGGAATTGTTTACTTTGCCTTGGTTTATCTGATGGTCGGCAAGAGTCTTATTCTGGATCTCCGCAAGCTTATTTATGCCATTAAAGCGAAATTATAAAATCATCTTAATTTTTCTTTTAATTTTAGGAACCGCTCTTCAGGGTTTGACGATGTTTCGTAGCAGTCTGCTTTACAATTTCGGCATGGGTTTTTGGGGGGCCAATGCTCATGATGGTCTTTGGCATTTATCTTTGGCTAATCAGGTTTTCAGGGGCTTTCCCATTCCTCATCCGACCTTTTCAGGGAATTTACTAACCAACTATCACTTTTTTTATGATTTCCTCTTAAGTTTACTAAATAAAATCACCTTTATTCCTTTAACCGTCTTATATTTTCAAGTTCTACCGTTTCTTTTTTCTTTTCTCTTGGGTTATTTATCTTTTTGGGTCGGTTACCTTTGGCGAAAAGATTTCTGGACAGGTTTTTGGCTGGCCTTTTTAAATTATTTTGCCACCTCTTTCGGTTTTTTGGTGACCTTATGGCGAGCGGCTGATTTAGGAGGAGAATCGCTCTTTTGGTCGATGCAGTCTATCTCTTCTTTAATTAATCCGCCCTTTGCCTTGTCTTTAATCTTTCTTTTATTAGGAATGATTTTTCTTTTGAAGGTTAAGAAATGGAATTATCTTAAATTGATTGGCTTGGCTTTACTCTTTGGTCTTTTAATTAATGTTAAATTCTATGCCGGTGTTGTTGGTTTGGTTGGCTTAGCTATTTTTTCCTTTTTGAAATTATTAAGAAAAGAGAAAGTTTATCTTTATTTATTTTTACTATCTTCTTTTATTAGTTTAGCTATTTTCATTCCTTTTAATCTACAAGCTAGTTCTTTGCTTGTTTTTAAGCCTTTTTGGTTTATTCATTCGATGTTGGAATCTTCAGACAGATTTTATCTTCCCCAAATAGTCTTGGCCAGATACTTTTTAATAACTCAGGGTTTTGGCCCAAGATTATTTTTAATTGAGATAATCGGTTTCTTTATCTTTATAGTCGGTAATTTAGGGGCGAGGATCTTTGGTCTTTGGGGATTTATAAAATCTTTTAAAGATAAACAAAAAGAATTTAATTGGTTTTTGATTGGTGGTGGACTGGTCGGTTTGATAATCCCCCTGCTCTTTGTTCAAAAGGGAACCGCCTGGAATACCATTCAGTTCTTTTATTATTTTCTCTTCTTTTTTAATTTTTATTTAGCTCTCTCTTTAAGTAGCTTTATGAAGTTTAAGAAAAGAGGGATATTTCTGATTTTATTAGTTTTATTTTTGATTATCCCGGGTAATATCGGTAGTTTAAGAAACTATCTTGGCTGGCCTCCACCGGCGGCTATCTTTAAAGAAGAGGTGGAGGCTTTAAGCTTTTTAAAGAAAGAAAAACAAGGAGTTGTTTTAACTTTTCCTTACGATAAGTATCAGAAGGATAGATACAAAGAAACACCCTTGCCAGTTTATATTTATGAAAGTACAGCTTATGTGTCAGCTTTCTCTAACAAACGAAGTTTTTTAGAGGATGAGGTAAATTTAGATATCTCTGGTTATCATTGGCAGGGAAGAAGAGATGAACTTGTGAGGTTTTTTGGAAGTGATGATGAGATCTGGGCCAGAGGATTTTTATTAAATAATCAGATTGCCTATATTTATCTGGTTGATGATCAAAGATTTAGTTTAAGTGAGGAGGATTTAGGCTTAGAGATGATTTTTAACAACCAAAAAGTTAAAATCTATCAGGTTCGTGGTATGATATAAGTATGAAAATTTCTGTTACCGTTATTACTTGGAACGAAGGAAAAAACATTAAGCGCTGTTTAGATTCTGTCAAAGGATGGACAGACGAAATAATTGTTGTTGATGAAGAATCTTCTGATGAAACAGTTGAGATAGCTAAAAAGCTGGGGGCCAAGATCTATTTCCATAAACGTGATCGTTTTGTTGAGCCGGCCAGAAACTTTTCATTTCAAAAGGCGAGCGGTGATTGGATTTTGATTTTAGATGCTGATGAAGAAATACCGATTGCCTTAGCTAAGAAGCTAAAAGCTTTAACCCAAAAGAAAGGCATCAATTTTTTCAGGATTCCCAGAAAGAATATTATCTTTGGCAAATGGATCAAGCATCGAGGTTGGTGGCCAGATTATAATATCCGTTTTTTTAGGAAGGGTAAAGTTAAATGGCTAGAAAAGATACACAGTATTCCTTTAACTAGGGGTAAAGGTGAAGATTTACCGGATAAAGAGGCTTATGCTATTATCCATTACCATTATCAGTCAATTAGCCAATATCTGGAACGGCTTAGTCGCTATTCAGACATTCAATCTCGAGAGTTAATAAAGAGTGGCTATCAATTTAAATGGCGGGATTTGATTAACAAGCCAACGGGTGAATTTTTGAGTCGCTTTTTTGCCAGAGAGGGCTATAAAGATGGTCTCCATGGTTTAGCTTTAGCTGCTCTTCAGGCTTTTTCAGAGTTAGTCGTCTATCTTAACATTTGGGAGAAAGAGGGTTTTAAAGAGAAGGAAGTTGGTTCTTTGGAAAGAGAATTCAAAAGAGCAAATCAGGAATTAAATTATTGGTTTTTAGAGAAGAAGATTAAGGAATCGAATATTTTTAAAAGAATTCTTTTTAAATTAAGGCTTAAGAAAATTCTTTTAAAATTAAAGCTTCTTAAATAATTTAGATAATCTGGATAATTTTATGAAAAAAATTGCTTTGGTTATTCTCCATTTCAAAAACAAAGAGTTGACCTTTAATTGTCTAAATTCTATTAGAAATTTGGTTGTTAAAGGTTTTTCATTAGAGGTGATTGTTGTTGATAATTCTTTGGAGAATGAATTACTTGATTTAAGAAGTAAATTTAAAGAGTTTGTTTTTCTTAGTACGGAAGAAAATCTTGGTTTTACCGGAGGTAATAATTTAGGTATTAAAAAAGCTTTAGAAGATAAGGCTGATTATCTTTTAATTCTTAACAACGATACGATTTTAGATAGAAATTTATTAGTTATTTTGTTCAGAGAGATGGAAAATGATCCGTCAGTAGGCGTTTTGGGATCAAAGATCTATTTTGCCTCTGGTTATGAATTCCATAAAGAAAGATACAAACCTGCTGAAGAAGGAAAGGTTTTTTGGTATGCCGGGGGAGTAATTGATTGGCAGAATATCCTTGCCTCTCACCGTGGCGTTGATGAAGTTGATAAGGGCCAATATGAAGAAAAGGTAGAGACTGATTTTGTTTCTGGTTGTGCGATGTTTGTCAGGAAAGAAGTCTTTGAAAAGATTGGTCTTTTTGATGAGAGATACTTTCTCTATTGGGAAGATATTGATTTTTGTCTTAGAACCAAAAAAGCTGGTTTTAAGGTCTTCTTTTTGCCAGCCGCTAAGTTGTGGCATGCTAACGCTGGTTCAAGTCAAGTCGGTGGTCCTCTGCATGATTATTACATGACGAGGAACAGAATGCTTTTTGGTTTGAGGTATGGCTCTTTAAGAACAAAACAAGCTTTAGTTAGAGAAACTTTTAAACTTGCTTTTAGAGGGACACCTTGGCAAAAAAGAGCCATTAGAGATTTTTATTTAAAAAGGTTTGGTCAAGGCAGTTATTTTAAGAAAGATGGTAAAATCTAAAGATAAGAGGATTTAGAGAGAATGACCGAAGAAAATAATAATAAAAGCCAGAATTTTAAAGAAGCCTTAGGCAATGCCTGGCAGGGATGTTGCTATGCCTTTAAAACACAGAAGAATTTTGTTTTCCATTTTATTATTTCTGTTTTGGTTATTCTTTTAGCCTTATGGCTGGATATTCCTTTTGAAAGATTTTTGTTTTTAATGATAGTCATTTTCTTTTGCTTAACGGTGGAATTAGGCAACACGGCTGTTGAAAAAACAGTCGATTTGGTTACTGAAAGATGGAACCATAAGGCAAAGATCGCCAAAGATTTATCAGCGGGGATGATGCTCTTGGCTTCTTTGGGATCAATAATTGTCGGTATTCTTATCCTTTTGCCACCATTAATAGAAAAAATTAATAGTCTCTTATGAATTTAAAAGAATGGCTCAATGAAGAGAGAATAAGCTTAAGAAAAGATTTTTATTCTTATCCAAGAAGGAAAATCCTCTTTTTAATTCTAGGCCTTTTTATTTTAATTTTTTCTATTTTCAGACTTTGGTTAGTAATTTCTTTTAAACAGGTTGCCCATTGGGATAGTCTGCTTATTAGTGTTATTACTAATTTAAGAAGGCCTGCTCTAGACACCTTTTTCTATTATGTTACTCATCTGGGTTCTGCCTATGTTATTACTCTTTTGTTTTTGGTTTTGGCCTATTTTCTTTTCAGGAAGAGAATGAGACGGGCGGCGGTAGCGGTTTTTTTGACTTTAGCTGGTAGTGGTATTATGATTTTTGCTTTTAAAGATATTTTTGGCCGTTCGAGACCTTTTGGTTGTTTTTCTGATTATGATTGTTTCTCCTATCCTTCAGCCCATGTAACCATCTCCTTTTATTTTTACAGTATGCTTTTTTATCTCTTGACGCGTTTTGTCAGACTGAAAAAAATGACTGTTCTTTTGATGGGGTTGGTTTTGACCTTCTTAATTCTCTTAATTGCTTTGAGCCGAATTTATCTTGGTTATCATTTTCCAACCGATGTTCTCGGCGGCTTCTTATTAGGGGGTGTTTGTTTGCTTTTAGTGGCTATTTTAGTTGATTTTCTTTATCAAAAAAAATGAAGAAAGAAATTTCCGTTATCATCATCACCAGAAATGAAGAGAAAATGATCGAAGATTGTTTAAAATCAATCGCTGATTGGGCTGATGAGATTTTAATTATTGACGATGCCTCAAGTGATAAAACCATTGAAATCGTCAAGAAATACAAAGTAAGAACCAAGCTTTTGCCAAAGAAATCAACCTTCTCTCAGCTGAGAAACGAGGGGCTTAAAGAAGCAAAGACTGATTGGATCTTTTACTTAGATGCCGATGAGAGAATGAATGATGGCTTGAAAAAAGAAATAAGAGAAGTTATCAGTAACCCTCAATTTTTTGCCTATGCTATTCCGAGAAGAAATTTTTATTTAGGTAAAGAGGTGCATTTCGGTGGCGCTTATCCAGACTATGTGAAACGCTTATTTAAAAGAGATAAGCTTTCTCGATGGCAAGGCGATTTACATGAAGAGCCAATTTTTGAAGGTCAGATAGGTCATCTTCAGGAGCCAATGGTCCACATAACCCATCGCGATCTTTCTTCGATGGTCAATAAAACATCTGATTGGTCTCAAGAGGAAGCGAGGTTATTATATGAAGCCAAACATCCTCCAGTTACCTGGTGGCGGATATTAAGAATTATGTTGACTGAATTTTGGCATAGAGTTTTCAGACTTAAGGGTTGGCGGGACGGAACGGTTGGCTGGATAGAAGCTATTTTTCAGGTCTTTTCTCGTTTCATTACCTATGCCAGACTTTGGGAGATACAAAATAAAAAATCAAAATGAAAAAAGCAGCTCTTTATGATCCCTATCTAGATACTTTAGGTGGTGGTGAGCGTTATACGATGGCCGTTGCCTATTGTCTGTCGAGACTTGGTTTTCAGACCGACGTCTTTTGGCCCGATGAGAATATTAAAAAAGAATTAGAGAAAAGATTGGGGATGGATTTAGAAAAGATTAATTTTCTTGATTTTGATTTAGGAAAGGTGAGTTTTTTCGAAAGATTGGCCTTTCTCAGGGATTATGATTTTATCTTTTATCTTTCAGACGGCAGCATTCCTTTTTTATCAGGGAAAAAGAATGTTCTTCATTTTCAAGTTCCCTTTCATGATTTGAAGGGAGCTAGTTTTTTAAATAAAGTTAAGCTTGGGAAAATAGATAAAATTATTTGTAATTCGAAATTTACCAAGGAAGTAATTGATAAAGAGTATCAGGTTAATTCAAGGGTTATCTACCCTCCGGTTGATGTTAACGCTTTTAAGCCTCTTAAAAAAGAAAATATTATTTTGAGCGTTGGTCGTTTTACTGATTTACTCCATAACAAGAGACAGGATATTTTGGTGAATGCTTTTAAGAAGATGATTAAAGATGGTTTAGAAGACTGGCGTTTCGTTGTCGCTGGCGGCGATCGTGAAGGGAAGCGTTTAGTGAATCGATTAAGAAAAGAAGCGAGGAATTACCCGATTGAAATTATGACTAATCCTGACTTTAATCAATTAAAACGTTTATATGGCAAGGCAAAGATTTTCTGGACAGCGGCCGGCTTTGAAATAGATGAAGAGAAGGAGCCAGAAAAGGTAGAACATTTCGGTATTACCACCGTTGAGGCTATGTCGGCCGGATTGGTGCCGATAGTCATTAGCAAGGGAGGGCAGCCGGAAATTGTGAAAGATGGTAAAAATGGTTTATTATGGAAGGGGATAAATGAGTTAACAAAGAAAACTTTGTCTTTAATTGAAGATCATCGCCAGTGGTTAAGATTATCAAGAGAGGCAGAGAAGAAAGCAGAGTTTTTTTCCCAGAAAAGATTTTGCCATGAAATTAAAGAATTACTTACTTAAAGTTTTTAAATCTTGGTGGTTTGTTTTACTCCTTGTGGGGATAATCATCCGTTTGGCTTTAATGCCAACGACTCTTCATGTTGATTTATGGGGTCATTCTTTCAGCGCCTACTTCTTAGCTTATCAAGGGGAATGGAATATTTATGAAACTTTGGCTGGTTTGCCTGCTTCTCATCCTTTAGTGATGAATTTTGGGGTGAGCGATATTTTTATCTACCCACCGTTGACTTACTATACCCTGGGGCTTTTCAAATTTTTAACCAAGCCTTTTTCAGACGGTTTCTTTCTTCCTTGGCTGATGAGTAATTTGGATAAAGTTCATACTTACCCCGGCCTTTTGAGAGAGATTTTCTTAAGTAAACTGCCATACCTTTTTCTCGATGTGGCCTTGGCTTTTTTCTTAGCAGGGCTGTTTAAAAAAGAAAAAGCAAAGAAGATAGCCTTTGCTTTATGGATGTTTAACCCTCTGGCTTTGTACGCAACCTTTATGGTTGGTCAACTTGATCTTCTGCCGGTTTTCTTTGTTGTTTTAAGCCTTTACTTCTTTAAGAGGAAACCATACCTTTCACTTTTCCTGTTGGGTGTCGGTGGGGCTTACAAAATGTTTCCTCTCTTGTTTATCTTGCCTTTGGCTTTTATTTTAGGGAGGACCTTTTGGCAAAGACTAAAGTTATCTGTCGTTGGTTTTTTGCCTTTCTTTTTATCGATTCTCCCCTTTATAAACTCACCGGCCTTTAGGTCGATGGTTCTTTTCAG
>Ga0307421_1001997_pt1 | contig 11815 bp, 11 predicted proteins | sample SalMarWE160270MG_FD_202163 | JGI IMG/M metagenome (GOLD analysis project Ga0307421, IMG submission 202163) | Salt marsh sediment microbial communities from the Plum Island Ecosystem LTER, Massachusetts, United States - WE1602-70 | ecosystem: Environmental > Aquatic > Marine > Intertidal zone >...
TTCATCACTTGGATCAGGATTTCGCTTCAGGAGGGCGAACGCAGAAATGAGCATCCCGGGCGTGCAAAACCCGCATTGGATCGCATTCAAATCCATAAATGCCTTCTGTAGTTTTTTCATGGTCTTTTTTTCTGAAAGACCCTCAATCGTTTCCACAGATAATCCGTTGCATTCAACTGCCAGAACCATACAGCTGTTCACTGGTTCTCCTTCAAGCAGGACCGTACACGCGCCGCATTCTCCCGCCTCACAGCCATTCTTCGTGCCGGTCAGGGTAAGATTTTCACGAAGCATATTGAGCAAAGAGAGATTGGAAGGGACATCTAAAATTTCCTTACTGCCATTTACAGTCACTTGAATATTGATAAGTTCCATCGATTTCACTCCTCAGAGTTAATTTTAAAGAAGAATTAAAGTGGAATATTGAGCAATTTACACGTTTTTTCAAGCCCTCGAAGCGCGAGCATTTGGATCATATCTCTGCGGTAGTGCGCGCTGCCGCGGATGTCATCAATTGGCTTGCATGCCTTACTGCAGGCTGATGCGGCTTGTTCAAGTGTGCCGTGGGTTATGGGCTGCCTCTTCAAGATATCCTGTGCCAAATCCGCGAAAATCACCGTGGGAGCCACAGCTGTCAGTGTTAGCAGGAATTCATAACCAGATGAAAAATTCTTCTTCTCATATCCAAGTACGGTAACAGCCGCGATTGCCAGGTCCCCAAGTTTATTTCGGCCGATGCTCTGATACGTCCCCTCCGCACCCGGTTGGGGTATCGGGAAAGAAATGGACTCAACAATCTCACCTGACCGTAAACAAGTTTTCCCGGGACCCTCAAAGAAATCCTTCAGGTCGACCTCACGCCTGCCATCAGGTCCAACAATGTGCGCTTTGGAGCGGTAAGTCAGGCACGGTCCTATCGTATCTCCACAGGGCGAAGCATTGCATAAATTGCCAACCAGTGTCGCTCGATTGCGCAGTTGATACCCACCCACTTCGCGCGCCGCTTCTATTAAAACCGGATAATATCCTAAAACTTTCGGATGGTTTATGATCTCATTCAGACGTACAGCCGCGCCAATGGTCAGGCCCTTTTCAAGGTCAAACCTAATTTTTCGAAACCCTTCTATGGATTTCAAATCAACCAGATATTGTGGATGGATTCGCTTATCTCTCACCTGGATAAAACAATCAGTCCCGCCAGCATAAGGTCGGGACTGATCTACATGCTTATCCAAAAAATCTACCGCTTCTTTTGAAGACTTAGGTTGGATATATTTAAATTCAGGAAGTCTTGGATGTGGTTGATTCATGTATATCCTCTTTTTACTTGAATGTTTATGATGATATCTATATAAACCGAGTGATTACATATCTTCAATTATATATTAAACGACCATATACATGATTTTATTCCTTTCCCAAATTATTAATTAATTCATGAAGGAATATAAAGTTGCCCATCCTGATATAGCTCTTTGCTGAAGTACAAATCGAGATGTGCACCCACAGTGGCGTTAGGTCACTGATGGGATAGGTAAAATCAAACCCGCGGCCAGATTGGCATTGAATTCACCCGTGGTGGGTTCAAAGGTCTTTTATGAGGAAACCTGCTGATTAAGAGTCAGTACGTTAACCTGTCCATTGTTTCCTCCCTGTTTCATCTTAATTTCATTATGATGGAAAGGCAACTCTGGCTATCTCACTTATAAAATCATTTACCGGATAACGATATTCTGAAAAAATTTTTAATACCATTATTCTCATTTGCTTTCTTTAAAATTGAGCGATTGATTCACCCAATCTCTGCAGGAAACGAGCAGCCGGCGCGCCGTCGATCACACGATGGTCAAAGGTCAAGCTAAAGTTAGCCATATACCTGCGCTTGTTTTGTCCATCCATTAAAACATCTTTCTCAACAAAACGGCATATACCCAGAATAGCCGCTTCTGGCGGGTTGATAATGGGCGTGAAAGTATCTATTCCATACATGCCTAAATTGGTAATGGTGAATGTGCTGCCTTCTAGGTCCTCAGGCTTTCCCCGGTGGTTCTGTGTCCGTTTAGTCAATATATTAAGTTCCTTGTGAATTTGATCAACTGATTTCTGATCTGCCTTCCTTACTACCACAACTATTAATCCTTCAGAGGTATCCACTGCTAATCCTATATTGACAGGTTCAACAAGTTTGATGCCCGAATTTATAAAAGAGGCATTCAGATAAGGAAACTCCTTCAGCACTCTGGCGGTGAGAAAAACTAGCATCGCATTATAGCTGGGAATTTCTTTCTTATCCTTACCGGCTTTTTTCAAAACTTCACGATAGGAAACCAGAGATGTTACGTCCAATTCAGAATTCAACGTCACCATCGCCATCGTTGCGGCAGAGAAAGCCATACGCTCTGCAGCGACCTTGCGCACACCCACAAGTGGAATAATTTTTCCCGGGAGCGTAACTTCCTCTTTTCCGCCAACTTCTTCCTTAATCAGTTTTTCAATATCCTCCATTTTAATACGCCCTCCTGGTCCGCTGCCCTTGACACCTGAAAGATCAATATCGTTTTGCGCAGCAAACCGTTTCGCTAAAGGGGATGCCAGAATCTCGCCGGTTTTCCCATCACTGGCAGCTTTTTGAGATTGTTTACTTATTTCAGCAGTTTTAAATTTTGTTTCTTCTTTCTGGTTTCGATCGCTACGAATTTCTTTCATTACGGATTCCAGATCAACGTCCTCGTTTTGTCCAGCCAGAATTCCAACGACTCCCCGGACCTGAACAACCTTTTGGACTGGCACTAAAATCTTCAGGAGGACTCCATCCTGGGGGGCTTCCACATCATTTGTCACCTTATCCGTTTCTATCACATACATCACATCACCTTTTTTAACGGATTCGCCTTCTTTCACAACCCATTCGATGATTTGGCCTTCCACCATGTTCAACCCGATTTTCGGCATCAATAATTTCACTGGCATATTTCTCTCCTTAAAAATATGAGAATTATTTATTCATCACTAAATATCTGGTACGATTTCTAAGGTCCTTCTAATATTAATAAAAAAAGGTCCTTTTAAAGATAATTGAATTTCCGCCATGTCGTTCTCTCGTAAAACGATTTCCCTTTCACCATCCAACGCTAAGATTGCCGGACGCGTTGAAAGGATCGGAATTCGTTCTCCAGGGTCTATGGTTCTAATATCCTTTAAACAAAACCTCTCAATCATTCCAGGCCCAATTACTGCTGATACTTGATGGTCACAATTCCCATCTCTACTTATCACCGCAATACCGCCAAAAGGATTTTCTGGAAGAATGATTCGGTAATTTCCAATAATCGATGAAAAACCGATATTTTCGGTTGATCCCCGCGTAACTGCGACCTGAAGTAATTTTTTGCCGTCCCAGACCGCTTTTGAACCGATAAACGAACCATCCATCAAAACTATATCCACGAGAGCGATATCGCGGATTTTCCCATTAATGCTTACAATGAGTTTTTTCTGGCGATCAACCAGGTTTCGTTGTTGTTCAGAACCAGAAGTCGCGAATCGTCCAGCTGCCAGACCAGCGACAGTTCCTTCTATGAATTTTGGCAGCACGTTATTCGTACCTGTTGAGATCGGTAAAATCGGTACGTCACCCGCCCCTTTTGCCGCAAACCGCACGGTTCCGTCTCCTCCCAGAGTAATGATCACCTGAGCTCCCATTTCTCGTAGAGTCGCAGCTGCCCGCGTGGAATCTTCACCGGAATCTTGTAGAGCCATATCAAGGATTTTCACTCCTTCAATGGCTTGAGAATGACAGTGTTTAAGGTCATGTACACTTTGGCTGCCGATCTCTAAGCGGTCAGGCATAATGCGGACCGCCTGCACTCCCGCGCTGTGCAGCCCGATCAGGACGCGCTTAACGATATTCACCTTCTCACGGCTGCCAATGACCAGCGCTTGACCAACCAACCTCCGGATATCTTTTCCTGAAGTTGGGTTTGCAATAATCCCTACAAAAGCCATTTTTCCTGATTTGAAACGAGCAATTTAAGCAGGTTCCCGTTCAAGGATCTGGTTGACTGCATCGATGATTTTATCAACAGAAGGCAGCACACGCTGCTCCAATATAGGACTGAAAGGCATCGGGACATCTTCAGCCGTAACTCGTATAACTGGCGCATCTAAATAATAGAGTGCTTTTTCAGCTGCGATTGCTGCTACTTCAGAACTGATGCTGCACTCCCGCCAGGTTTCTTGGACTACAACCAATCGGTGAGTCTTCTTTATCGAATTGAGGAAAGTATCTTCATCAAGAGGATCAACAGTTCGTAAATCCACAATTTCTACGCTTACACCTTCATTTTTAAATTTTTTCGCAGCCTCAAGGCAAAATTGGAGCATGTATGAATAAGTGACAATTGTAACGTCACTGCCCTCATGCACTATTTCCGCCTTTCCCAAAGGAATTGTATATTCTTCTGCAGGCACATCTCCCTTCATTCCGTATAGCTTCTTATGCTCGAAGAACAAAACGGTATTGTTATCGCGGATTGCACTCTTCAACAATCCCTTGGCATTATAAGGAGTGGAGGGTGTAATAACCTTAATACCCGGCACAAACGCGAATATAGATTCAAAGCTGTTGCTGTGCTGCGCACCAGCCGAAAGATAAGCACCAATAGGCGCGCGTATCACCAGCGGCATTTCTATAACACCGCCAAACATATAGCGCATTTTCGCTGCCTGATTGATGATCATTTCAGAGGCGAGTGTGATCCAGTCAGAAAATTGAAGTTCGATCACTGGCCGAATGCCAGTTGCCGCGGCACCCACACCTAATCCCACATAACCCAGTTCCGCAATTGGCATATCAATTACTCGTTCTGGGCCAAATTCTTCAAAAATCCCTTTTGTTACGCCATTCGCCCCTCCGTATGGACCAATGTCAATACCCCACAGAACAACATTCTTATCTCTGTGCATTTCTTCAGTTAATGCTTCACCCAATGCCTGATTATAAAAAATCTCTCTCATATTATGCTCCTGGTTCAATTCTTCCCTATCTTAATTTATGCCCAAAGCCCTTCCACGGCAGTTTCCGGATCAGGCAACGGGCTAGTGCGCGCAAATTCCACCGCCTCTTCCAATTCTTTCTGGACATCCTTTTTGATCCGTTCGGCTTTCTTTTCGTCGATCACTCCCTGTTCGATGAGTTTCTTTCTGTATGGGGCAATCGGCTCTCGCTTCAGCCATGCTTTAACTTCCTCCGGAGGTCGATAGGTGTCTGGTTCTCCTTCAAAATGTGTGCGCCAGCGGTACGTCTTGCATTCAAGTAATGAGGGACCTTCTCCATTCCTTGCCCTTTTGGCAGCTTCGGAAACTGCTTCATATACCGCGATTACGTTATTGCCATCCACAACCAGACCTGGAATTCCATAAGCAGCTCCTCGGTCAGCAATATCCTCAATATTACGAACATCACTTTGCCTTGTTCCTACACCATATAGATTGTTTTCACATACATACACGACTGGCAAGTCAAATGCGCTGGCAATATTTACTGATTCGTGAAATGTACCTTCACTAGCCGCCCCATCCCCAAAAAAGCATACTACCACCTGGCCGGATTTTCTATATTTCGCAGAAAGTGCAGCTCCTGTCGCAATCGGTATCCCACCGCTAACGATTCCATTCGCTCCTAGAATCCCCAATTCTGGACACGCGATGTGCATTGAACCGCCCTTTCCTTTGTTATAACCGGTTGCTTTTCCATACAATTCTGCCATCATATATTTCATTTCGCCACCTTTGGCGAGGATATGGCCGTGCCCGCGGTGTGTGCTGGTGATGTAGTCATCATCCTTAAGCGCGGTGCACGCGCCCACTGCCACAGCTTCCTCCCCCAAATAAAGATGCACAAACCCGGGCATCTCACCAGCAGCAAACAGATCTTTTACGCGATCTTCAAAATGCCGGATACGCAGCATACCACGGTACATCTTCACCAGTTTCTCTTTAGGAATATCCATTTTTTCTCCTTAATCTATAATTAATTGCTCGCCTGTATTTATATAAAATCAAAATTTCCTTTACTAAATTATTGGTTATGTATCCATGAATTCACCACCGGAAACAACCAGCTGTTCACCAGTTATGTGAGATGCTAAATCTGAAGCTAAAAAAACCGCCGCATTCGCCTGATCCTCCGGCTGTGCCATTTTTCCAAGTGGTGTGCGATCTTCAAGGATCTTCTTCAAACCTGGTTCCGCTTCAAATACACTGCTCAGCATCTCGGTGTCGGTCGCACCAGGGAGAATACAGTTTACACGGATACCGTATTTACCCAATTCCAATGCCATCATACGCGTCAATCCGATCACAGCTGATTTTGAAGAGTTATATGCGGTACCCCCTAAGTCTGGTTTTTTTCCTGAAGCAGAAGCAATACAGATGATACTTCCCCCTTTTCCTTGTTTGACCATTTGTTTCGCGGCTGCCTGTGAGCAGAGAAATGTCCCGCGTGCATTAACACTGTATACAAGATCAAAATCCTTCAGTGGGAAATCCAAAAACGAGTGTGATCGGTAAATGCCCGCGTTATTCACTAAAATATCCAGCTGGCTAAAAGTATCTACTGCAGTCTGTACTGCCAAATCCACGCTCTTCGGGTCGGAAATATCCAGGCAGACTGCTGCTGCTATACCACTCTCCTTTTGGTTTAATCCATCTGCAAGATTATTAACCCATTCCTCTTTTATATCACCGACTATCACTTTCGCGCCTTGCTTAACAAAGATTTCCGCAATCGCCTTTCCAATTCCTCGTCCTGCACCGGTGATCAGGGCAACTTTGCCTTCCAGTAAACGCATAATTCTTATCCTTTAATCAATTTAAGAGCAGCAGCCGCTGCTTCTTTTGAAGGGATTGTCGGTTCAAACTCCAGCCCGACATAATCTTCAAATCCAGCATCACGCAGTTTGCCCAGAATGTTTTCATAATTCAATTCGCCTGTCCCTGGTTGATGCCTGCCTGGTACATCAGCTACATGCACATGCCCAATTGCATCCAAGTTTCCCGTCAGCCGTTCAATGATATTTCCCTCCGTGATCTGCTGGTGGTAAATATCAAACAGAAGGCGGATGTTTGGGCTGTTCACTTTCCTGACCAGTTCAAATCCCACCTCTGATTTTTTCAGCCAATAACCGGCATGATCCACAAGGTTATTTAGCGGTTCAAGCACCAGCGTTACACCAGCAGTTTCTGCGAGAGGGGCAATTTCTTTAATTCCGTCAAGAACACTTTGATATTTTTCCTCTTCACTCAATTCAGGGAACTGGAATTTCACACTGCGATCATCACCTAGTTCATCCGTCAGAAGAAACATTTTCTTGGTATTCATCTGGTTTGCCATTGCCAGCGATTCCTTGATGCCGGAAATGAAATCCTTGCGATGTGAAGGATTGATCAGCGTGCCACCGCGGTTAGACTGGAATGTTGCAATTTCAATATCCGCATCTTCAGCTGTTCTCTTGATAGCTGGCATGTCTTTATTGTCCCAATTCCAGAATTCAACTGCGTCAAACCCCTGTTCAGCCGCAATCTTGATGCGCTCGAGGAAAGGAAACTCCGTATAGATCATTTCAATACATACTGATGCTTTCATTATTTCACCTCACTTTTCCAATGGTTTATATTGCCGCCCTCATCAATTCAACAGCAAATTCCAGATCTCGCCTGGCTTCTTCACCGCTCGTTAATGGTTGTTTATCATTCACGATGCAGTCATAAAAATGGCGCCATTCGCGCTTGAATGCTTCATCGTAGGAAGTTACAATCTGTCTTTTGCTCGCGGATTTGCCCTCGTTTTCGCGAATATTAAGTACCGTTGCAGCATTCTTTAAATATGGGAACGGGAAATTAAGTTCAAGTGACTTATTTGAGCCGAACACAGTGATTTGTTCGTCCCAGTCTACAAGCGTAACCAGATTTCCGGATTCCCATGTCAAGTGTACGCCGTTTTGATATTCCATCATTGCGGTTATAAAATTACTGTCAAACAATTGGGCGCTGACGATCTTCTCTGGCAGTCCATACAAACCATGCAGCGCGTCAATGTCATGGATGCATAAATGAATCATGATATCGTGGGCATCCAGTAGATCAACACGGTTCGGACCGATGTCTGCCAGGATATCCACTTGATCCTGCTTGATCACTTCAGAAAGCGCTTCTGGGTCCAAATCAGATGCCGAAACCAGATCGTAGATTTCAAAATTGATCTTGTATGTACCGGCAAATTCATGCACGCGGATTAAATGAATTTTTTCCACTTCCTTCATCATGCGCTGCATCATTTCATAAGCTGGATCATAGCGTTTCATAAAACCAACCATTAATTTGACCCCATTTGTTTTAGCGGCCCGGATCATCTCGTCAGCTTGCTTTAAATTAAACGCAATTGGTTTCTCCACCAAAACATGTTTACCATTTTCCATTGCCGCAATCGCCGGCGCAGCATGATTCTTGTTTGTAACCAGGATAATATCCAGGTCATCCTGTTTTACCATTTCATTAAGATCCGTATAGCGATTTGGTACATGGAATTTTTCCCCGAGCTTGTCCACAACCCCTGGCGATAAGTCGCAGATCGCCGAAATATGATAATAGGGTAGTTCCTGTAGAAATGGCATATGGCTGATCTGGGCAATCTGTCCGCAGCCCACTATCCCAACATTCAGTTTTTTGTTCATTTTTCCTCCATTTTTCTTTCTTAAAAAAGAAAAACAATTGATTAATAGTGATTCTTCTTAACTTAATTTTTTACATGATCCTCTTTCGATCAACTTTGTTTCCATAACAACCCGCTTGTAATCATCTGCTTCTGCATCGGATTTTCTATTATTTTTCTTCTGTGAGATTTTTGTTACTAACATTTCAACGATCAAATCCGCCATTTCTCCTATTGGTTGAGCAATAGTAGTAAGAGCTGGATAAACGGATTTCGAAAGAGGAATATTGTCAAATCCTATCAATGATATATCTTCAGGTATATTCATACCACAATCGCTTACAGCACGCATAGCCCCCATAGCCATCATATCATTGCAGGCAAAAACAGCTGTGGGAGGGTTTGATAACTTTAATAAATTACGCATCGCTCTCTCCCCACTTTCAAAACGAAAATCGCCAGTCTCGATAAGCAAATTATCTATTTTTATATTGACCTTGGATAGCGCCTTTTTATAGCCTTCTAGACGCTGTGCACTTGGTGTAACAGGAGAAGGCCCCGATATGCACCCAATGCGCCTGTGGTTCAATGAAAACAGATATTTAACCGCATCATATCCCCCTTTCAAGTTGTCAACCAATACAACATCTGATGTAGCTCCTTGAATATCCCGGTCAGCTACAATTGTAGGAATTCCAAAGTCTATTGGGTTCATTAAATTTTCTTCGGTCCCACCAGCCGAAATGAAAATGATGCCATCGACCTGCTTCTCCAGCAGTACATTAATATATGTTTTTTCTTTCTTTGGATCATCGTCCGTGTTGCATAGAATTACGCTGTATTCATATTCAAAACCCTTATCTTCTATCTTGCGTGAAACCTCTGCGAAGAACAGGTTGGAAATATCTGGTATCACTAAACCAATGGTTTTAGTTCGCCCACTGCGTAAGCTTCGTGCAAGAGTATTCGGGCGGTAGTTTAATTCGTGCATCGCCTTGTAAACACTTTCAGTCAAATCATCACTAACGTATCGTGTCTTATTGATCACGTGCGATACGGTAGTAATTGATACTCCTGCCCGTTTTGCCACATCTTTTATTGTTACCATTAAACCTCTCTAGTTAATTCTTTCTATGATTTAATCACCCGTAAAGATAATCTTTCCACACTGACCCGAAAGAAAAACTCCGAAGGCTTTCTTTGCTTCTTCAAGTGGGAAGCGGTGTGTGACAACCTTATCCGCCCACAATCCTCTCCGTACTAACGATATCATTTCATTAAACGAATGAGTATTAAAATTTCTGGAGGCATAAATGGATAACTCCCGCTTGATCATATCCCACGGATCAATGCATAAGCTGTGGCTTACACCGATGATGGCCAATGTTCCCCGTTTCTTGATAACCCGCAGCGCTTGGTGTGCAGCTTTTTCGTTCCCCACACACTCGAACGCCACATCCAGACCCTTTCCATTGGTCCAATCCATTATCCTGGCTTCCGTCTCTGAATCGGTAGGGTCCAAAATTAATTCTGGGTCATGATACTTTTTTGCCATCTCCAGGCGGTATTTGTTCATATCCAGAACAGCTACTCTTGCTCCAAGGAAAGTTGCCACTGCAGCCGCCTCAAACCCTATTGGACCAGCACCCCATACCGCAACCTGGTCTCCCGGGAGGAGGTTGGCTCGTTTTACTCCCCGATATGCGGTACCTAATACATCTACAAGCAGAGCTCCGTTCTCTGCGGAGATATCGTCGGGAAGCGGCATGCAGTTATCTTCTGGAACAAGTAAATATTTCGCAAAACCCCCATCCCATTCATAACCAACAACTTCAAGTTGGTCACAGAAAAATAAATCACCGCGCAGGCAGTGTTCGCAAGCTCGGCAGGTGATATGGCAGTTTATCGCAACTCTATCTCCCACCCTCGCCCAGGAAGGTTTATCTACGTCAACAATCTCTCCGGCATTTTCATGGCCAGGGATTGTTTCTTGCCCTTTTTCAAGTAAGGGGTGGCGATCTGTACCACAGATACCAGATGCCGTTACTTTAACCACCACATTTTTTCTGCTTGCCTTCGGCTTCTCAACTTCATCTAATGAGATTTTTCCATCACCTAAAAAATGAATTCCAAGCATATTATTTTCCTTTTCAATTTAGAAAATTACACCTGATACCAGTATTACATTGGCATAAGGTGTGCACTCACCTGTACGGATGATTGCACGCGATTCAGTAGAGATCTTTTTAAATTCTTCATGCGGCACGTAAGTAACTTCTGAATCTTTGAAGATATCTTTAACCGCCTGATCCAATGCTGGATTTCTGCCTTTCAATTCTTCGGTCAATATGATCCGTTGAACCTTTAAATCCTCTGCAATAGCTTTTGTGACCTCGAGGAACCCGGGTAAACCAGGTTGAACGGCAAGATCGATCCGGCGGGTAGATTCCGGAATTGGTAATCCTGCGTCACAAATTGTTAAATAATCCAGATGACCCATACTGGCGATAACCTCTGAAATGTCCTTATTCAGAATACCTGATTTCTTCAACTCAACCTCCTTTTTGATTTGGACATTTGCGTAATCCTTTGCGCAAACCTTTTCCAATTAATGTAATTATATTACACACTTCTTAATATCCTGTATATGTTTAATACCTTAAATATTTAATTATTCTTCTCTAGCATTTTCTTTGAGTATCATCGAATGATTAAATATCTTGATTTTTCTAATATTGGAATAAATATCTGGTTCACGATCACAAAAAGCGAACAAGCCTCGAAATGATAAACTGTCCTGGAACCGAAAACATCCCGCGCCAGTCTGTAGCCTTCTACAGGAGGTGAAAGCGAGATAAGCAGCCCACAGCGGCGTCAGTGTACTGATGGGATGAGTAAAATCGAATCTGGTGTCAGAGTAGTCCTAGGTAAGGCTTTAGGTTCACCAGTGGTGGGTTAAAGGTACTGATCAAGAGTCCGCTTTCAGCTTGTCTATTGTGTCTGCGGCGTCTTTTGTATCCGCCCTGTTGCAATGCACTTGCCCCCGATTTACACCCAAAAATGAGAAGGTGACTTCTTTGAGGGACCTGATTTAAGATCCTTATT
>Ga0307421_1001998_pt1 | contig 11813 bp, 10 predicted proteins | sample SalMarWE160270MG_FD_202163 | JGI IMG/M metagenome (GOLD analysis project Ga0307421, IMG submission 202163) | Salt marsh sediment microbial communities from the Plum Island Ecosystem LTER, Massachusetts, United States - WE1602-70 | ecosystem: Environmental > Aquatic > Marine > Intertidal zone >...
GTTCTTTCAAAGCCAATCTCTGGTATTGGAAACAAATCGCTAAATCCTTACCAAGCTTTATAAAAAATAAATTTCATTGGAGCCTGATCATGATCCATAATTATTTGAAAATTGCTTTTAGAAATATGAAAAGGGATAGAGCTTATTTTCTAATAAGCATAACAGGTTTTGCCGCAGGTATAGCAGCATTCATTCTAATTATTCTATACGTGCAATATGAGTTAAGTTTCGATAATTACCATAAGAATGCCGATAGAATATATCGAGTGATAGCAGAAATTCCGCGTTTAGATAACCGGAGTGCGACAACTCCGGCACCCCTGGCAGAGGCCTTAAGGGATGAATTTCCGGAAATAGTCTCCGCTGCGAAGATGAGAGATTTGAATAATCTGGTCATCACAAACGATGAAAATAGTTTTCGGGAAAAGCAATTATATTTTATTGAGCCTGAAATTTTCGAGATATTTTCAGTTCCTTTTTTAAAAGGCGATCCAAATACCTCACTTGACGATCCTTTTTCTATTATTTTATCCGAACGTATTGCAGAAAAATATTTCGGTGATGAGGAGCCAATCGGTAAAGTATTGACTTTGAGAGAAAGACTTAATTATAAAGTTACGGGTGTTATCAAGAATATGCCCGGTAATTCTCATTTTATAATAGATTTAGCCGTTCCCTTCAAAAACTTTTCACGATTTTCCGGGGTTGGTCAGGGGTGGGAAAGCTCTTTTGTTCATACTTATTTTCTTATACATGAAGGTGCAAATCCAGAAGATCTGGAAGGGAAATTTCCGGGGCTATTGGATAAGCATATGTACCAAAATTCTGAAACGGATGAAAGTCTCAAAACTAAATTTTTTCTTCAGCCTATTAAATCAATACATTTGCATTCACATTATTATGATGAAATTAGTGTCAATAGCGATATAAGATATATCTATCTTTTTTCTTCAATTGCTTTCTTAATCCTCGTTATAGCCTGTATAAATTATATGAATCTTTCAACTGCCCGGTCGATTAAACGAAGCAGAGAAGTAGGAATTCGGAAGGCAGTCGGCGCAACGAGAGGACAATTAATTAAGCAGTTCTTTGGGGAATCGTTATTTTTTAGTCTTATTGCTCTAATTGCGTCAATTGCAATTGTGTTATTGGTCCTACCGGCATTTAATAATTTTCTTGAAAAAGAATTAAGCTTTAATCCGATGAATAATCCGTTGCTTATTCTTATATTCGTATTGACTGTGCTGTTTGCCGGTCTTTTTTCCGGTAGTTACCCGGCTCTTTATGTTTCTTCTTTGAGACCGGTCGATACTTTGCGTAGCACAGTGAGCAGGAGTGCAGGCTCCGCCTCTTTGAGAAAAATTTCAGTTACCGTACAATTTATGATTACAATAGTACTAATAACCAGCACTCTTGTCATATGGGATCAGCTTAATTTTATTAAAAATAAAGATGTGGGCTTTGAAAGGGAACAGATCATGGTATTAAATTTTAGTAGGCGAAATGACTATGATTATATTAAAAACAATATTGAGACTTTGAAAACAGAATTATTAGAAAATACCAGTATTGTTTCGGCGACAGTTTCCAAATGTTTGCCACATAATATATCTGTTGGTCGCCCACGATTATCAGGAGATGATCCGAATTTGATTGTCGAGGCTTACGTTAATTGGATAGATTATGACTTTATCAATCTTTATGGGATAGAAATTGTGGACGGGAGAAATTTTTCAAAAGAATTTCCTTCCGATACAGAAGGTGCAGTCCTGATTAATGAAAAGGCAGTAAAAGAATGTAAACTGGAATTTCCTGTTGGAAGAGATATTACGATCAATGGTAGCAGAACCGTAAAAATAATTGGAGTAATGAAGGATTTTCATTCCAAATCGCTTCATAGCCCAATAGAACCCATTATTATTTATTACAGGCCCGAATATCTTGAATATATGTCAATTAAAATAAATACTGCTCGAATACAGGAAACAATAAATTATATTGAACAGACAATCAAAAAATTTGCTCCGAATTATCCCTTTGAATATCAATTTTTCGACGAAATATTTAATCGTGTATATCAAACGGAACAAAAGTTAGGAGAATTAGTTGGCACCTTTGCATTTTTGTCGATAATTATTGCATGTCTCGGACTTTTTGGATTTACAATGTTAACTGCAGGACAAAGAAAAAAGGAAATAGGCATAAGAAAAGTGTTAGGAGCAAGTGTCTTGAATATAATTTGGATTCTATCAAGAGAATTTACTAAGTGGCTGTTAATTGCAAATGTTATTGCTTTGCCAATAGCTTATTACTTGATGACTAAGTGGCTTCAGGACTTCGCTTATAAAATAAATTTAAACATTGGCATCTTTATATTTTCATTCCTACTTGTAGTAGTAATAGCAGCTATAACGCTCAGTTTTCAATCAATAAAAGCAGCTTGTATGAATCCGGTTGATTCGTTGCGGCACGAATAATAGTAGAAATGAAATTATGTTTTTCTGTTTAGGGAATATTTACATCCACATTTTTCTCTTAAAATACCTTAAGCTATCAACAGCCGGCGACTATCATGGCTAAAATAGATTCCCACGTTGGGACAAAATTGGGACATAAATATGCCAAAATTGACCAAATTTGTTTGTTTACGCCTGTTTTGGCTTATTTTGGTTTAGTTGTGATAATTAATATAGTTCAATGGTGTTAGAGGCAAAAAGAGTGTCGAGGTCGGGGCTCGATACCTCCCTTTGGCATTATATATTCTTTATTATCAACAATTTACAAAACATTTCTTGTTGATTCATATTCAAGTCACCGAAAATTTACTCCATTGGCCTTTTCAACGTCATGAAATTCTTGAATCTCATAATATGCGATACTCTAAAATCCTGGATCAAGGACAAAGGTGACCTCTATTCTTTCTGAGCCTCTTTTTATTTGAATTGACATAAGAATCTGGTTTCTATATATTCCGGATTGGATATCAATTAAAAGAACCCTTAAGAGGGGAGATGATCAAGAGGGATAGGATAATAAAACCCAACAAATTCCTTTTTAAAAAAATACTGGCTCTTCTGCTCATCGTTGTTTTTATCATTTACACCAACTGCTCACAGCAAATTGTCAGAACCAGTCATAAGGGAGCGCTTTTTACCTGCCGTGCCGAATATGTTCAGGGTTCTACCAGTATTCCCTTAGGCAGGGGAGGGAATATAGTGTTGCTGAAAGAATCGATAATCTATGAATATGAAAATTTTTCTATCCAAATCCCTTATCAGAACATTCTGGATATCGAGTACAGCAAAAATATAAAAAATATAATTGCAAAGTTCCCCGAGCCGAATTATGGGGATTATGAAAAGCAGGATTGGGGAGGCCCGAGTTTTTTAGAAGCTCTATTGTTTTACGGCAGTCTTATCATTGTTATGGTTATTGTGGTACTGCTTTTACAAAAGAAACCAGGCTCTACCTATATGACAATAACTTATGAAATAGACGGCCAGACCGAGTGGAGCACCTTTAAAGTCAGAACCACTGATATCAATAAACTCATGCCTATTCTGAATAAGAGAATAGATATTCATTAAATCATTATTTTCACAGGAGACCGGTTATGAAAAAGACTTTATCCATACTCACGGCTTTTATCCTGCTTTTCGAATTGACTTATTCTGCTACGCCTGTTGAAAGAAAAGCCTCGTATGTTGCAGGCTCGATGGGGATAGGCATCAATACCAGGGGGACTTTACAGGTCGGAGAAGAGGCGTTGACCTTTATCTATATGGGAAATAGATATGAGATCCCTTATGAACAGATCACACAGCTTCAGTACAGCAAAAAAAAGAAGGCCTTTGATAATATTTCATTGAAGCCAAATCTTCCAGGTGCTTCTTTTGCAACACGAACTACTTATGATACCTTCAGCAGTAAATTGTCCGCCTTTGAAATAATTATGATGGTTTTGACTGTTGTTGCCCTTATTATTGCCATAACCGTAGCAGCCAATAAGTCAGGAAAATACAGATATTTGAATATCATTTACGAAGAGGATGGAAAAACGAACTGGGCCACTTTTAAAATAAAAAGAGATGATTTCCAAAAAATATTGTTAACTCTTTCTTCGAAATCCGGAATAGAGATACGGGAAAGATAGAAGCCATGAAAAAGATAACGGCCCTGTTGTTTGCTTATTTAATGGTTTATCTCATGACTTCAGGCACTCTTTATCCATATGCAGACATTTCAACCAAAGTTAATTATATCAATGGCAGTGTTTCTATGAATCCCAATCAAAAGGGAACCTTATCTGTTAAGGATGATTCAATTGTTTTTTTATGGGGGAAAAATGAAATTGAGGTTCCCTACAGTTCTGTTTCTCAGATGAGCTGGAGCGAAAAGAAAAGGAGACTTAAGGCTGCCAGCCTGGATAGGCCGTTCAGTTCCTACCAACCCTATGTCTACATACCGCCTCCTATGCCGAAGATCGAGTATGAGCCTAATCCTCTTTCCTATGTTCTTTGGGCTTTGGCTATATTGTTTGTAGTGATTGGCATAGTAAAAATGACAGAGCCAAAAAAAGTATATTTTAGAATTGACTTTGAGAGAGAGGGCCGTCTTGAATGGATGCTTTTTAAAGTGACCGAAGACCGATTTAACGTTTTTTATTTAAATATTACAAAGAGATCAGGGAAAGATATCGTTCTCTTTGAAAAATAGGCATCTCAGGCCGTGTGATTGTTTTTAAAGCGCTGGAAAAAGAGCCGCTAATCGTATAAATTATTAAGGTGGAGGAAACGATGAAAAAAAACATGGGTGCGCTTGATCGTATTATACGGACTATCCTGGCTGTTGTCGTTATTGTTCTCTACTTCACAAAGCAGATAAGCGGAACCGCTGCCATCATTTTAGGTATTATCGCTGTTGTCTTTTTGCTGACGAGCCTTATTGGATTCTGTCCGCTTTATGTTCCGTTTAAAATTTCGACCCTGAAAAAACAAAAAAACAAAGAGTGAACAGCCGTTGTCAGTCTGGGATTACCTGATCATATCCGCTTCTAATAAGAATCAGGCGGATTCTTACACATCTCAAATAAAATTAAGAGAAGACCTGGATCGTATCCGGGGATTCAGAAACATACTTATCGTTCCTGATCCGGAGGGGAGGCGTGTGGGAAGTGCTGGAAGCACGGTCCAGTGCCTGATGAGGGTGGTTGATAAGGAACAGGGCCTATCTGCTGATGCTCTTAAAGGTTTAAGAGTTTTGGTCATTCATGCCGGCGGAGATTCAAAAAGGCTTCCTCCTTACAGCTCGTGCGGGAAGATATTTATGCCCATCCCCGGGGAAAAAGAGGAGCTGGCGGGAAAAACCATCTTTGACAGGATTTTAAGTGTTTATAAGAACCTCCCTGAACCGGATTCAAAAAAAGGCCAGATCACAATCACATCAGGAGATGTGATCCTTGATTTTGACTCTGAAAAGGCTTTTTTCTACGGAGATGGGATAACAGGCTTGGGAGGTTTGGCAGATCCTGAAACGGCAAAAAATCACGGGGTTTTCTGCCCTGCTGAGGACAGGAAAAAAATAAGGCGTTTCCTTCAAAAGCCCTCTGTGACAAAGCAAAAAAAACAGGGCGCCCTGGACAGCAGCGGGAGGTCCATTCTGGATATCGGTATCATAAATATTGATACAAGTTCTGTAGGGAAACTGTTTGACCTTTTTGGGATTCAGGCGGATTCTAAGGGAAAGATGAAGTGGTCGGGCCCTCTTGCCCGGGCGGCCATGGAAAATGGTGTGGACCTTTATAGAGAAATAGCCTGCGCCCTGGGTTTGGAAGTTGATTTTCCTTCCTACGTTGAGGAAGTAAGAGAAGCCGGTTCAACGCTTAAGGAAGAACTCCTTAAAAACATATTTGATGGCGTATCCGGGATTCCGTTCTTTGTGCATATTGTTCCGGAATGCGGTTTTTATCATTTCGGGAATTTAAAGCATATCATTAAAAGTACCCTGGGAGCTGTAAGTGCCTACAGCGGCCGGCTAGCTAAAGATAAAGTGATAAGCATCAATAATGTTTTAAGGGATGAAAAACTTGTATCAGGTAACAAATCCTGGGTCGAGGGATGCCGGATCAAGGGAAAGCTTTCCTTAGGCGGAAGAAATATAGTGACAGGAGTTGATGTGGATGAGGAGCTGGCACTTCCGGAAGAAGCCTGCCTTGATATTGTTCCTGGGAAAAACAGGAGTGGTAAAAAGGTGTTTTTTGTCCGCTTATACAGCAGTGATGATGACTTTAAAACTTCTGACTCAAAGAGAATCACAGTGTGCGGTCTTTCTTTGAGGGACTGGCTTAAGGAGATAGAGGCAGAGGAGAGAGACATATGGAAGGAAGAAGAGCAGGAAAAAACCCTTTGGAACGCGCGTCTTTTTCCCTGTGTGGAGAAAGCAGAATGCTATAAGGACTGGCTGTGGATGTATGATCCGAAAAAAGCCGCATCTGATCAGAAAAAAGCCTGGTTTGATGCGGAAAGATTCAGCTTGAAAGATATATCCCTTTTTTCAGATCCTGAGGAATTCCAGAAGAGGAGGCTGCACAACAGGATGGAGAGGATGTACGGATCACTGGGAGAGCTGTTTCTTGCGGATTCGGATTTTTCGGCAAAAGAATTATCTTATATTATTGATAATAATGAAGTTACAGAGGCTTCAGCGTGGATTTCAGGTATCATTAACAAAGCTTATGATTTTTTTCACGAGAGTGGGGGAGAGGAAGGACTTGAAAAGCTCCGTGTCTCCAGAATTTTCCATACTCTCGGCTCAGCTCTCTTGATTGCCAAGAGAAAGAAAAAGATATTGGATGTCCTCAAAAAGTCTTTCGGCGCTTTGAGCGCTCGTAAAAGAGAATGGCTGGAGCTTTTAGGACTAGGTGTTGATCTATCAACGAATATTAAGGATTGGGCAGAGAAAGCCAGAGAATACGCTTTCGTAAATCTGCGCAGGACCATTGTACTGGGCAAAGGGATTCCGGATGATTATCCGAAAAACGCATTGAGAAGCGATGAGATCATCTGGGCAAGAGCGCCTGCGAGGCTGGATCTAGGAGGGGGATGGACAGATACTCCGCCTTATTCCCTGGAAAAAGGCGGTTGTGTGATAAATGCAGCCGTAAATCTAAACGGACAGCCTCCCATACATGTTTATGCCCGCGTATCAGATAAGCCCTATATCAAGATAAATTCCATAGACCATGGAGAGAGTGTAAAAATAGAATACCTAGAGGACCTTATTGATTATAAAACACCTTCCAGCAAATTCGGGCTTGCCAAAGCAGCGCTCGTGCTGTGCGGTTTTTCGCCTGAGAGATCCTATTGGCCGAAAAGGGTCAGTAATTTACAGGACATGCTGCATTTTTTTGGCGGTGGTATTGAATTAACCACACTGGCAGCCATTCCGAGCGGAAGTGGTCTGGGAACATCGAGCATTATGGGAGCTGCCCTTGTTTCTGCCGTATATAGGATGATAGGGAAAACCGTAACAAGAAGGGAGCTGTTTTACAGGGTTTTGCAGCTGGAACAGGAATTAACGACCGGTGGCGGGTGGCAGGACCAGATAGGCGGGTCCATAGAAGGAGTGAAAAGCATAACCACTGAGCCTGGATTAATGCCTGATCCTAAAATCCAATCCGTCCATCCTGAGGTCATGGATCCGGAAAAAAACGGGGGGCAGACACTTCTTTTTTATACGGGAATAAGACGGCTGGCAAAGAACATCCTTCACAATATTGTGGGAAATTATCTAGACCGGGACCATAGAACTGTTGTGACTCTGGATAATATTCACAGATTTCCGTCCTCTTTATCAGAGGTATTCCTCAGAAATAATATCAAAAAATTTGGAGAAGCCCTGAGCAAAGGATGGGACCTGAAGAAAGAAATCGATCCGGAATCAACAAACGAGCAGATAGAAAAGATGATACGGATCTTTGAACCTTATTTATCAGGGGCGACTATGCTGGGCGCCGGAGGCGGAGGGTTTATTCTTTTTGTGTGCAAGTCAGCAAGATATGCTCTTCTATGCAGGGAAGAATTTAAAAAGAATCCACCCAATGAGCGGGCACGGTTTTTTGATTTTAGCATAAATCATGAGGGGCTCGTGGTAACGACATGTTAAAATGTCGTCAATGTCGGCATGCCGACATTAAGGAGAGGCTTAAAAAATACCTTTTTTTGAATTAAATTTGAAATGAAGCATTTTTTTCTTGAAAAACAAAATTATATAATATATTTTCATAAGTGAAATCATGAGAGGAAACCACTATTGATCATAACCATTGCTAATCAGAAAGGCGGAGTAGGGAAGACCACGACTGCATTAAATGTGGCAGCAGCTTTGGCTTTCTCTGGGAAAAATACATTATTGGTTGATACAGACCCTCAGGCGAACTGCACGATATCTCTTATAAAAGAAATAGATAAAGAAGCAAAATCATTATACGATGTGATGGTAAAAAACAATACCACTATTGATGAGGTCATTGTAAAATCCACGGTTCCGGGCCTTGATGTAGCCATATCCAAAATATCCATGGCCAAATTAGAACCTTCTTTGATAGGGGAGATAGACGCTCATTTCAGATTAAGGGATATATTGGACACGGTAAAAGGAAAATACAACTATATTATCATTGATACGCCTCCGACACTGGGCCTTATAACAATAAATGCCCTGGTAGCCGCAGAAGGTGTGATCATTCCTATACAATCATCGTACTTATGCCTTGAAGGAACGGATGATCTGTTAGAAACCATTGAAAAGGTTAAAAAAGTAGCCAACACAAATATTAAGATATTAGGGGTACTGATCACTTTATTTGATAAAAGAACGAATTTATCAAAAGACGTAGCAAAAAGGATAAAGAGTGTCTTTGGCGATAAGGTTTTTAAGAGTGTCATATCAAAAAGCGTGAAATTGGAAGAAAGTCCTGCATACAAGGAGTCGATATTCACATTTGCTCCAAGGTCAGTGGGTTCTATTCAATACAAAAAAGTAGCCAGGGAGATTATAAACCGTGAAAAAAGGAAATAGAAAAACCGGGCTTCCTGAGTCAGTTGGAATGAGACATGATGACCATTTCGTGGATTTAATATCAAGCCGCGAACCGGAGACAAGAATAAGGCAAATCAACATAAATAAAATAGCTCCTAATCCACATCAGGCAAGAAGTGAATTAGGAGAAATGAAGGATTTGATAAATTCAATAAAAGAAAAAGGAATTCTTGAACCAATATTAGTAAGGCCGAAAAACGGAGATTATGAAATAATTGCCGGAGAAAGAAGATACATGGCTTCAAAAAGAATCGGATTGAGCGAGATACCTTGTATAGTGATGAATGTGAATGACATGGAGGCCATGGAAATATCGCTTATAGAAAATTTACAGAGATTGGACCTGGATGTATTTGAAGAAGCCGATGGATTGAGATATTTGGCAGAAAACTACGGATATAATCACGAACAAATATCAAAAAAACTGGGAAAAGCGCGTTCTACGGTAACAGAAATAATAAGTATAAGCAGAATTCCGGAAGAAATAAGAAAAATATGTAATGATTACGGAATTATGAGCCGGTCGACTCTAATTGAAATATCAAAGCAAAAAAAGAGCGAAGATATGAAAAGGCTTATAAGTGCCATAAATGAACGAGAATTAAGACGTGAGGATACAAGAAAATTATCAAAAGAAATAAAGGGCGAAAAAAGACCTAAAATAAAAAGATATATATACAATTATGAGCCGGAAGGCAAAAAAGAATGCAGAGTGAGAATTGAATTTAGAAAGCAAAGAGTGAGAAAAGAAGAAATAATAAAGATACTGGAAATGATGCTGGAAAAATTAAAAAGAAACTAGGAATAAAAGAAAAATAAAAAAGTTAACATAATATACCTTATGCGACACAATATTTCCCATAAAGATAAATCATTGATAATAAAGGGGTTGTAAGTTTCAACAGTCTGTGGATATCTTTTTTGATGGTATTTGCTCGGTTTTTGTGCAGTTGTGGAAAAGATTTAGAGTTTTAATTCTTTCTTTTGCTTTTTATATATAATTTTCTATTCTCAGATACATTTCTTTCCAATGAATTAATTCTTTTTAATACATTCTCAAAATTTATATTTCTTTCTAAAGTGTTTCTAATGTATTGATTTAAACTCATATTTTCTTTCTCAGCATTTTTTGATAATTCCATGTGAAGTCTAGGAGGAACACGAAGCAAAAATTTTCCACTGAATTCATCCTCTGATGCAGGTTCAGGTATATCTAATCCTTTTTCATATGAAACTTCGATCCAGAGCCGTCTTGCCTCATCCAGACTTTTCATGGCAGCATCAATGGTTTCCCCATGAGCTCCGCAGCCTGGTAGGTCAGGAATTTCAGCCACAAAATATGTTTTACCATCATCAATTTCTTTATTTATCATAATTGGATAGTCTAGACTTAAGTAATATGAAAGATCTTTTTTCATTCTTCTTTCCCTCCTTTATTAAGAATTATGCCTAAACGTTCTATTTGTATGATGGCCCTTTTTCTACCAAATTTGTCAACATATTTGTCTCCTCTTCCATGAGGTTCATCAACTGTAAATCTTGTATTTTCTTTTATAAAAAGTCTTTTCGAGCCACCCTTTTTTATCATTTCGAATCCTGAAAAATTTATTAATATATAGACAAAGCAGTCCCAAGGAATTTTAACTGAAAAATTTTTTAATTCCTTGTAATATTTTTCAGCCTTCTTCCTTTTACATGACATTTTAATATTTATTTACATGATGCATTATTGATACCACCAGTAGTATCATTTGTCAAGAGCTATTAATTTTCACAGCAAAAAAATCTCATCCTAATTGAGTTCCATCATATGATATATAACGATATATAGTGTGAATGATTCTCATTCTACTTGAAATTTAATAGAATAATCTTCATTTTCTTCATATCCATACTTCCTTAAAAACGTAGGGATCGTGCTTGAGCTCTCATCCACATAATCGGCCAGGGTTTCTTTGGTGATCTTCCCTGAGAGGAACGCATTGATAGCTAAAGAAATGTATCTGGATGAAAGATGAGGCTTTGCTGTTTCAGCCCATTGCGAATGCCGGTATTTCCTATCAAAGTCTTTGATTTTTCCATTTTCAAGATTCTCTTGAATTTTCTCTTTATCCAAAAGACCCAGATGGGCCAATCTGAGGTGCAACGCTTCGAGTGGAACATTGAAGTCCCGGGCGACCTGGACCAAATCAAGATAAGAAATGGATTTATCATCAATATTCTTCTCAAATTCATTTCTGAGCTCTTTTTCCGGAAGAAGCAAAGAAGAAGCAAACAAATCAGCTAATTTTTCAATATGCCTCTCCCCTTTTATTTTATCCTGATAAATTTCTTCTTCTGTAAAGAGGTTCCAGGTCAAAAGATGAAAAAACTCGCAGCACAGGTCAAAAGAACGCCTCCATGGGGCATTGTTTTCATTGATGAGAACTGCCATTCCGAATTTGGGATCAATAGTGCATCCTTGTGAAATATCAGACGCCATAGGAAGGAAAATGACCTTGATTCCCATCTTTTCCTCTAAGATTTTGCACAAAGAAAGAGCCGGCCGGGATCCTAAATTCAAAAGCTGGCTGTAATCGGAGGCCAGATCTTCCACATATTTAAACCCATTACTGGAAATCAGCTCATGTTTGCTTATTTTAAAATTTAAAACAGCATTTGATGAACCATTTTTTCCAAGAAGGTCAATAAGTTTCTGATGGCGCTGGCAAATT
>Ga0307421_1002001_pt1 | contig 11807 bp, 8 predicted proteins | sample SalMarWE160270MG_FD_202163 | JGI IMG/M metagenome (GOLD analysis project Ga0307421, IMG submission 202163) | Salt marsh sediment microbial communities from the Plum Island Ecosystem LTER, Massachusetts, United States - WE1602-70 | ecosystem: Environmental > Aquatic > Marine > Intertidal zone >...
ATCGCCTCCCTGTCCGTCCCGTAGAGAAGCGCCTGGCGCACCTTGGCGTCGTCGAGCGGCGGCCGGGTGCTGTTGACAAAGAACATCAGTGAGGCGCCAGGGATGCGCGCGCCCTCAATGCGGAAGTCGGGGTTCGCCTCCACCTGAGCGGCATGTTGAGGCGGGATCTCACCGACGATGTCTGCATCTCCGGTCTGCAGGGCCGGCCAGCGGGTTGGCGGATCGGCGAAGAAGCGAAACTCGATCTCCTCCACTGCCGCCGTCTCGTTCTCGTAGACTGCGGGCGCCCAAGCGTAGGCCGGATTCCTCCGCAGGAGAATGCGGCCTCCGGGTACGTATTCGGCGAAGACGTATGGGCCCGTGCCGACCTGGTGAAGCTGGTACTCGCTGCCCCACTCATCCACCGCCGCCGGCGAGGCCATCCCGAGGTAGACCTGACTAAGTCCGTCCAGAAGAGGGGCGAAGGGCTCGCTGAGGCGGATGCGGACTGTGAACTCGTCTACCACCTCAGTGGCCTCGTACGGGCCCAGCATATAGCGTGCCTTCTGCGAGGCGAGCTCGTCGCTGGTGATACGGTCCAGATTGTACCGGACCGCGCCAGCGTTGAAGGGCGTGCCGTCGTGGAAGTAGACGTCCTGGCGCAGGTAGAAGGTGTAGACAAGGCCATCGCCGGACATCTCCCACCTCTCTGCAAGGCCGGGCACGAACTGACCGCTTTCGGGGTCGAGGAAGACGAGGGTGTCATATACGGATGTGAGCGGTATGCCCAACTCGGAGGAGCGGTTGACGTGGGGGTCGATCCCGGAGGGTGCGAGCGTCAAACCATATACCACGCGCGAGCTGCCCTCCCGGCCGCTGCAGGCTGGCATCAGGGCAGACGTGAAGATGATGGCAAGCGTGGCCAGTCTGTGCAGGCGTTTCAATGGGCGAGCCTCCTGGCGGTGGTAGAGAGCGACGGCGGATTATATCATGCCTGAAAAGGTTGACAAATCGAATGGCCAACTGTAGAATGCCCTGCTATGCATGAGCGGGCTGATTCGCTAGACCGCGACCGCCTGAGCGTGCTCGTGGCGGTTCTGCTCCTGGGCTGCGTGCTCTTCCGCTTTACCGAGCTGCCCGAGCAAGTCCTAAGACTGGAGGCGCTGGGATCGCCTCTGGAGGTCCGCATCACTGGGATGTGGATCCTGGTGGTGACCACCGTCCTTGTGGCCTGCGCCGGCACCAACTTCGTCCTCCAGAGCCACCCCCGACGCCGGGCCGCTACGGGGCGGCCAGCCTTTGTGCCCTGGATCCTTCCCGCCGCTGTGGCTGGCCTTTCTGTGTACCTGCTGGACCTGGCCCCCAACTGGCACGTGTGGGCAGCGGGGCTAGCTACACTGGGAGTGATCTTCAGCTCGACCGTGGCTGCTGAGTACACTGCTCTATCGCCTGATGCGCCGGGCCACCTTCGCGCCCGGCTCGCCCTCAACGTGCTGGCCTACGTGCTGGCGTTCGTGTTCTTCACCGCTGCATACGGGGCGCGAACGCGAAGCCTGATTACCGCCACCGTGGCTCTGCTCGCGGCCGCTCTCCTGGCAATCGACCTCTTGAGCGTGGCGGATGTGGGGCTGGATCGCGTGCTTTCCTACGCCGCCGTTGTGGCTCTCATAGTCGGCCAGGGCACCTGGGCACTCAACTACTGGCGACTGGGCGCGGCTACTGGCGGGCTGGCGCTGCTTCTCCTGTTCTACAGCGCCGTGACCGTCGCCCAGCAACACCTGCTGGAGCGCTTGAGGCCCGCCGTCCTAGTTGAGCTGACTGCGGTGGCGGCCGCTGTGCTGGCTATAGCAGTAGTCTGGGGAGCGTGAGCAGAGCTGCAGGCAATCCCGCCGCCCCGATAGCAGCGTGGAGCAGAAGAGGAGAAGAGTTGGAGACGGAACCCCCTGCTTTGTCACAGAAACTGCCTGCGCGCATCGCCCGCCTGGAGAAACTGGCCTACAACCTATGGTGGAGCTGGCGGCGTGAGGCGCGCGATCTGTTCAAGCTGCTGGACTACCCTCTCTGGCGCCGCACCGACCACAACCCGGTGCACATGCTGCACCTGGTTTCTTCCGCGCGGCTGGAAGAGGTGGCCGCCGATCCTGCATTCCTGCGTCAATACGATGCCGTGACCAGGGCCCTGGACGCCGATCTGAGTAACGGTCACCTCTGGTTTCCCACCAAGCACCCGGATCTGGTATCTAGCCCCATCGCCTACTTCTCGGCCGAGTTCGGGGTGCATCAATCGCTGCCCATATACTCGGGGGGCCTCGGGGTGCTGGCCGGGGACCACTGCAAAGAGGCCAGTGACCTTGGGCTGCCGCTCGTCGCCGTGGGCTTTCTCTATGATCTGGGCTATTTCCGCCAGCGAATCAGCGCCGATGGCAGGCAAGAGGAGGTATACCCGGAGTTCGAGCCGAGACTGGCGGCCGTGCGCGAGGTGAAGGTCCGCGCTGGGGTGGCTTCGGGCAGTCCCAGCCCGGACGGGGAGTGCCTGTTCGTGCCGATCGAAGTCGGTGAGAGAACCGTGCTTCTTCAGGTCTGGCGCGTCGACGTGGGCAGGGTCTCTCTCTACCTTATGGATGCCCACCATGATAGGAACGTGCCTGCGGACCGTGAACTCACAGCTCGGCTGTATGGCGGAGACCTGGAGATGCGCATTCAGCAGGAGATCATCCTCGGCATCGGCGGTCTGCGTGTGCTGAGGGCGGCCGGCCTCGATCCCGTCGTCTATCATCTGAACGAAGGTCACTCCGCGTTCGCCACGCTGGAGCGAACGCGTGAATTGGTGGAATCTGGTCTGGCCTTCGACGAGGCGCGGGGCGCGGTTCAGGCGAGCACCGTGTTCACCACACACACTCCGGTGCCCGCCGGCCACGACGTCTTTCCATTCGAACTAGTAGACAAGTATTTCCACAGCTACTGGAACAGCCTGGGCATCGACCGCGAGCAATTCCTCCAGCTGGGATGCTGCGAGAGTAAGGATCAGGCGTTCAACATGACCGTGCTGGCGCTGCACATGAGCGGCTACAGGAACGGGGTGAGCAAGCTGCACGGCAGGGTCTCGCGGGCGATGTGGCGCGCGGCCTGGCCCGAGCTGGGCGAAGACGAGGTGCCGATTACGCACGTCACAAACGGAGTTCACGTACCGTCCTGGGTGGGCGAGGCGATGAACCGCATCTATCGCAAGCACCTGGGGCCAGACTGGCTCGACCGGCACGACGAACCGGTGCTCTGGGAGAGACTGGCGGACGTTCCGGATGACGAGCTCTGGGCAGCCCACCTGCACCTGAAGCGCAAGCTGATGACGCTGATACGGGAACGGACCAGGCGGCGACGGATGGCCGGCCAGATGGACGCCGAACAGGTCTTGTGCGCCGGCACCTTCCTTGACCCAGATGCTCTGGTGATCGGGTTCGCTCGCCGATTCGCCACATACAAGCGCGCGGCACTGGTCCTGCAGGACGTCGAGCGCCTAAAGCGCCTCCTGCACGATCCCTATCAGCCCGTGCAGTTCATCTTTGCCGGCAAGGCACACCCCGCAGATGAGGAGGGCAAGCGGCTGCTGCAGCGCGTCTACCAGGCGGCCAAGGACCCGGCGATCGGCGGCCGGATCGCCTTCGTCGAGGACTACGATCTCCAGGTTGCTCGCTACCTGGTGCAGGGCGTCGACGTATGGCTCAATACGCCGCGCATACCGCACGAGGCCAGCGGCACCAGCGGACAGAAGGCTGCCATCAACGGCATCCCGAACCTGAGCATCCTGGACGGGTGGTGGGCAGAAGGGTACGCGGGCAGCAACGGCTGGGCCATAGGCGCCACACAGGAGCCTGGAGCGGAGCCCGCGTCGGATGCCGAAGACGCCGAGTCGCTCTATCGGCTGCTTGAGGACGAAGTAGTGCCGCTTTTCTACCGCAGGGACGCCGACAGCGTGCCCCGGGGCTGGGTCCACCTGATGAAGGAGGCAATCCGCACTGCCGCCCCCATCTTCTGCGCCAGGCGGATGGTGAAGGAGTACACGGAGCGCTTCTACGTCCCCGCGGGTGAGCGGGTGGCCGCAGCCCCCGAGCCCGTCGCCCAAGCTGAGCCCTTCTGAGCACTGCTTGGGCATCCGCGCCATTCGTCCTGACGCAGCGCGATTAGGAGATGATGGCCCGGAGCAGCGCCGCGGGGCACTGCGGATGGCAGGGTTGGCCCGGAGGCCCTCGTCCGCCGCAGGGCGGATCAGTTGCCTCACCTGGTAAGCTAGGCTGTGTCTACTTGGTTTGCTCGACGCGTCCTTGATCTGGCCGGGGCGCTTTCCCGGGCCTACTATGCGCGCAAGTACGGCGCGCTGGCCCGGCGCCTCGGGCGCCCGGGCGTGGGGCCCGACGAGAGACGCGGGTTCATCCTTCTCCAGATAGACGGGCTGGCCCACGACCACTTGCGGGAGGCAGTGGCGGCGGGCTACATGCCGTACCTACGAAGGCTCCTGGCCGAGGGCGAGCTCAGCCTGGCTCCTTGGCGCTGCGGCATACCGAGTTGCACTCCCGCAGTACAGGCCGGCTTGATGTTCGGCAACCGTTTCGACGTGCCCGGCTTTCGCTGGTACGAGAAGGATGACGATCGGGGCATGCTGACGCGACGACCCGATCAGGCCCGGGAGGTGAGGGTGCGGGTCAGCGAGGGGCGCAGAGGAATCCTGGAGGGCGGCTCCTGCTACGTGAGCATGCTCGATGGCGATGCGGATCTGGCCCTCTTCACGCTCAGTGCACTGCACAGGCAGCGGTTCTTCGAGAGCGCCCGGGGCATGGGCCTGTTCCTGCTGTTCCTTCTGAGCCCGATTCGACTGCTGCGCCTGGCATGGTTGATCGGAGTCAGCTACGTGACCGGGCTCGGGCGGCGACTGGTCGCGCTTGTGCGGCCGAGCGTCCTCAACCCCTTTGACGTACTTTCGCCATTTGTGCACGCTGTGAGCGACACGGTCTTCACAGAGGTGCAGACCTTCGGAGTGATGCTCGATATCTACCGCGGGGTTCCGTCCATCTATGCCAACTACAACAGCTACGATGAGGTAGCACACAAGATGGGCCCACAGCATACTTCGGCCCAGCGTGTCCTGCGCACAGTCGACAGGCACTTGCGGCAGATCGACCGCATGAGGCGCAGCTACCAGAAACGGGAGTATGACCTGTACATCTTGTCCGATCACGGCAACAGCCCCTCAGTGCCGTTCAGCTGGCGCACCGGCAAGGGTCTGGGTGAGTACTTCGCCGCGCAGATAGGACGTGGGGTCTCCGTCGAGGAGCGGCTGGGCGAGGACACCCCCCACTCCACGGAGAAGGCTCGCTATCTCCTGCGAGAAGCGGCGAGCATCGCAGATCGCCTTTCCCCGCGCATGCGCCGCCTGCTGGAGGTGGTGCGTCGCTACGTCGGCCGCCGGTTCCCGGAAGACGGTGGATTGGCGGTGGACATGGAGAGGCAGCGTGACGTTGTTGTGTGCGCCTCCGGACCTCTGGCCCACGTATACCTGAACGTCAGCCCGCGGCCGCTCGATCTGACCGAAGTAGTGCTTCTGTACCCTGAACTCGTCGATGCCCTGCTGGCGACAGATGAGATCGGCGCCGTAGTGGCCCGTTCAGGCGAGCAGACTGTGGTGCTTGGCCGTGATGGAGGAAGCGCGATCATCGGCGGCAGCGGGTCGGTGGAGGGGCCGCATCCGCTGACCACCTACGGCGAAGTGGGCTACGTGGCCGACCAGCTTCACTACCTGGCCCACTTCCCGCATTCCGGGGACCTGATGCTGCTGGGCGCCGTGGAGCCCTCCGGCAGTACGGTGACCTTCGAGAATCAGGTGGCCACCCACGGAGGGTTCGGCGGTCCACAGGGCGAGCCGTTCATCGCCTGGCCGCCGGCCTGCCCTCTCGAGCCGGCAGAGCTGAACGATCCGCGTGACTTCTACCCGTACTTCCTGGAGAACTACTTGGGGACCGGCGAGGCCAGCCGGCCCGAGTGGCCGGCGGACGAGCGGGGTGAGCACCGCTAGCGGCTGCTGTGAATGCGGATGAAGTTGGCGATGGAGCGGTCGTAGGTCCGTTCCGCTTCCGGCGGAAAAAGGCAGCCCGGAAGCTCCCCCATCTGCCAATGGTAGCGCAGGCAATCGCAGCACTTCCCCTTGCGCGAACAGGGCTCGTAGGTGCACGTACACCTCTCCAGGTTCTGCTCGATCTTGCACTCCATTGAGGTGATCTCCTGCCCACCGCGTGCTGCCTGCAGCCGAACCCGCAGGCAAAAAAGGCTACCGACGGAGTGACTGTCGGCAGCCTTTCCACCTGACTTGACCAGGCGTGCAGCGCACGCCCGCCGGTCAGCTCATGTGCTCATCGATGTACTTGACTACCTGCCCGACCGTCGTGATCTGCTGCGCCTCGTCGTCGGAGATCGTGCCTCCGAACTCCTCCTCGAAGGCCATGATCAGCTCAACGAGATCGAGGGAGTCGGCTTCCAGATCCTCACGGAACCGCGCTTCGGCCGTGACGGTATCCGGAACAGCTCCTAGAAGATCCACCACAATCTTCTTGACGCGCTCGAACGTATCCGCCATTTGCTTTGCCTCCTTGGGTTGTCTCCCGGGTCGAGGATGACAGCGCTATTCTACATGTGCCCACCCTTTTGTCAAACAAGCGGATGGTTGACAAGCACTCTCTTTGCCGCTATCATTCGAATCCGCAATGAAGAAACACCCAAGAGGCCCGGGGGTTGCGTCGCCAGCGGACGGGTCTGCGCAGCAACACCAGCGACGCAAGTCCGACCACATCCGCATAAACCTTCACGAGGACGTTGACTACAAGGAAGTGACCACGGGCCTGGAGCACTTCAGCTTCATCCACTGCGCCCTGCCGGATCTGAACCTGGATGACGTAGATGTTCGGGCCGATCTACTGGGCAAGGCTCTGAAGGCTCCGATCCTTATCTCCTCTATGACTGGAGGCGCTCCTGAGGCCGGGCCGATCAATCGGCGCCTGGCGCAGGCGGCGCAGAGCGCCGGCGTGGCCATCGGTGTGGGCTCCCAGCGTGCCGCCATCGAGGATCCGGCCCTGGCGGACACGTTCCGTGTCCGCGGCGTCGCGCCGGACGTGTTGCTGTTAGCCAACCTGGGGGCCATTCAGCTCAACCTCGGATACGGCCCGGATGAGTGCCGGCGGGCGGTAGACATGATCGATGCCGACGGGCTCATCCTGCACCTGAACCCGCTGCAGGAGGCACTCCAGCCTGAGGGGCAGACCCAATTCGCCGGCCTGCTGGGTCGGATCGAGTCCGTGTGCCGGGCGCTGGAGAGGCCGGTCGTAGTCAAGGAAGTCGGCTTCGGAATATCGGAGGACGTGGCCAGACAGCTAGCCGATGCGGGCGTGGCGGCCATCGACGTTGCCGGTGCCGGGGGCAGCTCCTGGAGCCGCGTTGAGATGTACCGCTCCGATACGGGGCGCCAGCGCGACGCGGCCGAGGTATTCGCCGAATGGGGCATCCCCACGGCGGACAGCCTGCAGATGGCCCTGCGGGGCGCACCGAGCCTTCCAGTCATCGCCAGCGGGGGCATCCGCAACGGGCTTCATATAGCCAAGGCAGTGGCGCTGGGAGCAGCAGCCTGCGGCATCGCCGGGCCCCTGCTCCGGGCGGCTAGCGAATCTGCTGAGGCCGTGAGCGAGCTGATCGCCCGGCTGGTGATGCAGCTCCGGGTAGCCATGTTCGGCGCTGGAGCTGGTGACATAAGGACTCTTCGGGCGACTTCCCTGCAGCGGTCTGAACAGTAGAGGCCGCGCCAGGCGACACCGGATTCAAGCTGATGTCTCTTCGCGATCTACAGGAGCGCTACCTCCCCAGCCTCGAGGCGGAGCTGCAAGCCGTCGCTCAGGCGCCGCAGCAACAGCACGCCGAGCTCTTCGGCATCTTGAGGTACCACCTGGGATGGGTGGACAGCACGCTGAAGCCTTCGCCGGCAGAAAGCGGCAAGCGCGTCCGGCCGATGCTCTGCCTGCTGGCCTGCGAGGGATGCGGCGGTGATTGGCAGAAGGCACTGCCAGCAGCCGCAGCTGTGGAGTTGCTGCACAACTTCTCTCTGATACACGACGATATCGAGGACGGCGATAGGACGAGGCGCGGGCGCCCCACGGTCTGGGCGGTGTGGGGCGAAGCCCGCGGGATCAACGCCGGCGATGCCATGTTCGGCCTGGCTCACCTGGCGCTGCTCAGGCTGCGCGGGCGCGGCGTGGAGGATGGCAAGGTGCTGGCGGCTCTGGACCTGCTGATCGAAAGCGAGCTGGCACTCACCGGTGGCCAGCACCTGGACATCGGCTTCGAGGATCGGGGAGACGTCACCGCGGACGACTACCTGGCGATGATCGAAGGAAAGACGGCGGCCCTCGTCTCGTGCGCCTGCAAGCTCGGTGCAGTCGTGGCCGCCGCGAACGCGGACAGGCAAGCGAGACTGGCTTCATTCGGCCGCCATCTCGGGATCGCCTTCCAGATGCGTGACGATATCCTGGGCGTATGGGGAGATCCGGAGAAGACCGGCAAGCCATCAGGGGCCGACCTGGCCCGTCGCAAGAAGTCGCTCCTCGTGCTGCATGGGGCTGAGAACAACAGCGAGCTGCGCGGCTTGCTGGCGCAGGACGCGCTGTCTGAGGAGGAGATCGACACGGCCACGCGCTTGCTCGAGCAGGTAGGGAGCCGGCGCTACGTGGAGGAGCTGGAGCGCGAGCATCACACTCGGGCACTGGCCTCGCTGGAGAAGGCCAGCCTGCAAGGGCCAGCCGGAGAGGCACTGAAGGAGCTGGCGCAGGGTCTGCTCGGACGCTGCCGCTGATAGCCTGGGTGGCGGGAGCACGAGGTCAACCCGGCCCGCCGTACCATCAGGCCAAGACCAACGCTGCAGGGGGTAGGTGTTCTTGACTTCATCAGATGGCTTCGGGCGGCGCTACTTCGCCGTCATCTTCCTGGTCTCCGTGGCCATGCTCGGGGCACAGGTCACAGTGACGCGACTCCTGTCCTACAAGTTCTATTTCCATTTCGTATTCCTGGTGATCTCACTGGCGCAACTCGGAATCGCCGGGGCAGGGGCATGGGTCTTCGTTCTGGGAAGTCGGCTCAACCTGCGCCGGGCCCTCATGTTCGGCCTGCTGGGCATCGTCGTCTTCACCCTCCTTCTACTGCTCGCCTATGCCTGGCTCTCTCCTCCTGCGAATGTGGGCATGGCGAAGATCAACGGATACACCGCCGTCCCATACCTGATCGCGCTCTCGTTGCTGATGGTGGGCCTCTACTTCTGCGCCGGGATCGTCTACTCGTCATTGTTCAGCCAGTACCGGGCCCTCTTCAACCGGCTGTATGCGAGCGACCTGCTGGGAGCCTCGGTTGGCTGCATCGCCTCTGTAGCTCTGATGTACCTGGTCGGTCCACCAAAGGCGTTCCTGCTTTGCGGAGGGCTGGCCCTCCTCGCTGGCATCCTGGTGCTCGCGGGCCGGGGCCGGGGAGCGGCCGAGGTGTCCTGGTGGGCGGCGGTCGCCGCGCTGTCCGCTGTTCTGATCGCCTCCTGGATTGGGGCGGAGTTGTTCGATCCGAACGCCCGCTACGGCGACGCAGTGATCGAGTATGAGTGGAACCACCTGGCCCGCACAGACCGGCTGGGGCCCGGCCACTACATCATCGACGGGGATGCTTCCACGTGGATCATCGATCCCCAGGCCGAGATCGAATACCTGCTGGCACCGCCGAATCCTCGAATCGCCATCATCGGCGTGGGGGCCGGGCCGCAGCTCAAGTCAGCGGTCAACTACGATCCATCCTATGTGTTGGCGGTCGACATCAACCCCAGCATCATCAACTGGAGCGTAGGCCAGGACAGCGAGTACAACGGCGGCATCTTCAACCTGCCGCAGGTGGTCGCGGAGATCGATGAAGGGCGGCACGCCGTGCGGTCGGCCGAGACGACGTTCGACCTGATCGGAATGCACGCCGTCGACACCTACGCCGCTTCGGCGGCGGGAGCGTACAGCCTCTCTGAGAACTACCTCTATACTGTGGAGGCGTTCAGGGACTTCTTCGGCAAGCTGTCTCCCCAAGGGCTGCTGGCGACAAGGCGGTGGCTGTTCTATCCCCCCAGAGAGAACCTGCGCCTGTTCACCACGATCGATCAGGCTTTGCGGGACGAGGGGATAGAGCATCCAGAGGATCACCTCATCGTCCTGGCCCCGGTGCAGGATTACCGTCGGGACGACCTAAAGGAGTGGGGCTATATCCTGCTGGCCAGGTCGCCCTTCACCGAGCAGCAGCTGGCCCTGGTCGATTCCTACGTCGCGGCGAACGGGTGGAGTTACATGCATCGGCCGGGGCAGCGCCTGGACACGCCCTTCTCCGAGTTCGCCTACACGAGTGGGCGAGATCGGTTCTACGGCGACTATCCCTACTTCGTCGAGCCGTGCTACGACGCCAACCCGTTCTTCTTCCAGTTCGTGCCGCCGTTCTCTACGTTCTACTCCGAGGCGACTGCCTCCGGTTCGGTGCTCTACAACCAGAGCACCGACCTACTCTTCGTCACGCTCGGGGTAGTCTTCGTGCTCACACTGCTCGTCCTGGGCCTGCCGGTCGTCCTGCGCCGCAGGGCTGCCGGCTCAGGGAAGGGATGGGGCACATCGACGCTCTACTTCGCCAGCCTGGGGGTGGGCTTCATGGCGATCGAGCTGGGGCTGATTCAGATAATGGCTCTATTCCTTGGCCATCCCACGTATGCGCTCAGCATAGTGCTCCTGGGAATGCTGGCCTTCGCGGGTCTGGGAAGCGTGCTCGTGCGGCGGCTGGAGACGGAGCGCGCCCGCCGCATGTGCCTGGTCATATGCATCCTTGCTGCCGTGGCCTCGCTGGGCCTGCTGCCCCTGATCCACGGGTTGATAGCGGTTCCCTTCTGGCTACGGGTAGTGGTGACACTTCTGGCCCTGGCGGCTATAGCGGTACCCATGGGCATGCCGATGGCGACGGGGATCCGTCTGGTTGGCGAGGAGAACCGACCTCGCGTCGCCTGGGCCTGGGCCTGCAACGGCGGTGCGGCCGTGGTGGGCACTAACCTCTGCATGATCCTGATGGTCTACGCCGGCATCCCAGCCGCGCTGCTGGTCGGGGCCGGCTGCTACGCGGTGGCCTACGTGGCGCTCGGTCGATTGAGCCGCGGGGCCGGCGGCGGCTCTCCTACCTAGACTTCCACGGCAGACGAGCAAAGAGGCGCCCGGTGCTATGCACCGGGCGCTTTCTCTTGGCCAGACAGGAGGCCGACCTTCAGGTGGGCCGGGCAGGACTCGAACCTGCGAAGGCTGAGCCAGCGGATTTACAGTCCGCCCCCTTTGCCGCTCGGGACACCGACCCACGACACCGCACTGATTGGAGAGTGCTGCTGGACCGAAGGCACCCTCGCCCGACCCGCTCCCGAAAGCCAGAGCCGGCGACGGGAGTCGAACCCATGACCCACTGATTACAAGTCAGTTGCTCTGCCAACTGAGCTACGCCGGCGCGATTGAAAGGCACCTGCCGCAGGGCCAAGACCTCAGCTCTGGAGCGTAAACGATTCTATCACCAAAGGAGCGAATCGACAAGCCTTGACTGCGCCCCGATGGACGCTCACGAAGAGTCCAAGGCGTGCCGCACTGCCTGGGCCAGGTCGCCTGCATCGAAGGGCTTTTCCACTATATCGACGATGCCCGCCTCCCTCAGCTCGTCGGCGGTCTGCTCGAGCGCGTAGCCGGTCATGCCCAACGCCTTCAGGC
>Ga0307421_1002002_pt1 | contig 11803 bp, 9 predicted proteins | sample SalMarWE160270MG_FD_202163 | JGI IMG/M metagenome (GOLD analysis project Ga0307421, IMG submission 202163) | Salt marsh sediment microbial communities from the Plum Island Ecosystem LTER, Massachusetts, United States - WE1602-70 | ecosystem: Environmental > Aquatic > Marine > Intertidal zone >...
TCTCAACCCTTTTTTCTAACAGCTTGCGTACCTGCTCTACCATGTCACGCCCCCCTCAAGAGTTTATTTGTATCCCCTCAAGACGCGGTCCAGCTTATCGGGGTTTATTTTGCTTTCATATTTCCCATCTACAACCACTACCGGCCCCAGAGCACAGCAGCCCAGGCAGTTAACTGTCTCCAGACTGAATCTCATATCCTCGGTGGTCTCCCCGGGTTTTATTCCGTAATCCCTTTCCATCTTGTCCACCAGCCTCTGCCCCCCCTTGACATGACAGGCAGTGCCCAGGCAAACGGTTACCAGGTGGCGTCCCCTGGGCTTTAGGGTGAAGGCCCGGAAAAAGGTAACCACGCTGAAAACCTGGCTCAAGGGAATATCCAGCTTCTGGCTGATTTTAACCAGCACATCCTGCGGCAGGTAGTTAAATTCAGCCTGTATATCCTGCAGTAGAGATATCAACTGCTCCTTATTACCGGCGTAGCTTTCAATAAGAGAATCAACCTTCTCCGTGTAGTTCTCTACGATAGCCTTTACTTTAGGAAAATCAAGGGTAAGCTCCATCAGCTAACCTCCTTCACCATCCGCTAATTTTATGTTAATACTTTTAAAGCCCGTCTCCATCCGTTATCACGCCCGTTTTCACCAGTGGTATTGCCTTAATTCGCCAAGTATATTCCAGCGTTAATTACACTTATTTTTGGCGAAGTACTAAGTGTTATAACCTAAGGGATATTACCTAACCATGAGTAAAAGGCGCCGATGTTTCCCCGCTTGAACAAGTGCGCCCAGCTTTGGTATGATTACATAAAGGGAGATAACTAAGGGGGGATAAGTTTATGAGTAGTATTAATGTGCTTCTGGCTGAGGATCATGTGATAACACGGCAGGGTATCCGCCGTCTTATAGAAGATGAGAAAGGCGTGAAGGTCATCGGCGAAGCCAGCGACGGCGATGAAGCCGTGCAGATGGTCACCGATATGAAACCCGACGTGGTTATCATGGACATCGCCATGCCCAAGCTTAACGGCATCGAAGCCACCCGGCAAATTAAGCTGACCAGTCCCCGCACGGCGGTGCTTATCTTAAGCGCCTACGACGATGACGAATACGTCTTTGCCCTGCTTAAAGTGGGCGCCGCCGGTTACCTTTTAAAGAACATCAGCGGCGACGAGCTTGCCCGCGCCATCCGGGCGGTGTATAAGGGTGAGCCTGTACTCGACCCCATAGTTGCCCGCAAAGTGATGAATTACTTTAAGCTGCCGGATAAGATGCGGGGGCTGGAAAAACCCTCCGATCACCTCAGCAACCGCGAGACAGACATCCTCAAGCTGGCCGCCAGGGGCATGACCAATAAGGACATCGCCGATAAACTGCACCTGAGTAACCGCACCGTTGAGGGTCACCTGAGGACTATCTTTAATAAGCTGGGGGTTGGCTCCCGCACCGAGGCAGTGCTCTACGGCCTGAGAAAAGGCTGGTTCACCCTGGAAGAGCTGCCTTGACCATCCTCATCTGAGATATCGGGGTATTATTGTGACTCCAAATCTATTAGATTCAAAAATACTGGCCAAGATTATTGATGGTTTCCCTATCCCATTATTTGTAATCAATAAGCAGCACGAAGTGATGTACTGGAACACAGCGGTAGCGGCCCTTTCCGGCACGGAAAGCAAGGAGATAGTCGGGACAGATAAGCACTGGAGGGCGTTTTACACAGAAAAGAGGCCGGCTATGGCCGATTTAATAGTAGACGGAGCACCGGCCAAGGAAATTGAAGCCTATTATCCGGGTAAATGTAAAAAATCCCGATTGATAGACGGCGCCTATGAAGCTGAAGATTTTTTCTCGGACCTCGAGAGGAACGGTAAGTGGCTCCATTTCACGGCAAGTCCTATAAGGGCCAGCAATGGCGAGATAATAGGCGCCATGGAGACCCTGGAAGATATCACCGAGCGCAAGCATGCCGAGGAGGCGCTGCATGAGTCGGAGAAACGCTTCAGGGCTTTATTTGAGCGTGCCTATGATGCTATCTGGGTCCACGATTTAGAGGGTAACATTCAGACTGCCAACAGGGCGGCGGCGGAACTCGGCGGTTACCCGGTAGAAGAGCTGGTAAGGATGAATGTAAAGTCATTTCTCAGTGATAAAAGCCTGAAGCTGGCCAGAGAGGTAAGCCATAAGCTAACCGAAAACGAACCCATAGACCTCCCCTACGAGTTGAGGTTGATCAGGAAGGATGGCTCGGAGGCAATATGCATGGTCTCTACCAACTTGATTGCCAGCGATGGTGAGCCAAAGGGTTTTCAGAATATTGCCCGAGATGTGACTCAAGAGAAGCGAATGCAGGAAAATTTGCTCTACTACCTGCAGGAGATTACCAGGGCCCAAGAGGCGGAGCGGAAGCGTATCGCCCGGGAGCTTCATGATGATACGGCTCAACTGCTTGGTTCTCTTTCTCGGCAGCTGGATAACTTCATCAGGAAGAAGCATAGCCTGGCACCTAACGAGGTATTGTTTCTTAAAGACCTGCAGGCTCAGCTCAATCGCGGAGTGCAGAGTGTACACCGCTTCATTCAGGACCTGCGCCCCTCGTTGCTGGATGATTTGGGTCTAATTCCGGCGTTGAGGTCGTTAATTAAAGACCTGCAAGATTACGAAGGGATAGATGCCAGCCTGAATGTGCTTGGCGGAGAAAGACGTTTTTCATCCGAAGTTGAGTCACTGCTGTTCCGCATGGTTCAGGAGGCGCTTAATAATATCAGGAGACATGCCCACGCCTCAGAAGCCCAGGTGATAATAGAGGTCGCCGGAGATAAGGTTAAGGTGACCATCAGTGACAACGGTCAGGGGTTTGAACTATCGGGAGAAGTGGACGACCTTCCCCGCATCGGGAAGCTTGGCCTTGCCGGAATGCAGGAGCGGGCGCGGCTACTGGGCGGCACTCTTGAAGTAAAGTCAACACTGGGTAAAGGGGCAACTCTGGTAGTAGAAGTGCCCAGCTAAATAACAGCCTTCTGATAAACCCTCCCCCACGAACTGGTAGGCACCAAAATTGTTGCCAAATGACAAATAATGAGGCCAAAAGGCTTCCCTTTTTTGATTAATATTGTTATAATAACAACAGGCCAGTATTCTCATCACGGAAAGTGGCACTGGAAAAAGAAGGGGGTGATTCTCATCGCAAAAAGAATCTTAATCGTTGAGGATGATCCCAGCGTATTGAGGGCGACCAGCTACATACTGGAAAAAGAGGGTTACGAGGTGCTAAGCGCCCAGAACGGGCTGGAGGGGCTTAAAAAGGCCAAGGATAGTAACCCCGACCTGCTTCTCCTGGATGTGATGCTGCCGGGTATAGACGGCTTTGAAATCTGCCACAGCCTGCGGGGTGAGCCTGAAACCACCAATTTGCCTATTTTAATGTTTTCGGCCAAGGGGCAGGAGACGGATAAGGCTACCGGGCTCAAAGTCGGGGCGGACGAGTATATCACCAAGCCGGTGGACCGGGAAGTGCTGCTAAGCAAGGTAGCCGCCTGGCTATCGGCCAAGGGTTGATAAGCAGCCCGGCAACAAACTGAACTAAGTTTCCGGTTTTTCGCTGAGGATAGCCTCTATCGTCTGGAACATCTTGCTGAAGTCTCCCGATTTGGTGAAGTAATCGGTGGCGCCCACCGACAGCGCCTTGACCCGGCTGCCGTCAATTTCGACACCGGTCATCACCAGAACGGGTATCTGGGCCGTTTCTGTTTTGAGTTTTAGTGATTTCATCACTTCATAGCCGTCCATCTGGGGCATCTTTATGTCCAGCAGAATAAGGTCCGGAGGCTGGCTGAACACTTTATCCAGGGCCCGCTTGCCATCGTAAGCGGCATCGGTGGAGTAACCCCGCTTGCCCAGCTGATACTTGAGCGATTTGACCAGGTTCCTGTCGTCATCCACCACCAGTATCTTCTTCTGCGCATCCCGCAGCAACTGGCTTACCTTTTCCATCAGCGCCTCTATCTTGAAGGGCTTGGTCAGGTATTCATTTACCCCCATCTGGTAGGCCCGCTTCTTGTCTTCTATCACCGAGACGATGAGTATTGGTATATCCTTGGTATAAGGGTCGCTCTTGAGCACGGCGGTGGCGTCGAAGCCGCTCATGCCGGCCATGAGCACGTCCAGGGTTATCAGGTCGGGGTGGTGTTTACGTGCCAGCTCTATGGCCTCGCTGCCCCCGGAGGCCTGAAGCACGGCATAGCCCCTCTTTTTGAGCTCATGGCTTAAGAAGCGGCGGATGTTGGCCTCGTCATCCACTACCAGGATGGTCTTATAGCCGGTGATAGCCGCCACCTGCTGGGCCGGTTCTTCTGCCTCCACGGCCTCCGGTGCTTCCACTTCGGCGGCCTGCGTCAGCGGCAGGGTGAAGAGGAAGGTGCTGCCCTTGCCCAGTTGGCTTTCCACCCAGAGCTTACCCCCGAAGTGCTCTACTATCTCCTTACAGATTGGCAGGCCCAGGCCGGTGCCCTTGGGTTTATCGGTGAGGGTATCACCCACCTGCTTGAATTTCTCAAAGACGCCTTTGTGGTCCTTGGGGTCAATGCCGATGCCGCTATCGGTAACGCTGACCACCACCACATCCGGCTTTTTCTTTGAATCATCGCTCTGGCGCATCTGCGCTTTAACCTCAATCCTGCCTCCCTGGGGGGTAAACTTGATGGCGTTACTGAGCAGGTTGGTTACTACCTGCACCAGCCGGTCTTTGTCAGAGGTGATAGTGGGCAGCTTGGGGCTTATACCTACCTTCACTGCCAGGTTGGCCTGGGACGCCAGCGCCTGAGTGGCGTTTATGGCCGTCTTGATAACATCGGCTACCGACAGTTCCACCGTCTCCCACTGCATCCGCCCCGATTCAATCTTGGAGAGGTCCAGGAAATCGTTTATCAGCCGGGTTAAGCGGTCGCTTTCCTCCTTGATGATGTTGAGGAACTCTTTCTGGGTTTCCCGGTCTTCATCGTAGGTGAGCAGAATTTCGGAGAAGCTCTTTATCGAGGTGAGGGGCGTCCTTAGCTCATGGGATACCGTGGATAGGAAGGTGTCCTTTAGCTGGTCCAGTTCCTTTAGCTTTTCGTAGGCGACCCGCAGTTCCTCCATCTTCTGGTTGAGCGCCTCCTCCGCCCGCTTGCGCTTGGAGATGTCCCGGGCGATGGTGATACGGGCGAAGACCTTGTCCGAGGCGTCCTTGAGGGCGCTGGTGCTCAGCTCGGCGGGGAACTCGGAGCCGTCTGCCCTGACCAGGGTGTATTCCACGCCGCGGATTTTGCCCTCTTTTACCGCCCGGCGCATGTTCTTTATCATCTTTTTACGCTCGAGGGGGGCGGCCAGCAACAGGGCGTTTTTGCCTATCATTTCATCTTCGGAGGCAAAGCCGTGCATCTTGAGGGCGTTTTCGTTGACCTTGAGGATAACACCATCCAGGCCGGCCACCACGATGCTATCGGTGACCGATTCAAACATCCTCTCCAGCTCTTCCTGGCTATCCCGCAGTTCCTCTTCCATCCGCTTGCGCTCGGTAATGTCTTCACCGGAGCTTAAGATGCCGATTGGTTTGCCATGCCCGTCTTTCAAGATAACATCGTGCCAGAAAACCATCCTCTCCTCCCCATCCTTGGTCAGAACAGGGTTTTCATAGTCCAGCATTTCTGCCTCACCGGAGTTTAATTTCTGATAAACCTCATCCTCAAAGGCCTTAGCCTCTTCGGGCACAAAATAATCAGCCCACTTCTTGCCGAGGATTTCCTCTTCCTTGTAACCTAAAACCTGGCAGCCTTTCTTGTTTATCAAGGTGACCCGGTCTTCAAAATCGCATGCCAAGATTACCACCCCGGCGATGTCAAGATACTTCTGGGCTTTATCTCTCTCGCGGAGTAACGCCTCTTCCGCCTGCTTGCGCTCGGTGATATCAGCTATCACGGTAAGTCCGTACGGTTCACCCCCGATATTTATTGTCTCGGCCGAGGCTAAGCCTACGCGTATCTCCCCCGATTTCATGCGGGAGTGGAATTCTTCATTGTAAGCCTCGCCGTTTTCCTGCAGTGTATTTAGCCAATGTTGCAGCTCTTCTTTATTCGCCCAGAGGTCAAGCTCGGCAGCGTTGTGGCCAATTACCTCTTGGCGGGTATAGCCGGTAAAACGGGTGAAGCTATCGTTAACTTCAATAAATTTGTCGTCTTTAAACGAGGTGATGCAAATTGCATTACCACTGGTGCTGAAGACTTTGGAGAATTTCTCCTCCGACTCTCTTAGTGCCGCCTCCGTCTGCTTGCGCTCGGTGATATCCCTGTATATGGCATATGAGCCGACGGCTTTTTTGCCGGAGCGAATGGGGTAGTTGAGCAGATAAACATCTACCAGTCTGCCGTCTTTGCGTTTTCTCACCGTCTCTTTGCATAGTATCTCACCATTTTGAGTAGCCTTTCTCATGCCAGCGGATTCCTCGATGCGGTCTTTAGGGACAACTACCTCGGCAATAGCCTGGCCTTTGACTTCCTCCAGCGTGTAGCCATAAAGCGTCTCGAACCCCCTGTTGGCATTAAGAATCCGGTCTTCGTTATCGAGTAAAACAATAGCCTCGGGGGAGTTGTCGAATAGCTGCTGGAGGTAGGCGTTCCGAAGCTCGAGCGCTTCTTCTGCCTTTTTGCGCTCGGTGATATTCCGGGTGACCTCAAGGCAGGAGACGACTTCTCCACTGGCGTCTCTAATGAGATTGGCCGTATTCTCCCAGAAGCTTACCACTCCCGAAGGCATTACCACCTTCCTCTCCGAGGTGTGTGACTTGCCGTCCTTGAATGCCTTTTCTACCGGGCACCCATCGCACAACTCGTCTTTACCTTCATAGACCCGGTGGCATTTCTCCCCCAGGTGGTCACCAAAAAGCTTCCTCAGCAGCTCATTCTGATAAATGATGTTGTAGTCTTTATCCTGTATGGTGAGGCCATCTTCCATGGCATCTGTTAGTGATTGGAGTTTGTTCTTTTCGGCCTGGAGGGCTTCCTCCGCCTGTTTACGCTCGGTGATATCAAGCGACACCTCTAACAGGCCTGTGACGGCGCCATTTTCATCTCGAGTCGGGTAGCCTTTTACCAACCACACCCTGCCGTCGGGGGTGGTTATTTCTGCCTTCTGCGGTTTACCGGTCTGGCGGGCTTTGGCTACCGGGCAGCCTGCGCAGGGTGTGTCACGCTGAGGCCATACCTCATAGCAATGCCGTCCCACCAGCTGCTCATGAGTCATTCCAACCAATTCTGCCGCAGTTGTGTTTGTCCATAGAATCCGGTGTTCGAGATCCTGGTATGCCACCAGCTCTGACATGCTGTTGAGAATGGCCGTTTTTTCCTGTTCTGCCTTTTTGATTTTATCTTCTGCCTGTTTACGCTCGGTGATGTCCCTGATAATTACCTCATCGGCAGCACGCCCGTTATATTCGGTCAGGGCGGCGTTTATTTCAATATCCCGGATTTTCTTATCCTTGGTTACCGCCTGAATTTCGTAAACGGGGGGCACCTTTTTGCCGGCCAGCCTGGCCTGGTACCTGGCCAGGGTCAGTTTCTGGGATTGGGGGGTGAGTAGCTCGGTAAAGGGCATGCCGAGCAGTTCTTTTTTACCGTAGCCGGATATGCGAACCAGGGCGGTGTTTACCATCTTGAAGGCACCGTCCTGAATAATAGCTATACCGTCGGCGGCATGCTTGATAAGGTTGAAATATTTGTCCCCGTTTAATCTTTCTGGGCTGTCTTTCTTCTTTTTGGTTGCTATGACCATTACTGCATTGCCTCCCCCTTACCTGTATTTTCAGGGCACCGGCCGGAGCTGTTTGGCGCCAGTTTTAGGAGACGGGGGCACTGCCCGGCAGGTTACCTCTTTGCTTCATCTTTATCTAGCCTGCTTTTGTTTGCCTACCCCAGTAGCTCCCTGACTTTTTCCACCACCCCCACCGGGCTAAAAGGCTTGGACATGAACTCATCGGCGCCGGCACTCAAGCCTTTTTCCCGGTCTGCCTCCTGACCTTTGGCGGTGAGCATGATAATGTAAACACCGCCCAGTCCGGGGTCTTTCTTTACCTCCTGGCATACCTCATAGCCGTTCTTCTTGGGCATCATCACGTCGAGAAAGACCAGGCCCGGTTTTAACTGTTGAATCTTGACCAGGGCGTCTTCACCGTTTTCCGCCGAAGCAACTTCGTAGCCTTCCTTAGTCAAAACGAAGGTTAGCGACTTGATGACATGAGGTTCGTCGTCCACCACCAGTATTGTCCTGTCATTGCCATTTTTTTTATCATTGCCCATGCCCCATTACCCCTTTTTTATTATTTTTATTGCCGCTACCGAGATTAACCCAAAAAAGAGAATAAATGCCAGTAGGCACATTATATGCTATTTTGTGCCATAAGTCAATACAATTAAGCGCAGAAAGTATTGACAAAAGGCAACTTTGATGCCATAATGGCCTTAAGATGAGCACCGCCAGTGAAGAATTATCCAAAGAGAGCCTGGGGGAAGTCCTGGTAAGAATCGGCCTGATTGACGCCGAGCAGATGCAGGAAATATCCGAGGTTGCCGGCCAGGGGGAAAAGAAGCTCGAGGAGGTCCTGGTTGAAGAGGGTTATATCTCTACCCGCGACCTGATGAGAGCCCTGAGCATTCAGCTAAAGGTGCCCCTCATCGACCTCAAGCGGCATACCATCAGCCCCGAGATTCTGAAGCTGGTCCCCGAGGAGCTGGCCCGGAAGTATAACGTGCTGCCGCTGGATGTTATCGGCCAGTCACTAGCCCTGGTGATGACCGATGCCATGGACGTGGGCACTATCGGCGATATTGCCGCCGTGACCAGGATGCGGATTGAGCCTATGATGGGCTTCCCCGATGAAATCCGTGAGGCCATAGACCGTAACTACGGAGCTACCGGCGCCAGCGAAGAGACTACCGTGCTGGAAACCCCACCTGAAGAAGAGGCGGCGAAGCTGGAGCAGCTCCTTGCCGAGGAAGCTCAGGTGCCGGCTATACGCACCCTTAACCGGCTCATCCTCCAGGCGATAAGGAGCCGGGCTTCCGATATTCACATCACGCCCCAGAAAGATAAGCTCTACATCCGCTACCGCATCGACGGGGTGCTGATGGATAAGACGACCCTGAACATGCAAATTCACGATGCCCTTGTCTCCCGGCTGAAGATTATGTCTAATATGAATATCGCCGAGAGAAGGCGGCCCCAGGACGGACAGTACACGGTTAGCGTGGACGGCAAGAATATAGATATACGCGTCGCCTGCGCCGGTACCGTTTACGGCGAAATGGCGGTGCTGCGTATCCTGCGCAAATCGGCTTCCCTGCTGGAGCTGACCGACCTGGGCTTTTTCCCCGATACCCTGAAACGATACCAGCAGCTGCTTAAGCTTCCCTTCGGCATGATATTGCTGGGGGGGCCTACCGGCTCCGGTAAAACGACCACCCTCTACGCTTCCCTTAACCAGCTTAACAGTAAGGAACGCAATATCATGACCATCGAGGACCCGGTGGAGTACCACCTGCCCGGTATCAACCAGTTCCAGGTGAACCCCAGGGCCGAGGTCAGCTTTGCCAACAGCCTGCGCGCCTTTATGCGGCTGGACCCGGATATCATCCTGGTGGGAGAGATAAGGGATACCGAAACGGCCAGGATAGCCACCCAGGCAGCCCTTACCGGACACCTGGTCTTTTCTTCGGTCCACGCCAACGACGCCGTGGGCATTCTTTTCCGGATGCAGGACCTTGGGGTTGAGTCCTACCTGATATGCTCGTCGCTGGCCGGCACCATTGCCCAGCGAATCGTGCGCCGCATCTGCCCCCACTGCCGTGAAGAATATGAGCCGCCCCCGGAGGAGCTGGCGGCCTACAAAGAAGAGATGGACGAACCGCCCGATAAGTTTTACCGGGGGGCGGGGTGCAATCTGTGCGGCGGCACCGGCTTTATGGGGCAGTGCGGGGTGTACGAGCTGATGACCCTGAGCGAAAAGGTGAAACACCTGTTCCTTGAGAATGCCACCGCCATGGAAATCCATAAGCAGGCGGTAAGAGACGGCATGGAAACGCTTAAACACGACGCCATGCACAAGGTGAAAGAGGGTATCACCACCATCCCCGAGGTGCTGCGCAACGTCTACTCTTCCGGCTAGTGACCGGGCGCGGCTAGCTGCGGAAAAGCCACGCCCAGACGACTGCATCTAAGATGGCAGTATGGAAAGCAAAGTAGGCACTGCCCACCACTGCCAGCCAGTAGGAGATCCCGGGCACTTTTCCTTGCAAGGTAAGAAGCGCCCAAACGAGAGCGATTGAGGCCAGACCGACCAGAGCCAAAACAACACGAATCCAAATCCAGATTCCTGTGCCAGGATTCGCTACATACAAGTTAGTAAGCGGCATCCAGAAGACCGAGGGTATCAGAATAAACACGAATATCACATAAAAAAGCGCAAAGCCGGAAACACCCGCAATACTTGTTTGCGCCGGGTCAAGCCGGAATAAGATATAGTAAAGAAAGGCAAAGTACCCGAGGGCAGACAGGATCATGGAGATGAAGTACACCGGGCGGATTGAGGTTGAGATGCCGCCCCAGAGAACATTAGCCCCACCCGATTGCCCGCCGAGACCGAATATATAGCTTACAATAACGGCGGCTCCCCCGATAACGTTAATGATGAGAAAAATAATCTGCTGCATTGCCATTTTATTGAAACCTCCCCAAAGTCAGTTAATTACCCTGCCTGAGAGCCAGTACCAGGACGCCGGGGCCACCGTGAACCCCCAGGCTGGCGCCGAGCTGGGCGGTGAGAATCTTGTCCTCCGGGAAAAAAGCGCCCAGCCTTTTACGCAGCTCGGCGGCTTGCTCCGGCACCTGGCTGTGAACGATAGACAGTTCCCGGATATCAGCCCTGCCGGCGACGAACTGAACCAGCCGGTCCATTCCCTTGGAAGCGGTGCGCACCAGCCCGGTGCGCACTATCTGGCCGTCTTTAAAGGTAAGCAGCGGCTTGACATCCAGGATATCAGCGGCCATGGCAATAGCCCGGCTTACCCGGCCGCTGCGGGCCAGATACTTCATGGTGCCGAACATGCCGAACATGCTCACCTGCCTGATGGCTTTCCGGGCGGCGGCAACGACCTCTTTAACGCCGTTACCGGCCTTAGCCGAGCGGGCGGCGGCCATAGCTACCAGAGCCAGCCCGACGGAGTTGAACCTGGAGTCAATGACCTCAATGGGGCAGGGGGGTTCCATAGCCCGCGCCGCCAGCATCGCCGAATTAAGGGTGCCGCTTATCCCGGCCGAAATGTGAACCGAGACAATACCATCTACGGAGTGGCAGTATTGAGAGTAGACCCGGGTAAAGTCCTCCGGAGGCGGCTGGGAGGTGGCCGGGTGAACCGGGGTGGTGGTCAGCTTATCAAAGAACTCCCGGTTGGTTATATCCACGCCGTCACGGTATATTTTATCACCGAAGCGGACATAGACAGGCACAACGGTGATATCCAGCTGCCGGGCCAGTTCGGGGTCAATATCCGAGGTGCTATCGGTAACGACCTGCACCTTCATTTTGCCCTCCTGTTTTCAACGGCCGTTATGCCCCAGCCATTAGCGCTATCCGCTCTATAATCAGGATGACATCAACACCGGGAAGAACACCTGCCAGGCTAACAATGCCTTGGCCGTGAGACTGAGAAGTATATATACCTTTTCGCCATACAGGTAATCCCGCCAGGGTCCTACCTTCTTGTACTGCAATACCATGTTGATA
>Ga0307421_1002005_pt1 | contig 11791 bp, 11 predicted proteins | sample SalMarWE160270MG_FD_202163 | JGI IMG/M metagenome (GOLD analysis project Ga0307421, IMG submission 202163) | Salt marsh sediment microbial communities from the Plum Island Ecosystem LTER, Massachusetts, United States - WE1602-70 | ecosystem: Environmental > Aquatic > Marine > Intertidal zone >...
CGGTGGGCTTTCCGATAAGGCCGGAGGGACCGTCCAGGTCCGGCGTCAAGGAAATATTCCCGGCAAACCCAACGTGTTCGTGGTTGACCTGGACCGGCTCATCAAGGAAGGACGGACAGAACTGAATGTTGAAATTAACGGCGGGGATGTTATATTTGTTCCCGAAGCCGGCAATTTCTTTGTTGACGGTGCGGTTCGTCGCCCCGGATCTTACCCTATTCGAAATAAAATGGTTCTCAAGGAAGCTTTGCTGGCCGCCGGTGGAATTGCCCCTTACGCTCTCAAGGATTCCCTTGTATTGATCCGCTATGTTAAGGACAAGGGCCGTAAAGTCATTGAACTCGAGTATACTCCAAAAAATCAAGAAATGGAATTACAGGACCGGGATATCATCGTCGTTAAATCCAGCACCTGGGGCAAGCTGGTTCACGGAACAGGGATAAATATCGGAATTCCCGGATTAGGGGTCGGGTACCATGATCCGGAAAGGAGATACTGATAGTTAACCCGAAGAGACCTTTGAAATTGGAATTTATTTGAAATTTGATGCTTGTGATTTGTTATTTCCGGTTTATCCGGATTAGAAATTGCGAATTAATAATCCAACCGCCTGACCTTAAAAGAATCTCCGTGCGCTAAAAGCTCCATGATTATTGGGCCGCTGCTTTTCCGCCATTTTGCGCTTCCATCCAATCTGGCCCTGACATGAAAGATCCCCTCGATTCTGATGACCCCGGTCTCTTCCTGAACTGCATACCTTTTGAGGTCAATCCGGTAATCCATGGCATCAATTTTTCCAAAAGTGCGGCGATATTGACCTAACCGGGAAGTAAACGATTTGCCCTTTTCCATGGCATCCGGCGTAAAAAAGGTGGCAAATTTATCAAGCTGTTCTTTCTCATATGTTCGGCAATACTCGTTTAAAAAAGCGTTCAGATGGAACTGCAAATCTGCACGGGCAAATCTATCCCCGGTGCCTCCTTCAGATTTTATCCCCTTCCGGAATGCCGCAACCACTTTCTGTTCCCCATTGCGAACAACCTTTTTTTCTTCAGGTTTTTTTGCCGGTACCACCGCCTTTTTTTCTTCAGACTTCTTTGCCGGTACCGCCACCTTTTTTTCTTCGGGCTTCTTTGCCGGTATCGCCGCCTTTTTTTCTTCGGGCTTCTTTGCCAGTATCGCCGCCTTTTTTTCCTCGGGCTTCTTTGCCGGTACCGCCACCTTTTTTTCCTTGGGCTTCTTTGCCGGTATCACCACCTTTTTTTCTTCAGGCTTCTTTGCCGGTACCGCCGCCTTTTTTTCCTCGGGCTTCTTTGCCGGTACCGCCGCCTTTTTTTCCTCGGGCTTCTTTGCCGGTACCGCCGCCTTTTTTTCCTCGGGCTTCTTTGCCGGTACCGCCACCCTGGCGGTTGCACTCTCACGGATTGCCGGAGTGTTAACAGGCTGTTTATTCTTTTCTGAAACAGCCGCTACCGTTGGTTTTGGAACGCTGTCAGAAAATCTGGACGTTACCCGGGCTGCCTGTTTCTCGGAAGGATCAGAAGTAACCGTGCTGACTTTGGAGTCAATTGGGCGATCTTTTTGCGGTGAAAGATCTTTTTTCGTTAAGAATTCAGGTTTAGCCCGCTCTTTGTCAGGTGTCTTTTTCTGCACGGTAACCGGTTTTGCTTTTGGCGGTGTGGTTTTAGGTTTCTCAGGGGTAATCTTAGCGATTTTGGATTCCTCAGGCACAATCTTAGTGAAGGCATCAGACGCTTTCGGTTCCCTATCGCCGCCTGAAGTTTCTTGTGTGTCAGCTTGACCGGCAATCCGCTCAGACGGCACAGAAGCAGGAATCTCCTCTTTGTTTGTGTCAATTTCCCTGAACAGTTTGGGTTCAGGGCCCTTTACTATATAATAACGGAAGTCACCCACTTTCCCTATTTCCACCTTGGAAGGAACAGGGTACGTTTTTTTCTCCGGCACGGTTGGAACGGTTGTTCGCAAGTCATTTTTCTCTTCCGTTTGTCCGGGATAAGATGTCTTGCCTTGGCTTAAGACCAGATTTGCACGGGGCTCTGTCTTTGTCTTTATATTGTTATAAAAAACATATCCGGTAAGACTCCCAATCACTGCAAGGAGGCCAATACCTATTAGCACGGACTTTAACCGAATATCTCTTTTCTTCGGTCTTTCTTCCCTCTGTATAACGGGAATTTCTGGTTTTGACGCGCTCTCATCATCAGAGCTATCCGTATCACGCACCCTATTTAAAATCGATATCTGTAGTTCTTCCTTGCACTCTCTGATAATATCATCATTTATAATTATTATCTCCCTGACAAAACCGCTCAACAGGGCATGATCACAGATAATATTTATCATGCGGGGATAGCCCTTGGAAAAAGAAAAGATTTCTTGAATCGCATCCGAGCTGAAAATAGGTGCTTTAGCACCGGCGGTTTTAAGCCGATGCCGGGTATAAGTTTCTGTCTCACTTAAGGTCAAAGGCTCAATGTGGTATCTGATTGTAATTCGCTGTCTTAGCGCCCTGTTTTTATATTCATTCAAAATATCGATAAATTCATTCTGCCCTACAAAAAAAATATTCAGAAGTCTGACATGCTCATCTTCAAGATTCGATAAAAGCCGGATCTCTTCAAGCAGTTCACTGGTAATCCGCTGGGCTTCGTCAATAATCAGCAATGCTTTTTTATTCCTGACACGGGCTTCTTTTAGAAATCGCTTGAAGTAAATAAGAAACTCACCTTTGCCGTCAAAGGTTCTCCCCATGTTAAATGCAACCGAAACAATATTAAAAAAATCCAAGATTTCCAAACTCGGATCGTAAATGGTTGCGACCATTGTATCATCCCCGAGACTTTGGATAAGAGCGTTAATGAGCGTGGTCTTGCCCGTTCCCACGTCACCGGTAAGGGCAAGAATTCCCTTGTTCTCAACAACGGCATATTTCAACGTCGCAAGAGCTTCTTTGTGCTTTTCGCCAAGCCAGAGAAAATTTGGATCGGTGCTCATCTGAAACGGCTTGGACTCCAAATTGTAATGAGTAAGATACATGGGTTTTCTTTTTACTTCTTCCTCAATTGAGGTTCTTGTTTATTTTGTCAGTTCCTTTCTTTTCTTTTTGTTAATCTTGGTACTGCCATAGCTGTAATAACTATAGTATTTATAGTAGGACTGATATCCAAATCGCTTGCTGAGATTAACCTTGTTGATGATACATCCTAAAATCTTTCCCTGGGAGTTGAGTACGCTCTTTTTAAAATGAAGTAAGGCGTCACGGGTGGTTTCACCCATGCTGCTTACCAGGACTACGCCGCCCATCTGTCGCGAAATAACCAGGGAATCGGCAAAACCCAGATAGGGGGGCCCGTCTACAATCACGCGATCAAAACGCATGTTCAGGGTTTTTACCAGCATTGCAAAACGGTCCGAGGCCAGCAACTCAACCGGGTTTGGCGGAATCGGCCCTGCCGGTATAAAACACACGTTGGATATACCGTTTCGGCAGACCAGACCTTTGCTGCTAACCCCTGCCAGAAATTTCGAAAGGCCGGGGCTGAAGGCATTATCATGGCACTGGAAAAACTTGTGGAGTTTGGGTTTGCGCATGTCCGCATCAACCAGGATCACCCGTTCCCCGGCTCCGGCAAAAGCCAGGGCAAGGTTAGATGCCATAGTTGTTTTGCCTTCCGACGGCTTGGTGCTTGTCAACAAAAAACTTCCGGCCTGGGAAGCGGTCCCGGAAAGCTGGATCGACATTTTAGTACTCCGCATGGCTTCGGACAGGGGCGCCCGGGGATCTTTAGCAAAAGTATGTTCAACCGGAAACTCGTTGGTTTTGGTCAGGGGCGCAACCCCCAGAATAGGAATATGAAAACGGTCGGAAATCTCGTCAGGATCGGTAATGGTGTCGGTAAAATATTCTAAGAAAAAGGCGAGCCCGATGCCGCCCATCACACCGACCACAATGGCCAGGAGCAAATTCAATTTAACATTGGGTTTAAACGGTTTAATCGGCAGCATGGCCTTGTCTACAATATGTATATTGCTGGATGACACCCCTATGATGGACTCAATCTCTTTGGTACGCTCCAGAAGGCTCTGGTAGATCCCTTTATTGGTCTCGACTTCCCGGGCCATAATTTTGTACTGGGTTGCCCGCTCATTCAGGTCAATAGCCATTTTTTTCTGATGCTCTAAACGGGCACGCATGGTTTTGACTTTTTGCAGACTTGACTTGTATTGATTCTCGATTGCTAAAAATACTTTTTGTTCCTCGATACCGATTCGGTCGGCAATACTGTTCATCTTCATCTTTAAGGATTTAACCGAAGGATAATCATCGTGGAAGGTAACGGTTAAATCCTCATATTCGGATCGCAGACGGGCATATTCGCCTTTTAAGCCTGAAATTACCTGGTTTTCCATCACCTGTGGCAAACTGGAGGGTCCGTCCAAAGTAGCCTGTTTGTAAACAGAATCCTTGTCTATCAAGTCGGCTTCAGCCATGGCCAGGGCTGAATTCAGTTCCTCGAGCTGGCGATAGACGCTGTTTAGTTTGGCATCCATGGAAACAATACCCGCCTGTTTGCCAAACCGGTTTAAATCCTCTTCCGCTTTTTCCAGACTGATCTTGGCCCGGTCGATCTGCTTCATCAGAAACTCGCGGGCCAGTTGAGAGGCTTCGAGTTTTCTCTCCATGTTCCAGTGGACAAATTCTTCTACAAAAGCATTTGCTATGCTTTGCGATAATTGTCGGTCCGGGGACATGAAAGAAATGCCAATTAGCATGGAGTTTCTCTTGGGGGAAACTTCAAGATTGCCTTCAACAAATTTAAGCAAAGCTTGTTGTTTCAAAGCTTCTTCGGAAATCAAAGACGAATTCTTTTCCTTGTCCTCGTTACTCGATATTAAAGCGCTTAAAAGGTTTTTAACGGATGCCCTTATCCTTGAGATAATACCCGGATTTCCGTTATCATACAGCATTTCAACAATAACCGGGTGTTTGACCAGTTCCAGCCTTTCAATAACCCTCAGAGTAAGGGCATTGTTTTGCAACAAGTCCACCTGGGTTTGATAAAACTCCTGGGCACGCATTTCTGTGGCAACAACCTCTTCGAACTTGGTAACCTTCTGGTTCTGCGGCATTACCTCAATGGATGTGGATGCCTTATAAATTTTGGGAGAAGCCAGGGTTAAAATAAGGGTGGTGATGAAGGTCAGAGCCAGGAAACTGATAATGAGCCATTTGCGACGGAAAATAACATCCAGGTAGTCGCGCAGGTGTACCTCTTCGGTATCCCACTCAGAAACAGTGTATCGGGGTTCAGTGGAGGGGAGATTCTCATTACCTGCCCCGCCGTTATTACTTCTCGAAATTTTGCTTAATTTGATTATTTCATCAGACATTTTTTACCTCAATTAAAATTACTAAAATCAGACGGTTTTGTCTATCTTTTTTTAAGAAAAACAAAAAGGTTACAGCTTTTCCAGCTTAAAATCATCCAGCCATAAAATGCCTGCAATCTTGTTGTCAAACCGATGGCTGGGCTGCCGGCGCAGCCGGACAACCACAGCATGGCAGTCTTCAGGAACCGTAAACTCGATATCCTGTTCCCGCCAGTCGTGAGTGCCGAGCATCATGGAGCCCTTGACATAAAAGCCATGGCAATCGTACCCGTATACATCCACAAACGGTCCCTGGTCTGTTGTAATATTTTTGCTGCGCCAGCGATAGGTCAGCCGGTAAGGGATCCGCGAGTCGACCGGAACGATCTGGGACAGATGGCCAAATGAGATATTTTCCTTTCCTTCAAACATAATCTTCAGGCTATGGGTTCCGGAAAAAGCCTCGGACATGGACCGCCGTATCGCCCACTTGTCCTTATTATTTGCGGTATACCGCCAGTCAAATCCGCAGCCCGTGATTTGTTCCTCAAACCCGGGATTGGTCATGCCCTTAATGCCGGTGTTGGATCCCCAGATCTTAGCTGCCAGGGGAACGCGTTTCCTGTTGACCAGAAAGTGTATATATTTCAAACGGATATCTTCATCCTGAATGCCGGCCGAAATAATCTTGCTCCAGGCAGTCTGAGCATCATTCACCCGGCCCCAGCGCATCAACCATTTAAGAAAGGGGATCAAATTGACCGTATCCAGCACGTTAACCGCAAGCATTGCGTTTCCGTCCAGGTGAGTGTCTAGCAGTTGGAACGAATCTTGTATCTTTTTGTGGTGATGGATTAAAAAATTGATGTTACTCAGAACTATTTCTTGCATTCCCAACTCGTGGGCCAGAAGGATCTGATCCCATTTCCAGCGATACACATTTTTAGTTAAACGGTTTGAAAACTGTAATATGGTTTGAGCCTTGTCTGAATTTCCCAGAACAATTTCAGCCTGGGCCAGCTTTAGCCAGGCTTCCATGTAAAAAATGTCCTGCAATACGGTCTGGCGAAAAAATCGGGCGGCAACATCGGAATCGTTTTGAAACCAGGCGTTGAGGCCGAAATTATAAAGGGCTCGGGGAAAGTGTCTGAACTTTTTCGCATCTTTTGTCCCAAACCTGTAATTTTCATGATATATTGTCCGATACTGCCAGTTATAGACGATAAGCCACGCAGACAACCCAGCCAGAACCAGCGTAACCAAACTTTTAACGACGACACTTTTCAATTTCTATTCCCCATATACCCTATGTTCCAAACTTCCTACCTTTTTATCCGCCATCAGTGTGGCGGACTCACCTTCTTTCCCTCTTCCCTTCTTCCTCACCTCCCTGCCATAGACATACATCAACAATTCCGATCAACATGACAAAGTAAACGCAGTTGGCCGGCATCTGAAGGTTAAAGTCAAAGAAGCTGTGAAAGGCTATGGAAACAAGGCCGCTTAAGGCGCCGATGGCAAGGAAAAATCGAAGCGGATCAGCTTGCAAGCTCATGCGCCTGACCTTGCGAAAACTTCTAACCAGAAAAATATAAAATCCGCCCACAAGAGCCGCAAAGCCGATCCATCCGGCCTCAACCAGTAATTGCAGATAGTCGTTGTGCGCATAATAGAGCGTTTTTTCAGAAATGGTGGAGACATTGAAAACCGGAAACACCTGCTTGAACGTTGCAAGGCCGATTCCAAAGGGGTGATCCTTTACAACCACCAGGCTGTCGCGCCAGAAATCGAGTCGCGAAGCCTCCTTGGAAACTCTCAAAAACCGCTCCAAAATCGGATCAACACCGATTCTAAAGCTGAAAAAAGCGACCATGCCTATAATTATCGATGTAATCACCCAGAAACTTCGGGGTATTCCGTTGCTTCCGGAATGTACCAATATAACAAAGGTTAAAAAGCCCAGACCCCACCCGGTAATTCCGGCCCTGGACTTGGAAAACAGCAATGCCAGTACCATAACCGCCAACCCGATGGTAAGAAAAAACTGGAAATTAGGTCGATCCGTGGACATCAATGCTTTAAAACTCGGTTTCTCCTTCCAGTTGCCCAGTGCCAGGGTGTATCCCAAACCCAGAGGCAATATCATTTCCATAAAACCGGCAAAATGATTCCGGTTAATATACGTGCCCCGGGCATCCCCCAAATAGGCCTCAATATAATCAATCCAGAGAACGCCAAGGGTCGGGACAAGCGCCTGGAGCAGACCGTATAACGCCTCAACCGCTGCCAACCCCAGCAGTATATAAATCAAAAGTTTCAAATGTCTTGAAGACGTAAAAGTTTTCCGGAATATAAGAAAAAACACCAAAAGACCCAGTAAAAACGTCCACCAGGCCAATGACCTCCGTGAGGAATAGCTTATGGATTGCCACGCAACGGATCCATGGATTATTGCCATGGATTGCATCAGCGCCTCGTGTCTAAAGGGGCTTAAAAAGGAAAGAATAGAGGAAGGAAGCGGCAGGCACTGCACCAAACATACCAAATAGAATGCCCCCAGAGCGAAAATATAAATCTTATCCGGCATCCATGCTTTGTTTATTCTATTTTGCCATAAAAGAATTAAAAATGCGGCAAAAATACATGCCGTGTAAAACGACCAGATCCAAGCATGTACCGCAGCAAACAAAATAGGGACGGTTGCAATGATAAAAAAGATTATGTTTCTAGCAAATGCCATTGGAAATAACTCTTGACATACACATTATAGTACATATTATAATACGTATTATATAACATCAATTATTTCTTGTCAGTTCTTTGTTATGTATTTTATGCTTTTTATGGCAAAACATATTTGCCTCCAAGACACCAAGACACGAAGAAGATGAATTTTAACAAATAATTTTTCTTTGTGTCTTTGTGACTTTGTGGCAATTTCTTCCGGCCCGTCCGCCTTACTCCGCTCAGCAGGAGGGCGGGCTTATCCGGGTTAGCAGGTGTATAATGAATACTGAAACCGTTAGACTGAACATCACGATCCCAAAAGACCTGGCTCAGGCAATAAACAGATTTACAGGACCCAGGAAACGCAGCCAATTTATCGCGGAAGCCGTAAGACAGCAAATTGAAAAAAAAGAGAAAGAAGCGCTGGAAAAAATATTAGAAGAAGGTTATCGAGCTACCGCGAAAGAAAGCCTTGCTATTACAAAAGAGTTTGAAGCAGCCGATTTGAAGGACTGGTATGAATATTAAACGAGGGGGAATATATCTCGCATCCCTTGACCCTGTGGTTGGAAAAGAGATCTCCAAAACCCGACCCGTTGTGGTGGTTTCGAATGACAAAAATAATGATTTCTCAAGCACGGTGACGATCTTACCTGTAACTTCAAAAAATATTCAAAAAATATATCCTTTTGAGGTTTTTTTAAAAAAAGGAAAAGCAAACCTTCCGAAAAACTCCAAAGTTAAAGCTGATCAAATTCGAACCCTGGACAAAAGCAGGATTGTAAAATTCATTGGTTCATTATCAAAGAAAGAAATGGATTTACTAGATAAGGCTATATTAATTCATCTGGATTTATTCTAACCCACAATTTACACAAATCTGCACCCCCATTGAGACCTTTGAAAAATGCTCGATTTTGTCTGCCCCGCCTGCTCCACAGACTAAAGCCTTTTTCATTTTTCCCTCCATTTAAAATTTGACAGAATTTACAGGATTGACCGGACTTTATTTTTTTATCCTGTGTATCCTGCTTGCCCTGTTGGATTTTTACCCCGTGGAATTACGCAATTATTCCACTGGGGTGAAAACCATCCAACCAGGGTTAATCCTGTCTAATATATCTTCAAGATCATTGCCGGTACATCTATGCAAAAATCTATTCAGTTGACAAACATATATTTATGGAATATATTTGGTAATACTATTAATATAACTCAGGAGGTGTGGTTTATGGCTACCCAAAAAGTTGCGATCACTGTCCCACCCCTTTTCCTTAAGCGAGTGGACCAATGGGCAAAGAAAAGAGGTAAATCCAGAAGTCGATTTATTGTTGAAGAATTGAATAATAGATTAAAAACGCTTGAAGATGAGGAGATCACAAAATTATATAATGAAGTTTGCGCCGATAGAGACTCTTCAGATTACGACAATGCCCTTGCCGAGGAAATGCTTGGCATAAGCTCAGTACAAGAAGAGGAGGAAAAATGGTAATATGTCAAGGCGATGTTTTTTGGACAAGCCTTTCCCCGTCTTCAGGATCTGAGCCGGCATATAAAAGACCCGTGGTAATTGTTCAAAGGGATTCCATTAATCGAAGCAAATTTCGTACTGTTGTGGTCGTGCCCCTTACAAAACAGACAAAACATGCCATCCTTCCGGGGAATGTCCTTCTCCAGAAAGGTGAAGCAAACCTCCCCAAGCCGAGCCTGGCAAGAGGTACTCATATCATGGTAATTGACAAAAATCGTTTGATTGAAAAAATCGGCGCTCTTTCTCCAAAAAGAATAAACGAAATTATCGACAATATAATCTGGGTCATGGGAGAAGACACTAATCGAGATATCACTCCGGTGCAGTGAAGATTTTTATCCAAAAAAACTTAAGTATGAGATGATCCGCAGATTGCGCAGATTTCACAGATTGTAAACGAATCGTTTATGCTCGAATGATTTCGCTCCCAAGTTAAACAAGAGGCCTATCTTCAGCCCTGTTGCCTTAAGGTAGTTTATGAGTTGAACTTCTTCCAAACCTTTCAGCTCAGATATAGCTTTGATCTCTACAATTATCTCTTCATAACAAACAAAATCCGGCTGATATACCTTGTTCAGCGGTTTGCCTTTGTAGAATATTTTAACAATCGGCTGCGATCTGAATGGAATCCTCTGAGTTTCAAACTCCCTTCCGAGCACTTCCTGGTATACGGCCTCTAAGAATCCGCAAGCCAATTCACGATGCACCTCCATCGCTGCACCAATTATTTTATATGTCCTCTGATCACTCATTATTATTTAATCTGCGTTAATCTGCGCCTGCCCCGTAGCTCCGGGAGATGGTACTGGGGTAATCTGTGGACTAGTAGGCATTCTTATTGGTCTCCCGCCCAAAAAGCATCAGCCAGAGGATTTTCAAATCCAACCAGAAACTCCCGTTTTCCAGATAAAAAATATCGTGCTCAACACGCTTTGTAACGTATCGGCTCAGTTATATATTTAAGCAACAGTCGAAGGCGTCTCCGGCAATCTTGCCAGGGGAACTTCAATAACTTTCTCCTTCTTCCCTTCTATAGCAATCTTTTCCATTGCCCTTGAAACTTCGGCAGAATAATATTTCTCGCCACATTCATTACAGACTTTTGCTGGAACCTCTTCAATCACGAACAACTTGTCCCCCCATCTAAAATCTACTGTAACCTTTTTGTTTTCTAAAATGCCTTTTCTGCAAAAATAGCATGTTTCCATCTTTTTATACCCTCCTGGTGAAAGGATCTTCCCACTTTGGCCATTCTGGAATATATACGGTAATTATTAAAAGATCTTCCTCATGGAAATTCCCACAAAGAATGTGAATCCATCTTAGATCCAATCCTTGCCCTACAATAAGACAGCTTTCTCCTCTTGGATCATCCGGGTATGGTTCTAACTCTCGGCCATTTAAAATTGCGGATACAATATCATCCACCATAATTTTTTCTTTACCTCGTTCAATTTGTGCATGATGCGACAAATAAAAGTGACCTTTCTCTACCCTTTTTCGTGCTAATCCAATGTATGATTTCTTATCCATTACCATTCAATATATTGACAAATCGATCAAAAGTAACCTTTTAAACTTACTATATCCTTTCGTTCTTTTCACTCATTTTTTCCCTGAAAAGCTTTTCCCGTCTGTCCCGCTGTGTCCAGTCAGATATCGAAAGATTTTTACCCAAAACGTCCTTGGCATAAAATGGGTAAAGGATGATGTTTTTGCATGGCAGTTTTACCCAAACAGCTCAAGGATGAAATGGTCCGCAGATTACGCAGATTTCACAGATTAAAAATGGTATAACAAAAAGGGATAAGTGGGCAGGCGCAGTTTAACGCAGATTAAAAATTATAGACCAAGCGCTTGTGCTCTAAAGACTTAGCTCCGAAGTTTAACAAAAGGCCTATCTTCAATCCAGTGGCCTTAAGGTAGTTTATGAGCTGAACTTCTTCCAAACCTTTCAGCTCAGATATAGCTTTGATCTCTACAATTATCTCTTCATAACAAACAAAATCCGGCTGATACACCTTGTTCAGCGGTTTGCCTTTGTAGAATATTTTAACAATCGGCTGCGATCTGAATGGAATCCTCTGAGTTTCAAACTCCCTTCCGAGCACTTCCTGGTATACGGCCTCTAAGAATCCGCAA
>Ga0307421_1002006_pt1 | contig 11786 bp, 11 predicted proteins | sample SalMarWE160270MG_FD_202163 | JGI IMG/M metagenome (GOLD analysis project Ga0307421, IMG submission 202163) | Salt marsh sediment microbial communities from the Plum Island Ecosystem LTER, Massachusetts, United States - WE1602-70 | ecosystem: Environmental > Aquatic > Marine > Intertidal zone >...
CAAACCTTTTACTATCGAAGCTCTGGAGAGCTGATTTTTTTTAAAGTAAGATTGTCGGGTCTTTTTCGAGCGCATTTCCCACTACCACGATATCCGCGCCAGCCCTATGTTTGCTTTCAATTTCTTTTTTGTTTTTTATTCCTCCTCCTACCACCAGAGGAATATCGATGTTTTTCCGGACCTCTCTTATAAGATCTTCTTTGACCGTATACCTGGCACCGCTGCCGCATTCCAGATACACCATCTTCATTCCGAGAAGCTGAGCCGCATACGCGGCATTTCGCACTTTGTCGATGTTATTCTGAAGTATCGGCTTTGTTCCGGAAACAAGTTCAACGGTTGTTTGTCTTCCTCCGTCGATCAACATATAGCCGGTAGATATTACCTCTATATCGAGTTTTTTTAAAACAGGTGCCGCTTTAATTTGCTCTCCGATAAGGTATCGCGGGTTTTCACCGCTTATCAATGACAGGAACAATATCGCGTCCGCCGCGGGAGAAATTTGCTCTGCCGACCCCGGAAAAATGATAACTTTTTTGGAAGCCATAGACTTTACTTGCTCGACAAATCTCTCGAAATCATTATTCCATGTTGTGCTTCCGCCCACAAAGAAAAAATCGACTTCGCTTTTTTCAATTAACTCTATTTTTTTCTCAAGAGCAATTAAATTTTCGGAATCAGGATCGAGAAGCGCCGCGAGCATTTTCTCTCCCCTGTCCTTTTTGGAAAGGATTGTTTTATAAATCGTCATTTAAGCATTTCTTTTACTATGTCGGGAAAAGCTTCAAGCATTTCAGGTATCTTCTCGACTTCACTACCACCGCCTTCCGCCCTTTCTCTGTCACCACCTCCGCCACCCTTAACTATTCTGCAAACTTTTTTTATTAATTCTCCGGCATTTAATTTTTCTTTTATTTCTTCTCCAACAAAGATAACAATAAAAACGGAAGATTCGAAATCGCTCACCAGAAGCCCGATGCCCTCCCGCATATTTTGTTTTAACTGTCCCGCGAGTTTTCTTAAAGATTCTTTGCTACCTCCGACTTTAGCCGCCAAATAGTCATAGCCTTCGATTTTGGTAATTTTCTCAAGCAATTCCCCCACTTTCAACTCGGCCGCCTGACTTTCCATTTTTTCTATCTGCTTCCTTTGTTCTTTTATCAAAGCCATTGCCTTTTCAATTCTCTTAGGCAAACTTTTTCTGTCTGTATCCAGCAGAAATTCGACCTCCTGGACAAGATCTTCCGTTTCTCTCATCCATCTGTAAGTAGAAAAGCCTGTAACCCCTTCTATTCTTCTAACCCCGGACGCTATACCTGTCTCAGAAGTTATTTTAAAAAGACCAGCTTCAATAGTGTTATTAAGGTGTGTCCCTCCGCACAACTCTTTTGAAAAATTATCGATAGAAATCATGCGAACAGTATCTCCATATTCTTCCGTGAAAAGAGCTACCGCGCCTTTTTTCATTGCTTCTTCCAGGGAAAGCACCTCCGTCTTGACTTTCATTTCCCTTACAATCGCTTTGTTGACTTCTTGCTCTATCAGCTTTATCTCTTCCTCTTCCAGAGGTCGCGGATGAGTAAAATCGAACCGAAAATGATCCGGAGCAACGAAAGAACCTTCCTGTTTTACCCAATCACCCAGAACTTCCTTTAAAACCTTATGAAGAAGATGTGTGGTCGTGTGATTTTTTCTTATCGCATCTCGTCTTCCAACGTCTATCTCCGCGGTTACCTTCGAAAGCTTGAATTCCCCTTCGAGTTTACCTTTATGGACATTGCCTAAATCTGAAGGTACGGTGTCTTCAACTATCAATTTCCATCCTTCTCCCACGATTACTCCGGTATCTCCTACCTGACCTCCCTTTTCGGCATAAAACGGCGTCTCTTTTAAAATAAGTTCGAAATCTCCGTCCTTTTTCCTATAGGCTAAAACTTCACTCTCGCACTTTTCTTTCTCGTAACCTACAAATTTCATTTCAGCCTCTTTTACTATTTCCCATCCAACCTTATCTTCCGTTTCAAATTCGTGGCTTTTTCGGGCTCTCTCTCTTTGCTTTTCCATCTCTATTTTAAACCCTTCTTCGTCCACAGAAAGACCTTCTTCTTCAGTTATTTCCTTCGTCAGGGAAACGGGAAAACCATAAGTGTCGTAGAGTTTGAAAGCGTCTTCTCCGGATATTTTTAAATCTTTTTTCTTTTTAGTCTCGTCTACAATTTCATTTAAAATCGAAATCCCCGAAGCGAGAGTCTCTATAAATCTTTTTTCTTCCGATTTAATTATGAGAGCGACCTGTTCGATTTTTTCCCTGAGGTAGGGATAACGACTACCCATTATTGAAACAACTGAAGGCACAAGTTCGTTTAATATCGGTCGCTCGACACCGAGTTTTCTTGCCGAAGTCAAAGCCCTTCTAACCAATCTCCTCAAAACATAACCTCTACCGGTATTTCCGGGATACGCGCCTTCGCTTATAGCAAAAACCAGCGCTCGCGTATGATCCGCGATAATGTTGAAAATTCTCTCATTATCCCGGTACCTGGCTCCCGTTAAATCTTCCGCCTCTTGAATAATCGGGAAGAACAAATCGGTTTCGAATATTGAAGGTTTGTTTTGCATAACCATCGCGAGCCTTTCCAATCCCATACCTGTGTCAACACCTTTATTTTTAAGAGGATGTCTACCTTCTTCTCTATGGTCATACTGAGGGAAAACGTGGTTCCACAGTTCGATGTATCTATCGCATTCTCCGTAAAAACCACAATTTCCGAACTCCTCTCCCATATCATAAAAAATCTCGGAATCGGGTCCACAGGGTCCTTTTCCTCCCGCGGGACCCCAGAAATTATCGTCTCTCCTTATTATTCTGTTTTCCGGAACCTCGATTTTCTCTTTCCATATATTATATGCTTCGTCATCTTCAGTATAAACAGAAATGAAAAGCTTTTCCCCGGGGATTCCTAAAACTTCAGTTAAGAATTCCCACCCCCAGGCAATTGTTTCCTCTTTAAAATAATCCCCAAAGGAGAAATTTCCAAGCATTTCGAAAAAAGTATCATGCCAGAAAGTTTTCCCCACTTCGGTTAAATCTGAAAGCCTTAAACACTTTTGAACAGTAGCCGCCCTGCTGAACTCGACAGGGATTTCACCCGACCATAAGGGCTTGAACTGAACCATACCCGCGGAAGTAAAAAGCAGTGTTTTATCACCAGGAATAAGTGGCGACGAATCGACTATTTTGTGCCCTTTTTCTTTGAAAAAACTGAGAAATTCTTTTACTAATTTATCGGAATTCCACATAGCCCATAATAATAAAGTCCGTTTTATTGTCAAGCACCCACCCCTAACCACAAGAAACATGAAACACAGAGACCTCAGAGATTTATATTTTGTTTATCCACAACCGACCTCCCCCATTAAAACACAGAGATCACAGAGACTCACCACATCATCCCAAAATTTTTTACAACACGAAACCCGAAACTCTAACTCAACCAAATAGCACAAATATTTTTGCTCCTTATAGACGAATATACTTAACGCCCGGACTGGACGAGATTATCATTTACGTTCATGGTATCTTACTAAATGAAATTTTCTATCAAGATGTTTTTCTCCTTCTTTGGTTATAGAAAACTTGCCTCTATTTTCTTTTAATAAACCCCTTTCTAAAAGCGGCTCGATTAAAATATTGATTTTTTCTTTAAAATCGAACCCCTTCCCCAGGCTCAATTTGAATTCACTGATTACAGGCATATAAACGGGATTAAAAGTTTTTTCTAAACTTTCTATAATTTTCTCTCTGGTGTTTGTTTTGTTTTCCCTGATAGTATACAAAATCCATAGCATGAATGATTCAAGCTTCGATAGATGCCATTGTTCCTCAAAAGGGTATTTATATTTTTCGAGACTCGATTTTTCTCCTTTTATTGTCGCAAAAACCTCTTTTGTAAGTACAAAAGCATCTTTTAAAATCCTATAAGATATGTAGGCACCTATTAAAGCATCTACGAAAGGTAATCCTAAAACAGAAAGTATGGCTCCCAATATTACAGCACCAGCAACAAATATGTGGTTTTTGGAATCAACCGATTGAGAAATAAGCGCGAAACTACCATGAATCTTCCCTACATATCTCTGGTAAACAGTTAACACAACAGCGAAAATCAATGCTACAGTTTCTACTAAAATGACAATTAAAGGATGTGAGATTGAATAAAAATTCCCGCTAAAAATATGAACCAATTTATATACGGATTCTGCGCCAATACTGATTCCAGTAACAAACATCATTATAATAATAACCGCCACTCCGATCAATTCTTTTTTAAACCTCATCCCCAACCATACTGTTGCCGACGAGACCGTATCGATGCAAGCATCTGCGCCATCTGCAAGAAGACCGACACTACCGCTAAAAAAACCGGCCGTGAGTTTTATTATCGTAAGAAAAATATTAACCGCAAAAGTATTTCTCGAAGCCGCCTCAGGACTTAGAAATTGTAACTCAAATACAGAAGCTCCTTTTTCTAAATCGCCTTTAAAGTCCTCAGCTTTATACTTACCCGCTTCTGTTAATTCGTATTTATCGCCTTTATTAAGCCTTATTAGGCCCTCTTTTTTTAGTTCTTCACAATGTGATTTCGCAGAAGCAACTTTTTCGCCGCGTTTATTCCATCTGTCAAAATTTTCTTTTTTATATAAATCAATTTTTTTAAAGATTTTTGGCCACTTTTTAAAAACTTCTCCAGTAAAATGGAAAGCGCTTAATGAAAAATAGGAAATAAAAAGAGATATTTTTTCTTCCAACTCTTCCAGACTTAATTCCTTTTCTTTCAAAAGAAATAAAAGGATAAACTCTTTAAAATCGCCGTGCTCTTTTCTTTTGTTCATCCTTCCGCCAAGCACTTCTCCATATCATAATATTCCAACCTTTTGTTATTATTCACAAGAAAATTAGTAAATCTGACTATTTTATACCCCAATGCCAGATAAAAATCTTTCGAAGGAAGAGACGCGCACAATTTTACCTTACGTATACCTTGATTTATAGCTACTCCCTCTATTTCCATCATTATCTTTTTACCATAACCTTTACCCTGATATTCGGGTAAAACAAAAACCCTTTTTATTTCATTTTCGACTATCGAACCGGCTCCTATGACTTCACCATCTAACTCGAGCATTAAAGTACAACCCTTCGGGATATCCTTCTTCATATTTTCTTTTGCATGCAGATCTAAAAAATATTCTATCGCTTCGGGGGAATAAAATTTTAAGTAAGATTTTTTTATTGTAGTACACACAATAAAGCTGAGCCGTTCCAGGTCTTCATTACTATACTTTCTGATTAGAACTTTACTTTCCTCTTTCATATACTCATAATATTTACTCTAAAACATTTAAAATGTCAAGATAAAAGTGCCTTGGAAATAAAGCTTTAACGGTTTTCAGATATACTCACACCATTTCACTGATTTTTAGCTGTAAACTCTTGACGTACGAGCATTTTTTTGTATATTGCAGCATTAGTTTATTTGCGCCAGGAGGTGATAAAAAATGAAAAAGGAACACTACTTAAACAAAGAAATTAAACATATCGATATTAAGAAATTTGATTCTGCTCCCATAATCGAGCAATTTGAAAAAACCGCTTTTCAGGCAAGAAACCTGGCTCGGGCGGCGAAAATCCTAGATAGAATGCTATCGGACAAGGACTGCTCTGTAATCCTCTGCCTGGCAGGCTCCCTCTTCAGCGCCGGGTTAAAAAAAATAGTATACGATATGATCGAAAATAATATGATAGATGTTATTGTATCCACGGGAGCTATAATAGTCGACCAGGATTTTTTAGAAGCTCTCGGATTTAAACACTATCGCGGAACACCTCAGGCGGACGATGATGAATTGATGAATTTAATGATTGACAGAATATATGACACTTACATCGATGAAAAACAATTGAGGATATGCGATATGACTATATCGGAAATCGCGGATAATATCGAAGCCGCTCCCTACTCCTCGCGCGAATTTATTAAATTCATGGGAAAATATTTAAAAGAGAAGGATATGGGTAAAGACTCTGTGGTTCGAATAGCTTATGAAAAGAGTCTCCCGATTTTCGTACCCGCTTTTTCAGACTCGAGCGCGGGCTTCGGATTAATTCATCATCAATGGAAACTAAAAAACGAAGCAAAAGTCTCTATTGATTCCGTAAAAGACTTTCTGGAGCTTACTAAAATTAAGACGAGTGCTAAGGATACCGGATTGTTAATGGTTGGGGGAGGAGTTCCCAAAAATTTCGCGCAGGACGTAACCGTAGCCGCCGATATTCTCGGGGAAAAAGCAAATATGCACAAATACGCTATACAGATAACCGTCGCGGACGAGAGAGACGGCGGGTTGTCCGGTTCCACTTTAAAAGAAGCTCATTCCTGGGGAAAAGTAGACGAGGGCTCGGAACAAATGGTTTTTTCGGAAGCAACGATCGCTTTACCTCTTCTTGTGAGTTACGCTTACCACAGGGGAACATGGAAAAAGAGAAAAAACAAAGAATTCAATAAGATCTTAGACAAATAAGGAGGTTAAAATAATGATACCAAAAAAGGTTTTTCTTACCAAAGGAGTCGGTGTGCATAAAGATAATCTCGCTTCCTTTGAGCTCGCGCTACGAAACGCCGGAATCGAAAAATGCAATCTTGTTAACGTATCAAGTATTTTACCTCCTCATTGCAAAGAAATCTCACGTGATAAAGGAGTCGATGAATTAAAACCCGGAGCAATTACTTTTGTGGTTATGGCAAGAAATTCAACAAACGAACCCAATAGACTTGTTTCTGCTGCTATCGGAGTAGCGGTGCCCTCGGCAAAAAACAATTATGGGTACCTATCGGAACACCACGCTTTCGGAGAAACCGCCAAGAAGAGCGGAGAATACGCGGAAGATCTCGCGGCTACCATGCTTGCCTCGACTCTCGGTATCCCTTTCGATCCCGACCAGGCATGGGATGAAAGAAAACAGGTATACAAAGCAAGCGAACATATATTTAAAACAAGAAATATATGTCAATCTGCAAGAGGAAACAAAGATGGTCTATGGACGACCGTTCTTGCTGCCGCCGTTTTTATATTATAAATTAAATGTCTGATTCCGCACACTATAATTTTGGCGATCTTTCCGACAAATACCAGAACTACAAATATTCTAAGATAGTGATTTTACCCGTTCCTTTCGATAAAACGAGCTCCTGGCTTACCGGTTCAGATAAAGGCCCAAAAGCAATAATCGAAGCATCTATGAACATGGAACTATACGACATTGAAACGGATTCCGAGGTATATAAAAAAGGGATTTTTACTTCGGAGGAAATTTTATCAAACAACTCTGACAAAATGATAGAACGAGTTTATACTAAAGTTACGGAACTTATAAAAGAAGACAAATTTATAGTCACGCTGGGAGGAGAACACACTGTTTCTTTTCCGGTTATCAAAGCCCATTATGAAAATTATGAAAATATTTCAATCCTTCAACTCGACGCTCATTCCGATATGAGAGATTCGTATTTCGGCAACAAATACAGTCACGCCTGTGTAATGGCAAGAGTAAAAGAATTAACAGAAAACATTGTTTCAGTGGGAATAAGAAGCACGGCCTCGTCGGAATTAAGTAATATTAAAAAAGAAAATGTATTCTTTGCCATGGATATTTACGATTCCGAAGAATGGATAAAAAAAGCCATGGATAAACTCGAAAAAAATGTTTATATCACACTGGACCTGGACGTTTTTGACCCTTCCGTTATGCCCTCAACCGGTACTCCCGAACCGGGAGGATTAGACTGGTATATTGTATTAAAACTACTGAAAGGGGTCTGCAAACATAGAAATTTAGTAGGATTCGACGTAGTTGAACTGTGCCCCACCGAAAATAAAGCGCCGGATTTCCTCGCGGCGAAATTAATATATAAATTACTTAGTTATAAGTTTTGTATGTAAAAAAGTATTTGAAAATTTTTTCATTTAGTCATTTGGCTTAGATTCTCCGAATCCACACGCCCACTTGACACTTTTACAAAAAAGCTTATAAATATCGCAAGAATAAAAATACTTATAAAAAAACTGTGAATACATGGATAGAATTTACACCTAAACAAAAAAAGGAGGCTAAAATTAATACTAAACGGTATTTCAAATTTGGGATTGTTTCTCTTTCTTTTATGTTCTTTACACTTTCTGTGATGGCCGGAAGCCCTGATCTTAGAACTCAGGATGATACAGTAAAAACCCCTGATGTAGCGGAAAACATACCCACCATAAACGGGGACAGCACAGACGCGTGCTGGTCGGATGTAGAATGGCAGGAAATAGACCAGGTCTGGATCCCCTGGGGCGGCTCCGTGGAAGCGGATGATTACACGGGTCGATATAAAATACTATGGTCGTCGACAGAAAATCTCTTATACTTTTTAGTTGAAATTACGGATGACGTTTTCGTCGACGGCTATGTGTTTGGTCCCGGCGATTATTATAACTATGATATTGTGGAGGTTTTTATAGATGAAGATAAGTCCGGAGGTGTTCATAATTATGAAGATACAGAAAACGCGTTTGCCTATCATATTGTGGTCGATGCTCCCGAAGAAGGCGAAGTTAACAATGATTTTGTAGTATGCGATATGACCGGGCCGGTAACTACAGTGAACTACGCCAGTCATTTTCCGGAGCTCGCTATGAAGAAAACCGGTAATCAGTACACCTGGGAATTTTCATTGGCGGTTTACGATGACACTTATGATAACAGCAATCCGGAAGCATCCAGGGTGGACCTGTCCGAAGGCAAAATTACAGGGCTCTCTTTAGCTTACTGCGACAACGACGATCCTGAAGAAGAACCGAAAACACGCGATAACTTTTTCGGTTCTGTCTGGGTTCCGGAAAACGAATACAACGACCACTGGATTAATGCCGACGGTTTCGGTACAATCGAACTAACCGGCGGAGCGGGTATAGACGATGAACCGGGTACCCCGGGAATTTCTTTCCTGAGCTATCCGAATCCGTTCGCAGACAAAGCTTTTATAGAATTCAATCTTTCGAAATCCTCTATGGTTACAATCGACGTTTTAAATATCCTGGGTCAATCGATCGATACAGTAGTGGAAGACAGATTTCAGGGTGGGAAACATACGGTAGAGTGGACACCCATAGATATACCTTCGGGAATCTATTTCTGTAGAATGCAAACAGATTCATTCGCGGGTACAAAAAAGCTTCTGATAATCAGATAGATTACATGCCCTTTGAAAAATTTTCAAAAGGCATCGATATAATAAAAAAAGAAAGCAAGGATACATTATATTTTATCTTTAAAAAGGATAACCTCCTTCTTTACAGAAATAAAGAAGGAGGTTATTTTATACCTTCAGCGGAAAACTTCAAAAACCTAAGAGAAAAACCTGGAAAACTCGTATTTATAGGAAGATATGACGAACAAAATTGCTTCGCGGGCGAGCTGATAAACAGAGTAAATAACAAAAACAACATAATCTCTTGTAAACTTAGAAAAACATACGGCTTAATCGGCCTCGAGCTCTTCCGAATTGCCGGATACGCTTTTCAAATAATCACCTGGGATAAAAATTCCCGGTACTGCGGTCGATGCGGAGGAAAAACTGAAGAAATGGAAAAAGAGATGGCAAAAATCTGTCCGAAATGTAATTTAATCTCTTACCCTACTATTTCTCCGGCTGCAATCGTTGCGGTCATTAAGGATGATACGATTTTACTGGCTCGAGCAAAAAGGTTTCGAGGAAAATTATACAGCGTCTTAGCCGGATTTGTAGAAGCAGGTGAAAACATAGAAGAATGCATTCATAGAGAAATAAAAGAGGAAGTGGGAATCGAAGTTAAAAACATTAAATATTTCGGCAGCCAGCCCTGGCCTTTCCCAAATTCTTTAATGATAGCTTTCACCGCCGAATACTATAAAGGCGAAATATCATTGGACGAGGAAGAAATCGTCGACGCCGGCTGGTTTAAAGCGGACGAACTGCCAAAGACCCCGGGCAAACCCAGTATAGCAAAAGATTTGATAGATTGGTTTATTAAGAAAAATAGTTTATAGCCTTTTCGATTGAACTCCATAATTATAAAAATGCCTTGCGTTTTTTAAAAAAATTGCTATCTTTATTATAGCTAATTTTAAAATAGGGGATCTTATGCATAAAATATTTTTCGTTATTCATTTCATTATAATTTCTTTTATTACGTTTTTATTCTTCGGGTGTAAAAATGGACCCACGGTAATAAGTTACGGCGACCCTTCAATACGCGCGGAACTAGCATATTATGATCAGTTAGATTTACCGAGAGCCACCGTGGAAGTCGGAAGCACGGAGCTCCTGCCAATTGTGACTATTAACAACGATACCCTTGAACTAAGCGGCTGCAATCCGGAAGGGGAATATATGTGGGAAAGCTATTTCAGAGGGGATGTTTCAACCGCTTCCGACAACGAATATGAATTAAGAGTATATCACACCGGAGGGGAAGCAACCGGGTCGATTATTCTTCCCGGAGATTTTGAATTCACTTCCATACAAGAAGATGATACCTTAAATCAGAATGAGGACCTAATTGTTAACTGGAGTCCCGGCGAAGGAGCGGAAAAATATAACTTGAGCGTTAGATTATCTTATTACTACGGTGATACAGCCGATCCAACTTACAGCAGTTTTCGCCTGGATACTATTCTTTCTAAAATGACGACAGGCTTAACTTTAGAAAAAGAAAAGATCTTTTCTCCTGAAATCGATTCTATTCTGGAAGGATACGGTTATATTTATTTAAACGCTGAAAACGGACCACAAATCGGGGCTTCCTCTGAAGGCAATATCTCCGGAGAGGGAATCGGGTATTTTACCGCTATCAATAGATTATATTCTCATTTAACTATAGAAGACGCTTTAAATTGAGGAGAAAAATAAATAAAGCAATTCCTTTAATATCAATTCCTGTAGTAATTTTAATTTTTCTTCTATTTTTCGGATGTGAGAGAGGACCTATTATACTTAGTTACGGCGAACCCGCGATATTCGCGGAATTAAACAGAGCCCAACAGAGAGATTCAACAGTTCAAAATGTAATCGAGGTTAGCGTTGGGGGCACGCGTTTGGTCCCCGTGGTAAGAGTAAATAACGATACGCTTGAACTGTATTACTATCAAAAAAATCAAAATACTTACAACAGTCAATTTATAGGATATCTGTCTGTCGAACCGGGAGATGAATGCGAACTTGTTGTCTATCACGACGAGGGCGAAGCAACTGCCACGATTACGCTGCCCGGGGATTTTGAAATTATTTCTCCCAAAGAAGATTCCGCGTTGCGGGAAAATGAAGATCTAATCGTCGGTTGGAGCCCCAGTGAAGGAGAAGACAGATACAAACTGGATATCGATTTGCATTATTACTACTTCGATACCTCGGGAGTATCGAACCGTTTTGATCTCGATACCAATTTTTACGCGATTACACACGTTACAATCCCAAAAGAGAAGCTTTTCCCTCCCGAAGTCGACTCGATTGACGGCGGTTCTGGGAATATTTCCATTTACTCGGAAAATGGTCCACATATTGGACACACCTCGGAGGGGAATATTTCAGGAGACGGCGTCGGTTATTTTATAGCTTATAGCCATATTGCAGAAAAAGTATATTTCACGATAGGAAACACCTCAATAATCTATATCCCCTTCGAACCTCCTAATCCTATATAAACCC
>Ga0307421_1002009_pt1 | contig 11780 bp, 7 predicted proteins | sample SalMarWE160270MG_FD_202163 | JGI IMG/M metagenome (GOLD analysis project Ga0307421, IMG submission 202163) | Salt marsh sediment microbial communities from the Plum Island Ecosystem LTER, Massachusetts, United States - WE1602-70 | ecosystem: Environmental > Aquatic > Marine > Intertidal zone >...
GTGACTTGCACTCAGGCACGGATCAGTTATAATTTTTGGAATCCTTCGTGTCCAGTCATTTTCGTTGTGACTTGCACTCAGGCACGGATCAGTTATAATAGATAGCCTGCAAGTCCTTTTTGCAAAAGGACTTGCAGGCTAAATTTGCTAAAATAATTCGAGCTGTCGAGGCTGTGGAGGGGCAGGTTTCCGTATTTTTCCCCAGAAAGTTTCCATACGTCCAAACTGTTTATCGGTAATGGTAATAATGCGAACCTCACCATCAGGAGGCAAAAAACTCTTAATCCTTTTGTAATGAACATCAGCATTTTCCTCGCTCGCGCAGTGCCTCACATACACAGAGTATTGTAACATACTAAAGCCGTCTTTTAAAAGATTTTTTCGAAAATACGTGTAATCTTTCCGTGCCTTTTTTGTATCGGTCGGCAGATCGAACATAGCAAAAATCCACACAGCTCTGTACCCACTTATTATCATAAATTCAGAAGTCAGCATTCAGAATACAGAAAACAGAATGTGATAATCACAGGTCTGGTAAATCAATCGATTTCTGCTCACCGGAAAAACATCGCTGTAGTGACGCCGTCGTTCGATGGAGTCCAACCATAAGAGGTCCGTTAAATCCACCTATGGTGACAGACTCATACAGAACTTCTAAAAGTTTGGCTTTAACTGTTTGGTCAAGATTATCTGGGACACCAATTTCACGGCACACGTCCCGTACCTTTGATTCAACAAATACTCTGAATGGCTCTAAGATGTCATCAGCAAGGCAAAATGCGTTATAACGGTTTCTATGATGAATTCCCAAACTTGGTAAAAGTCCAGCCGAGCAAAGTGCCCGCGCTACAGCAGCGCGCATGACCATATAACCGTAGTTGAGCATATTATTTGGCGGCAGACCGTCTATGTCTCTACGGAAATTTATATTAGATTCGATAAGATCACTATAAACCTGTATATCTTGTAGATATGCTGGCCAAAATTTCTTACTTGCCTGTGCCTCAATATTCTCCGGGTCGCCTGAACGAACTCTATCTCTTAAAGCCATCAATGATTTATAAACGTCACTATCTCTACCGACTAATTTTGCCTGATGTTTAATCTTTGCTCTTATAATCTGTTTCCACAATCTCTTTTTGACCGGCTCTTTCGCCTCTATCTGCTGGCGGAATCTTTCTGTCTGCATGCTGTTACTTTCGATCGGAAGAAGCATACCAGCCGGATGGTGGTCACCGCCGCAAAGTATGATCACGGCCCCGCATCGTAAAAGCTCGGTAAAGACGCAGTGTGTATAACTTGTCCCCTGATGGTCAACTAACAATACGCCTATATCTTCGCAAGGAATGCTTGAGACCTTTTCTCCATTCTCTCGACTTTGCTCGAGACAGGTTTGTCCGTCCTGAGCCGGGTCGAAGGACTTGATGATTAACTGGCCGAATCGAATTGCCAGATGGGTTTTAGCTTGTGATATCTCGATAATCCGCTTAATCATTATGTGACCTCGCCAGTAATTATTATCGGCAAATTAGCGAGGTCACTTTGATTATTGCTGCTTCAATATGAAAAAAAGGCTAATCGTTCGCTGGCCAAATTTTACCTAAAGGATCAACTGTCACTTTACAGCCTAGTAAGGTACTTGCACTTTTTCGCTGAATTGATGGTGGCTTATCATAATCGCTTACTTTCCCAGAATATGTATGTGGTCTCAAAATTATTCTATTATTCTTATCTATTTTTTGAACGCGATGAAGTATTTTTGATCCATCTTCTAATTCAAGATTAAACATATCGTTTATTGCCAGAGAGAAAATAAACTTTTTATCGGCTCCATGATTAGTCTGAACAACTGGTTCTTCATGTTGGCTTCTTTGGACTGCCTTGAACATCGTAACAACTTTACCGTCTCTTTTGATGTTGCCTTTTTTGTCTTTGTATTCGAATATCTCTATATGATGGTTACTGCCCGTCTCAACGTATCTGTATATTTGCCCCGAAAGGTCTTTCATCGGTATAACATTCTCGGCTACATTATACACTCTCACTTTCTTTATCGGTACCTTTTTGTTGCTCTTGGTCGTCTTCATATATAACGGCTCTTTCCAAAAATCAGAGCCTTTTTCTTCTATTCGTTTTTTCACAATCTCACGAACAACAGGATCAACAATATTTTTAACCATCGGCAGAGTCAGGTTCTTTAATTCCTTACGGAATACATATAATCCTTTGTTTTTTGTAGGCCCGTAGTTCGTTTCTTCGTGCAACTTTCCAGATACCTTCCGGCATACTCTGTGAGAAACATTAATTTGATCGATCTTCTCCCTCACATCCTCTCTGAAACCGTGCCAGGGCGGATAAAATGATACACCTGTCACTGAATATTTACTTCTGGCTAACTTTTGCAGATGCTCATTTTCCGTAACACCGACCACAACCGCATCGGTCGCGTGCCTGCGGTGATCGGCATTTCGTCTTGTACCAAGCTCGTCAAAAATTCCGTCTAATCCCCATTGGTGGCGTAGCTCTGCTGTTATCTTGCCCCTTGTTCCACGCACGTTCACCCCGAGTTTTTTAAGATATTCAACAACTTCACGGCAGATATATCTGGTATCGTTAAGTTCTCTGTTTATATGGTTGTCGATGTTTATCTCCTGCTTTAAGAATTTCTGCCGCTTTGGCCAGGGCAAGACCTTTATACTTTGCTTTATCTGTTCATATTTTTCTGGGTTATGGCTATAAGCTTCAAAGGGAGTTTGATTTTTCTTAACGTGTATATTCTCGTGAACCTCGCATAATGTCTTATTCATATAACTATCATCCAAACTCCGGTCGTATGGAAGAATATGCTCAACCTGAAATTCTGGATTTGAGCCGAAAATAGCCGTTTGCGAAATATGTTTTCCTGTATAGGGACATCTTTTGCCGCATTCTTCCCATAGTTTGTATTTGATAACATCATGGCGTGTTGGATTATTAATCCCTATATCCTCTCTAAGCCGCTTGCGTGCGTTTTCATTGATCTTCTCATTTTCCCGCATCTTCCAGTGTAGTTCCTCTCTCTGCCGTCTGCTACCCTGTACGTCCCTTGCCATCTCGATCTTTATCTTCGCTGGCTTGCCATACTCTCGCACAAGAGCGTTGACAACTTTGCGAACCTCAAACAATGCTTTATTGACAATAGGATTACGCAGGTCTTCCGGCAAAGGCAGCCTGTCGCAAACATCTGAACTATCTTTGTCTTTCCCTTTGTCCCGATACGATAAAGTTATTGCTTCACTTGTTAACGCTCCTTGCTCCATAAACTCTAACAGCTTTATTATCGCCTTGCGTGAAAAACTCATATACCTCTGTGGAATTGATATTTTCAGGACGGTTTCTATCTTTTTATCATCGAAACAATATTCGCTTCGCAGCTTCTCTCTAAGTTGGTCGTCTTCAAGCTCTACAAACCATTCGTTGAGTTTAATCTTTTCTTTTTCATTCATTGCATCCCAAAACTTTGGTTCAAAGATATTCTTGCTCCTCATCACTGCAGAAAAAACATCGCCCTTCAAAGTTTTTACCTTGCCATCCTGCTCAAGATTAAAAACCTGGGTTTTCATCAGCCCCATCTTCTTGCGGATATCCTCATACTTTAGTTCCTTTTTCTTACTTAATTCATCGAGAATAAAACTTCTCTGTTCTTTTGTTATCTTACTTTCAGTTCCATCTGAATTTTGTATCTTTAGATTGTTGACATCCTGCAAAATCCGAAATCTTCTTGCGTACCAGTCTCCTCGTGGACATCGCTTCTCGCCCGGCTCCAATTCGCATTTGCCAATTAGTTCATCTGTCGGTTTCAAAGGACGTTGGAAAAATATAATTTCGTCCCTAATCTTTCTATGAAGTTCATCCGTCAAGATTTCTGGATAAAATGCTGCTTGTTTTGCCCACAATAAGTCAAATTCTTTTTCATACATCGAGCGGAACGTGTATTGACTACGTATTCGTTTTTTCCCCGGATTTAATCCTGCAAAATACTCTCCAATAGTTCTGCATCTTTTGGTATCCATCACTGTTTGCAACGCGTTTGCCCCTTTTATAATAACTCCATCCTCTCTCGCTTTTCCGCTTTTTCTATTGCTTTTGAAGCCTCTACGTTGGCTCAGGTGATAAAGGACCCTCCCAAATTCATAAGGTTCAAGTATTTCATCTAAACCATTTTTTCTCAATTGATATGGATTAGTGTGAAATAATGATCTCAATTCCGACTCGTCTTTCGGCAACAGCCCAACCGTTTGAAGGATATTCAACAATCGTTCTTTCCGCAAATTACGTCTCTGATGAGTTCGTCTCGCTCCTCTTGACTCTCTGCGAGTTTGATTCTTCGATTTTTCAAGACCTTTGGTGTCTCTGACCACTCCCTCTGGAAAAATTCTCACACCCATATTTATTATTGAAGGGTTTTTACCGATTTCAATAAGTGCCCAGCCGATACTATTTGAGCCAATATCTAGTCCCAATGTGTAAGAGTTCATAATCTCCGCTCCTAAAAATCCCAAAATATTTTTGTTTTATCGCTTGATTTATATCCGCAACGTATGTATTATAAAATTTAATTATAACTGATCCGTGTCTGCGTGCTTGCCATAACAAGTGTCGCAAGACACGCAGGCACTGCCCCCACGTCTTTCTGTCAAAAGACAGATGTGGGGGCAAACCTTTCCGCCGTAAGGTGTCCTGTGGACTTCGACAAAGTTCAGGACAGGTTTAATACACTCCATAATATATGAAATTATCACTCCTATCAAATTAAAATCTTTTCACTAACGAGTGCTAATAAAATGCTGAACACTTGTCTTTTAATTCCGTATAAAATATAGTAGTATAATTATGTGCTGGCAACATGAGCCGGAACGTGTAAAATATAAATAACTCGTCTCGGCCCCCGTGCTTTCTTGCCCGCCGCCCCGCCTTGCGTCGGAAGACGCGGGGGCAGGCGAAAGCAAGAACGGGGGAGCCGGAGCGGGAAAGGATTGAGAGTTTTAGCAGGGAGTTGACAGGATTATAAAAACTGAATAAAAAAGGCCAATAAATTGGCAGCGGATTGGCCGATTAATAACAGCTACGGACATAAGGCTTAGTCTCAGTAGCTTTGTCGTATTCATACCGGGCAGCGGGGGAAAAACTGCTAAACTCACACTGTAAAAAGGCCGACTTTGTTTTCGGACGAGTGCTGTCTTTGCAGCAGAAACAGCGGATTTTTTTTGACAGAACACTTTGTAATTAGATAATTAGCGCAGATGACTTTGTTATCGGATGTAGAAGGTATAGCCGAAGAACGAGATCCCTATATGCGTATGGTTTGTCCGACTACAGTACTCGTTTATGCGACACCGCTACGCCAAAGGCTACGCCGGAGGCGAGAGCGCTTCGCCGAAGCAGCAGGCCAGCCGTAGCCCAACGCTACGCCGTGACGAGCTTCTTTATGGCTTATCTTCCTTTGGGTCTGGGCCTCAGGGTTGAGGACGAGCCAGGCCGAGGGATCGAGAGAGATAAATGAAGAACGAAACAAGTTACGATACGTTATTTAGCAGGATAGCTGTAGAGCAGGGTTTCTGCACAAAGGAGGAGTTGCAGCATGCCGTTGAGGAGCTGAAATCACGTCCTGAAACTAATCCTATAGAACTTGCGAAAATAATGGTTGAGCTTGGTTATATAACGCAGAACCAGGCAGTGCGATTGAAGGTTATGCTCAAAGAAAGCAAAAGTACTACGCACCAGATTCCGGGCTATAAAATACTGGGCAAGATTGGTGCCGGTGCAATGGCAGTTGTTTATAAAGCCAGGCAGTTAAGTCTGAACAGAATTGTTGCAATTAAGATTTTGCCGAAACGTTTCACTGAGAATCCTGAGTATGTTGAGCGATTCTACAAAGAAGGCCAAGCTGCCGGCAAGCTCAACCACAATAATATCGTCCAAGCCATCGATGTGGGTGAGGCAGGGGGGTATCACTATTTTGTTATGGAGTATGTTGAAGGTAGAACACTGGCCGATGATTTATCAGCCGGCAAAGTCTTTAATGAAACAGAAGCGCTGGACATAGTAATTCAAGTCGCTCATGCTCTTGCACATGCCCACACCCACGGCCTTATCCACCGCGATGTCAAGCCTAAGAACATAATGATCAGTAATGACGGTGTAGTAAAACTTGCGGATATGGGTTTGGCGCGAGAGATAACCGATATCAAATTGGCGGAAAACGAGGCGGGTAAAGCTTACGGTACGCCTTACTATATCGCACCTGAACAGATACGTGGTAAAATCGACATAGACGGTAGAGCTGACATCTATGGTCTCGGGGCTACGTTCTATCACATGGTCACCGGACGTGTTCCGTTTATGGCAGATGACTCTATGGAGGTTATGAAAAAGCATTTGCGTGAACGTCTTATACCACCAGACCACATAAACACTTCACTGTCGGCTGGCGTATCTGAAGTCATTGAGATTATGATGACCAAGCGCAGAAGATACCGCTACAACAATGTCGAAGAGCTGCTCACGGATTTAGATGCTCTTCGCAATGGCCAGCCGCCGATTCAAGCCCATAAAAGATTCGATGTATCGGTGCTGCAGGAGTTAGAAAAAGGAGAATCCCTTGACTTCGCAGAAGAAAAAACCTATACTGAAGAGACTATCGCTCGCTACCGAATGGCCGTACTTGTTTTAAGCACAATAGCTGCGTTGTTTTTTCTAATAATGGTTCTTCTATTGATATTTTAGCTGTTATAATTGCGTGCCATAAAATGCACCGCGAGCCCAAAATAATCATCAGCGAGATATGAGCTTATGCCCAGAGGCGGCGCACATTTTTCTTCCGAGGAGCTTGCACGGGCCCTCAGTCATTACGACATCGGCGTAATTCATCAGGTAAAACCTTTGTCAGCAGGTAGCCGTCGTGTCCCCAAAGTGGTAGTGACATCGGAAAAGGGTAAATTTGTATTGAAGCGTCGGCCAAAGGGTAAAGACAATCTCGGCTGGGTTGTGTTTGCTCATTCCGTCCAAGCTCATTTGGCCAATAAGAATTTCCCTGTTGTTTCTTTGATCGCCACGCGTGACGAGCGAGATACAATTCTTAATCTTGACAATCACATTTACGAGTTCTTCAAATTCATCAAGGGCATCCGCTACGACGGCTCGCCCGAAACCACCACACAGGCTGGACAGCAATTAGCAAGATTCCACAACTGTTTAACGGATTTTGCATTGCGGAGCGAGCCGCTGCGAGTTAGCTTCCACGATTCATCTACCGTTCGCAGGCATCTTAAGACCCTCGGTGCAGGTAAAAAAGTTAGGCCGGATAAGCAATTACAAACCACCGCTGAGGCCTTGCTGAGCCTTTATAATGATTCGAGCATTCGCGTCAATAAGCTCGGCTACAAATCGTGGCGGCAGCAGGTTGTGCATGGCGATTGGCATCCGGGCAATATGCTCTTTACCAGCCGCAAGTTTGCAGCTGTTCTGGATTTTGATGCCGTCAAGGTCGCGCCGCCTGTCACTGACTTAGCTAACGGCATGTTGCAGTTCTCAATTGTTAGCGGCAAACCGAATCCAGCCGATTGGCCGGACTATTTTGATCAAGCCAAACTTGTTCAGTTCTTAAATGGCTACCGCGAGCTTGCAAGGTTAGACAAAAGTGAGCTCAATTCCCTAGTTGATTTGATGGTTGAGACGATGATAGCTGAAGCTGTCTTGCCTGTTGTAGCGACCGGCTTTTTTGGTGATTTCACCGGCTTAGATTTTTTGAAAATGATTCGCCGCAAAGCTGATTGGCTTTCCAAAAATCGCAAAAGGCTAACCGAAGCGGTTAGCTTGTGATTTACCCCGTTAGAGCTTTTTCTCTTTGTCTCTCTAATGGGGATCTTTGCTCGTGACCCGTGATGCGTATCGCGTATCGAGCCAGTTGAAAATGCTGTATTCTGTCTCCTGTATTCTGTATTCTACATTTTTGTCCTTCATCTTTCATCCCTCGTCCGTCGTCCCAGTCTGTCTTCTGTCCTCCGTTATCCGTCTTCTGTTGTTATGAAATATACTCTTATTGATAGCTGTTATGCGCTAGGTGGCAATACCATCTAGTGAAAAAAGAGCCAACAACCTTCTAATCACCAATCAACTGATTACGAGCATCGAGCCCGTCCTGAGCCGTGGGCTAAGCCATCCCTTACGGGAGGTCGAAGGACATCGAATATCGAGCCTTCATGTACAAATAATACCTAACTATCTTAGGTATTAGGAAGCTCAAATTTAACATTGTGTATCAAGGACTAAATATAAAACCGTAAGTTAAACATAATACTAATCGTAATAAGTTTTTGTGCTCATCATGTGAGTTATGGCATATGCTATTTATAAATTTCTCATCAGGACAAATCCGTCTTGGGCGGACCAAGACTCACAAGTAACTTGTTGCAAGTCATCATAAAGCGCCATTAATTTTTAGAAATGGTATAATTTTCAGCGATAACAATAAATAATTTGGCAGAAGTAATGCGCTAGGTGGCAATACCATCTAGTGAAAAAAGAGCCGACAACCTTCTAATCACCAATCAACTGATTACGAGCATCGAGCCTGTCCTGAGCCGTGGGCTAAGCCATCCCTTATGGGAGGTCGAAGGACATCAAGTATCGAGTATCAATTCACCAATAACCATTTAACCAATTACAAATTAACCAGTTACCACTATATTTCTGTAAACGAAATTGCCCTTTTTGCTATTGACGAATTAGTTGCTTTTATATAATCTCTATCCCGAAAGATAAATGCAGCCAAAAGCGGAAAAATGTTAAACAAATATTCAGAGTAAAAAAAGGGTTGTGTTTTCCTCACTATTTATATTAAAGAAAAATCTTGGTTAGCTGAGAAAAAGTCAAAACAAAAATTGGGAGAGGTTCAAATATGAAGGTTGAAAATATTAAAGAAAAAAGCAAAAAAGCAATGTATTTAATCAACCATTATGAGGGACCCAAAAAATGGTGTTTTGCAATAGTTCTGAATAGGGCATGTGATAATTACGAGGACAATCCACACTTGTTTTCCAAATCACTTTTGGAATTTGAAAAAACAAGTCGAAAAGATTGGTTTGACGAAGAAACACGAGAGCTTGTTGAGCAAGCAGATACAGAAATACAGCCAAATCCTAACCTGAAACCTAATACAACAGCTAACCGAAAACTCAAAGATATAAGAAACTATTTTTCGCATCATTATCACAAGAACGAATGCCTGTATTTTAAGAACGATGATCCCATACGCTGCATTATGGAAGCGGCGTATGAAAAATCTAAAATTTATATCAAAGGAAAGCAGATTGAGCAAAGCGATATACCATTGCCCGAATTGTTTGAAAGCAGCGGTTGGATTACACCGGCGGGGATTTTGTTACTGGCATCCTTTTTTGTTGAACGAGGGATTCTACATCGCTTGATGGGAAATATCGGAGGATTTAAAGATAATCGAGGCGAATACGGTCTTACACACGATATTTTTACCACCTATTGTCTTAAGGGTAGTTATTCAATTCGGGCGCAGGATCATGATGCGGTAATGTTCAGAGATATTCTCGGCTATCTGTCACGAGTTCCCACTGAGTCATTTCAGCGTATCAAGCAACCTCAAATACGAAAAGAAGGCCAATTAAGTGAAAGAAAGACGGACAAATTTATAACATTTGCACTAAATTATCTTGAGGATTATGGGCTGAAAGATTTGGAAGGCTGCAAAGCCTGTTTTGCCAGAAGTAAAATTGTAAGGGAACAAGAAAATGTTGAAAGCATAAATGATAAGGAATACAAACCTCACGAGAACAAAAAGAAAGTTGAAATTCACTTCGATCAGAGCAAAGAAGACCGATTTTATATTAATCGCAATAACGTTATTTTGAAGATTCAGAAGAAAGATGGACATTCCAACATAGTTAGGATGGGAGTATATGAACTTAAATATCTCGTTCTTATGAGTTTAGTGGGAAAAGCAAAAGAAGCAGTTGAAAAAATTGACAACTATATCCAGGATTTGCGAGACCAGTTGCCTTACATAGAGGGGAAAAATAAGGAAGAGATTAAAGAATACGTCAGGTTCTTTCCACGATTTATACGTTCTCACCTCGGTTTACTACAGATTAACGATGAAGAAAAGATAAAAGCTCGATTAGATTATGTTAAGACCAAGTGGTTAGATAAAAAGGAAAAATCGAAAGAGCTTGAACTTCATAAAAAAGGACGGGACATCCTCAGGTATATCAACGAGCGATGTGATAGAGAGCTTAACAGGAATGTATATAACCGTATTTTAGAGCTCCTGGTCAGCAAAGACCTCACTGGTTTTTATCGTGAGCTTGAAGAACTAAAAAGAACAAGGCGGATAGATAAAAATATTGTCCAGAATCTTTCTGGGCAAAAAACCATTAATGCACTGCATGAAAAGGTCTGTGATCTGGTGCTGAAGGAAATCGAAAGTCTCGATACAGAAAATCTCAGGAAATATCTTGGATTGATACCCAAAGAAGAAAAAGAGGTCACTTTCAAAGAAAAGGTCGATAGGATTTTGAAACAGCCAGTTATTTACAAAGGGTTTCTGAGATACCAATTCTTCAAAGATGACAAAAAGAGTTTTGTCTTACTTGTTGAAGACGCATTGAAGGAAAAAGGAGGAGGTTGTGATGTTCCTCTTGGGAAAGAGTATTATAAAATCGTGTCACTTGATAAGTATGATAAAGAAAATAAAACCCTGTGTGAAACTCTGGCGATGGATAGGCTTTGCCTTATGATGGCAAGACAATATTATCTCAGTCTGAATGCAAAACTTGCACAGGAAGCTCAGCAAATCGAATGGAAGAAAGAAGATAGTATAGAATTGATTATTTTCACCTTAAAAAATCCCGATCAATCAAAGCAGAGTTTTTCTATACGGTTTTCGGTCAGAGATTTTACGAAGTTGTATGTAACGGATGATCCTGAATTTCTGGCCCGGCTTTGTTCCTACTTTTTCCCAGTTGAAAAAGAGATTGAATATCACAAGCTCTATTCAGAAGGGATAAATAAATACACAAACCTGCAAAAAGAGGGAATCGAAGCAATACTCGAGCTTGAAAAAAAGCTTATTGAACGAAATCGGATTCAATCTGCAAAAAATTATCTCTCATTTAATGAGATAATGAATAAAAGCGGTTATAATAAAGATGAGCAGGATGATCTAAAGAAGGTGCGAAATTCTCTTTTGCATTATAAGCTTATCTTTGAGAAAGAACATCTCAAGAAGTTCTATGAGGTTATGAGAGGAGAAGGGATAGAGAAAAAGTGGTCTTTAATAGTATGAAAAAAACATTATAATGTTTAACGATTCGACTGAAAAGTTTCGATTTTTACCCTACTTTTTTATTGTAAGTTCAAGCAAAACAAGATATTATAAAAGATGTGCTGAAGAAGCCTCCGATTTGAGAGGTGATTACAGCAACGTGAGCCATGTCGTTATTTTGGACCTGGCTGAAGAAGCCTCCGATTTGAGAGGTGATTACAGCTCAATCGGGCAAACGGACGTTTACGAGATTGCTGAAGAAGCCTCCGATTTGAGAGGTGATTACAGCGCATAGTTTGCTTCAAGATATTCAAATGAAGCTGAAGAAGCCTCCGATTTGAGAGGTGATTACAGCCAAAATCGATGCGGGCTTTTCCCTAAGAGAGCTGAAGAAGCCTCCGATTTGAGAGGTGATTACAGCTCGATTAAACATTCCTTTGTATTC
>Ga0307421_1002011_pt1 | contig 11774 bp, 12 predicted proteins | sample SalMarWE160270MG_FD_202163 | JGI IMG/M metagenome (GOLD analysis project Ga0307421, IMG submission 202163) | Salt marsh sediment microbial communities from the Plum Island Ecosystem LTER, Massachusetts, United States - WE1602-70 | ecosystem: Environmental > Aquatic > Marine > Intertidal zone >...
GGCAAATTAACCCGTTGGCTTCGTATGCTGGGGCAGGATGTCAATTATTTCCGGTCTGCTGATGATGAAGAGCTTGTTGAAATGGCGAAATCTGAGAAACGGGTTCTGCTTACCCGCGACCTTAAACTGTATCAGCAAGCTGTGACCCGGGGAACGGAAGCGGTTTTGGTTGAGGCAACAGATGAAGCTGAAAAACTTGCTGACTTAGCTAGGCGATTCGGTTTCAAGCTGGAAATCGACTTAAGCGTTTCTCGTTGTCCCAAATGCAATGAAATGATTAAGGCTGTCTCTAAAGAGGTGGTGATTGATCAGATTCCTGAAGCAACGTCCGTTTACTATAATGAGTTCTGGAAGTGCCCGGGATGCGGTAAAGTGTATTGGCGGGGAGCGCACTGGAAGAGGATAGAAAAAACTTTGGAAGAAGCAAAGAGTAAGCTTGGGCAGGGGTAGTTTTTTTCTAGTTTGGCTTGTTTTCTGTTTAAATTTTTGAGAGTGTGGTTTTCTCTGTTTTTTGTTTTCTGCGTAATCCTTATTTGAATCTCTTATGAAAATTCTCAAAGATGTTAATACAGAGGCACAAAGAATGGGAGGTGAAAAAGTTTGATTGAGGAAGAAGACTGGGAAGAAGATAAAGATGATGATAAAGAGGATGAAGACGAGGAATGGTGAAACAGACCAGAAAACAAAATAGATTAGTGCTAATTTTTTATATTTTAACTCCCTTCTAAAGACAACACAGTCTAAAAAAGCGACTTTTTAGTAAGCTGGGTACGGTTTTTCAGAAAAAGTACTGTTTTCAACAATACGCTGTTATTAGGCTCCTAATAGAACCAAATACCAGTTCTTTCTTGTTGATAAACCACTTTCACACCTAGCTGGAAAGGCGTGCGTGCTACAAAAGAACGCGGCACAAAATTCAGAACACTTAAACCTTAAGGGGCGCTAATAATCATCACATATGCAGAAAGAGGAAGATGGCTGATAAGTCCATGAAAAGAAGCCAGAGAAATGCCAAGAATAGACGTGGCAGATACGTTAAGAAATGTCCCGTTGAGATAGGAGATGAATACGAAGTGGATATAACAGGAACAACCCCCAAGGGGGCAGGCATAACCAGAATCAAAGGTTTCTTAATTTTAATTGACGACACAAAGCCTGGAGACCACATAAAGGTAACGATCACGAAGACAGACCTCCTGAGCGCAGAAGCAGAAATAGTCACATAGAACTCAAGCGCACGCATTGCAACCCTCATTTAAACATCAAAAACAGCAAAAGAAGTCTGCAAATTAGTTGATGCTGGATTCGAATACGTTTGCGATGTGGACGATCTTAAAGTTTTCAAAAAAAGGAAATAGGGTTTAAAAAAATATCCCTATACTAGCAAATTTTACCCTTGTAGTAGCCATTTGAGGGGTATATCTTGGTATGTTCCGTTTGGTAGCGTTCTTCGTATAGTGAGAGGAAGTATCCCCGTATCTAGCTCCAAAAGTGCGATGTCTATAGGACCAGCACGAGCTTCTGGAACCTCAATAATGATGGGCGCACCCATGGCAATCTGCAGAGCTCTAGCTCCCACTATCCGAGCCCTCTCAAATCGGGTCAGTTTGGCAGGCCCGATAAAAACTTCATTTTCTTCTTTCGTTTCTCTAGAACGCTCCTGCGCCTGGGGGCATTCCCATTCCGCCCATTCCACCACCGCCTGGTGGCATGGGGGGAGCCTTCATTTTTCCGGAAGCTATTACATCGTCGATCTTTAGGATCAAACACGCGGCTTCGGAACAGGATTTGATGATTTGTTTTTTAACTACTATAGGTTCGAAGACGCCAGCTTTTTCCATGTCCCCAACTTTGCCTATGTTAACGTCAACTCCTGCCCATACTTTTCCCTTCTCATGGTTTGCTCGTAGTTCAGATATAATGTCAATCGGGTCAAGTCCAGCGTTCTCAGCTAACGTGGTTGGTATTACTTCAAGAGCCTCAGCGAACTGCATAACCGCAAGTTGTTCTCTTCCAGGAAGCGATTCAGCATACTCTTTGAGTACCTTGGCGACTTCCATTTCAGGTGCACCGCCTCCAGCTAGGATCTTCGGTTCTTCAACAATATCGCCTACAACGCAGAGAGCATCATGCAACGAACGGTCTGCTTCGTCAACTATTCTCTCAGTTCCTCCGCGTATGAGGATCGTGACCGCCAGCGGATTTTTGCATCCTTCTATGAAAGTCATCTTGTCATCGCCGATTTTCCGTTCTTCTACAAGTTGAGCGTAGCCAAGGTCATTCTTGCTTAGATCATTTAGGTTTGTAACAACTTGTCCTCCTGTTGCCTTAGCTAATGCTTCCATGTCCGATTTTTTCACTCGGCGAACCGCTAGGATACCTTTTCTAGAGAGGAAGTGTTGAGCCAAGTCGTCGATGCCTTTCTGGCAGAGAATGACAGTGGCGCCTTTAGCAACAAGTTTCTCCACCATATCTTTTATCATGTTCTCTTCTTGTTTGAGGAAAGCATCCATCTGCTCTGGGCTTTCTATGTTTATTTTGGCGTCAAACTCGGTTTTCTCTATTTCAAGGGCAGTATCTATCAAAGCAATTTTGGCGTTCTCCACCCTTTTCGGCATTCCAGAGTGAACGGCTTCTTTGTCAAGAACTATGCCGTTTATGAGTTTTGTATCGGTAAGGGACTCGCCAGGTTTCTTCTCCACCTTGACGTTGTCAATATCTACTTTGTATCCGTCTCCAGACTTTACGGCAACCTGTAAAACTGCTGAAGTAGCAATCTCCCCTAGATATTCCTTGCTTCCTGCCACTAGTTTGCTAGCCATGGATGTCATGGCAGCTTTCTTTATGGTTTTTTTGTCGGTGGGACTGATTTTTATTGCTATTTTCTCTAGAGTTTCGAGAGCTTTGTCAGCGGCTTTTCTGTATCCGTCGATGATGACTGTTGGGTGAACATTTTTTTCTATGAGAGTTTCAGCTTTTGCAAGCAGTTCTCCGGCTATAATCACAGAAGTTGTTGTGCCGTCTCCCACTTCGTCGTCTTGGGTTTTGGCAACCTCCACCATCATTTTGGCAGCCGGATGTTGAATGTCCATTTCGTCTAAAACTGTGCGTCCGTCGCTGGTTATAGTTATATCTCCAAAACTGTCTACCAGCATTTTATCCATTCCTTTTGGTCCAAGGGCGCTTTTTACTGACTCAGCTACTATTTGTGCAGCCATGATGTTGGCGTGCTGGGCTTCTTGCCCTCTTGACCGGGATGCTCCTTCACGGAGTATGAGAACGGGCGTTCCAGCTAATCCAGAAGACAATTTTAATCATTTCTCCTTATTTTGTTTCGGAACACTAGAAAATGCCTTGAGATATAAAGATTTCTCTGCAGTAAGCTAAACTTTCATAGATAACACTGAAAATTCCATTTTTCTAAAATAAGATTACTAACGCTTCATTTAAGATTCTTTGGTTAGTTAAATAAAACGTTAGGTTTCTAAATTCTGTAGGTTCCAAAAGAGATAATTGAATGAACAAAAATGCTTTGAAATTAGAAACATAAAGTTTTTCACTAAACGATAAGAGGCTGCTGTTGTGCCTCTTTTGGAAAAAAGGGAGTTGAGCTTGTTTATTTCGCCAAGACTTTTCTTGCTGCTATCTCGATGTCTTCTGATTTAACGGTTTTTCTTCCAGCGTGCATGGCATAGTCGATAGCTTCTTTAGCTATTTTGATGCCGATTTCGTCCAGTTCCTCTGCCAGCGCTTTCGCAGCTGCTTCGCTTACTCTGCTCGCTCCCGCTTTCTTGCATATTCTGTGCATTGGAGCTACAGATAATTCAGGATTTCTCATAATACACCCCTTCGCAGCGTCTTTTTTCTTTAAGGCAGTATTTAAGTTTTTCATTCGCTTCTAAGCTTTTAATGTTCTTCTTTTCCCGTTTAATCCTCTATTTTCTGTTTGTAAAGAATCTAGTGGCAATATGTGAAAGTTAATTACGGGGTTCATTTTGTATTTGTTACTGAAGCCACTACCCAAAAAAGGGGGGTCTGGATTGTGATGTTAAACGAAGGAAATTTTGACCCAAAAAAGTATGAAACGTTGGTGAGGATGCGAGACGGCAGAACTGTTCTTTTGAGACCCATAAGGCCTGAAGACGAACCTTTGTGGCTTGAGATGTTCCAGAACTTTTCAGAAGAATCGGTGCGCTACAGGTTTTTCCATATAATAAAGGACACGCCCCATGAGATGAGAGCCCGATACTGTAACATTGACTACGACAAAGAGATAGGTATCGTGGCAGAACTGGAGGAAGAAGGGCGACGCAAAATCTTGGGTGTTGTGAGGCTAATAATTGAAGCGGATGGAAAGAATGGTGAGATCGCATTTATAGTTGCAGATCCTTGGCAGGGATTAGGTTTGGGGTCCAAGATGGTTGATCATATGATTGAAATCTGCAAAGATAGAGGGCTTGAAACGATTTACGCATTAACGTTACCTAACAATTATAGGGCAATCAGACTTTTGAAGAAGAGAGGATTCACCATCCAATACATAAACGATGAAGCAAAAGCCACTCTCAACCTGAAGGACAAAGAGCAAAAATAGTTACTTGGCTTTAAAAACCAGAGAGTTAAGCGAGTACTCTACACCCAATTGTTACTTCAAGCTTTAGCGGCTCTGAGTCAGAGACTGAAGAGTGCGTTTGAAGATTTCGAAGGTTTTCTGGTCGTAAAGGCAATAAACTACCTTCTCCAGTTTTGTTGGACCTTCAAGATACGCTATTGTGGTTGAGAGCATTATGGTGGCGCACCGGTCTTTTGGGAAACCGAAGATTCCTGTGCTTATGGCTGGAAAGGCTATGTTCTTCAAATGGTTTTGGTCAGCTAAGATTAGGGAGTTTAAGGTTGCGTCTTTCAACTTTGCATCCTCATGTTCTTCCCCATGCCTCGGACCCACAGCATGAATCACGTATTTAGCCGCTAGGTTTCCTCCAGTTGTTATTACTGCTCCGCCCACATGGGTGCCGCCTATCCTGTTGCACTCTTCCTGAATTTTTGGTCCGCCCTTTCTTCTGATGGCTCCTGCTACCCCGCCGCCGAGTTGTAACGCATCGTTTGCAGCGTTAACTATGGCATCTGTGGTTTGATCTGTTATGTCTCCCTGCGTCAGTTCTAAGATGGTATTGTTGATTTTGACTTTCATGCTTCAACCTCTAAATAATAAGAACTATACGGGGAACATATTTTAGTTCTTGCTGCTATTACAAATTCAAAAACAAGAATCCAGAATCGCTAACCAGCCTTTTTTTCACATGTACACACGATCTGATACGCATAAAAAATGAGATGCCTTGGATGGCAGATTCAAAGTTTCTTGGTGGGTTGGCTACTGGACTGCCTCTACTTTGGTTACTTCAGGTATGTGTTTTTTGAGGAAGTTTTCTACTCCCCATTGTAGGGTCATAGTTGACATTGGGCATCCGTTGCATGCGCCTTTCAGTTTCACTTTCACGATGCCGTTATCGAATCCCACGTATTCTATGTCTCCGCCGTCAGCCTGCAATTGTGGTCTAACTTGTTCAAGAGCTTTTTTCACTCGATCCTCTACTGTTTCACTCATCAGATTCACCCTTAACCAGTTTAGTTGAGTTTAGAATATAAACGATAATAGAAAAAGTTTTTGATTTTAAGTTGTCTTGTTTGCACGCAGAACTTTGGCATGTTGTTGAAGAACCAGAATGCGCACTTACCATTAATCTCATTAAGAATTAAATCAAAAGTGTTATTCAGGAATTAAAGAAGGGCGAGTGGATAATGGAGATTATTCATGTTGTGCAGGTAGTTTTCTGATACGTTTATAAAGTATGACATATGTCATATTATTGGGTTGATGAAAATGTACACTAAACAACGCCTAGTTCTAGGTTTATTGCTTTTCGGATTAGTTTTATCCGTTGCTGTTAACGCCCCAGTAGCGACGTTATATGCAACACAAAACGTACCAACTGATCTCGGCGAAGTGGAGATTGAAGAATACGAGGGAAAGGACCTTTCATCAATTGACGCTTTTAGAGAAAACTCGATTAGAGGACCCAATATATCGATAACGAAACGTACAGGCTAACCATTACGGGTCTCGTAAATAATGAACTGGAATACACTTATAACGACGTAATCAGCAACCATCAAACCTTCAAAAAAGTTGTCACATTATACTGCGTAGAGGGGTGGAGCGTAACCATACTTTGGGAAGGCGTTATGATTAAAGACCTAATCGAAGAGGCTGAAGTTGACCCGGAAGCGACCACAGTAATATTCTATGCTTACGACGGCTACTCAACATCAATGCCACTAGACTACATAATCGACAACAACCTAATGATAGCCCACAAAATGAACAACGTAACCCTTCCACCAGAAAGAGGCTACCCATTCCAGCTTGTGGCAGAGAGCAAATGGGGATACAAGTGGATAAAATGGATAACCGCAATTGAGCTATCGGACAACGAAGAATATCTGGGATATTGGGAAAGAGTAGGTTACTCAAACGATGCGGATTTAGAGGACTCGTTTTTTGGGGGCATAGATGATATGATTCCAGAGTTTCCGTCATGGATAATCCTACCACTATTCTTGGTAACCACTTTGTTTGTCGTAATATTCAGAAAGAAACTATTCACAGTCTTCAAATGATTGATGAACAAGACTGAATGGCTGCTTTGTAGATTCTGGGATAGAAAACGAATCCACGACAAATTGAGGCATCGCCCGCAACACCAGCGTGGTTTGGCTGTACAAAAGTTTCGAGAATAAATGTTTTTACTTAATGTCACTATGTAGTTGTTGTTGGGTTGATCTGATTGAGGGTCGGGTTTCACGTCTCAATTTATGGTTCTATCGATAGAGCAGTGGATAGAGCCGTCGAGTTGAGATGCAACACCTTTCAGATTTTCACGAGGAACCCCCGACAATGGAAGTCAACAAAACTCACCTCAGAGACTGCTAAAGCCTTCTCCGATAAGGTGAAGAGCCATGACGTGAAACCTGTTTTTGCTCATATGCCTTACCTTCCGAATTTGGCGTCTCCCAGAGATGAAGTCTACGAAAAGTCCGTGAAGACTCTCACGTCAGAGCTGGAAAGGTGTAGGCAACTAGAGATTCCTTATTTGGTAACTCATCTTGGCAGCCACCTTGGAGCAGGCATGCAGACTGGCTTTAAAAGATTAATCAACGGTATCAACCAAGCCTTCAACCTTACTGGTGGAGACGTCACGCTTCTGCTCGAGAACACAGCCGGAACAAGGAACAGCATGGGAAGCACTCTTGAAGACATTCAGCACATAATCGAACGACTATCTCATCCTGAACGTGCTGGAGTATGCTTTGATACTAGTCACGCCTTTGCGGCGGGCTACGACCTCAGAACAGAGGAGACTGTGAAAGCGACAGTCAGGAAGATTGATGAGACAATCGGGTTCGAGAAGCTTAAACTTGTTCACCTGAACGACTCTAAAGGAGACCTGAACTCCCGCATAGATCGCCACGAGCATATCGGCATGGGAAAGATTGGGGAAGAAGGATTCAGAAATATACTAGCAAGCAGGCTGTGCACGTTGCCTCTGATACTTGAAACACCCAAAGACGCTAGAAGAAGTGACGTTGACAATCTTAGGAAACTGAAAGAGTTAGCGAGTGAACCATAAAAACGACGGCTTTGCTTCAGCATTTGAAAGATTATTTTCTATGTGAAATGGAAATTTAAGGGATTGGATTTTGTCTTAAGCATTATGCGGTTTTGATCGTGTCTGCTTTGAACGTTTGATGCGAATGAACCCAAGCATAACAATTGCTCCGGAAATTCCAAGCATAACTAATTCGGGAACAACGAAAGATTCTATGTAGCTTGCCTGACTTAGTTCCCCCCCCAACCGTAGCATACTCTCGGATGAAAACTATGGTTGTTGTGACGTTTTCGTCAGCCACAGTCAAGTTTCCTGACAACGTCGAAGATGAGGAGTAGCCGCTGGGCACGTCTACAGAATAAGCGTAGACGCCGTTTGGCACACTAAAGATGATTGAATCAGAAGTGGAAGACTGATTCACGCCATTAAACGTGACAGACCAGCTAGTACCAGAAGCCAAACCAGACTCAACAAAAGTCACATCATAAGTTGGAGGTGCAAAAGCATACACCTTATGATCAAATGAGCCTACGAAAACCACGCCGTCTGCAACAGCAGGAGACGAATACACCACATTTCCTGTGGTGTAGTTCCAGAGGGTTTGGTTTGTTGTGGGCGCTGTTGAGGTTGAATAGCCGCTATGCGTCAAGTCGTGGTGGAACATGGGCCACCAATCGATTACTTGAGGACAGTTAGCGCTTTTAATGTTAAAGATTCCCATAAACATTGGCAGCATCAGAATGCAGATTAACAATAAAACTGTTGATTTCACGGGTCACTTCATGATTACCGTCACCATACCGCAAAGTCAACATATCTCAAATAAGCGGTATTTATTAATTGCTATCAGACCCGCAGAGCATCAATGAACATGAACAGCATCAGACGCATAAATGACTGAAAAATACCCAACGCATCAACTAAGCCTTCAATGTTGCTGGTGGATTGTAGAAAGAAGGGCTGCTGCGGAGTTAGCGTCGTTTTTCGATTGGAATAAACTCTCTTCCATATTCACCGATGTACTTCGATGTTGGGCGAATAAGAACCGCATCCGCATACTGTTCCAGCACATGAGCAACCCATCCTGACACTCTGCTTGAGGCGAAGAACGAGGTGAAGAATTCGCTGGGAACCCCCAAGGCATGCATGACTATTGCTGCATAAAAATCCACGTTAGGAAAAATTCCTTTCTTCTGGTGGACAGTGGTCTCAATCTTTTTGCATTTGTTGTAGATAACCAAAGTATCTCTCTGATGAGACAGTCTCTCAGCTATTTTTCTAAAGTGCTTTGATCTCGGATCCTCAGTTTTATAGACTCTGTGACCGAATCCCATGATTTTCTTTTTGTCATCCAGCATACTCTGTATGTAAGCTTCCACTTCGTCAAGGCTGTTTATTTCATAGCACATTTTCATCACTCTTTCGCTAGCTCCTCCATGGAATGGACCTTTGAGGGTTCCAATCGCAGATGTTACAGCAGAATACAGGTCTGAGCCAGTGCCGGCTGTCACACGAGCAGCAAACGTAGAAGCGTTAAGCCCATGATCCGCATGGAGTATCATATACCGTTCCATAGCATTCTTTTCTTCCGGATCTGCAACCTTTCCCCGGAACATGTACAGAAAGTTTTCAGCGAAACCATATTCTCTAAGAGGAGCAACAGCATCTTTGTTTTCGCGTGTCCTATAAAGAAAAGAAATTATTGTAGGAAGCTTAGCTGTTATCCGAATGGCTCTTCGTTTGTTTGCAGCATCAGAAGTATCGTCTGGTTCAGGGTCAAATTCTCCAAGATGAGAAATTTCGGTGCGTAAGACTTCCATTGGATGACAGTCAGGTGAAGCAGATTTTATTCGTTGAACAACTTGTTTAGGTAGTCTCATTTCGGAGAAAAGTTCGGACTTGAGGTTATTTAGTTCTGTTTTGGTAGGCAATTTGTTGTTTAACAAAAGATAAACTACTTCTTCATATGATGACCGATCAACAAGATCATCAATATCATAGCCCGAATAATAAAGAGCTCCAAGGGGGTCTACGAAACTAATTCTGGTTGTAGCAGCAGCAACACCTCTAAGACCCCTAATCACGGCTCTATCATGGTTTTCTTCAGTCATTCTCATCAGCTAAGTTCTCTGTAATCCTTTTTGCCAAATTTTCTGTTCGCCTAGAATAAGTCTTTTGCTTATTAGTTCACACGCACTATTGTGCGGTATTTGGCATCATACAATATATGTACGAACCGTTAAAAGTGTACTGATTGCTAGAAATTGGGGAAAGAATATAGCGTAAGCATGATTATCCAGATATTAACGGGGATTACGTAGTTGCATGTTAGAACAGTTGCAGCCATTCTTGTTTGGTTTGTAGTTGCGTTACTCCTGCTGAACAGGTTCTTTAGGTCAGAATGGGTCTTGCCGATATCGATTGTATTAACGGTTATTGCAGTTCTCATTTATTTCAGTCCACGCATAAGAAAAAACAAAAAATCCGATAGACAAGAAGCCGAATCCGCCTCTACCTGACCTAAATGCAGAATTTTTAATGTAGCCTAAAATGCTTGAGCGGGTACAAAATCGCTGTAAAGCATATTCAACACTAGGAGAGGGTGACGTGCCAAAATTTATAGGCAATTGCCCTGTAAAAGATTAAAACGGATTTATGTTGCGGTGTTAAAATTATGCGCAAATACGTCATGCTATTCTCGGTACTCCTTATCGTAGGGCTACTGCTATTCTCTCCCATTGCCAGTGTTGCAGCACAAGATGTAGACAATGATGGGATTCCGGACTCAAAGGAGAAACAGTTGGCTCTAAAGTATGAGCCATATCTTCATTTTGCAGCCGGAGAAAAATTCTTTCCCACCGACGCCAACTACCACATAACAAACTCTGAGCTCTACGAGAAAAAATCAGACGATTCAAACGAACTGATTGAACGTTTTCCAGACGTAGCAACCATCGCTCAATACACAACAGAAAATTACTTCTTGAACAACACTTTGGGCGGCTACAAAGAGATAGCAGAAGACTATAAACAGAATCGTGAAAGCTTCGGAGACAAAATCTACGCTCACGTAACAAGTGAAGCAGGATATATTGTGGTTCAGTATTGGTTCTTCTACGCCTTCAACCCCGGCACCCTAAACCAGCATCAGGGAGACTGGGAGATGATCGAAATAGTTTTGGATTCAACTGAAACACCTCAGTATGCAGTTTATTCACAGCACCATGCAGGCGAAATGGCTGATTGGAAGGATGTTGAAAAGGTAGATGAAACTCACCCAAGAGTCTACGTGGCTTTAGGTTCCCATGCCAGCTACTTCAGATCCTACCAAGGTAAACTGGGCACAGAAAGCGACATAGTAGGAAACGCGTACACACTGAAACCAGAAGACTTGGAGATCGTCTATCTGGGAGAAAAGGGCACGGGAAAACATCCGTCCTCCCAAGATTGGCTAGATTTCGGAGGAAAATGGGGAAACTGGGCGAAACTAGCGGACGCATACATGGGCGCTGCTGGACCAAGCGGTCCAGGACAAAATGAAAACGCTGAAAAATGGTTAAATCCGGTGTCTTGGGGAAGCGACAAATTTCAAGTAAACCAAACATGGTTCACTGCAAGTTTGATTGTCTTCTACTTTGTCTATATCTTTGCTGCGATCATAGGGATTCGTGCAGCCTATAAAATCTGGAAGATTGTGAAGCAGAAGAGAGAGGGAAAACTAAACATCATGAAGATATTGCGTTCAAAGGCTGCGGTTGGCGTAATTCTGGGAATCGTGGGCATAGCTGTCTATTTTGTGGGTCTCTTCTTGCCATGGTATGTGGTTACAGGCAACATCGAGACCACATTGCTTGAGACGGCTGGAACAACAGAGTTAGTTCTTATCGACGGCGTTAACGGGCTTAGAATCAACATGTTACAGGGCGATCAAGGCTTAGCTACAATGTTTGGATTAGGAATCCCCTTCAGCATCCTGTTTCTGTCTAGCGTTGTGTTGAATGCCTTGGATATCATCGGAGTTGAAAAACCCAAAAGTCTCTCACGAACCTACATAATAAGCGGTATCATGTCACTTATTCCCATAATAATCATAATAATATTCAT
>Ga0307421_1002013_pt1 | contig 11764 bp, 7 predicted proteins | sample SalMarWE160270MG_FD_202163 | JGI IMG/M metagenome (GOLD analysis project Ga0307421, IMG submission 202163) | Salt marsh sediment microbial communities from the Plum Island Ecosystem LTER, Massachusetts, United States - WE1602-70 | ecosystem: Environmental > Aquatic > Marine > Intertidal zone >...
ATATATGATGACCGTTGCCGAGTGTTTGAGTAAAAACGGTTATCAGGTTGACGTTTTCTGGAAGGATAAATCCATAAAAAGGAAAATAAAAGAGAGATTGAATATAAAACTTGAACGAATAAATTTTATCTCCGAGATATTTAATAGTAGTGGTTATGACTTAATTTTCTTTCTTTCAGACGGCAGTATCCCTTTTTTAACTGCCAAGCGGAATATTCTTCATTTTCAAGTTCCATTTCATGGCGTTGGCGGAAGAAAGTTGCTTAATAAAGTTAAATTAAGAAGGATTAATGACGTTGTTTGCAATTCATTTTTTACCAAAAAGTTTATTGATCAGGAATATGGGGTTAAGGCAAAAGTTATTTATCCACCAGTAGCGGTTGATTCATTTAAACCGTTGGCAAAAGAGAATATCATTATTTCCGTTGGGAGGTTTACTAATTTGCTTCATAATAAAAGACAGGATGTTTTAGTTAAAGTCTTTAAAAAAATGAAAGTCAAGGATTGGAAGTTGATGATTGTCGGTGGGGATGAAGAAGGTAAAAGATATGCTGCTGATTTGAGAAAGAAAGCTCAAGGATTTCCAATTGAAATTATAACCAATCCTCAATTTAGCGATTTAAAGCGTTTCTATGGTCAGGCAAAAATTTTCTGGACAGCAGCCGGTTTTGGTGTTGATGAGGAAAAAGAACCGGAAAAGACTGAACATTTTGGGATTACGACGGTTGAGGCCATGGCCGCCGGTTGTGTGCCGATGGTTATTAAAAAAGGCGGCCAGCCAGAAATTGTTTCTGAAGGAAGAAATGGGTTACTATGGATTAGTGAAGAAGAATTAATAGCAAAAACCTTAAGAGTTATTAATTATCAGACAGAATGGCAGAAATTATCAGCGGCAGCTCAAAAAAGAGCCAAAGATTTTTCTCAGGAAAGGTTTTGTGAAGAAATTCAAAAATTACTTAATCAATAAAATTATTAAAGCTTGGTGGTTCCCCTGGCTTTTGGCAGGAATAATTCTCCGTTTGCTTTTAATGCCTTTTACTTTACATCCTGACCTTTTAGGCCATTCCTTCAGCGCCTATTTTTTGGCTTATCATGGAGAATGGAACTTATATGAAACTTTGGCTCACTTGCCCCAATCGCATCCTTTGGTTCAAAATTTCGGTGTCAGTGATATTTTTATCTATCCGCCTTTAGCCTATTATACTTTAGGTTTTTTTAGGATTTTAGTAAAACCTTGGCTGGACCCAAATTTTATTCCTTGGTTGATGCAGAATCTGAGCCAAATTAATATCTATCCACGCCTCTTTTCCCAACTTTTTCTTTTTAAATTACCCTATCTTTTTCTTGACGTTGCTTTGGCCTTTGTTTTGTCTTCTCTTTTTCAGGACCAGAGAAAGAAAAAGCAGGCTTTTCTTCTTTGGCTGTTTAATCCATTGACTTTGTACGCGACTTTTATGATGGGTCAGCTTGATTTACTTCCGGTTTTCTTTACCGTTTTGGCTGTTTGGTTCGCCGCTAAGGGAAAGAAAGAGTGGGCTTTGGTTTCTTTGGGTATTGGCGGCGGCTACAAAATGTTTCCGTTGCTTTTAATTCCGGTGGCGGCTTTTGTTTTGTCAAAAACTTTCAGACAAAGATTGAAATTGTTGGTTTTAGGATTTTTGCCGTTTGTTCTTTCCATTGCCCCTTTTTTACCTTCCAAAGCTTTCCGGGCGATGGTCTTGTTTAGTCCTAAAAGCCAGAAGATGCTTTTTATGGGCTGGCCGGTTTCCGGAGCGGAGGTCATATATCCCTTTATCATTGGTTTGATTGTTATTTATCTTTTCGCTTACTTTTCTCAAAAGAAAATCCCTTTGGTTAATTACTTTCTGGCGATTTTTCTTTTAATTTTTTCCGTAACTCATTATCATCCCCAGTGGTTTTTGTGGATAACGCCCTTTTTAATCTGGGAGTTGGTAGTTAATAAATTTAGACATCTTTTACTGACGATTATTCTTTTTGTCTGTTGGTTGATGATTACCTTTCTTTTTGAACCTTCTTTGTCTTTAGGATTGTTTCATCCGCTTTGGCCTCAATTGAATCAAGCGCCGGATCTTTCGGTTCTGCTTGGTCGCTATTTTGATATTTTCCAGTTCAAGAGCCTTGTGAGAAGTGTTTTTGCCGGGACAGCTATCTTCTTTATTTGGCGTTTATGTCTACCTCGATTAAAGGATAAAAGTTAAAAATTTTATAATATAAAGCAAAAAACCACTCTAAAGTTTTCGTCAAAAAAATAGTCTGGCTCTTGCCGTTAGAAAAGCAGGTTTTAAAATAGAAAGAGATAAGAAATTTTTATTAAAGATGCTTGAGGTAATCAAAGCGCGAAAGGAAAATGAGTGATTAAAAAATTTTTTACTAAAAATTGGCCGTTTTTACTTATTCTTCTTTTGGTTTTAATCTTCTTTAGGAAATTCTTTTTTAAAGGCCTTTTACCGATTCCCGGCGATATTATTACCGGTTTGTATTTTCCTTGGCTTGATTATTTTCCTGGAGAACCAACTAAAAATCCCCTTATCTCTGATATCGTTTCCCAGATGTATATCTGGAAAGCCTTTTTATATGAAAGTTTTGCCAAATTAAACTTTCCTCTTTGGGACCGGACAATTTTAGCTGGAACACCCTTTTTAGCTTCTTATCAACCAGGAGCTTTTTATCCGTTAAATCTCCTTTATTTTTTTCTCTCCAAAGAAAGGGCTTTCTCTTTTTTAATTATCAGCCAACCTTTGCTTTCTTTACTTTTCACCTTTGTTTATCTTCGGGAAATCAAATTAAGTAAAGTGGCTAGTTTTTTCGGGGCTGTTTGCTTTTCCTTTGCTGCTTTTGCTACAGTTTGGGGCCAGTGGGGAACAATCATCCACGCGGCTCTTTATCTGCCTCTAGCTTTGCTTTTAATTGAAAAATATCTTTCTCAACAAAAGCCTCTTTTTCTCGGCTTAATTTCTCTTTCTTTGGCTTTTTCTGTTTTTGCCGGACACCCACAAATTACTTTTTATCTGGTCTTGTTTAGTTTTGTCTATGCCATTTTCAGAACCTTGACAACAGGTAACAAAAGACGTTTAAGGACGATTTCTTTTCTTTCTCTGGCTTTTGTTTTGGCGGCTTTAATTGCCGCCATTCAGTTGGTGCCAACAGCGGAGCTGTCTTTTAATTCTTTTCGGGGCGAAGAGAACTATATTCAACAGGATAATTTTGGTTTGATAGCCGGCAGAAAACTACTGACTTTCATGGCCCCTGATTTTTTCGGTAATCCGACGACTTTGAATTACTGGGGCGGCTGGAACTATCAGGAAAGCGCCTTTTATTTAGGTATCTTACCTTTGTTTTTTCTTATGTTGCTTCTTTTGCGAAAAAAAACAAAACTGAAGAACTTTTATCTGGTTTGGTTTTTTCTTTTTCTTCTTTTAATTTTTGACACGCCAATAGGCAGATTGATTTATGACTTGAAAGTTCCTTTTCTCAGCCAGAATTTTGCTTCCCGGGGAATTTATCTACTAACCTTCAGCGCCGCTGTTTTAGCGGCCTTGGGTTTTGAGTCTTTTCTTAAGGAAAAACTTAAAAAGAGAGAATTAGTTTTTTTAACAATACCTCTTCTTTTTGTTTTACTTTTTCTCTTTTTAAGAAACCAGCCGGAATTTCTGAATAAGATTTTTATCAACTCTAATCTTCAAAATTCTTTAGTGGCTGTTCGCAACATGATTTTGCCAAGTCTTCTTATTCTGGCTGCTTGGTTGTTTTTCCTAGCGAGTTTTATCTTAAAAGGAAAATTCAAAGTTGCTTTGCTTTGGTTGATAATGCTGGTTTTTATCTTTGACCTTTTCCGCTTTGGTGATAAATATTTGCCTTTTGTTAGAAAAGAGCTGCTTTTTCCTCAAACACCGCTTATTGAGTTTCTCCAGCAACAAGAAAAGCCTTTCAGGATTGAAAAAGAAAGTAGTGAAATTTTACCGGCCAACATGTGGAGTTATTATGGTTTGGAGTCGGCTTCTGGTTACAACCCTTTGTATCCTCGACGCTATTCAGAATTTATTTCCGTTTTAAACAGTAATGAGGTGAGATTTGATGTTAGCCGCTATGCTTTAGTTGACAATTTTGATTCCCAGCTTTTTGATTTACTGAACAACAAATATTTATTGGTTTTAAAAAGGAATAGTGATGGCCAACCCAGCGAGCAGGGTGAGATTTCCTATCTTTACCAAGATTCCAAGTTTAAATTAATTTACGCTGACAAAAGCCTGGCTGTTTTGGAAAATAGTCTGAGTTTCCCTCGAGCTTTCTTGGTTGAAGATAAAATCATTGAAAGAGATAAGGAAAAAATCGCTGAATTACTTCTTTCAGAAGAAATTGATTTAAGAAAAACCGTTGTTTTGGAAGAAGAGCCGGAAGTTCCAAATGAAGATTTGAGTCAGGGGGGTTCTGAGGAGATTTTAAATGATTCTGTTGAGTTTCTTGAATATAGTGAGAACGAGGAAACATTGAGGGTTAAGAGTAATAGTGATAAAATTTTATTTATCTCAGAAACTTTTTACCCAGGGTGGAAAGCCTTTTTGGATGGCCAAGAGATAAAAATTTACCGGGCTGATTATGCTTTCAAAGCAGTTTTCATTCCCCAGGGTGAACATCAACTGAGACTGGTTTATGATCCTTTATCATTTAAAGTCGGTGGCTGGCTTTCTTTATTAGGTGTTTTAATATGCGCATCTTTAATCTTAATAAGAAAAAAATCATAGAAGTTCTTTTTCTTCTGGCGGTTGTTTTGTCAGTGGTGCCGATTATTATCCCTTTTTTCCACAAAGGTTTTTTCCCAACTCATGACGATGTTCAGACCGCCAGAATTTTTGAAATGTTTCAGGCTTTAAGGTACGGCAGCTTTCCGCCGCGCTGGGCCAGCGGACTTCTGTTTGACCACGGCTATCCTTTGTTTTCCTTTTATTCGCCTTTGACTTATTACCTTGGCGCTTTATTGGTTTTTGTTGGGGCTAACTTTCTCGTGGCCACCAAGATAGTCTTTTTAATGGCTTTCTTTTTAGGGGCGATAGCCATTTATTTGTTAGTTAAAGAGATGTTTGGCCGGTTGCCGGGATTGGTGGCCTCTATAGTTTTTTCCTACGCTCCTTATAAAGCCGTTGACGTTTACGTTCGGGGAAGTCTGCCTGAATTTTTGTCCCTTTGCCTTTTTCCGCTTGTTTTGTGGTTTAACTGGCGGCTTTTCAAAAGCAAAAATTTAATCTGGCTGCCTTTGTTTGCCCTTTCCCTGGCTTTTCTGGCTTTGACTCACAATATTTCTTTTGTCATTTTTGCTTTCTTTTTGGCGGTTTTTAACCTGCTGATGATTTTAGGTCAGAAAGAGAAGAAGGAAATGTTTATCAAAGTTATTGGTGGTGCCCTACTGGCTTTGTTGGTGGCCTCTTTTTTCTGGGTGCCTTTAATAGCGGAAACAAAATTAGTCAGACTTTCTGAACAGCCATGGCCTTTGCCTTATGACAAATTTTTCTTAACCTACAAACAGCTTTGGTCGTCGCCTTGGGGCTTCAACGGCTTTCATGAGCCGGAGCCGATGTCACTTCAATTGGGTAAAGGTTTTATTATTTTTTCCCTTTTAGCTTTTCTGATTGGTTTCTGGAGAAAATATAATCTCCAGAAAAAATTATGGTTTATCTTTGCCGGTTTTTTCTTCTTGGCCGTTTTTATGACTACCGCGCCTTCTAACTTTATTTGGAAAGTACTGCCTTTTCTGGCTCTTTTCCAATTTCCCTGGCGCTTTCATGTTTTGATCACCTTCTGCGGTTCGGTTTTGATTGCCACCGGCGTCTATTATCTTAGTCAAATCATTTCCTCCAAAAAGCCTTATAAATTGGTCGTTGCTTTGGTCGCTTTAATTGTTATTGGCTTGATGGTATTTGAAAACTACAGATTTTTTAAACCGAGAACTTACTTGATTCCTGAAGTGAGTGGAAGAACAAGTAGTATGGGCAGGACTATTAGTAATTTTTTTGAAAGTGAAGGAGATTGTGACTGGGAATCAATTTACAAAGAAGAATATGCGGGGTGGAATGAGGCTGAAGCAAAAAATGATTATAAAGCCAGAGGTGGCAGTTGTGAGATACGGATGGCTTTCGCTTTTTCGGAAACGACCACCTGGGATGACGAATACTTGCCCAAATGGGTTAAAGAAAAACCCAAAGATTACGAAGGAGAAAAGGTTAAAATCATCAGTGGTCAGGGTAAAATAACAGATCTTGACTGGGGTTATTATCAAAAAAGTTTTGTTTTTAGCGGAGAAGAAGAATCGGTTCTTGAATTAGCCCATATTTACTATCCCGGCTGGAAGGTTTTGGTTAACGGGCAGCCAAAAGAGATTGATTATAGTAATGACGGTGGTTTGATGACCGTCAGTCTTTCTCCGGGCCGAAATGAAGTCAACTTTGTTTTTTCAAGAACGCCTTTAAGACTAACTTTTGAAATTGTTTCTTTAATAGGTTTGGCGATTACCGGTTTTCTTTTTATCAAATCATTCAAGAGTAGAAAGAGAAAGAAAAAACCAAAAGGAAGAAAAGTAAAGAAGAAAACTATTTAAAGATAAAGAGTTCAGGAAGATGATTCCAGTTGGCGATGATATATTGAATGCCTCTCTCACTCCATTGATAGGTGAAATAGAGAATAACACCAAAAAAAGTGTACCAGCCCCAGGAAAAAACCGACCCCTTTTTAAATTGAAAAATCTTGATTAAAAGGTGATATTGTTTAGGGAATTTACTTTTGATTTTTTGCCAATTAACTTTCTTTAACTTAAACCAGAGGAAAGTCAAGAGAAAAAGAACCAGAGCCAAACGGTAAAAACCGACCTGACTGCTTCTCTGAAAAACTGTCCGGCCCCAAAACATGACGGTGGAAAAAGGCAGGAGAAAAAACAAAAGCAGAGAGACCAAGTTTGGCTTGGTTAAAAGTAAGTAAAGTTCCTGGCCACCAACCAGGACCAAAAAGGGAATGAAAGGTAGGTAATACCAGGGATAGTTTTGGCCGCCGAAAATTAAAAAGATCAGTAGATAACTAAGAAAGCCAATTAAAACCGGAGTCATTTTCTCCTTTCTAAAGAAATAAAGAGGAATTAATATTAAGCCCCAAAGCCAGAACCCATCCAAAGGGAAACCCTCAAAAGGAATTTGGGTAGCTGAATAAAGAAAATTCAAAGGGCCAAAGAAAATTCTTTCGGTCTGATTAAAAAAGAGTTCCTTCCATAAATCCGGTGCCAGCCATAAGGCATAAAGATAAAAAGAAGAGCCGATAACTAAACTTGGCCCCAGATAAGACAACCATTTTTTCCAAGACAACCTTTCCTTGATTAAAATTAAAATTCCCATTAAAAGAACAAAAAGGCCGCTTTCCTTAACCGAGATAGCCAAACCAGCGGTTAGTCCGGCCAGTACCAGCCAAATTATCTTTTTTTGATATTTTTGCCAAACAACTAAGAAAATCAAACTTAACAAAGAAAGGGGAATTAGTAAATTTTCAATCAGGGCGTAATGTGAAGCTAGAACATAGGTCGGCGCCAATGACCAGATGAAAAAAGAAAAAAAGGCCACCAGCCATTTTTTAGTTAGCAGAAAAGCACAGAGGAAAATTAAAAGGCCGCTGAGAACGCCTAGAAACAAGGCCCCTTGGCGGAAGTCGCCAACAACAAAGTCGGCGAAATGAGCTGGCTGGTTTTTGATCCATAAAGAATAAAAAACACCGGCGAAAAAAGAATGGTCCAAAAAGGGCTGGACTAAGAGAATGCTTTCCTGCCCCTTGCCAACATCAGTGTTGCTAACATAGATAAGAGGCGAGAATAATTTTCTGTTTTTCAAATCCGGTTTCTGACCGTTAAAGGTGATGTTGATGTTGTTAAAATCAATGGCGCCGGTCATCTTTTTTTCCTCAAAGAGTTTTTTATAACTATTCAAATTTGACCAAGCCGTAGGAATGCCGGTCTTTCTAAAACTATAACCAGCAGCTACGTAATTTTTCTCGTCAAGAATGTTAGTTGTCGGGGGGATTAATTCATAGCCAATCCAGCGGAAATAGAAGAGTTTTTTAGAGAAAAAAGCCAATAAAACCAGAGCTAGCAAGGTAAAAATTAATGAAAGCTTGATTTTCATAATTCTTTTCTTAATTTTATCATAAACCTCAGTCTAGTTTATTTATGAGCCCTAATCGTTTAAAATAAGGGGAAAGGAATAATGGCGTTTTCAATCATTATCCCTAACTGGAACGGGGAAAAACTCTTAAAAAAGAATTTGCCGGCGGTTTTCCAAAGCAAGGCAAAGGAGGTTATCGTTGTTGATAATGGTTCAAAAGACGGTTCAGTTGCCCTGCTTAAAATTCTTCAGAAACAGTATTCTCAGTTGAAAGTCATTTTTAACCAGAAAAACCTGGGTTTTGCCAAGGCCGTTAATCAGGGGGTTAAGGTAGCTAAAGGAGAGATTGTTGTTTTACTGAATAATGATGTTGTTCCGGAAGCAGATTTTTTAAAGCCTCTAGTTAAAGATTTTCAGGATAAGGAGGTTTTTGCCGTTTCCTTAAACGAACCACAATGGAGCTGGGCTAAAGGGAAATGGGTTAAGGGTTTTATTGAACATCAAGTCGGTCCAAAAACAAAAAAAACACATCTTTCCTTTTGGGCCAGTGGTGGTAGTGCTGCTTTTCGTAAATCAATTTGGCTGAAACTTGGCGGTTTGGATGAAATTTTTGCCCCTTTTTATTGGGAAGATATTGATCTTTCTTATCGGGCTTGGAAAAGAGGTTTCAAAATTTTATGGGAACCGCAATCAGTTGTTCATCATCAGCATGAATCAACCATCGGTTCTAAATTCAGTCAAAGATATGTGGATTTAATTTCCCAGCGCAACCAGCTTTTGTTTATCTGGAAGAACATTACTAATCTTAAAATGCGTTCGATTCATAAAATCTTTTTATGGAAAAAATTATTAACTCAGCCAGGTTATTTCAAGCCTTTTGGGGCGGCTTTAAGCCTGGTTTTTTTAATCGCTCCTCGTTGGTTTAAAGAATTCCGAGAACAAAAAGTTTCTGATAAAGAGATTTTTAAAAAGTTTAATTGAGAGATGAAGAAAACAGATTTATCAATTATCATTGTTAGTTTTAATACTAAGGATTTGCTGAAAAAATGTTTACTAAGTTTGTCGCCAGAAGCAGAGACAATTATTATTGATAACGGTTCGAATGATGGCAGTGTGGCGATGTTAAAAGAGATGAAAGCTGTTTGTCCAGCTCTGAAAATTATTTTTAATCAGGAGAATCAAGGTTTTGCCAAGGCGGTTAATCAAGGTTTAAGACAAGCTAAAGGGAAGTATCTACTGCTTTTAAACCCCGACGTCATTGTCAAAAAGGAAGCTTTAAAGAAATTAACTGATTTTGTTAAAAAAGAATCCAAGGTTGGAGTGGTTGGTGGTCGTTTGTTAAATCCCGACGGTTCACCTCAAGGCTCCTGTTTTTATCTGCCGACCCTCTGGCGGGTGATTCGGGAATTTTGGTTGGGCAAGGATGATTTTTCGGTGATGAAAAAATATTTTCCTGCTGGCAAAAGGCCGGTTGAAGTTGAGGTAGTTAGTGGTGCCGTTTTTCTGATTCTTCGTAAAGTTTTGTCAAAAGTTGGTTTTCTTGACGAACGTTTCTTTATCTATTTTGAAGATTTGGATTATTGTCGGCGAATTAGACAAGCGGGTTTCAAGGTTTTTTATCTGCCTCAAGCGGAATTTGTTCATTTCCATGGACAAAGCGGGAAGAATATACCTCAACAAACTCATCGCTGGTTGGTAGAAAGCAGCAAGGTCTACCACGGATTGTTTAATTATTATTTAATAACCTCTGTTGTCTGGTTGGGTCAAAAATGGCAAAAACTCTTAAAGAAAAACTAATTATCTTTTTATTACTTTTAGTGCCGGTTTTGTTTTTTGCTTTTTCCTTTTTTTGGGTTGATTACGGTTTGTTTTTAATGCTGGCTGACAGCCATCCCTTTTTTAATCACTTTCAATGGATTATTGGCTATCGGGATAGTCATCGGGTTTTATTGGCCAATATTTACCTTTTATTGATTGTTGTTCTTTTTGGCCTCCAGCTGTTTTTACTGTTTGCCAAAAAAATCAAATTTCTGTCAATTAGAAATTTATTAAAAATATCTCTTTTTAGCACTTTGTTTTTTTCCTTTGCCTACCCTTTTTTATCAAGGGATTTATTTACCTATCTTTTTTCCGCCAAGATGGTTTGGACTTATCATGTCAATCCTTTTGTTGTTCCGCCGATGAATTTTCTGTCAACCGATATGTGGGCTGGTTTGGCCCACAACATTGAATTTCCTTATGCTTATGGTCCAGTCTCCTTGATTTATTCCTTAATCCCGATGATTATTTTTTCCGGCCGGAGATTCATCATGAATTTTTTGGGCTACAAATTATTAAACGCCGCGCTTTTTTATTTAAGCGGCATACTTCTTTTTAAATTAAATGGTAAAGACAAAAAGATTTTCAGTTTTTGGTTTTTTAACCCGCTTTTGGTCGTTGAACTTTTAATCAACTCTCATAATGATTTGTTGATGATTGGTCTTTTCATTATTGCCCTATACTATTTATATAAAGGGAGCAAGTTGAAAGCTTGGTTGGCTTTTATTGCCTCTGTTTTAACTAAGTATTTTAGCGCCATTGCCTTACCAGTGATGATTTTGGGCAAGAAAAACAAACCTTTGTCATTTAAAATCTTAAGCTTTGGTTCAACTCTTCTTCTTTTATTCCAAAAAATGAGATATGTTCAGATTTGGTATTACACTTGGATTTATATGTTTTTGCCTTTGGCCAAGTTGAAAATTAAATCTTGGCTTTTAATTGATTTAATCGGCCTTTTGTTTCTAACTCATTATTATGCCTTTGTTAAATGGGGTTTTTGGGGAGCCACTCCTTTAATTCCTTACTCCAAATGGCTGTTTTTCTTGTTCTTATTCCTTATAATATTGATTGAGCTGGATTTGCCCAAAAGGCTTTTTAAATTGAGATATGAAAAATAAACTTGTCGCCCTAGGATTGATTTTACTTTTGGCCGGTTTCCTGCGGTTTTACAACTTAACCGCAGCTCCGCCTTCTCTTAACTGGGATGAAGTTAGCCATGGCTACAATGCTTATTCCATTTTAAAGACTGGTAAGGATGAATGGAATCAGAATTTTCCCCTTATTTTTCGGGCTTATGGCGATTACAAACTGCCGGTTTATATTTACACCACGGTGGTCAGCGTTGCCGCTTTGGGCCTGAATGATTTTGCCGTTCGTTTTCCTTCGGCTTTGTTCGGTCTCCTATCTGTTCTTTTGACTTATCTTTTGGTTAAAAAACTCTTTAAAAATGATTTGGTAGCTCTTTTGTCAGCTTTCTTTTTGGCAGTTTCCCCTTGGCATATTTTTCTTTCCCGACCGGCTTTTGAAGCAAACATGGCCAGTTTTCTGGCCATTGCCGCTCTTTATTTCTTCCAATTAGGATTGACCAAAAGGTGGTTTTGGGTGTTAAGTGTTTTCTTTTTAGGTTTATCAGTTCATACCTACAACAGCGCTCGGGTTTTCGTTCCCTTGCTTTTAATCGCTCTTTTTCTGATTTACAAAAAGCAGATTCTTAAAGGAATAAAAAAGAGAAAGAAAGAAGCTTTCTTGTCTTTGGCGATTCTCATCTTGTTTTTTACCCCCTTAGTGGTTTCTTT
>Ga0307421_1002014_pt1 | contig 11759 bp, 8 predicted proteins | sample SalMarWE160270MG_FD_202163 | JGI IMG/M metagenome (GOLD analysis project Ga0307421, IMG submission 202163) | Salt marsh sediment microbial communities from the Plum Island Ecosystem LTER, Massachusetts, United States - WE1602-70 | ecosystem: Environmental > Aquatic > Marine > Intertidal zone >...
CCAGAAGAATGGGTAAGGCCAGGATTGTTGCTGAAACCGGGGCGGGCCAGCATGGGGTAGCCACAGCCACGGCAGCCGCCCTCTTTAATATGGAGTGCCATATCTACATGGGTGAGAAGGATATCCGTAGGCAAGCCATGAATGTGTTTCGCATGAATCTCCTTGGGGCCGAGGTGATTCCGGTCAAGCAGGGCAGCCAAACCCTGAAGGACGCGGTAAACGAGGCAATACGGGACTGGGTGACCAATGTCAGGAACACCTATTATGTACTAGGCTCGGTTGTCGGCCCATCACCTTACCCCGTGATGGTGAGGGAATTTCAGTCGGTAATAAGCAGGGAGGCCCGGCAGCAGATAAAAAGGGCAGAGGATGGTCTTCCCGATGTTATTGTAGCCTGTGTAGGTGGCGGGAGTAATGCCATGGGCATATTTCAACGTCTCGGAATTTGTACAACTGATTGAAATCAAAGCACTTTTAGTGGCGACCTATTGTATGCCACTCACATGGAATAATGGCCCGCCCTGGCGCGAGTTGCCTGGAAAAGTTTTCTCTGGCTGTAGGGTTTCCGAAGTGGTGCTTATGGAATGCCGGCCCTGCATGCCAGGTCTGGGCCAGGGAATGCTGGAATATTGGAATAATGGTCAAAAACGCATAACCTCTGTGTTCGGATCAAGGGTTTTGGGATCAATCCCTGATCAAGTCAGGGACAAGCTTTGACTATTTCCCCATGCATATTCTTATAGGTTTCAGGGATAACCATACCTTCCTGCCCGCCTCGCCTGAGCGAGAGCGATGGCGGGCAGGCATGGCAATCATGGCACTCCCAAAAAAAACTTCTGTATAATCCAGTATACATGCGAAGCGCCGGCAGACCCAATCAATTGGCATGACGGAGAAGGGGTGAAGGTGAGATTTGGGGCGAGCGGATTTCAGGAAGCGGACCGTTTGTGGAGAAGACTCTTACCAAAGGCCAGACCCGCTGCGATATCCGGACGGGCCGTGATCTTAGCATGCTTGAGGAAATGTGTCCTCATTCTGGGATGCCCCGGGAGCGATTTTTTCAGGTTAGTTTTTTAAGGCATAGGAAAGAGTTCTCTTTATAAAGGATCGACGCTTAACTGCATTGGCTCACTGGAAGGGGCCAACTCCGGCTGGCTTACTCATGGAGGCTACTCTTGCGACGGGCCGGTTCTGGGAGAACGGATGTACCGTTCAGTCTCCGGGTCGGAAATCAGTTTGCGGACGCGGGGGAGGATCTCTTCCATCGCTTCCATGTAAAAACGGTACGCAGTCACGGTCTTCGCCTTCCTATATTCCTCCCAGGCCGCGAGGAAACGTTGGGCGTCGCCGTGCGCCATCTCCACGACTTCCTTGGCGTGAGCCGCTGCCTCGGTCCTCATCTTCATCGCTTCGGAACGAGCCCTGGGCAAGCGCCGGTTGCGATCACCCTGGGCCTCCTGTATGAACTTGTGCATGTCCTCACGCGCCGAGGCAAGGTCTCTGAAAGCACTGGCCACACCGGCAGGAGGCTGGATATTCTTGATCTGAACCGAAGCGATCCGGATGCCCAGGCCATAACTGTCTGACGCGCCCATAATCACCTCATTCACCTTCTTTTGTAAGTCGAACCTCCCCGTGGTAAGCACCTTGTCTACGCTCATACTTACAACCTTGTTGACAATCGCCGCCTGGACGATACGCTTCAATAGCCCCTCGGCGTCTTCAGTATTATAAAGGAAGCCCTTCGGTTCGCTAATCATATACTGAATCATCAATTTAGTAATCACCAGATTCTCATCTCCGGTCAGAAGTGCGGAGGTTTCTTCTGCCGCCTGCGAGCTTTCCGCAGAAAAGGAGCGATCGGTTTCCTGTACCCATATCGGCTTCTCTGCTTCCAGATCTTCTTGTGAGCTCATTTTCTCCTCTTGAGAGTCCTTTCCATGCCCAAATGAGACGGTCAGAGAGCGGATTTCGGTGGTGCGAAGGCGAATGACAGACTCAATGGGCCATGGCCATCGGTAGTGAATACCGGGAAGGACATTGTCATTGACTACCTGCCCAAAGCGCTTCACCACACCTCTCTGTTCTGGTTTGACCGAATAGGATCCGCTGGCCAGGTAGAGCAATACAAGCAAGAAGATCAGCCATCCAGCCACTGATCTGGCGTGGCGGAAGAGGCGCTTCAAATCGCCCTTTGTTTCTTCCATCTCACTGTTTCTCCGGAGGACATTCCAGAAACCGGAAAAGAGGCGAGTCGGCTGAGAGAATCAGCGTGGTTTTTTCGTCTAAAAACTTGCGGTAGGCATCCAATGTTCGCGTCAATTTGTAAAAGTCTGGATCGCGCTCAAATGCCTCAGCGTAAATACGGATAGATTCGGCATCGCCCCTTCCCTTGGTTATCTGAGATTCACGATAGGCTACGGCGAGTATCTCTCGAACTCTCTTATCGGTTTGTGTCATTATCTTGGCGGCTTCCTCCTCGCCCTCGGCGCGGTACTTCTTGGCCATCCTTCCCCTCTCAGCACGCATTCGGTCATAGACCGAGCGCAAGTTTTGCTCGGGGAAGCTCAAACGGCGCAAAAGGACAGCCATGACATCAATACCGAACTCTTGGAGGGCATGTTGCCGGGAAGCTCTGGCGACTTTCCCGGAAATCTCCGGAATTTTTGTTCCCCCCTCATCGGTTGTCAAAAAAGAGGATAATGGATAAGTCCCGATCGCCATACCTAGCTCTGAGCCTACCAGATCGGACAACCGTGTCTCCGCCGAAGACATATCCTTCACGCTCTGGATAAACTTCTTCGCGTCAAGGATCCGCCACACGATGAAATTACTCAACACAAGGTTCTTTTTATCCTGTGTCAGGAATTCGCCGACGTTAGAGTCAAGGGCTTGGAGCCGTTTATCCAAGCGGATGACGGACTGAACGGGATCGGGCCATTTAACCGTCAGGCCGGCTTCGCTCACCACGCGGACCGGCTTGCCAAACTGGGTGATGACAACGATCTCGGTGGTGTCGACAGCAACAAATGCTTTTATCAACACGTAGACCAACACAATCACTATACCCAGAATGCTAAGCGTCTTTTTTATCATTCCCTTAAATCCTCCATCTACCAATCCCGCTCCCCTTTCAGAAATTCTTGAACAGATAAAGGACAGCGGGCACTACCCAGGCTCAATAACCAGAGGCGACAACCGCCCAGGTTGGCCTTCGGGTGAGCAATAATCTTTCCCTTACTATCTTAGCCCCTTTCCCGGCCCGAATAGCCAGAATCGATAACCGCCCAGGTTGGCCTTCGGGTGAGCAATAATCTTTTCCTTACCGGCTAAGGCCTCCTCCACGGTTTCCAGGAAGAGGCGGTATCCGGTGATGTCCGGCGCCTGCTGGTAAGCTTCAGCTCTTAGCAGGAACTTCTGCGCATCGCCTTCTGCCTTTATCCTTTTTTCCAGTTCGTAGGCGAGCGCATCAGCAAGCCTCTTCTCGCTTTCAGCTCCCACCCTCGGAAGAGCCTCGTTACGGTACGACTCGGCATCATTGATTATCCTCTCGCGGTCCTCACGGGCGGAGAAAACTTCACGGAACGCATCGACCACATTGAGAGGGGGATGAAGGTCATGGCAGAATACACTAAAGACCTCCACACCGAGATCGAGCCTGTCGACCTCCTCGCTGATCAGCTCCTTCAACCGCTCGAGAATACGGCGACGACCGTCTGTCATTATCAGGTCAGCCCTCTCTGTAGCCAATACCTCTCGCATGAACGACTCGGTTAGTCCCCGCATGATGTCGTGGATCCGGCTCACCCGGAAGAGATGGACCACTGCGTCCCGAGGTCGGTAGTGAACCACTAAGCTGAGGTCAACGAGATTTTCGTCCCCTGAAAAACCGATCGACTCCTCAAGCATCTTCTGGTAGCCTGGAACCTGGTGAGTTGCCTCCCAGAGGAACGCTGAAACGTTTTTTATAATATTCGGATCAGTGCGGAACCCTATCTCAACCCTGTATACGCGTTGAGCATTCACCTTGTGGATCTTTTCAAATGGCCAGGGCAGGGCAAAGTGCAAGCCCGGGTCTAGATGCTCATTAACAATCGCACCAAAGCGGAAGTGAACACCTACCTCGTCGGGTCTGACCACCGTAATACCCATTGAAAGATAAATAACCAACATCAAGATTGCCAGGCCAGCAACCACGCGACGTGAGAACCATTCTCTGGGGTGCAATCGGCTTAAGTCAATTTTTGGCAGGGTGATCCGTCGCTTGAAGAAGCGCTCGGATACAAATCCGACTGCCCGCTCAAACAGAGAAAAAATCCTGTCCCAACCTCCACTTACTCTCATGTGCGATTTGTGAGTGAAGCTGATAAATGAGGAGATGAAGAGATTGAGGCCGGTAATGCCAATCAGCACGGCAATCACCACTGCCACCACAGGGTCGAGTTTGATGCCGACCCATTGGCCCATTATCGACAGCAACACCGCGATCGAGGTGAACATGTCCATGCGGCTATGGTAGCCGTCTGCTATCAGGGCTGGCGAGTCCGTCTCGCGGCCCACCATGATCTTGAACCGCGAGATGAAGTATGCAATCCCTACACAGGCGGTCACACCGATTACCCCAAGCGCGATGTTGCGGATCTGGCCCGGGGGGCTTGCCATCACTTTGGAGACAATCTCGTATGCCGTGTAAAAAATCACCAGCGATACAAAAAATGCCACCAGGGATTCGATCCAATAACCGGGTATGAACTCCTCCTGGGTCGAGGGCGGATGGGGCTGTTCTGACCCCTTCTCGGCCGTTTGCCCCTGAATCGTTTCAGAATCTGGCAAAGTGGAACCTGATGCAGGACCGCCCAACTTGCGCTCTTGGTGGCGTCGTATCAGGATGCTTGTCAGAACTGTGCTGGATATGATGAGGTCGGAAAAGCTGTGATAGGCATCGGCCAAGATCGCCAGGCTGCCTGTCAGGAAAGCAATCGTACCCTTAATGCTAATGAGGATGAGATCGGTAATAATGGAGATTATTGAGGTGCGGATACGCCGATCCAGCTTCATTTTTTTCTCCAAGGATGAATGACTTGCCAAGAGATGCCTTATGATTATGACGATAAGCTAGCCTGGGTGTCAATTCCAAAAAATCAAAAAATCAAGTAACCCCCGGCAAAGCCGGGGGTTTACGTGGTTTGTGATGATCTCAAGGGTGGTGGATTTATCCTTTTGTTGCGGCGTTCTCTTTACCATGCTTAATCTCAAGAACTATAGTCCCGGCTGTTTCTATAACTAAGGGAATATAGAGAAAAGTCGAACATTTATCTTCAAATGTCTCGAATTCAAGCTTCTTGCCGCCAAGGGTCACGCTCTTGATCGGTTTTTGTCGCATGCGCAGACAGAGAGCAAACTCCATGGGAAGGTCATTTCCAAAGTATCGCACCCTTGATATGGTCGTTTCTTGATCCGGCATCTCTCGCTGTGGCATATTGAAGTTCATCTTCTCACCCCAGAGTCTTACCCGCGAGGCGCGACGTTCAGCATCATTCTCCCCGATTGGCCTAATTGAGATGCGGAAATCACCCCTCACTATACTGTTTGGGTATCCCCTGTCCTTCTCCCAAGGGAGCCTTGAACTACCAATTTTCAACATCTCTGCGCAGGGCACCAGGCCGCTTACAGCTATATCTCCTGGGTCTGTCATGGACCAGTGGTTAGTTTCCATGCCGAAAACCACGCAATGCCACTTTCGGTAAGCCGGCCCATTTGTGTAGTTAGTATAACCACTGTATCCTTTTACAGGCTGAAGACACTTTTCAGGTTGAACATCATCCAGAAAAGGCGAATCATAACCATCGTATGGGCTCTGAGTGGTTAGCAAGTACATCTTCTCCTTCATGGGCTGCCAAGACAAATTTCCTATATCCATTCCCCCAAAATAGTAACAGTAAATGTCCTCAAGGGTATGGATTTCATAGGGATAACCTGCATTTTCGGCAGCATCAACCATTTTATGGGCTAAGTACTGGTGAATCTGTTCATCCATGCCCCATTTGGTGGTGTTGGCTGGAACAATGCAACACATGTCACCGTGGTCATATTTGGAGCCTTCCCATCTGCCAAGACTATGGTAATCTAATATCATATCGGGAATGTACTTAGAGAAAAACGGGCCCAACACACGACGTTCGTTTTTTGTAAGGCCGGTCAATAGAGAGTTGAATTTATTCTGAATAAATCCTTCTGGATTGACAACTGGAACAACGATGACGAGCTGGGTATCCCTTATTTTCTTTGCATCATCACTGGCTAAGTAATTTAAGATCTCTGGCCCTGTGACACGGGTTCCCGCCTCTTGACCATGTCGTGTGAGGGTGATTATTGCAACCTGCTTATCCTTATCCTGGATATCCCTATTGGTGATGAAAACCGCTGGGACATCCATGTTGCCTGGATAAGACTTGCCAATAATCTTTTTTTCGGCAATGCTCTTATTCATAGTAACAAAGTGATCCACCCAATCGTAGATTTCTTTCAGCCCTCTCTCTCCCCACGGTATGTGAGTAAATATACCCTTGCCTGTGGTCCGAACATATGAACCCTCAGAATGGGTCTGGGCATGAGCTTCCCTCAACTCCAGATTAAGACCAAGACCCAAGGCTACCGCCCCTGCCGTTAATAGCGCCAGCGTAGCACCAGCGATCTTAAAAAAGTTTCGACGCGTTTTTTTTCCATGATTATCCATTGCTTCTCCCCCCTTCTTTTAATTATTTGTTATATTTCTATTCAATTAATGCCTCCCTAATGCCTTGAAAATCCAGATAATTCACCTCCTTTCTCTACTAAGTTGATCAATATGATGATCGATTACGGCATGCCTATACCAAACATCAACCTACCTCCGCAAAAAGGCTATTATCTTCAACAATTAGTGTTCTGGACATTTTGATCCGAGGAAGAGAGATGATTCAACTTTTTTATTAAAAACATATGAATTGTGCCATATTGCAAAATTATAGGCCTTTTACAATGGTGCTTGAATATAGTAAATAGGGTGTATACTGTATTTTTTGACACGGGAGACTGTATTTTTTTACACTGAAGGGTTAGGGGCTGAGCGTCAGTCAGGGGCACAATCACTAAACGTACAGATAAATTCGGTTCTCAAGAAATCTCAAATCGATCAAGGGGGCTGATCATGAAAAAAGAACATCGAATTGTGATTGCTGAAGACCATACGATACTGCGAGAGGGATTGCGGGTACTATTGTCTTCTGATCCCGAATTCGAAGTTGTGGGCGAGGCAGAAGATGGTCGCGATGCTATTCGATGCGTTGAAAATCTTTCTCCTGACCTTGTTTTGATGGACCTCTCTATGCCGAGAATGAACGGCTTGGAGGCCATCAAAGAGATCAAAAAACGAAGTCCAGAAACAAAGATCATAACCCTGACGGTTCACAAGACAGAGGAATACATTCTTGCAACTCTTCAGGCTGGCGCTGACGGATATGTCCTGAAAGATGCGACCCACTCAGAACTGGTGATAGCCATTAAGAATGTTTTGATTGGTAAGCGCTATCTGGATTCTGGCATATCAGAAAAGGTTATCGAGGGATACCTAGAGGGCAAAAGAACTTTAAAGACCAAATCACCATGGGATACCCTCACCCCGCGCGAGCGAGAGATCCTGAAGCTTATTGCAGAAGGATATAAGAATAAAGAGATTGCCGATTACCTTTTCATCAGTTTAAAAACAGTGGAAAAACACCGTTCCAACCTCATGAAAAAATTGGACCTCCACAGTGTTGCGGCCCTGACAGCTTTTGCCATAGAAAAAGGCTTGGTTAATCTGTAATGTCACCTAATGTCTTAACATTATGAAATAATTAATCATTTTCTACCTCTTTCAAAATCTTTTATTTTGACCCCTTGGGTTGTAATATTTAAACGTTCAGATCGTAGAAAGCCACCAACCCAAGACCGGTTTGATTAGAACTCGGGGTAGGTTGCATGACCGATTGCAAGGATGAAGAGCTTCATGTTACCTCACTGACCGGCCATGAAGACCTTACAAGAGTTCCTTGTCCTGCTGAAGAGTGTATAGAAAAAGATCCCCCTGAAAGGTTGGTTCGCTCCCTCATGCTGGTAAGTCCAAACCCTCTTTTTGTATTTTCTTTAGAGAGCGTGGCCTTAAGGTCGAACCCTTTACCATTGTCCTCGATATCCATTTCTACGCTTCCGTTTATCTTTCTCAAAGAAAAGCGCACGAAATCTGCTTGAGTGTTTTTGGCTATATTATTGAAGGCTTCTTGTAATACTCTAAAGATAACAATCTTCAAGGGGTCCGGTATGTCGCTTTCTTCAACGTTGATCTGTTTTTCGATTTGAATGTCCTTATAGATCGCTTGAAATTCCCTGCAGAACCAGGAAATGGTTGGAAGTATTCCCAAATCATCTAGGGTGGAAGGCCGCAAGTCCATCACAATTCTACGGACTTCTTCGATGGTTCTTTGAGTCAGAGGTATAATCGCTTTCAATAATTTTACACAGGTATTAAAAGTACCTTCCCCTATTTGTTGAAGGGTGCTTTCCGCTGTAAATTTAATCGCGCTTAATGACTGTCCTATTCCGTCATGGAGTTCCTGAGCGATCCGTTTTCTTTCTTTTTCTTCAGTTGATAGGAGTTGGGAAGAAAGTAGCCGGAGTTCCTTCTCCGATTCCCGCAGGTTCTCTTCCATCTGGTTTCGCTTAGTAATGTCTACAATATTTCCTAATATGGCAAGTTTACCTTTGTATTTCATAACCGTGTTTCGTCTCGCAACCCAAATTGTTTTACCGTCTTTCGTCAGGCCCTTGGCCTCGTATTCCGATGGAGCGTCTTCCCCAGTTAACCTCTTTCTCGTTATTTCTCTCGCCATGGCCCTGTCTTCCGGGTGAATCAGTTTCCAAGATTCCATGCCTAATAACTCTTCTTTTATATATCCGTGTATTTTGGCGAATTTGTCATTTGCAAATTCTATTCTTCCATCCTGACTTATATATACCCCGGTTAAAGATTCTTCAACCAGTGTGCTGTATTTTTCCTCAGATTCCCGCAGCAATGCCTCCGCCTGCTTACGCTCTAGGACTTCCTGTTGAAGTTGTTTATTCCTCTTTCTTAGCTCGGCGGTATGTTCTTTGACCAGTTCCTCCAGATGATCACGATATTTTTTCAACTCCTCCTCTGCTCGCTTACGTTCGGTGACGTTTCTGGCAATCTTAATAGCACCGATTATCTCGCCTTGATTATCATCTAAGGGTACTCCAATACATTCCCAGTAGCTTTCTCCTCGAACACCTTTCATGGTAGATTGATGTATGGTATCCGTCTCAATTTTCCCTGCTTCCATGGCTTTCTTACAGGGGCAACCCTCACATGGTTCTTTTATGCCTATGAAAGCTTCATAACAATGTTTACCTAACAGATCAGGATTTATATCACGTGCTGTTTTGTTTCCCCAGAGAATATTCAAGTTTATGTCAAAGTGTAATATCATTTCAGGCGAATTATCAAGGATGGAGAGTATTCGTTTTTCACTCTCCCGCAGCGCCTCCTCCGCCCGCTTGCGCTCAGCGGCTTGCTTATCTAATTCCTCGACCCTTTGTTCCAACTCCTCATAAGTCGGTTTTCTTGCCATTGGACAACCCTCCATTTATTCCTATAATAAGAGTGGGCAATGATGGGAAAAATAAGTATAGATGGTTAAGCAAATTCATAAGAATTATGATATCAAATTACGTAAAATGGACTGATATTAGGAACTTGAAAACGATAGGATTCTTGCATAATACTGAATTTTATCCAAGTTAGAATATTACTTGGTATACGAAATAATTTCAGGTCTTTTACAATTTTCTCTTGCTTGCGAGAAGGTGAACTTCCAGTAGTTTTAAGATTACATATCGTAGTTTAAAGGTCAATATCGGATTGAACCGAGCGAGCGAAAGGATTTCTGCAGAAGATACCTAATTCAAGATGGATTAATCACCCCATTGCCCTAAGGTATTCTGTTTGTTTCCGTTTCAAATAGTCGGAACCCGCTGAGGATTAATCATCAAAATCCGATACTGAGCTGTCATGCACTATTGAGATGCGGCCCAGCTAAGTGTCAGTCCAGGTCCCAGTCAGTGCCCATTAAACGATACATAGTCTCTTTCCGGTCGAGAACTTCTCTGACATAACTCTCGCCTGTGTTGAATTGTTTTCAACTATCAAAATGTAACCAATCATAGCAGGAACATTCAACTATACCCCTTTTCCTACCACCACTATATCTTGAGTTTGTCTTTATTAAAGAATGTCGCCCAACCGCTATTTCCCAGTCTCTCTTTAACGGCAGCAGTCGAGCTGGCTTTGCATTTGCTCTTGCCCCTAAGAAATAAAGGTATAAGGTGTAGCTAAAAACTCCTGGCAATCCGGAAGCCGGTAAGGTCGTAGCGGCTGTCCGGGGCGTCCCTGTCGCGATCGGCCGAACGGCAGTACCTGGCGTAGCTGTTCCAGCTGCCGCCCCGCAATACAGGGTATTCGCCAGATGAAGGGCCTTTCGGGTCGGTAACCTGGCCTGTGGGATAATTCCGAAACCAGTCCTGGCACCACTCCCAGACATTGCCATGCATATCATAAAGGCCCCATGCGTTGGGATTCTTCTGCTGCACAGGATGGGTCGTTTGCTCTGAATTTCCACAGTACCAGCCCATGGCATCCAGGCTGGGGTCATAGGCACATTCAAGCTCGCTTATGCCTCCGTTTGCAAAGGCCGTTGTGCTCCCTGCCCGGCAGGCATACTCCCACTCCGCCTCGGTGGGCAATCGGTACTTGTTTGTGCCTTCCATCTGATTAAGCGTTTTTATGAATCTTTAGGCATCGGTCGATTATAGAAAATTGCTTTTTTAAACCGGAAAAACATTAAAGAAAAATAAGGACAACTGCAACCTCTTTTTCTAGTTTTACCCCTAATCGGCCCTTTCTGAGCAGAAGAAAGACTTTTGGGATCAATGTAAAGGCGGAAAATGTGGCAGGTTTGACATTTTGCGATTAGTGTTAGTTTATTTTTCCAAAGAATGGGCAGAAGTTAGATAGACCTCCCCCCTAACCCCTATGGCTGCAAATTACAGAGTGCTCAATGCTTTGAGAACCTCAACACAAGTTTACCATAATAGATGGCTCTTCATAGCCGGGCCAACCACCTGCCTGTGCGTGCCGCACGCAGACAGGTCATCGAAGGGCTCGTAGACTATCTGGCCATTTTCACGAGAGGTCTCTCGGCTGGGCGGGTCTCTGGAAGACTTCTGCACCCAGAGGCCGAGATGTTCAAGAATGTGGCGTATTACGTGAGGATCGGTAATGAAGCTGATTATTTTCATCTGCCCTCCGCAGCGAGGACAGCAGAGGGGGTCCGCCTCATAGACCTTTTTGATACATTTACCCCGTTAGATACCAGACATATAGCATGAGACCACTAAAAACTAATGAGGTCTTTTCCAAGTCTATCAAGCAAGGATAGTATATTCTGACGGGGTGAATGCCAGCCCTTTGATGGAATACGTGGTGGTTGATAGTCAGATACGTCTCTTATCTCTATGTCTGGTTCTGCTACCGGTTCATAAGAACATCTCTCAATGCCCTGCTTGTTACGTATCCCTCGTGATTTACATCATGAAAAAACTAGGCACATTTATGAAGGAGAAGAGAGAGAGACAATGGGCTTGTCCCTGCGGGATGCCTCAAG
>Ga0307421_1002016_pt1 | contig 11749 bp, 12 predicted proteins | sample SalMarWE160270MG_FD_202163 | JGI IMG/M metagenome (GOLD analysis project Ga0307421, IMG submission 202163) | Salt marsh sediment microbial communities from the Plum Island Ecosystem LTER, Massachusetts, United States - WE1602-70 | ecosystem: Environmental > Aquatic > Marine > Intertidal zone >...
GCCGCCAGTTTGCTCTATAAGCGCCATGTTTTTTACGGTGGTGAATATGCCTTGGAGTGAGTCGTGGACTGGTAGGACGAAGCATGCGGATAGTTGGCCTATGTTTGTTCCGGCGTTGAAGAGTGTTGGGGTGTTGGGGAGGAATTCGAGTTTGGTCATCATTTGGTTGAATGTTTTTTGGCTGGTTTTTGGGTTGTCGTTGTAGGTTTTGTCGGTTTTGGCGATGGCTTTGGCTACGCGTTGGAAGAGTTTTGTTGGGGTTTCGGTGATGTTTTCTTGTTCGTCGCGTAGCAGGTATCTTGCTTTTAGGACTTCGAGTGCGTTGACTGTTAGTTTGGGTTCTATGCCGAGGATTTCTCTGAGGTTTCTGAGTTCTTTTTTTTTGTTTCTGAAGTCTTGGTATGCTTGTGCGACTTTTTCGTAGCCTTTTTCTTTCAGAACTGTGACAACCGTGTCTTGCACGTTTTCAACTGACGGTGTTTTCTCCTTGAACTTCCCTTCTAAACGCTTGAGGACTTCGCGTGTTACGTTTAGGGCTTTTTCGCCGTCTCCAAGTTCAACCGCGAGAAAGGCTTTGTGAACGGCGTCTTTGATTCTGTCGGCGTCAAAATCGGCGGTTCTTCCATCTCGCTTTTTGATTTTGCTTAAAAACATAGCCTATCCAAATAGTTGTTGTTTTAAAGGTGATATAAAGTTTTCAAAACTTGGTTGCGCATTGCCGTTTATTGCCGTTTTGCAAACTCGCTTTTCGCGGCTCCACAAACCGGGCAACTCCAGTTTTCAGGCAGCTGCTCGAAGGGTGTTCCCGCTGGCATGTCGTGTTCTGGGTCTCCAATTTCGGTGTCGTACACGTAGCCGCAGACGCTGCATTCCCACTTGTCCATTTTTTATTCCTCGTGTTGTTTGAGATGGTGTGGATTCTTATAAACGTCTGCTGCTGAAACCGGCGTTTTCGAGGTTAGGTTTTTTCAAAAACGAAGAGATTAGAGGCTGAAGCGTATGCAGGGCTAAACTAGCGTTTTGAGTTGTGCGATGAGTTCCTGTCTCATTTCTGGGCTTTCTTTGATTTGTACGCGGGCTTTTTTCCAGTCTGCACTGCATCTGCCGTAGCTGGATTGTTCGCCTATGTACTTGTGGATGACTTCGTCGATTTTGCTTTTGTTTTCGTCTGTGACTTCTACTTCAGCTTCTTTTAGGACTCCGTTAAACCATTTCCAGCATCCCAAAAACTTCACCAATCTAACTTTAGGGTTAGCGTGTGATATAACTTTTTTCAACTATGCTGCGTTGTCGAAAAGAAAAAGTGAAAAATGGGTGTTGCGTTTAGGTTGGCTTGAAGAATTTTTCTTTCGGTGACCCGCAAATGGGGCATTTGTCTGGTGGTTCGCCTTCAACCGTGTTTCCGCAGACGCTGCACACGTAGTAGTCTACTTTTTCCATGGGCTTCTTGTTCTTCAACGCGTCAATCGCTTTGCTATACAGTTTGGCGTGTATCTGTTCCACTTTGTTCGCCACGTCAAAACTCCATACGGCTTGCTTGTTGCCTTCTTGCTTCGCGGTTTCAATGTACCCAGGATACATTTCCTTGAACTCGAAGGTTTCGCCGGAAACCGCGGTGCCCAAGTTTTCCAAGGTTGACTTGATTTCTCCTGTTATTCTCAGATGGTTAAGCGCATGCACCGTTTCTGCTTCGGCTGCCGCTTTGAAGAGCTTGGCAACCTGCATGAAACCTTCTTCTTCAGCTTTCTTGGCGAAAGCCAAGTATCGCCTGTTAGCCTGAGATTCACCTGCAAACGCAGCTTTCAAATTCTCGTCGGTTTTTGCCATAACAAAAATCTCCTAAAATAGTAATCTTCATGGTCAGTTATAAGCTATGCTGACGCTCAGCGCAACTTTTCTCTAACGTGTGATTTTTCGTCTATACCCCCTCTATAAATAGATTAAACCAGAGCGCAAACCAGCGCAGAATAGCTGCTCGGAACAAGTAAATAGTGACGTGTTTTAGACTGCGAAAGTGAACAGGAATCAGCGTTTTCGTTTCTTGAAGTAAACCAGCAGAGCCACAGCGATTATGCCCAATGATGTTGTAGAGGCAGCCACGACAAAAGCCGGCGGAAAAGGAACCTTCACATTGAAGTTTAGTGTCGTCGAAGCGCCCATGTTTCCCAAAGTGTCATTCGCGTAAACCGTCAAACTGTGCAAGCCGTTGTGCAAACCCGTAAGGGTTGTATTGTCGCTGATGGTCACGTTGTCTTGCCCGTCAAGGCTGTAGCCCGTCCAGCTAACCGGCTTATTCACCGTGAAAACCAGCAAAACACTCGACTCGTTATACATCTGGCTTCTTGGCGAAACCGCATCGATGACCGGCGGAACAGTGCCGTAACCAAAAGGCGTGTACTGTTCATTTGCATAATCATTAATAAGCCACCCGTGGCTTCCTCCAATAGCAAATATAACGTCATCAACGACAACGGCTTCCAACCCAATGCTAGCTGTCGGTATGGGGGCTCCAAGTGTCCAGGTGTCATTCTCAGGGTTATAAATTTGAGTGGCATCCGTCGCGATTGTAAAACTGACTTCCCCCACAAACGTAGATTCTCTTTGGCGCCATCACGCCAGTTGTGGCACAAACAGCAGCATTAGCTACCCCCACTGGAGGGGTAGCTCCAAGGCTCCAGGTGTCGTTTTTAGGGTCATATATCTCAATTAGATTCCTGCTTATGACGTATATTTTGTCGTCGATAACGGTTGATTTGGGCCACAAGACTTGATAAGGATTCTCCGTTCCTGCAGTCCATGAATCGGAGGCGACATCATAGATGTCATGACCCTCACGCGAAAACAGATGGATTTTTCCATCAACAACACACGCTGATAAGAAAGTTCTGTTTGTTGGCACTGGCGTCTTGGTTTCCCAAGTGTCTGTCGCAGGGTCGTAGACTTCGTTTGCGCAAGAGTAGCCGTACGCTCCTATGACGTATATTTTGTTTTGGTAGACGGTTATTGCAGAATTTGCTCTCGGAGTAGGCATGGATGCTTTCTCAGTCCACTTGTCAGTCGTCGGGTCGTACTCATAATTGTATGATAGGCTCATGGCGTATATTTTTCCATTAACGGCAGCTGCTTCTACAGCTGTATCCATTGAGGATGGCAATGGTGCTTTGGATACCCAAGTATTCTCGGGTTCAGAAGTTGCTAAAAGAGGCTTAGCCGCCATTACGCATGACGCTGCTAAGAGGAGGGCAAGCAGCAGGGCGACAGGTTTTCTCATTCGCATCCCTGATGTTACACTGGGGTGTTCTGCAATTAAATGTTTTTTGTAAAGATTCTTTGACTCAAGAAACATTGAATTACCTGTGTTCACTCAATTTTTCTTGACTAAGCCCGTTTATGCTTACATATGTCCGCATAGTCTGAGTTAACGTGTAGTCCCTTGTTTTTTTCCTGAATTAGAATGCAATGTGCACAAGCATTTCAGTGCTTAATGCCTACGTTTCCTGAAGTACAGCAACAGAACCAGACCAAAAATAGCCAAGACGGCTACTGCAACTATAATCCATTCTATTGGAAAGGGATTTTCAGGTTTAGGTGAAGGATTAGGTGAGGGAGTCGTTAAGGGTTCACCTATAGCGTAGAAATATCCGTCTCTTGAAGCAATGTAGAGGATGCCGTTGCTCACGGCAGGCGAAGCGTAGATCGTGTCGTTAGTTGGAAAGTGCCACATTTCCTCGCCCGTAGAAGCGTTAAGAGCATTGGTGCCGCTGTAAACCACGTCGCCAACGATGGCAGCCGACGACCCCCGAACATAAAAAGACCCCGGATTCTCCCACTTCAAATCACCAGTCAGCGCGTCCAGCGCATACAGCTGTCCCCCATCTGAAGAACGCACATAAACAACGCCGCCGGCAACCGTAGGCGAATAGTCCTCAAGGCTCTGTACGTTATCGCTGACTGTAAAATGCCACAGTTCCTCGCCGCTGGCAGCCTTCAGCGCATAAAGGTAGCCGAAATGTGAACTCACATAGACTACACCTCCACCGACGGCGGGAGCAGAACTTACAGTAAGACGTACCGTGTGGTTCCATATTTTTTCGCCCGTAGACGCCTTAAGCGCGTAAACGTTATGGTAAGGTGAGCCATAATAAACCACGCCATCAACGACAGCGGGCGAAGACTGAATTGCTACACCATTTCCCAAGTCCTTTGTGGTGTAGTTCCAGATTTTTGAACCCGTAGAAGCGTTAAGAGCATACAAGCATCCTTCAGGATAGCCAACGTAAACTACGCCGGCAACAACAGCAGGAGAAGAAATCACTCGATCCTTCGGGTACGCCGTTGGGTAACTCCACACCTCAGTCCCTGAAGAAGCGTCAAGGGCAAGCAATTTACCGGCAGCGCCTGCAAATAGAACGCCCTCGGACACGGCGGGAGAGGAATACATTTCATGATACGGCATGGGATAGCTCCATAACTCGGTTCCGGTGTAGGCGTCAAGAGCGTAGATGTTGTCGTTTCCCTCAACATAGACCACGCCATTCACGACGGCGGCGGATGTGACAACGGCGTCGCCCACGGGAAAACGCCACAGCTCAACAGGCTCCGATGGTCCGGCGCTTGCTGTGCTGCCTGTGTGCGCTGGGTCGTGGAGAAACATCGGCCAGTCATCTCCCGAAGAAACAGCATCTACACTGAATCCTGTAGATGCGGCGCAGAACGAGGTTAAGAGGATAGCAGAGAGGATAATTACAGCCGACTTGAACTTTTTCAGTGAGGAATCCCCATATAAAGTATGGGCGTATTGCGGATATTAAACTGTCGATTTACTCAACCTTATCATTGTTCTGTTCGTTTCAAAAACTCATTTACAAAAAATGGAAAGTTTAGGCTTTGATTTTTGCGGCTATCTGCTGCCCGAACTCAAAGCACTTCTTCAAATCCTCTGCGTCTGGAACGTACTTCACTTGTACGCTCTGATCGTAGACTTCGAAGCCTGCTTTCTGCGCCATCTCCGTCATGCCTTTCACCGCGCCGCCTCCCCAGCCGTAAGAGCCGAAGAACGCCCACAGTTTGCCTTTAGGCTTCAAGCCCGTCGCGTAGGTGAGGAAGGAGCCAAGCGTGGGGAACATGCCGTTGTTAAGCGTCGGCGAGCCTACGACCACGGCTTTGGCGTCTAAAATCTCGGTCATGGCTTCCGTGCGGTTTGCCGCCCGCAGCTTCAGAAGCTTCACGTCAACGCCTTGGCTGGCTACGCCTTCCTCAATGGCGCGTGCCATCTTGTCGGTGCTGCCCCACATGGTGTCAAAAACGATGACCACCTTGTTCTTGGAGACTCCTGCGCTCCAGTCCGAATAAGCCTTAATTATCTTGGAGGGGTCGGAACGCCAGATTATTCCGTGGCTCGGCGCAATTATGTCGATGGGTATGCCCATCTGCACAACCTCTTGAATCTTGCGCGTTATGAGTTGCGCGAAAGGCATCAGAATGTTAGCGAAGTATATGGTGGCTTCCTCCATCAACACGTGCGTGTCAACCTCGTCGTCGAACCGCTCAGAACTGGCGAGGTGTTGCCCGAAGGCGTCGTTGGGCATGAGGATTTTGTCTTCCACCACGTACGTGAACATGCTGTCAGGCCAGTGCAGCATAGGCGCCTCCACAAACTGTAGCGTCCTCTTGCCCAGCTTCAGCTGGTCGCCGGTTTTCACAGTTTGAATGTTAAAGTCGGCGCCGTAATGCTCGATGATGGCGTCTTTTCCCCGTGCAGACGCGATTATGACCGCATTCTTCGCGTATTTGGATATCACGGGTAGGCTGCTGGAGTGGTCCATCTCTACGTGGTTGACTATTATGTAATCTATTTTCGCGGGGTTTACAAGTTCGCAGATATTCCTGACCAGTTCGTTGGAGAACGTGTGCTTCACGGTGTCCACAAGCGCCGTTTTCTCGTCTCTAATCAGGTAGGCGTTGTAGGTGCTTCCTCTCTGGGTGACGTAGCCGTGGAAGTCGCGTATGTTCCAGTCGACCACGCCGACCCAGTTTATGCCCTCAGCCAAAGTTATTTTGTTCATTTCTTTTTCACTCTTTTCCTGTTTTTACGTTGTAGGTTGTTTTTACGCCGGCTTTGTCTAAGATTATACCAACAGGGCAGTTTTTCACCGTTAACTCATGAAGCCTCTGAATTCTATCCTCGGGCGCGTCCGCCTTAATGGTTATGTCAAAAGTTTCCTCGGTCACGGTGCCTGCCTCGTCGGTTTCCACCGTCTCCACCTTAACCGTTAACCCTTTCAGCTGAATCCGCATCCTCTTGGCGGTGTACACGCAGATTGTTGCGTAGCAGCCTGCATGGCTCATTACGCAGAGTTGAAGCGATGTCGGTCCAAGCCCAGTTCCCAGTTCTGGAGGCAAATCAACCACCACCGTGTGGGCGTATCCGTCGGAAAGGGCGATTTGGAAACCTTGAATCAACTGTGCTTTTGCGATAATCTTTTCCGAGTTTTCGTCTTCATCGGTTTTGGTTTTGTTTTCCATGTTGTGTCAACTCGTATTTTCGTTAAAACCAGCAAAACTTCCATACTCAAAAGCGCTTATATGGATTTCGTCCAGCACGCCTTCAAGGGCGAAACAGGACATCGCATTCACAAAGATAATATGTAAGGAAAACGCAGTATTGATGAAGCCAAAATCGGCTTATTGAACATTAACAAATGGCGTTTTGGAGTAGAATGAAATGAGTTTGATACCTGACGACAAAAAGGCACTCTTAACAAACGAGTTTAAAGAGAAACTGGAGAACCCAGTGAAAATCCTCATGTTCACCCAGGAAATCGAGTGCAGATTCTGCGCGGACACGCGGCAACTCGCACAGGAGCTTGCAACGCTAAGCGACAAAATCACGGCTGAAGTTTACGATTTCGTGGCTGACGCCGACAAAGCCAAAGAATACGGAATCGACAAGATTCCCGCGCTGGCTGTCATCGGCAAGAAGGATTATGGCGTAAGAATCTACGGCATACCCTACGGCTACGAGCTGCAAACCCTAATAGACGCGGTCATAAGCGTCTCAAAAGGCAAAACAGACCTCACCGACAAAACGAAGAAAATTCTCTCCGAAGTCACCGCACCCGTGCACATTCAAGTTTTCGTCAGCTTAACCTGCCACCACTGCCCCGTAGCCGCGGCGGTTGCGCACAAGTTGGCTGTTGAAAGCGACTTCGTACGGGCGGACGTCATAGACGGCAGCGAGTTCCCTCAGCTGGCTCAGAAATACGCGGTTATGGGCGTTCCAAAAATAATAATCAACGAGAAAACCGAGTTCGTAGGAGCCTTCAACGAAGATTTATTTGCGGAGTACGTGCTTCTCGGCGCGTTCTAGAAGGAAGTGCCCAGCATAAGCAAAACAAGCAACAACGCAAGCGTTTCGCTGGTGTTCGTTTACAGCAAAGACTTCATGGAACGCGCCATCCGCAACCTCATAAACGACCCCTGCTTCTGCCAATCGTGTGGGCTTTATTGCGAAAGCTGCAAATACGATGTCTACAGTTTCGTCCGCAACGTCCGCGCCGCCATCCAACTACCCGACTCCGCGGAGCTGCCAGCGTTCATCGACAACCCCGAAGAATACATGCCGCGGAAGCTGCCGAAAGCCGACATCTGCCTCGCGTCAGGGCTGCACAAAGACCTGCTGTTGGAGCTGCCGCAGCACGTAAAAAACGCGGGAATCAAGGCGTTAATCGCGCCCATAGAGGACTGGCAGGAAGTCCCCACGGGCATCAGGAAGCAGCTCGCGGAGAAGTGCCGGGAACTAGGGCTGGAATGCGCGTTCCCAAAGCCGTTCTGCACGCTGGAGCCTGAAAAGGACAAGCCGACCATCGCCAGGTTCATCGAGGAAACCAAGGTTGGGCGTCCGCTGCTGGAGATTTCAACCATGAAAATCGGCAAAGACGAAGTGATAGAGTACGCGGCGGTCAGGCGCAGCGCCCCATGCGGTAGCACATGGTACGTGGCGCGGAAGCTCACAGGCGTCTCCACCGAAAAAGAAGTTTTGTACGACGCCATCGCCAAGGCTCACCACAGCTACCCGTGCACAGCCACGATGGTCACTGACCCAGAAACGAAAGAGCCTATTCTGCACATCGGCGGCTTTACCATACGCGAAGAAGTTGAAAAAGCCCTGGAAAAAGACAGAGCAAGAAAATTAAAGGAGAAAAAAGCTGCTTAAGCGTTGCGCACAGCGCTTAGCATTCTCCGCAGCAGCAGCCGTGATGACCGCCGTGTCCTCCGGACGAGCCGCCAACGTACTTCTCTGGATCCTCTTCAAATTCTGCTTTGCAGCCGGGTGCGCAGAAGTAGTACGTCTCTCCCTTATAGGTTGACTTCCACTTTGCGGTTTTCTCGTCAACTTCCATGTTGCAAACTAAATCTTTAGCCATACGTTTTTTCACCTCCACTACGTGTTTTACGCCTCAAGTTTCGGGCGGAACCTCCTCAGAAGCGAGGCGTTTGTAACCACGGTTACTGAACTGCTTGCCATGGCGGCTGCCGCCCACACAGGGTCAAACAGCACATGCAGGATAGGGTAGAAAGCACCTGCCGCCAACGGGATCAGCACGATGTTGTAGAAGAACGCCCAGAACAGGTTCTGCCTGATCTTCCTCATGGTGGCCCTGCTCAGCTGAATGCCCACAACTACATCTCTCAAATCGTTCTTAATTAACACGATGTCGCCAGTCTCCAACGCCACATCCGTTCCGCTGCCCACCGCTATCCCAATGTTCGCCTGCGCCAACGCTGGAGCATCATTTATGCCGTCACCCACCATGGCAACAACTTTACCTTCCGTCTGCAACCGCTTAATCTCCGCAGCCTTCTCGCCGGGAAGCACCTCCGCGAGCACGCGGTTAACACCTGCCTGCCGCGCGATGGCGTTGGCTGTGCGTTCGTTGTCACCCGTAATCATTATCACCTCTAAGCCCATCTGCTTGAGCGTCTTCACCGCGTCCGTCGAATTCTCTTTTAAGGTGTCTGCTACGGCGATTAACCCCGCGGGTTTCCCGTCAACTGCCAAGAGCATGGCGGTTTTTCCGTCCATCTCCAGCGCTTTCATCTGAGCTTCAAGCTTGCCGATGTCGATGTGGTTGGTTTCCATGAGTTTTCGGTTGCCCAGCAAAACCGTGGCGCCGTTATGCTTCACTTCGACGCCGTGCCCAGGAATGGCGTTAAAATATTCGGGGTCTTCCACCCTAATGCCCTTCTCGGCGGCTTTTTTCACTATAGCCTCTCCCAGCGGGTGCTCCGAGTTTTTCTCTGCGACGGCGGCAAGCTGCAAAATCTGCGTTTCGCCTAGCGCCTTGGCGGGGTTGCCTGCTGCGATGATGTCGGTGACTTCGGGTTCGCCTTTCGTGAGGGTTCCGGTCTTGTCAAATACGACGGCGCTTAGCTTGTGCGCTGTTTCCAGAGCTTCGCCGCTTTTGATGAGTATGCCGTTTTCTGCGCCTTTTCCTACGCCGACCATGATGGCTGTTGGCGTCGCAAGCCCGAGGGCGCAGGGGCAAGCGACTATGAGCACGGCTATGAACACGGTTAGTGCGAATATGAAGTCTGCGCCTGCCAGGAAGTACCATGCGAGGGCGGAGAGTGTGGCGGTGATGATGATGGCGGGCACGAAGTAGCCTGACGCGACATCCGCCAGCCGTTGGACAGGGGCTTTGTAGGTTAGGGCGTCTTCGACCATGCTTATGATTTGGGCGAGGACGGTGTCTTTTCCTACTTTGGTGGCTTTGAACTTCAGCATGCCGGTCTTGTTCAGGGTGGCTCCGACGACTTGGTCGCCCGTTTTCTTTTCGACGGGTATGCTTTCGCCCGTGATGACTTTCTCGTCCACTCCCGAGTAGCCTTCGACTACGGTGCCGTCAACCGGGATTTTTTCTCCTGGCCTGACTATGACGATGTCGCCGACTTGGACGTCTTCCACTGGAACTTCCTGTTCCGCGCCGCCTCTTATGACCCGCGCGATTTTGGCTTGGAGTCCCATGAGTTTTCTGATGGCTTCCGAAGTTCTGCCTTTGGCTATGGCGTCTAAGAGTTTGCCCAGCAGGATGAAGCTCATAATCATCGTGGCTGTGTCGAAGAATACGCCTGCGCCGGGGAATACGCTGGGTGCGAAGGTGACGACGGTACTGTAGATCCATGCGGTGGAGGTGCCCATGGCGATAAGCGTGTCCATGTTGGCGCTTCTGTTCCGCAGACCCTTGTAGGCGCCGACGTAGAAGGTCCAGCCGACAATGAACTGCACGGGCGTGGCGAGGAGGAACAGCCACACGTTGTTCGGCAGCAGGGGCAGGACTGGGAACCACGTGAAAATCACCGTTGGGATGCTGAGCGCGACACTGGCTGCCAACAGGTACTTCAGGCGTTGGATGTGGCGGCTGCGTGCTTTGCTTTCCGCGTCTTCTGCGCATAGTCTGGTTTTTTCAGGTTCTATGACTTGGTAGCCGACGTCTTGCACGGTTTTTTTGATGCCTGCCACGCTGATCTGCTCGGGGTTGTATTCGACGGTGAGTTTTTCTGCGGCGAAGTTTATGGTGGCGTTGTAGACGCCTTCACGTTTGCTGAGTGCTTTTTCTATGCTTTTGGCGCAGTTTATGCAGCTCATGCCGCCTATTTGGAGCGCGATTTTTTCGTGGATGACTTGGTAGCCGACTGCGGTTATGGCGTCTTCGATGGCTTTCTGGTCCACCACGTTGGGGTCGTAGTCTATGATGGCTTTTTCAGCGGCTAGGTTGACGGTGGCTTGGGTGACGCCGTTTAGCTTGTTGAGTCGTTTTTCTATGGCGTGTGCGCAGTTTACGCAGGTCATTCCGCCGATGTTGAGGACGATTTTTTTGGTTTTTTCTTGTGCCATGCTGGTTGCTCTCGCTGTCGCCTTTCTTGTATGTTATTTTATGGGGTGTGCGCGGATTTAAATATTTCTTTTAAAGATATATCTTTCAAATATAAATAACTCACAAACACACAACAAGAAAAAACACTCATTCAAACAAAATAACCTTCCGCTAACTGCATCCTAAGCGAAAGCATCAAGACATTTTTCGGGCTACTCTAACCGCTTAATAACGTGACACCCAAACTGCGTCTTAACAACGCCCGAAACTTCGCCCTTCTGAAGCGCAAACGCGGCGTTCTCGAACTCCTTAACCATCTTGCCCCGCGTGAACGTGCCAAGGTCGCCGCCGTGCTTTGCTGAGGGACAACGCGAAACTGCACGGGCAACACGCCCGAACTTCTCACCCTTTTTCAACCGCTCCAGCACCACTTTGGCTTCGCTTTCGGACTTGACAAGAATGTGGGCGCAATGAACTTTGTCTGGCATAGCCTAAGCTAAACACATTTTCGCCTAATAACTCTTACCAGCCAAATTATGTAATGTTTCTTCAAAGTTCGCGGTTTCGAATTTTAACTGCAGAACATTCAAAGAAACAGATTCCAAATTCTTAATTAAAAGCGCCGAACATTACGGTTTTAGGTGTGTGAAATGGAAAAGAAGAAGACGAAGGAACAGAAGGGTCATGATGAATGCGTTCGCGAGATTGCTAGCGAGTTGAAAGGAGACCAGTGGGATGTGAAGGCGAACGTGGAGGGCGAGGAGAAGCCAGCCAAAATCGGAGAGTTCACGCCTGATATCGAAGCCCGAAAAGGCTGTTTGAGACGCATTTGCGAGGTGTTGACTGAGAAAGACTTCGCGGGTGACAAGCAG
>Ga0307421_1002017_pt1 | contig 11743 bp, 13 predicted proteins | sample SalMarWE160270MG_FD_202163 | JGI IMG/M metagenome (GOLD analysis project Ga0307421, IMG submission 202163) | Salt marsh sediment microbial communities from the Plum Island Ecosystem LTER, Massachusetts, United States - WE1602-70 | ecosystem: Environmental > Aquatic > Marine > Intertidal zone >...
CTATAACCTATTACTTCATAAAGCAGGGAGTTCCTGTAACACTGGGATATTGGGCATTTATATTTCCCCCGGCGGCTTATACCATTGCTACATTGATTCTTGCCAAAAGCTTAAATATGCCGTTTATGAAGTATTTTGCTATTGTTATGGCGACCGTTTTAGCGGCCGCATGGGCTGTAAATTTAATCCTCACTATCAGGGGAATGATAAACCGGACTATTTTTGATGTCTCTCCAACGTTTAAGGGCGACATTCCGTATCTCTAAAAACAAAGCGAAGGTGAAATTATGGAAAAGAAACTTACGTTTATGAAGGGTGAGGAGTTTGTACAAAAGATTCTGTCGGGAGAAAGAGATTTTTCTAATATAGAATTAGAGCAAGATTTTAATTTATGTGGTCATGAAAAATTTGAAGAAATGCAGAAGTATCTAAAAAATATCAATCTTAAGGAAACCCCGGTGATCATTGAAAACTCCAGTTTTAGGCGATTGGATGCTGATGAGCTATATCTACCTTTTTTAAAAGCCAATAATGCAAGTTTTAAACATGCTGCGTTTATGGGAGCTAACTTAAAAGGTTCTCAATTTGAAAATACTAATTTTCGTTATGCACGATTAGCTAAGGCAAATATGATGGATTCCAACCTTAAAAATGCAGATTTTCAATTAGCAGATTTAAATCTTGCTTCGTTGATAAATACAATTTTAACCGAAGCTGATTTTTCTGGAGCAGATTTGCAATACACTAATATGCAGAAAGCGAATATGAAAGGTATAAAGAATTTGGAACTGGCACGATTTGTGGAGACAGCAAATTTCCAATTCGCTGATTTAACCGAAAAGGAAAAAAGTATTATCCGAAATGAATTGTGGGCCCAAGAGGGTAAAAAAAGGAGACTGTTTGGAGGCAGTGGTTAGAATTTTACTTACAGCCAGGAAAGGGATAAAAATGCATTTAAACGATGAAATGGAAAACAGGAATTTTTTTACTACCACAAGTGAAAAATCAATTCCAGAATTTATCAAAAGTGTAAAAGAGAATGCGCCGGGATTTAATTTTGGTGTTCGGCGTGTCTTTGATATGAAGGAAGAATATAAAAAACAAAATGTTAATGTGAATGATGATTTTGAACTATATCAGATTATGGTATGCAATTATGGAAAATCTTACAAGTCTATGAGCAGTAATATGGAAAGGGCTGCTGTATTACTACAACCTAAACAAATAGTAGCATATACTGAGAAAGGAGTAACCAATGTAAATTATTTACCGTTTACTAAAGAATTTATTAAACAGGCCTTACCACAAGACGACGGATTCCAGCAGAGCCTCCCGGAGAGTTGTCAGAGAATAATAAAATTAATTGAAGCCTCAAGTTAAAGCTTTACAAAAGAGCACGATATAAATATATCGCCAAAAAGGAGTACAAAATGCCAGATAGAATTCTTGAATTCTTAGGCAATAATCCCGAATACCTTTTGGAGCACAAATGTCAGACGATTCCAAAGTCTATGCTTAACCTGCCCGGTCCCGACTTTGTCGATCGAGTTGTATCCGGTTCCGACAGGCCAAATGGCGTATTAAGAAATTTGCAATCTGTTTTGAATCACGGTCGGCTCAACGAGACAGGCTATTTTTCTATTCTACCGGTGGATCAGGGGATAGAACACTCTGCAGGTGCTTCTTTTGCTGCGAATCCGATTTACTTTAATCCCGAGAACATAGTTAAACTGGCCGTTGAAGGAGGTTGCAATGCGGTTGCCTCGACAATGGGAGTTTTAGGTGCTGTTTCCAGAAAGTATGCACACAAAATCCCTTTTATTGTAAAACTCAATCATAGCGAGTTGCTGAGTTATCCAAATAGTTTTGATCAGAGGATGTTTGCTTCGGTAGAAAGAAGCTTTGATATGGGGGCGGTGGGAGTAGGCGCAACAGTTTATTATGGTTCACAGCAGTCACGGCGGCAAATCGAGGAGGTCTCAGATGCGTTTGAACAGGCACATCAGTTAGGGATGTTTACCGTATTGTGGTGTTACCTGAGGAACGAAAACTTCAGGACGGAGAAAATTAACTATGAAACGTCTGCGGATTTGACCGGCCAGGCCAATCATCTGGGAGTAACTATCGAGGCTGACATAGTTAAACAAAAGCAGCCGAATTCGAACGGTGGATTTAGCGCTTTGAAATTTGGTAAGACTCATCCGCTAGTTTATGAAAAATTGACATCTGAACATCCAATCGATTTAACAAGGTACCAAGTGGCAAACTGTTATATGGGTAGAGTACCGCTGATAAACTCCGGAGGTCCGTCGGGCGACAGTGACCTTGAGCAGGTTGTTAAAACAGCGGTGATTAATAAAAGAGCAGGCGGCGGTGGTCTTATAACCGGTAGGAAAGCTTTCCAAAAACCTATGGAAAAAGGAGTTGAGTTGTTAAATATGGTCCAAGACGTTTATCTTGCCAGTGAAATAACTATTGCTTAGAGATTTGCTAAAATAACAAGATGTCATGAACAGGTAGTGTTTCAGTTTGAAATATATAGTTAATTTCTGTTTATGTTTCTTGTGTTTAGAATGTTATCCAATGAAACGAATAATTGAAGAAGTGCTTCAGGCCGAGGAAAAGGTCGGCGCAGTCCTCGCGCAGGCCCGCGAAAAAGCCTCAGAAATAAGACTTTCTGCTGAAAAGGAGATATCGAAAAAAACAAACGAGGCAAAAAAGGAAGCACGGCAGATAATACGCAATGCGGTTGAGGATGCAGAAAAAGAGGCAGAGCGTATCAGGGGCGAGAGATTACAGCAGGCAGACAAAGGCAAAGACGCCATCTTCAGCAATAATACGAATGTGGTTGACGATCTGATTGATAGCATTTGCAATATTATACTGAGCACGGAGTATGAAAAGGACACCAAATAATGGCCGGCACATTATCGAAATACTCATTTATCAATGCAAAACTTCGTGCGCGTATCAGTAAAATCCTTCCAGACGAGGTATTTGCCCAATTGGCAAAAGCCCAGGCACTTGATGAAGCGCTTGCTGTATTAAGAGAAACACCTTTTGCCTTGCTTGAAGGGATATACTCCGAGACCGGAGATATTAAGCAGGCTGAGCTTGAAATCTTGAAAAATGAAATTGACCTTTACAGAAATATCAGAGAGCACCTTCATAAGGACTCTGTCGGGTTTGTTGATGCGCTGCTGCACCAGTTTGAAATTGACAACCTCAAAAATGCTATCCGCATATTTTTCGCCGGGAAAAACGAGAAACAATCAATTGATACCAGTTTACACTATCTGTTGTACGATCGTATCATCAATGACATACCCATTGACATCATTGCTAATGCAGACAACTTTGATGAGATTGCAGGTGTATGCGAGGGGACTCCATACTGTCAGATTATAAAGAAATACAGCCATACTGTCGAATCAGAAAGTTCTCTGTTCCGGATGGAGATTGCCTTTGATCATTTCTACTATAATAATCTTATCTCTTCCATTAACGAACTGGCCAGAAGAGATCGTACTATTGCCATTAGACTTGTTGGCGTAGAGATTGACCTGCAGAATATCAACTGGATCATAAGGCTCAAAAACTTTTACAACCTCCCGCTTGATGCAGTCCTTGCTACTATTGTGCCGGGAGGGTTCAACCTGGACAGAAATGTTATTGATGAACTATACAAAACGCAAAACGTTGCGTTTATTCTTAAGGGTTTTGTCAATAGTAAATACCCTGAACTGTCTGCACTTCTCAGTTCCCAGGCACCAGACAGTACATCACGGCTTGTTCTTATTCGGCGAATGCTGCAGGAGATCATCAAATATGAGGTCCAGCGTATCCTTTCAGGTTACCCTTTCACGGTTGGAATTATACTTGCATATTTCATCTTAAAGAGGGATGAACTGACAAAAATCAGGATGATATTGAATGCGAAGCAATATGGAATATCGCGGGAACGAATTGAGGGCATGATATGATGTTCACCACCGAGATGATACAACTGTTTGCAGTTGTGTTGGGAAAGGATTCTCAGCGAGTAACCGAAGCTCTCCTCCATGAAGGGTGTATGCAGTTCGTACGTAGCACAGAGCTCGAAGGTTTGAATGATTTGTCGGCTGTCGAGCCGGAAGTTTCTTTAACCGAGATATCGGATCTGCGAAAAAGAATCGAAGGATTACTGCATACAGCCGGTTTCATTCCAAGCACGCCCGGAGAAATAGATCTGAACAATCGTGTTCCTGTTGACATTGCAAAAGAGAACAACCGTCTCGATGAAATAGCTGCGGAGCGGACAAGCATAAGAGAAAGGCAGCGGACTATCCAGCAGGAGATACTGAAGCTTGAGGATATCGGGCGGCAGATAGAGCTCTACGGGATGAATATTTCGGACGTCAAACTCAGCGCGAAACACTCTCTTATCTCCCTGCAGATAGGAAAGTTTCCGGCATCGAATGTCAAGCAGCTTGAAAGTGGCTTGAGAGACTTTCTCTTGGTGAGTATCCCGCTGGGAAGTGAAAGTGATATGGCGCATTATCTTTTGATTTCAATGAAAAGAGATAATCAGGAGATTCAAAAAATCCTATTAAGCGTCGGATGGACCCAGATCGAATTTCCAGATAACCTGCAGCCGGTTAGCAAAAATGTCTTTGGTGAACTCTCTGCAAAACGGAAATCCTTTAGTGATGAGCAAAAGAAGCTTGAGAGCAAAGCAGATGGTCTCGTTAAAAAGGAAGCAGCGCAGCTTAAAAAGGCTTGGCTTAATCTGCGGGTTAATGAGCTTTTCTATAAAATCCAGGAAAGTTTCACATCTTCTTGGCGAACGGTTATTTTCACAGGCTGGCTTCCCTTGTCGAAGAGAGAAGGACTGACCAGTGAAATCACAAAGGCCTGCGGCGGCCGCTGTTACCTTGAGTGGAATGAGGCCGGCAGTAAAGATGTCTTCGGCAATGAGGTTCCTGTGCAGTTCAATAATCCTAAGATATTCGCTCCCTTTCAGATGCTGGTCAGCAACTTCGGGATTCCAAAATACGGTACTATTGATCCGACACCATTTGTAATGCCCCTATATCTGGCTATGTTCGGGCTCATGTTCGCTGATGTCGGCCAAGGTTTGGTATTGGCCGGTCTGGGTATTCTTGGTATGTTCTTTTTCAAAAAGAAGGAGGGAAAAGAAGGGATGTATCATCTTTCGTGGCTGATCGTCTGGTGCGGCATGTCCTCAGTTCTCTTCGGGGTGCTATTAGGTTCTTTCTTTGGCATGAGCCTTTTCAGACCGCTCTGGTTCGATTTTCATGGCATTGTATCCGGCCACAGTGAGAATGGTTCTGTGGTTAATGATATCTATGATATACTGTTGATTACTGTATACTTTGGCATCTCCGTTATTGCTCTTGGTTTGCTTTTCAACTGGATAAATGTAATCAGGAGCGGCGAATGGATGGAGCTGTTCTTTGACAAAGGGGGCGTTATCGGGGGATGGATATATGGCGGTGGGATATATATTGCATACTATGTGATAAGCCACGAGTATAAGGAGCTGCCATCAGGAATGATACTGCTCTTGTTGGTGGGATTGCCATCGCTGTTGCTTTTCATAAGGGAACCATATCACTTCCTTAAATGTAGGGATGCATACTCCGACAGCAAGTTCGGCATTGTCACGATACTGAATTTTCTGATGCAGTGGATTGTTGGACTTCTTGAGATTTTCAGTGGCTATGTTTCAAATACCATCTCTTTTATGCGAGTAGCAGGATTCGGAATCGCCCATGCCTGCCTGATGATTTCCTTTTTCACCCTTGCTAAAATGACCTCGGGTATTATCTCTGTTGTCGTCCTTGTGCTTGGGAATATCCTTGTTATCAGCCTTGAGGGTCTCTCTGCGGGAATTCAGGCCTTAAGGCTTAGTTACTATGAATTCTTCACAAAGTTTTTTCATGGAACTGGGAAATTGTACACACCAATTTCGTTAAACAGTAGATAAAAGTAAGAAAGGAAGTAAGACCATGGATGAGCAAAAAAAAAGGCTCAAACTGCACATTACGCTGAGTGTTATTGTGATTTACGCTGTAATGGCAATTGTTGGAACGCTGTTTTGCTCCAGTGCCTTTGCCCAAGCACCACATAACGAAGCTGCTGTTCGAACTGAAGCGAAAGAGAACAATGTTGAAGCTATGAAATACGCCCTGATCGCTGCTTCTGTGGCTTTTGGTCTTGGTGCTGTAGGGGCCGGGATCGCCATCTCTCACGTTGGCGCTGCAGCTATGGGTGCCGTTGCCGAAAAACCGCAGATTGCGGGACAGGCATTAATTTTCGTGGCGTTAGCTGAGGGAATCGTTGTATTTGGTTTCATTACTGCTTTGATGATTCTCGGAAAGGTATAGCTGTACGATGAAGTACTCGATCATAGGCGACGAAGACACCGTCCTCGGGTTCGGGATTGTAGGAGTCTCCGGCAGAGTTGCGGAGAATCCCGAGGAGGCACAACGCGCTTTTGAGGCAATGCTTGATGACCACCAGACCGGTGTCGTTATTATTACCGAGCATGTTGCAGATATGATACGCCATCTGGTGGATAGATACCTGTTTACCGAGACCTTTCCGCTTGTTGTGGAAATCCCCGACAGGACAGGCAGCAAACCGGGCAGGCCCGAAATCAAAGAACTGGTGAATATGGCGATTGGGATTAAACTGTGATGTACGGACTTTTCTTGAGTACATTTGATCTCGAAAAGAAGATATAAAGAAAGCACAAGTATTTATGGAGCCGATTGAAAAAGGAAAAGCTGCGCTGCTCTCTGGGATTGAAACGGACCTCCGCTCTGAAGAACAGCAGATTATCAATGAGGCCCAAAAGAAGGTTGCCGAGAAGAGAAAGTATGCTGAGGAAAAAATAGAATCCATATTGAATAACTCTCGCAAAGAAGCGCAAGGGAATGTTGATATCGTAATGAAAAAAGCTCTTTCTGCTGTTGCCCTTGAGATAAAACGGCGTGCAATGCGTGTCCAGGGCGATGTAGTTCGGGAAATCATGAACCGGGCAGAAGAAAAACTCCGTTCAATGATCGGCGAGACTGACTACAGGACTACTCTGGTAGGCTTGATTGTGGAAGCGGCTATTGGCCTGGGCGCCGAATCTGCCCAAATCAACGCCTCAGAGAAGGAACGCAGATTCATTGATGGCCATCTGATTTCACAAGTTCAGGATGAAGTCCTTTCCGCTACCGGCAGACAGGTAACATTAACATTGTCTGATTCTTCGCCTTTGAAATCCCAGGGTGTTGTGATTACCGCTGCTGACGGACGAACTGCATATGATAATAAAATAAGAACGCGGATGTCGCGAAACCAGCGCAGAATTAGAATGTTGGTATACGACACCTTATTTGCTGATAATCGAAAAGAGTAACTATGAATGACAGAATTATAGGGCGGATCAAACGGGTTAATGGCCCTGTAATAGAGGTGATGGGAATTACCGACGCTGAGATGTTCGAACTCGTCCGAGTCGGCGAGGAAAGGCTCATTGGTGAACTTGTCAAACTTGAGACCAACAGTGCGGTGGTTCAGGTTTATGAAGACACAACGGGAATTGCTCCTCTTGACCCTGTATATGGAGCCGGTATGCAGCTTTCTGTGGAACTCGGTCCTGGTATGGTAGGCAATATCTATGATGGTATCCAGAGGCCTCTTGAGACAATTCGGGAAATGTCAGATATCTATATCAGGCGAGGGATAGATGTCCCATCATTGAATAGAGAGAAGAAATGGCATTTTGTGGCTTCGGTGAAAACCGGTGACCGCGTCTCCGGCGGAATGGTTATCGGCAGCGTTCAGGAAACACAGGATGTGCTGCACAAAATCATCGTTCCGCCCAGAGACAAAGGTGTTCTTGACTCGATTGTACCGGAGGGAGATTATACTGTTGAAGAAACGATTGCGGTATTGAGAATCGATGATTCAAAAACGAAGGACCTTATGCTGATGCACAGATGGCCTATTCGACTTCAACGCCCGACCCGAAGCCGTTTGCCTCTTGACATTCCCCTTATTACAGGGCAAAGGGTAATTGATTCTCTCTTTCCTGTTGCAAAAGGAGGGACTGTATCTATTCCAGGCGGCTTCGGCACCGGAAAAACAATGACACAACAAGCACTCGCAAAGTGGTGTGACGCCGATATTATTGTATATATAGGTTGTGGTGAGCGAGGCAATGAGATTACCGAGGTATTGACTGAATTTCCCGAACTCATTGATCCGAGGAGTGGTCGGTCTCTTATGGAACGAACCATTCTTATTGCAAATACATCCAATATGCCCGTCTCCGCCAGAGAAGCCAGCATCTATACAGGAATAACAATGGCTGAGTATTTCAGAGACCAAGGGTACCACGTTGCAGTGATGGCAGACTCAACGTCACGGTGGGCCGAGGCGCTGCGTGAGCTGTCCGGCCGTATGGAAGAAATGCCCGCAGAGGAAGGATTTCCAGCATACTTGCCGACAAGAATTGCCGAGTTCTATGAGCGCGCAGGTTCAATGGAAACGCTCAACGGCGATTCCGGTTCAGTTACCGTTATCGGTGCTGTATCTCCACCAGGCGGGGATTTTTCCGAACCTGTAACACAACATACAAAACGATTTATCCGCTGTTTTTGGGCGCTTGATCGCCACCTCGCCAATGCTCGGCACTATCCTGCAATATCATGGCTCGACAGTTACAGCGAATACCACAGCGATATGTCTTCCTGGTGGGATCAGCACGTCGGTTTACAATGGAGTTCCGACCGAACGGAGATTCTGGAATTGCTTCATAAGGAACTACGCCTTCAACAGGTGGTAAAACTCGTAGGTCCTGATGCATTGCCCGACACACAGCGATTCATTCTGGAAGTATGTACGTTGTTTAAGAATGCATTTCTTCAACAAAATGCCTATGACAAAGTCGACACGTTTTCAACCGTTCAAAAACAGGCAAAGATGCTGCACATCATTGTCAATTATTGGAAACGAGGCTATCAGGCCATCAAAAATGGAGTCACCCTTGTTAAATTAAGGAAAATGAAAGTGTATCAGGATATAATAAGGATGAAATTTACTGTTCCCAATGATGATCTTTCCGGTCTTGACAAGATCCAGGCAAGATTAGAACACTCAATGGATCAACTGGAGGCTTTGCATGCCTGAAAGAAACGGACAACTTCTATCCGGACGCGAGTATATCGGCGTTGATAAGATTGACGGGCCGCTCGTTTTTGTCAGCAAGACACATCCAGTGGGTTACAGAGAGCTTGTTGAGTGTGTGGATCAGCAGGGAAAGGTGCGGTTAGGGATCGTACTTGAATCGTCAACAGATATAGTTGTTGTGCAGATATTTGAGGGGACATCTGGTCTCGCTCTGCCCAGTACACGGATAAGGTTTTCCGGAGCACCGCTTAGTATTTCAGTTTCAAAAGAGATGCTGGGACGTGTCTTTAATGGTTTGGGATATCCAATCGACGGAGGACCACATCAAAAAAGCGATGCCGAACTGGACGTCAATGGGAGGGCAATCAATCCGACTGCTCGACAGTATCCTCGCGATTTCATCCAGACGGGTATTTCCGTCATTGACGGGATGAATACTCTAATCAGGGGCCAAAAGCTACCGGTTTTTTCGGGCAATGGTCTACCTCACAACAAGCTCGCGGCCCAAATCGCACGTCAGGCAAAAATACGGGGCACCAATGCTGAATTCGCTGTTGTTTTTGCTGCAATGGGAGTCAAGCATGATGTGGCACGCTTCTTCACACAATCCTTTGAAGAAAGTGGCGTTATTGAGAATGTGGCGCTGTTTCTTTCCCTTGCAGACGATCCTTCAATAGAGCGACTAATAACACCAAGAACGGCCCTGACCCTTGCCGAGCATCTTGCCTTCAACGAAGATATGCATGTTCTTGTTATTATGACCGATATGACCAATTATTGTGAATCCCTTCGCGAAATCTCGACAATTCGCGGCGAGATACCCTCGCGCAAGGGATACCCCGGATATCTCTACTCAGACCTCGCCGAACTCTACGAACGCTCTGGTATGATTAAGGAACATAAAGGCTCGATTACATTGCTGCCCATACTGACAATGCCAAATGATGATATATCGCATCCAGTTCCAGACCTGTCTGGTTATATCACCGAAGGACAAATAGTATTTGAGAGAGAAATGGATGGCAGGGGAATCTACCCGCCGGTTGCGGGCCTGCCTTCGCTTTCCCGTCTAATGAAAGACGGTATCGGCGAAGGAATGACCAGAGAAGATCATCCTCATCTTGCAAGCCAGCTCTTTGCGGCATACAGCTATGTCAAGGATGTACGCAATCTCGCCTCGGTAATCGGAGAAGAAGAGTTAACACCTCTGGACCATAATTACCTCGAATTCGGGACAGAATTTGAGCAGAAGTTCGTATCGCAGCGAAAAGACGAAGACAGAAGTATTGAGCAGACCCTTGACCTTGGGTGGGAAGTCCTGAAAGCCCTGCCCGCTGAGGAACTGCACAGGCTTACGGATGAAGAAATAGAAAAATTCTATGGAAAATAGCGAGCGGTAATAATGACGCAGCTAAATTATGCACCAACAAAAACCAGTTTACTCAAACTCAGAAGTGATCTGAAGTTTGCTCAACAAGGATACGACCTCCTCGACCAGAAAAGAAATATCTTGATTATTGAACTTCTGGCACTGGTGGATCAAGCCGCGGATTTCCAGAATCGGCTTGAAAATGTGCTCTCCAAAGCTTATGAAGCTCTGGAAGAGGCTATCTTCGATATGGGAAAGCTCAAGGTGGAATACCTGACCGGAGCCGTTCACATAGATACGGATATTACTATTGGCTCCAGAAGGGTCATGGGGGTAAACCTACCCGTACTTGAGACGGAGTTCAAGGAGTATGCCCCGTACTACAGCCCTATGGGAACCAGTTTCTGGATTGACTGCACTTTGAGCTTCTTTAGGGAAGTGCTAAAGCTGCTTGGAAAGCTCGCTGAACTGAAAATATCCGTGTTGCGTCTTGCCAATGAGGTAAAAAAGACTATCAGAAAGGTCAATGCTCTTGAGAAAATTGCCGTCCCAGACCTGAAGGAGACAGTTCATTATATCGAAAGCAGGCTTGAGGAGAACGAACGTGATATGTTCATTCTCATGAAAATGGTTAAGCAGAATCTTGAGAGGAAGAAGTCCAGAGTAACGGAGAAAAATCGTGAGTAGTCCCATAAAAAAGATTATGGTTTATATCGATGGAACCGAACAGTCTGTTACTGCTGCTCAGTATGCAATATGCCTTGCCTCATTTTCCGGAGCAGAACTTATTGCCCACTACGTTATCAATACCAAGGCGGTCGAAGACCTGTTAAGGGCGAGCATATTCCTGAAAGAAGAGCAGGTTGAATATGAACACGATATGGAGGCTGATGCCGATAGGTATCTGAATTACGTAAATGAACTTGCTTTGAAAAAAGGCATATCTATCAGAAAAAGACGCAGCAGAGGAAATGTTCATAAGGAAATAATCAATGCTGTGAATGCCGAAGAAGTGGATCTGCTGGTCATGGGAGAACTCTCCCGAATTAGGAGTCGAAGGGACGAGTTCTATGACGAGGCCGAACGAGCAATGCGTGCAGCTCCCTGTTCTGTTCTTATTGTCAAGGATGATGAAAGGGTCTGGGAGATGTATCAGGCATTAGTATGACACTGATGTCCAGCAAA
>Ga0307421_1002018_pt1 | contig 11735 bp, 7 predicted proteins | sample SalMarWE160270MG_FD_202163 | JGI IMG/M metagenome (GOLD analysis project Ga0307421, IMG submission 202163) | Salt marsh sediment microbial communities from the Plum Island Ecosystem LTER, Massachusetts, United States - WE1602-70 | ecosystem: Environmental > Aquatic > Marine > Intertidal zone >...
ATACTATGGCTGGAAAAAGTATGATGAAATTCCCTGGATCAGTTTGAACACCGATCCATTGGCTGATAGTTAAAGTCAGAAGAGCCACCCATAAAAATCTTTCAAAACTCCCTTTCCTTCCAGCCCACCACTCATAAAACAACAAAACCCCGAAGGCAATTAATATCCCCCATTTTAACGGCGATTCCAACCCGGGAACCCATTCTGACAACGCTTCTGCGAGTGTGCCTGCAGGATTATACGCTGGATATTTCAGTATTTCCCAAAGATTCTGGAGTATCCAATCGGGAATGAGAATGATCCCAATTAAAATACAGGCTGTCAAGGTTCCTAAAAACCACTTTATCAAAGTCCAACGTTTTTTATACAAAGCCCAGATGATAATAAAAAGAATCAGCAGGACGACAAGCTGGGGTTTAATTGTAGTAATTGCCAATAAAAAACCAGCGAACCGATCTTTGTTATCCCGTATCGATATAAAGATTACTGATAACATCAAGGCGATAAAAATAACCGCATTCCCATTAATAACCCCCCTGATTGCATGATACCAAGTCAAAGAAAACAGCAGAATAACCCCTTGCAGCCAGAGATGCGGTTTCCAATCTACAAGATTCATCGCCACAAATGCCATTATTATTAATGCCACTTCAAGCGCCGTCATCCAGACTGCTCTGGCAAAAAAATAGTTTTTTATAAGCGAAAATGGCAAAAATAAGAAAATTGAATACAAAGGATAAGCTACCCGCAATTCATGCTCGTTACCCTGCGCAGGGTGACCATAAGCAGCAGTTTGAATACGGATCGCGACCTCATCGCTGTAGGGACTGATACCCTCCAGTAAAAACGATCTTGTCCCCACATAGTGGACTAAAAAATCATTACCACCTGGATTGTTCTTGGAAAAGGAAAAGTTTACCCAGGACAAGCCTAGAACGCAACATACTCCAAGAAAAGTAACCAGTAACCAGCTCCACTTATTATTATTTTTCCAATTCAATCTAGCTCCCTTTAATAACTTTCACTTAGTAAGTTTCATAACAACTCTCAGAGTTCCATTCTTCAACTGGAAGATAGATATGATCTAGCCCTTCTTGCCACGACATCTCTCTGCTGCCCAATCCGAGTACTTCAAGTTTCGCTTCAGGCACTAAGCTATACGTTTTTGCAATCTGATCCCCAAACCATGGCAATGGCTGATCAAGGATTATGACCGCATATTCTTGTTCACATATACCTCCGCGAATCTCATTAATTATTTCATCGCCCTCTGACAATATTTCCCCCTGAAAGTAGCCTGTTATTTCGAATAAATTTACAACATGAATATGGACTTCTTTATTTACCAAGCCAGGTAAATGGCTTCTATACGGTATCAAAACTTCCCCAGGAGATTCGCTTATCAGTTCCAGAAGCATTAAGTTAGCTGTCTTGTCAGCCTTTGTGGGAATATAGTTAAATGGATTGTAAGTCAGACTTATGAGTTGAATCACTACCAAAGCTGAGATATACACCTGTGGAATTATTCCGCCCAAACTTACTTTCCTCAAATGCCGCAACGCCAGATCATATCCTAATCCAAACATGATAGCCATCCCAGCATAAGCAGACATTGAATTATTTGATCCCCCACCATTAGACGAACGTGTTATCCAGGCAGCAAGAAATGCCCCAACCACAAACAGAAGATAAATTATGTTCGCATTGAAGTTATTTAAATCAAATTTTGCTGGTACTAAGTCAATATCCATATCCTTGGAAACTGCCTTCTTCCTCTGATTTTCACCTTTCCTGTGCATAACATTTTTTGGTAAAAAATTTAAGATCAAAAAACCCGCAGCTATACCCAGCGGACGGAGAGTGTCTCCCACCCAAAAGTTAATCACGTCAATAATTGAGTAACCATGTTCTTTTGGAAGTAAAAAAATATAATATCCGAACCAGCCATTCGAAGTTGTATTTATAATTAATATTGGAATTCCTATGCCAATCACAGCTGTTATTAGAAATATCCAGGTCCTTTTTAAGTCTAAGAATACAAAGTAAATTATCAGGGGAAAGAAAATAATTAAAACGGATTGTTTAGTAAAAAAAGCAATTGCAAATAAAATTCCAGAGGCCGCCAAACCTGCTTTCTTCTTAGCTGTAAGAATTGCCGCCAGGACTAAAAGAGTAATTAAAATATAAAAGGAATCTACTCTTGCTAAGTCGTAAAATCCATTGCTTAACTCAAAACAAGCCAGGAATAATATCCCCGAAAGCCATCCTGCGAAACCGTTGCCCGTTTCCCTTTTGACCAGCCAATAAATAACTGCGACGGAGCCAAAAGAAGAAATGACTGATACAAGACGCAATGACAATAATATATTTTTAGTAAATAACGCAACAGCGGCAGAGACATAATAATAAAAAGGTGTATATACCAGAGGTGCAAAATAAATTGTAGGTTTTTCATATAGCGCATTACCGGATAATATTCGATTTACCTGGTTTAACGCTGCCCCCTCCGCCCATTCCACATCAAAGGGGAAATCAACCCTTTGAACTACGATATACATATATAAAACAAAGGGAATTAAAGAGAAAGCGAACACAAGTAGATTTATCCTCTTTGTTTTCGTATTCTCAGCTAACGATCTCAAGATTCTTTTCCTCTTTATCTATTTTATTATTAAAAATATTATAAACAAACAGTCCTGCTAAAACCAAAATAACGATCGTTCTTATAACAATAATTTCCTCGAGGAAATGGAACCACCCTCTGGAAAGGAAAATTGGCCATTCTAATATATTTATCAAGACGAGGATAAAACTCATCAAGGTTCCGCGCCATATATTAAAGCTTAATAAAACGAACGGCAATAACAACAGAACCCATTGTGGGCTATATCCTGGCGACCAAAGAATAAACATTACAACCGTAAATCCGGTAAATGAAATCATTTTAATCTCATCGTCCAATTTTGAGCGAAGGAAAATACCAAAGCCAACACAGGCAAAAGCTATAAGTGAAATCCAGGGAGAAAGTTTAGCTTCGTTGCCCGTGGAGAGGTACACGGTACTTGGGTCTAATCGGTTTATTTCCGCATTAAAGTTCCCGGTACCTAAATTTCCATCCATGATTGCCCAAACTGTTTCCCATGATCCTTTGATTCCTTGAGATACAAAAGAAGCACGAGTGAATTCGGGCGAGAAGCTGAATAATATTCCCCAAGCCATCACAACTAACACAAAAGCAGTGAAAATTGTTCGCAACGCGCCTTTTCTTCCACGCCATTTCCACGCTGCTGCAAGAGCTAGAACAGGGAACCATTTTATTAATCCGCCAATTCCTAAAGCAATGCCAGCTTTTATATCTTTCTGTTCTAATATCCAGTATACGCCGAGAAGCAAAGTGAACACTACCAATGAATCAAAATATGCCCAACCGTAAAACAAATTAATAATAATGAACAAATAAATCAAGGTTCTTTTTTTTGTTTCTTCAACCGCATACTGTTTGCGTGCAATTACTTGAAACAGAAACAGGTTTCCTGCCTGTACAAAAGAAAATAATATCGCTAGCAAATATTCAAATGAATGTTGACTCCCACCAACAAGTTGATATAGCAATCTTGCCAGAAAAGGGAAAAAGGGTGGGAATTCCACCCATAAGTCAATAAATGGCGTACCGAGACTAGCAATATGAAAATAATTCCAGTAATCTCCGTACGATTTTAGGCCTTCAAGTGGCAAAGCAAGGATGAGAATCATTCTGCCAAGGAAAAACAATGCACTGAAATAAAGATAATTGTAATTATTAATTTTAAACTTATTTCTGATCATTACTATTCTCTTTTGGTCCAATTTAAAATATCTGAATTTCCACTAATATCCCTAAAGTGAAATCACTCCATCAAATACCATCGATTAGATAAATACTTTTCCATATCCCCAAAAACCATCAATCATTCTTCACTCAAATATTCAAAAACAATTATTTCCTCGTTCCTATACACTTCTTCATAAGCATCATCCAATTGGAAACTCTCAACTAAATTTAATTTACCGATTCTGTCCCCAACTATTATGAGGTTTACATCAATATCGAATTTCTCTGTCCATTGCATGATGCATTCTGATCCCCTTTGGTTGCAGAAGCGCAAATCTGTATACCTTGTTATTCGCTCAGCAAACAATTCGGGCAACCATTCATACCCTTGAACTGTTGTTACGCTTACTCGTTTGGTTATCGCCGGTAACCATTCTGCTCTGTAATCGTTCCACCAATACCTATTTTTATCCCAGGATGGATACAACAATAATGTCGCATCTTCGTCCGTTTTTTCCCGAATCCATTCCATAGCCTTGAAATCATCTATTGTTAATCGCACCTGGTCTTTGTTATCAACGTATTTATAAGTGTATGCGGCCAAAAAAATATAGACAATAATAAAAAACAAAAATATCCGCGTCTTCTTATTCTCCTTCATTTGCTGAATTAGATTTTGGTGTTCTACTTTTTGTTTTTCATTCCAAATATGAATAACATCTTTAAATCCAATCGTAGCTAATATGGCCAAGTAAACAGTCAAAAAATCGACACCACCCCGAGGAATAACAATATATCCTAGAATTAATAAGATGGTAAGCTTTATTGAATTCTTATTGTTTCCGCTAAATGCTCCCAGCAAGGCTAATACACTAAATATTGTCAAGAAGTATGAATTCTCGTATCCATAATTTTGCGTGATAATATTCTTAATTTCAAACCAATTTATATGGCCGGAACTTCCTGCTCCAACATAAGGGCTTACTCCATGATTCGTGATTATTGTTATCCACCAAGGAGAAGTCAAAAGAACAACAACAATAGCTATAATCAGACTTTTTTGTACGTAGATTTTTGTTGGCTTTGAATAAATAAATAAAATTATTATGCTGAAAACCAAAAACAACGAAGAAACTGGATGAGACAAGACTGTCAAGCTCGAAAATACAGAAGCCAATAAAAGATAGGTTTTCTTTTTTTCACTTGAATTTATTTTCCAATAAAAATAAACTGCTAGTATCGAAAAAATGAACCCTAATGATCGAGTGATACCTCCTCCCATTACAAACCACTCAAAAGATCGTGGGAGCATCGAAAAAAAGAAAGTTGCTATCGCCCGATTGAACTTATTATCCAAGAAAGCGTTTGTTAAATAGTAAAAAGCGGGAATTGTTAAAGTACTTATTACTACTGGTAGATACCGAAACAAGGTGAGTAATGGTATACCAAAACAAAAATGCATCCATCCAGTCAAATAAAAAGCAGCGGGGGGATACGCATAAGGAATATTTGCCTGATTATAGGTTGTGTATTTTGGTAATCTAAATCCATTATCTCTAAGATCTTCCACTCATCACTGACTAATTATTAATGATAAATCGTATTAGCAATCAAAAACCACATTCAATTAACAATTTTTCTATGTTTCTAAAATACAATTTCCAATAATTGATTCTTTCATCCAGGCAGCATCCTGGTTGCCGATTTAGCCAAATTAACCATTCTCGCTACCCATTATTTATTGCTTTTTTGTTAAAATTGCTGCAATTGGATCTTTGTAATTAATTACCCAGCCACTTTTCACGGCCAATTTTTCAATCGTGGAATCTGCCTGAATTAACAATATACCAACATCATATCCAGCCAAAACTTTTTCCCAATCCTCGTGACCTGAAATTACATCAATGTATTTTCTCAATATCTCATCCCCAAAAAGATCAGTTCTTCCATCAACAAAAACTGGGTATTCCCTTAACTTCCAGGTAAGGTAACCGCCCCAATTATATGAATTAAATAACTGACCTGGTGGGTTTTCTTCCTTTATCCAATTAACTGCACTCTGCGGGAACATCTGATTTTCAGTTTTTGAGATTAGTTCAGTATTGGTAACATATGCCAATTTCCAGAAAACAGCTGTAATCAGAAACAGCACAACACCACCATTCAAAAATAACTGGAATTTGGAATTGATATTCTTATCTGATTTTCTCTGAAACTCGCTAACCTTGCGAAATATCTCCCAGCGTTTTACCAACTTCTTCTTCCAAGTATGAAAAAGATCGGCTAGATGCTTAGATAACACAGGTGCAGTAATTAAAGCAAAAGGACCAAAGTTTCTTCTTGCAGTCAATGCCAGAAATCCAAAAACGACCATGATAAATAAATCACTTCCAGCTAATCTTCTCTTTGATAATCCCACAGCTGCAAATGTTCCAAATAAAAGGATCAACATCAACTGTTGTATTGGCTGATGAAAATCAGGAGAAGCCCATTCATTGATCAAATTTTGAAGGGATACAACTCCCACAGTTTGAAATGGAATCCTCCACATATTAATACCGTTCGGATTGACTGCCGCTAATATAAATCCAGCAGCTCCCCAAATAACCAATTGACCAATTTCCTCCCAACCTAAAGAAAACTCGGATTTTTCTCCTAAAAAATGATCAAATACTTCTCCACAAATTACAGACAGAATCAAGATGGTCCCTAGAATATATCCTCCGTGTAAGTTAGACCAGACGATAAATATTGGGCCAAGCCAATACAGTTGATTCTTTCCCGTCGTTTTATAACGAAAGATAATAAACCCGGTTATGGCAAACAACAACAATGAGAAAATTTGTGGGCGAGGTGACCAGACCACACTACTCACAAAAGATGCTAACAATACAACACCTGCCCGTAAAATCGCATATCCTTCCATCTGCAGGTAAATAAAAAACATGCATAATGTTGCCGTTAATCCAACCCAAAGTGACAGAGCTTTAAATTCCCCGATTTTGTACAGCCAAACCATTAACACTTGTGTCAGCCAACTGTGGTTAATCCAAGCTTCGCCAGCTCGGGTGTAAGATAAAGTATCCACCTTGTACACAACGCGGTAATTTAAGGTCTCTTCACCAGCACGTAAGTGCCACCACATATCAGTATCCAGGGGTATCCTTATCGCCATGATTAAGATGAGTAATAGCAGTACTATTAGATAAAATTTATCTTCTTTGATCCAAGGCATAAATTATCCTTTGTCAATGAGAGATTTAATTAAGCTTATATTTTTCTCATTCTCCAGATCCCAAGAGCATTATTGTTGAGAATTGATCCTGATAGACCGTGTCCCAGTCATCAAGGCCCTGAAGATGCTGAATTAGCTCAGATTGGGTTGGCATGAGCACCCAACTAATTTGATATTTTTGCAACACATCTTCCCATCCCGGTGAAAGTGTGATTACTTTTTCATACTCCCGGGTAAGTTCTTCACCATAAAAATCCGTTTGCCCATCGATAAAGACAAGCGTACCAGGCCATATTCGGTAGAGTAAATACCCTCCCCAGGGAAAATAGTTAAATCCCTCCCCCGGTAGTTGATTTTTCTCTACCCAATCTACTGCCTGAACTGGAAATACATCGTCCAGAAATTTATTGCCTTTATTTTGAAAATCCAGTGGAAAACCCCTCATTAATAGCATCCCTGCCATTACAACCACTATTCCAGACCATAAACCACCCTTTAATGATTTTTCAATATCCATAAACCTTGATTGAAGAGTGATAAATTTGTCAGAAGCTCCGTTTAAATTAATCCCTTGAATATAATCAGCGCTCACAGTTACCAAGATTGGCACAACCGTAACTGCATAAAGCGGTATGTTCCTGGCAGAACAGAGAGCCATCGCGGTCCATCCAGAAAGCAGCAGAATATGAGAAGAAATCATCTTCTTATTTGAAATCGCTAGCACCCCTATTGATAACACAATCAACAGTAAAAATGGCCATGTGCTTATCTGGTGAAAATCAGGAGGTAAATACTCAGCAGTATGACTTACCAAATATTGATTGCCTAGAAAACCTAATCCCGTTCTCCAAATACCAATACCGTCTGGGTTTATCAGAGAAACCAGCAAGGAGCTGAACCCAATTCCAAGATAGGATTTTATTCTCTGCCAGGATAACTTCTGGTCTATCATAAATCCCACAAAGTAACAGGCCCAGATCAGTATCCCGGCAATAAAAGCGCCATGTGTATTCACCCAAATCAGCATGATTACTGGAAAAATTACCCAATTCCTCCTAATTCCTATACGCAGTTTTTCAAGCTCAGTTGTCCAGATTACTGCAAAAAATACCGTAAAAATATGCGGTCTGGAGAGCCAGTGCAGGCTTGAGGCTGCCGCGGCAAGAATCGTACCTGCAAGCGCAAGAAGGGACATGCTGCTGAGATTTAAACTTTGCTTATATACCAACCAGAAAGTAGCGCCAATCAGCAGTGCTGTTATCCATACAATCCCATCCAGCCCTGCTGCCATGTGAGCGATAGCAAAAACTACATCAGCGAGCCATTCATGAGGAGTAAGGGAATCACCAAATTTTGTATGGGAAAAAATATCTTTGGTCGGAATAGAGCGGCTTGAAATAATATAGTCACCGAGAGTTATATGTCTTCCCAAGTCCCCATCAACATTCATCAGCTTAGGTCCTAAACCAATCAGGGCGATAAAAATCGCTATGAATAGAATCTCCCCTATGCGGGGTATTAACACTGCAACAATGTCGGGTGTTTTTTTGTGATTTTTCATGGTGTGCTTGTTATTCCCAAACCAATATCTTGAGGATGAACCAAATTTGAAAGATCGTAATAAACCAGATAATCTCCTATTCTTTTTTCCTTCCAGGTTAAATCCCTGGCGCTAAATTGCTGCCGGAGATAATTATCCAGCGCAGGATGATTCGTTGTTATATAACCAACTTCCCTGGCTGAGCCAACCATGTCTCCATAAGGTAAATAGCGGTCGTCTCTGGCAGTATACCGGAAGTCTTCATGGTATGGTAGTCGGGGTACAAGAATAATTTCTTCTTCTGACAAAAAAGCTAATGGGTATGTAACCCAATAATTTGAATAACCGCGGTAAATATTTTCCTCTTTTAGAAAACCTATCAACTCGCCCATTTTCCTCTGATCGATTTGTGTTACCTCATCGAACTGGGTTGTTAATCCTGGAGGGAAATCTAATACTGACTGAACTGTCCCTCCCAGGTTATAAATAAGAATCATAATTAATAATCCCAGCTGCAGAATATTTTTTCGTGATAGCTTACTTACTATCAAATCCGCGCCAAATAAAGCCATCGGGACTATCAAAGGCGCAAAATATCGACCGGATGGATCACTCCCAAATGGAGTGAAAATAAAACCAGCCAATAAGACCGCTCCTATCAAGCTGATTATCCACAGCTCTGGTTGATATTTATTCCTGGTTAGCTTGGTTAAACTGAAAAACAAAACCGAGAGCCAGAAAATAAGGATGAATGGCAAAAGTGGCATCATAAGCCACCGCACGTCCCAGGGGGGGCGGAGCCCCATAATCACTGATCCTCCGAATAAAATCAGGTATCCAATTCGTTTCAGGGGTAGAAATAGTACTGGAACGCTAGTAATATCGGCGATAGCACTGCCTGCGAGTTCCGAAATTAGCGCTGCACTGCCTTCTTTAATCGCAAATGTCCACCATGGGATTGATCCAAGAATCGCTCCTACTAAAACCAAGGTGCCAGTTTGCAATATTATCTTTTTATTTGCTGATTTGCAGTTTACCCAAAATAGTACCAATACAACTGGAATGGCATAGACTAGAGATAAACCAAAAATCCAAAAACCAAACCCAGTTCCTGCTCCCCAGGTTAACAAACCTATAAAAAATATTCTGCCTGGCTCAAATCCCTCCTCTTTTACTCTTCGAATAATCCATAGACCACCCAGAAGGATTAGATTCCCTACCAACAGCATTTCTCCATATCCGCCTAAACTGACGGTTGAATACAAGGTAATATTAACAGGCGGCACAGCAGTCAGCAGACCTGCAATAAGCGCAGCCCTCTGTGAATGAAACAATCTATGCCCCAAGAGTGCGGTTGTAAAAACCGTTCCCAGGTACAAAAGGCTCTGGATAATTCTGATTACCAAGATCTGCTCGCCAAACAGCCTAAACCCGAGAGCAACCAAGATTGCATCGAAGCTGCCCATATATGCCTGTCCATAAAAAAATGTTGGCAATTCGCCCTGGTTAATATGGCGCGCCATCAAGGCTACAATTGCCTCATCTGCATTAAAGGGTATGCTGTCAATGAATAACAACCAGGTTTTCAGCAATGCGGCAAACATCACGGGAATCCAGAGGTGGATTTTTGATTTCACCGGACCTAATAACTTAGTCATATCTGGAAAGGATATCAATAATCTGACCCATTTAAGTAGGTAATTTAGTAAATAAAATCCATTATATGGAATTATAGCAGTATGTTATCCACAAATAACTATCTACCGCCTGAGAAATATGTAAGCAGTGATCAGCATATACCAACATAATTTTTCGCCCCTGATATAGATGGTTAATAATGACATTTATATTACCTGACACTATTTGTCGACTACCGTACAATCCTGTAGTCATTAAAGCAGTCAATGTCCCATCAATAAATACCTTTTCAAGAGGAGCATTTTATTAACTTTGACGTCGCAGCTCATATATTCATTTATGTTGCTGGATTCATTGGCATTTTTGCAATCATTCTGATCTACTATTGGCTCTACAAGCAGGATGATGGCAATGACCTCATAAAGGAATTGGCTCATTTCATTGAAATTGGGGCAAATGCTTTCCTACTGCGTGAATTCATTACCATCATTCCCTTCTTACTGGGCCTAGCAATTATTTTGTATTTTGCAATGCCTGAAGGAAACTGGCAAGTCGCCCTTGGGATACTCGTCGGAGGTGGTTTTTCTTTATTAGCTATCTATATCGGTATGAATGCTTCAGTTCGTGCAAATGTCCGCACCACCCAGTCAGCCCGATCCTCCATGGGACAAGCGTTAACTATCGCCTTCAGGGGCGGCTCCATCATGGGTTTGTCCATCGCTACTTTCAACATGCTGGGTGTTATGCTTTTAATTTTAATTTTCGGCATTAATGCAAATCACCCAGAAGGCGTTAGCATGTTGGTTGGATACGGTTTCGGAGCCAGCCTATCAGCTCTTTTTGCTCAGCTTGGAGGAGGCATCTACACAAAACAGCTGACATTGGCGCGGACCTGGTAGGTAAAATTGAAGCCGGCATACCGGAGGACGATCCCCGCAACGCAGCTGTTATCGCAGAGATCAGGCGCCAATTCAAAATCCCGGGCCTTCTTGAAGGGAAAGTTGAGCCGGAATATGCCCACGTTGTTGATCTAACAACCACAAATGCATTAAAAAGTATGGTTGGCCCAACTCTCGTGACGATTCTGGTACCAATACTCATCGGTTTTTTACTGGGACCCTGGCCATTAGCTGCCTACCTGCTCGCTGTAACTGCTTCCGCATCAACCCTGGCAAGCACTCAGTTTAATGCGGGCGGCACAATCGATAATGTAAAAACGATTGTTGAAGAAGGTGCATTAGGAGGTAAGGGATCAACTACCCATGTTGCAACAGTGATTGGAGATACTTTTGGAGATCCTTTAAAGGACACTGCAGGACCTTCCCTGCACATCCTGGTAAAACTTCAGAATATCATGTCCATCACCCTTTTGCCCCTTTTCATCCGTTTTGGGTTAAATCTTGGCTCCGCTGAAAAAACCTATCTGAGCGAGATGGTGGCAGGTTGAAGCCGAAAAGTTGACAATATCTTCAAAAAATGGCGAAAAATATGTTTCAAACCGCGACGAAGGT
>Ga0307421_1002019_pt1 | contig 11730 bp, 10 predicted proteins | sample SalMarWE160270MG_FD_202163 | JGI IMG/M metagenome (GOLD analysis project Ga0307421, IMG submission 202163) | Salt marsh sediment microbial communities from the Plum Island Ecosystem LTER, Massachusetts, United States - WE1602-70 | ecosystem: Environmental > Aquatic > Marine > Intertidal zone >...
AGCGGAACGAGCTGTTTTGAAGTGGAGATAAGGATGTCGCGGACAATCTTTTTATTGGCCGCCGAGGCGATGTATCCCTGTCTTAATCTGATGAGCATAGCTTTCAGCTCTCGTTCGCATTGGAGCCGGACGTCCTTTTTGCCAAAGCTGAGTGATGCAAAGGGGTCGTTTCCAAAAATCGTTTTGTGTATCAATTGAAAATCAAGGAACTCAATACCGAAGATATCGAGGGACCGTTCAATATAGGAGGATGTCATTAACAGAGGAGCCGATATTTTTCTCTTGCTCATCGGCCTGGCCAGATTGGCGAGGATGTTGAGTGAGTCCAGGGTTCGCTCACCAAGCACAAGGACGGAATTAATGTCACTTTTGCCGGGCCTGAAATCCTCCGTCAGACTGCTGCCTATGAGCGTGATGCTCTGCAGGTTGTCGGGTATATCGGCGATGAGTTTTTCCGCAAAGACCTTTACGGAATTTTGTATTTCGTCCCGCAGGGATTCTAATTCTAAAACATTTTTGTTTTCAGACATTTTGTTTACGCTCCGATTTATAGAAAAATCTGGTTCAAAATCAGTTTACTACAGCGATGCCGTAATTTCAAACACAATATCAGGCACATCTTTCCAAAGCAGGGTTACAGAGGATTTTGCAGATTGTTCCTTTAAGGCGGCAGGTTTTAGGATTTAGTGGTGTGCTGTTGGTGCGGTTCTCGGTAGCAGCGCTGCCAATTTGACAGCTGATTTGGCAAATATTAAAGCGGAAAGTGGCGCTTTTCGATGATTTTAGGCATATTTTTGCCTGTTGGCGATTTGGCACGGTTTTTGCGAATAAATCTATTAGAGAAAAGATAGAAAAAGTGAATGTTTTAAGAATAACAGAAAGGAGGTTTTACTATGGCACTGGTACCTTTTAACAGAAGACCAAGAGGCGATTTGGTAAGACTTCATAACGAAATGGACGATTTGTTTGACAGCTTCTTCAGGGGGCTGGACAGGCCGTTCTTCGGATACAAGGCCTGGCCGGCAATCGACGTCGCCGAGGAAGAAAATGCCATCCTTGTAAAAGCAGAGGTCCCGGGCTGTAAAGCTGATGACATCGATATATCCGTGCACGGCAACACGTTGACAATCAGCGGGGAAAAGAAGGCCTCTGAGGAGAAAAAGGAAAAAGGATACTACTATATGGAGAGCACCTATGGCAGCTTTAGGCGAGAGCTGAACCTGCCAACCGATGTCGAGCCGGACAAGATAGATGCTGTATGCAAAGATGGTGTGTTGTCCATAACGCTGCCCAAAGCCGAGAAGGCAAAGACCGTGAAGATAAAGGTCAAGGGATAATGGCGAAAAACCGCGTGGTTCTTTAACCCAAAGAAAATGAGTAAAAAGTTTATGCTGGTTGGCGACAGCGGCTTCCATTTTACAACGATTATAAAATGGAAGCCGTTTGTTTTTTGCCTGTTTTTTTAGTGTTTTTGTGTTTTATATAAGCTATGCAGGGTATACCTAAACTCCTTGTGTTAATACTGTTATTTTGATTTTTTATCGGCTCGTCCCATAAAAAGATAAAGTTTTTTTGATTTCCTTGCCGAATAGTAGTAATGGGCGTTTAGCAGTGGCATTTTAGTATTGAAATAGAGGTTTTTATCTTGTGCTAAAAGGGCGTTTTCTGTAGTGAAAAGGGGTTTTTTCGGGGCTGTACTTAAGGGTTGACCATCCTGTTGATTATTTCAAATGGGGACCCGGGGCCGGAGAGAAACAATGAGAACAATAGCGGTTGTTAATCAAAAAGGCGGTTGCGGCAAGACAACGGTATCGATAAATATTACAAGCACACTTGCTTCTACTGGCAAGAGAGTCCTTCTGGTCGATATGGATCCACAGTCGCATTGCGCAGTCGGACTTGCCGTGCCTGAGGAGCAGATTGAGCAGAGCATCTATGATGTGCTGATAAGCAGAAGCAGGAACGAGCCGATAAAGCTGACGGAAATATTATGGCAGATTAGCGATAGATTGGAGCTGGCGCCTGCCAGCATCGACCTGTCTGCATTTGAGCAGCAAATGGCTGGCATTATCGAGCGTGAAGGTTGCCTGCAAAAAGTGCTCAGCGAGGTCGAGGACGATTATGACTATGCAGTAATCGATTGTCCGCCGGCCGTTGGGCTGTTGACCTTCAATGCGTTAAGAGCGGCAACCGACGTTATTGTTCCTGTTGAGACCGGTTACTTTGCACTGCACGGACTCAGCAAGCAGCTTGAAACACTGAGTGTGCTGTGTGAACGATGCGAGCAGCAGGTGAACGTCAGGGTTTTGGCCAGTATGTATGATATAAGGACCAAGTTGGCCAGGGAAATTCTGGGGGAATTGCGGTCCCACTTCGCAGACAAAATGTTCAAAACGGTCATCAATTTTAATACCAAGATTAAAGAGGCCTCCAGTTTTGGTCAACCTATCAACGAGTATGATTCCACCAGCAGGGGGCAGAAGGATTTTCAGGCCCTCGCAGGGGAGGTTATCAGCACGGAGGTTAAACAGCAGCGCCGTCAAATGGTAAATTCTCTGGCGAGCCAGCTCGAGACGATTAGCGCTACCGCTGACGAACTGCTGAAGACGGCAAAAATTCCTGTAAGAACACTTCACGCCCAAAAAGAGGGGAGGCCCAGTTTCGGACAAGAGAAGATAGCTGAGCCCGTTATGGAATTAGCATCGGACGATAGTGACAGAGAAGCTTCCGAAATGAGCACTGAGGCCAAGCTATCTGACTATTACGGCGTCAACCAGTTAAAAGATGCGATTGTTTTTGTAACGCTGTATCCTCGTGCTGGCAGTGTGCAGGTTGCAGGGGACTTCAATAACTGGCAGCCGGCAAAGACACCTATGCAGAAAGTCGGCGAAAGCGGCGTGTGGCAGACGAAGATAAAGCTGCCTCGCGGGAAATACCGCTACCGGCTGGTGGTTGACGGACAATGGCAGCAGGACCCTTATAACGAGCTGACGGATGTGAACCCGTTTGGCGATTTCAACTCAATTCTTGAAGTAAAATGATGCGTAAGTCATTGTGCGGCCTGTGGGTTGGGACACTCACATTCATTTCGTGACTATTTTGCTCTTCTTTTATCAATAATATTTGATTTTTTCCTTGCAAAAGCGTCCGATAAGATTATAATCCCCGATGCTTCAGGAGGATTTATTTTATCTATTAGAAATCCTCTGCATCAAGGTTACGGATAAAACTTACGGATTTGTAGGGTATGGACGCTCACAGGTTGATACAACGGATTGTAACAATTCTTATTATCGTAACCGGGATGTATGGTAATAGTGTTTTTGCTGGCCCGGTTCGTATTTATGGAGGCGATTTTGATTTGCCGCTTAACGACCCTATAGGCCCCGGTTCTGCATTGACCGAGGCAGCCGTCATAATACCTGACCATTTTATTATCGCAGACCTCAATGTTAAAATTAGCATTACTCACACACGTGTGTTTGACCTGCAGCTCATTTTGCAGGGCCCGGAAGGGACAAGAGTGTGCCTGAATAAGTATGAATTCAACGAGATTTTCGAGGGCGAAAATTATACAGGCACCATTTTTGACGATGAAGCCGAGCTCCCAATCGAAGATGGAGATGCGCCCTTTACGGGCTCATTCAGGCCTGAAGAAGGTAATTTATTGGGAATTTATGACGGGCAGGATGCTTACGGCACGTGGGTTTTGCAGATTTACGATATGTGGCCGGCTGATACCGGCACGTTGGACGAGCTCGAACTTATCTTCACCGAAACTCCCGAACCCACCTGCGCCCTTATGATGGCTTTCGGCGCAACTATCCTTACCTTACACCGCAAAAAACGACTCGTCTCGGCGAAGGCACGATCTGTAGTGGGAAGCACCAAGCCGTAGCCAGATAGGTCGCAGGCAGTATGCGGCTTCGGTGGGTAAACCGGCTACGGCGGTACTGGTAGTATTAGCTACTTTATTATCCGTTATCACCAGGCCACGAAAACAAAAGATGGACGAGGGAAGATAAGAAAAAATCCTAAACTCTAAATTCTAAACAAAAACGAAATTCAACATTCTTTATTTTAGATTTAATGCTGCAAATTCTCTGAATAGTTCTTTTGCCTTCTTATCGTAGGCCGCCGCTGCGGCCTTTTCATCGCCAAAATAACCAATTGAGAATGACTTTCCGTTGCAGATAATTCTTGCCTGCCACTTGCCGATGTCTTTGCGTAATGTAACGCCTTTGTATTGCGAGGCGCAATTGCCCCTTTGCTTGCGCATATTCCAGACGTTCTGCTGAATAGTGCAGATTCGCAGATTACACTTTCGATTATCCAGGCCGTTATGATTTATATGGTCGATGAGTTTGCCTTGCGGAGCTTTTAGTATTACCCGGTGCATACCGACTGTTTTTCGCACACTTCGTCCCTTCTTTGTTATAACAGTCCGCACGGCGTAGAATCCCCTTGGGCTTCGCACTGCATACCAATTATATTTCGAAAGCCCTTCATAATCTTCCGGGTCAACGAGGGCAAATTTCCCCTGCGTAAGAGGTATCCGCCGAAACGAATAGCCGTAGTGCAGCTTGCGATAACGCAATAGTAGCCATATACGCAGCCGAAAAAAGCACTCCGGCAGGAAAAACTTTATTTGAACCGCTCGCACCATGCCTCCAAGGCCACAAATGAAAATCGTGGGAATCTCTAAGCACTAATTTCTAAACAAATCCAAATGACCAAAATTCAAATGACCGAAACGGAGGGTTTTAAAAATTTGAACATTAGAATTTATAACATTGTTTAGGATTTAGGATTTAGAGTTTTTATTCTATCTTTTGGCTTGTATCTGCTGATACTTGTGACTTGGCTTACTTAGCTCTACTCTTGGGCGGCTTGCCCTGCGAAGCCCGGTGTTGGGCGAAGTAGGGGTCTCCGCTTTCGTGTGCTACCTGAGCACATTGCTTGCCTCGCCGTAGCCTCTGGCGAAGGCTGGTTAGTATTATACCAAACTCCCCCCATTTGTTCAATATACATCTAACAATATTGATAAAAAAATTGTATTTACAGGCGGGTATTTACATAACTCACTATATAATAACGACTGAACACAAAATTCGCCTTGTAAAAAACGGACTTTTCTGTTATTATTCTCCTTAAAGCGAATAAAGTTGGGAGCGGAATACTTCTACGAATTGTATGTTTGTTATTTCGCACTTTATGCGGAATCCACGAGTATTTATCCTCATCGCCTATCTCCTATTTTCTCACCTTTCTCCTTTTACTTTTTACCTGTTTAACGGTATAATTACCCCGAATCCCTTGAGGAATGCAACATCGTGGAGATAATTAAAAAGCAAGAAAAGGACTGAATTTGGCAAAACCATCTTTTCTATTACAGGGTATTCGCCGTTCAAATGACCACGAAACTGCATTGAGGCAACTTTTCAATATTGATGAGTTGTCGCGGGTAATACTTAGTGTCGCCTTTGTACGCGAAGCAGGCGTGTCTCAAATTGGTAATGTTCTTAGAGAAAATTCACGCAAGATAGTTGTTATCGCAGGAATAAGAAATGGTAGCACATCAGCTCAAGGCTTGCTGGCCCTCTTAGATTGTAAGGTGAAACTGCTTTTAGTGGATACGGGAGCCTCGACACCAATTTTCCACCCGAAAGTCTATTTGGCCGTAGCAAATAACACTGCTTGTGCCATTGTTGGAAGCGCAAATCTTACAAGTTCGGGACTTAACTTAAATATCGAAGCCAGCACAGTGCTTAGTCTCGACAGAACCGATGACTCAGATGAATCATTCTTGCAAGACTTGTTATCTGCAATAAATGCACTTCAACAGAACTATCCCGAACATGTTTTCCCTGTTACTCGCAAACGTGAAATTGCAGACCTACTGAGGCAGGGCAGACTCGAAGATGAACGCTATTCTATTCCACCACAATCGAATCGATTGCGCAAAAACACAGAGCGTGACAAACTAAAGAGAATGAAACTTTTTTCGAAACCGAGACCCATTCAAACTAGACGCATTGGTAGGGAAAAGCGTACAGTTTTAACAAAAACAAAACCACCCCACACATTGGAGCTTGTCTGGATCAGCAAGGGTCTTACCGAGCGAGACTTGAATATTCCTTCTGGCAGAAACACAAATCCGACCGGCTCAATGCTATTGAAAAAAGGCCAAATGGATGATATTGATCTACAAAGCTACTTCAGAGATGATGCCTTCTCAAGTCTTAATTGGAGAAATGACCCGCAGCCGAGGCTTTCACATTTAGAAAGAACGCAGGCTGAATTTGAAATTATCATTAAAGGCATCAGCTATGGGATTTTTAGCCTACAGCTGACCCACAATAGTCGTACAAACACACGCGCTTATGAACAGAGAAATGCTATGACGCAAATACACTGGGGCAAAGCCAAGGGCATTGTTGCACAGAGGGATTTACTTCAACGTGAATTACGACTATATCGAAAAATAGATAAGGCAGATTCATTCCTTATCGAAATTGACTAGGTAGAAATACCGCTGTTGATCCTTTGCCTTCTACACCTAAGTTTGTTCCAAGCCTCAAATAGCACACCCTGTTCATGCTCAGTTAGTCCAATCCCTCCAAGTATTATCCGGTCTTGTTTCTGGAGAACTTCTTCAATAGACATTTCGCGTATGCCTTTGTTTAGTTCTCGCAGATTTATTTTGATTCTTGTAGGCACTGGAATAATGACTTTTTCTATTTCGCTAGGAACTAATTCAAGTACGCCACCGCCATAGTGTCGCCCCTCTAATTCCGCACTCAATGCAGTTATTGTATTTATGAAACAGGAGACTAATCTCTCTGGTGGAATCTGACAAGCCCTTATTCTGTATGCCGTATCTGTCGTAAAAGCTTCTAAATTGTTCAATATCAACCGTGGAATATTGTGAGCCCTCTTTAGCATACCTATTCTGGTTGCATATACAGATGGAACTTTGTACCAAGGCGTTCGAATACGACACTTGTAACGTTTATGGAGATTCAGTTTTTCACCTTTTTCGATGTATGCTCTGGCTCTACTATTCAGTTCTTTACCTGATGTGACATTGAACCACAGAAAATTGGTGGGCAGCCCTTTGCTTGCATTTCTTTCATGCTGCTTTTTATCATAAATCACACCCGGACAGTGTTCACTTCGTCCAAACATTGGATGTGCCCACTCCCCTAAATTATACTCCTTTACAGTGCCATCGGGGACTAGGAAGAAGTTATTTGCACCTGTAACAAGGCCTACATCTACTTTGGCAATCTCACTAAACGGAAATACTTGTTCATTACCTGCAATGCCATCAAAAATGTTAAGCTCGTCATTGTTGAGTAATGCCCTAGTCCACTTTCCCTCAATTGTTTTACCGTTTATATAATTAGCAGATTGAAAATATTTATTAGGATTCGAATCTAAGAAACTCTTGCCAGAAGTTCTCACAATCCCAATTCCAAGACTTTTCTCTCTTGTAGTCAGTTTTTTTTCGGCTAACAGAATTACAGCACCCTGCAGCGTTTTTTCAAACCAGAGTTCCTCAGGGTCGAATATCAAAATTCTCTTACAGTTTTTACCAAGAAAATTCCTGACTGCTTGTGCATGCATCACATGGAGTATCTCTGCTGGCAAGACCATGCCCAATCTGCCGCCGGGTCTCAGCAAGCCGATTGATGCAATAACAAATGGTACCCATGCATTCGTATGTCGCCTGAAAGGTAGACCATAGAGTTGGTACACTCTTTCAGCCGTTATCTGTGTCTCGGCAGGTAGATATTGATATCTGACGAAAGGTGGGTTACCTACTACACCATCAAAGGATTCTCCATCTTGAGCATGCTTCAACACCCATTTAAGGAAGTCGTTTGCATGTATCGAAGCGTTAATGTTGCCAATACCTGCACATCGCTCTTGTGTTTTCTTAGCTTCACCTTTCCCGATCTCAAAACCCTCTACATGTACCGTGCTTCTTGTAACCTTAGAAATAGCTTCAAAAAAAACACCATCACCACAGCTAGGTTCAAGTATTTTTTTATAGGAATTTTCCGAAAGAACCCATTTTGAAATGAATACGGCCAAATCAAGTGGAGTATAATAGCCACCTCTGAGTTTTTGCTCAGTTTGAAATTCCTTGAACTGCATTCTTAGGTCTTCCGGTTTTTGCTTTCCTTCCTTTGTTTTTTCCAATACGGAGATTTGCATTTCGGGCAAACCGTGGGAACCACATCAGCCTTTCTCGACTTCCATTCATAGCCGCAACGACACCTGTTGCCCAGAATCGGAACGCCTGCGCCAACTTCTACAATACCCTTTTTGGATGCTGTTTTCAACGCCTAATACTGTACCTTAAAATAATATACTTTTAGTAATACCTGTCAAGTAATATATTTTGAAGGATATAAGATAAATAATATATTTTAAGTAATATACTAATCGGCTATTTTTGAGCGCAGGAACACCCTTTTTGGGAAAAATCCTCCCACTACAAGGAAGGAAGACCCTCCAACTAAGGTCAATTATTTGAGCGTAGAGGTGTAAAAAGAGGGGTTCAAAACGGATCAATTACGGGTCATTTTTGGTCAAAAAGCTGGCACTATTCTTGTCTATTTTACCTAAACTATACAACCTAACCTACTACACTTTTGAATCTTTATCAATTACCTTTTTTTCCAGTTGTTTTTTGAATTCTGCAAGTTTGTTGCGTAAGCTTTCATCGGCGAGGGCGAGGATTTGGACGGCTAATATAGCGGCGTTTTTGGCGCCGGCTGGGCCGATTGCCGTCGTTGCCACCGGCACGCCGGGAGGCATCTGGAGCGTGCTCAATAGGGCGTCAATTCCCTCCAGGCCGGAGCTTGAAATCAGCGGCACCCCAATAACTGGTAGCGTTGTATTCGCTGCAATGGCGCCGGCTAAATGGGCGGCCATACCCGCAGCGGCGATAATAACCTTGAACCCGTTTTTGGCTGCGTTTTGAGCAAAATCGGCGGTGAGCTGCGGCGTCCTGTGGGCTGAGAGTATCCTGACCAGCGGCTCTATCCCAAAGTAACGAAGCTGTTCGATGCAGCCCTGCATTACGCTCATATCACTGTCCGAGCCCATTACTACCGCTACAGAAGTTTTTTTTTCGGATAACATTTGTTTTTTTCACCTTTCAGGTTACAATATATGAGAAATTCAAACTGTGAGATATAATAAGCACCGGCCGACTGAATTGCAAGTGTGAGGTGGAAAAGATGCAGACAAGAAGACCGATTGTAGCAGGCCAGTTTTATCCGGCCCAGCACGATGCCTGTGTGGGTGAGATAAACCAGTGCCTTGAAGAGCAGACTATAAGCGATGCTCTGCCCGAGACGATAGTGGCCGGCATCGTTCCTCACGCCGGCTGGGTTTTCAGCGGCAGTCTGGCGGCGATGGTCTTCTCATCCATAAAGCAGCAGCACGAGAAGGTCAATACTTTTGTGTTGTTCGGAGCAACACACGGCTACTTTGGTAATATGCCAGCGGTTTATGATACGGGAAGCTGGATGACGCCGCTTGGAGAAGCCGCCATTGATGAGGAGCTGGCAACTGCCGTATTGGAAAGCGGTGCAGCAGTTGGAGATTCGGATGCCCACAATTCGGAACACAGCCTCGAAGTTCAGGTGCCGTTTATACAGTATCTGTTCCCTGGGGCAAAGATACTGCCTGTTCTGACTCCGCCGGCGGAGCAGGCAATTGCATTGGGCGAGATTATAGGTGATTTTATCAGCAGAGAGAGGCAAAAGAAGATTGTTTGCATCGGCTCGACCGATTTGACTCATTACGGCCCGCGTTACGGCTTTACGCCAATGGGAAGGGGTAAAGAGGCGTTGCATTGGGCCCATAGTGTCAACGATAAGGATTTTATTGATTTGGCTCTGAAGCTTGAGGCGCAGGGAATACTTACAAGCGCTGCTGAGAATTATAATGCCTGTGGCGCCGGAGCGGCGGCGGCGACGGTGGCGGCAGCAAAAAAGCTCGGCAAGACGTCCGGCCTTTTACTTGCACATACAAACAGTAATGAGGTAATGAGCCGTAAAATGGGCAATACAAGCACCGAAAGTGTCGGCTATGCAGCAATAGTATTCTGACTTGTCGGGCCTTTCCGGTTTGTTTTAACTGCGATTGAGTTTGATGGGGCACTGACCCGCCTTTTATTTACTCCCCTTTAACTTATTTTCCGTTTTATCGCATTAAAATTTTTGCCTTTTGGCATTATAAACAAACATCTCCCATTGCTTCGCTTTTCCCACACTTCACCAATAAGGCGTTTTTCTTTTGAATCGTCGTCACTCCATCTATCTGCACCCTTATATTCGACAACAAGAATACGACCGTCTTTTAACCGCACTACGAAATCGGGATAGAATTTATCAGTGGAAGTCGGCATCCAAAATAGACAAGCTATCCATTCAATTAAACATTACTTGAAAAAGTTCCCCCAACTACTTCGTGGAAAAAAGCAACCGTTCTTGGACTTCGTTCGGCTCTTTCCTCAGTGCGTTCACATTAGAGCACACACATGTTCGAACAAGCCCACCATTATCACTCGGTTCGATTTTCATATGGTCAATCTTGCTTGTCGGCGATGGGATTTTGTAGAATTGTGTCAGAGCATCCCAATCGTTGTGCCGGATGGTAATTACCTCGTTTGAGAAAAAGCTAACCCATACTATGCCGATTTTTGAATTCGATGTTTCCATAGCGAGTTTGGCTGATGCTGTGTCAACATAGCTCGCATCAACATCGAATCCAGCGTACCTGCGGCCAAGACGTTTTGCTGCAATCGCGGTAGTTCCTGTCCCTGTAAACGGATCAAGAATAATATCATTTTCATCGGTTGACATCAGGATAATACGTTCAAGCAAATGTACAGGGAGTTGGCAAGGATGCTTGTCTCGATATTTGTCATGCTTTATCCGGTGAATATCTGTCCATACGTCTGATACAAGCGGGCCAAATGGATGTAAGCCATCTTTTTTACCGCCGTAGTCTTTCATTAGATATCCGCACTTACGGCATCGTTTGTGTGGGTACCTAATCTCATAGAACTTGTTTTGTTTCGCGTCTTTTGCATAGTAAAGAATTCCATAGTGGGCTGGTTGGAGTGACTTGCCCATAGGTGCCGTCGGTGCGTCCCACGATATCCAGTGCTTGAAATCCGCAAGATGATTAAGAAAGTGGGCGTAATATGTTAACCATTGGGGCACGTTATGAACAAAAATTGATCCTGTTGGTTTGGTCACACGAACCATTTCAGAAATCCACTTTTGGCACCATCCAAGGTATTCTTCCATCTTGATGTTGTCTCTATAAGAACTATACTTCTTGCCTAAATTGAACGGGGGGTCAGCAAATGTGACATCTATGCTGTTGTCAGGGATATCCTGAAACAGTGTCAAGCAATCACCTTGAATGATTTTGTTTATATAGTTTTTCATCTTATGTTAATCCCCCATATCTTGATAGCTTGTCCAGCAAATTCCTTTTGTCTCTTTTCGATTTCCTGCTGATCCCATGTGTTAAGTTCGGATAATTTTTTTGTTATTACTATTTCAGATCGATTGTATATATTTTTCTTGGAAGAAAAGTTTCCACTTTTAACGTCGCTATTCATTTTTGTATCTAAAAGAGCCAAATTTCCTACTCTTCGATAATATGTTTTGTGAATATTTTCGTCAAAATCGGGCC
>Ga0307421_1002027_pt1 | contig 11709 bp, 10 predicted proteins | sample SalMarWE160270MG_FD_202163 | JGI IMG/M metagenome (GOLD analysis project Ga0307421, IMG submission 202163) | Salt marsh sediment microbial communities from the Plum Island Ecosystem LTER, Massachusetts, United States - WE1602-70 | ecosystem: Environmental > Aquatic > Marine > Intertidal zone >...
GCTGCCGGCGGATGAGATCCGCAAAAGAGTAGCGTTCGCACTATCAGCCAGCGGCTTGACAGACTACCGAAGCAGGCCATCGTATTTATTATCGGCAGGCGAGACCCAACGCTTAGCATTAGCCGGAGTGCTTGCTATGCAACCGCTGTGCCTGATATTCGATGAGACGACCGCCATGCTCGACCCTGCGGGCAGGGAAATGGTGATGGAGCAGGCCAAGGCACTGCATCGGCAGGGGACGACCATCCTATTCATTACACACCTTATGGAAGAAGCCGCACAGGCGGAACGGGTGATCGTTCTAAATCATGGAAATATCGTTATGGACAGCTCCCCCCACAAGGTATTCAATCAGAACATTGAGGAAATTGGATTAGAGAAACCAGCTGCGTTGGCTGCTTCAAAAATGCTACGTCCTTTCATCCCGTCCCTTCCCAAAGATATCCTGACCAAAGAAGATTTATTTAACCACATCCCCCACTACGATGGGAACCAAAGCGCGCCATCGCCTGCACAAAAACAAACAACGCCTTTCCAATCAATTATCACGGCCAAGAATCTATCATACACATACATGCTTGAAACCCCACTGGAACATCAAGCGCTTGATGATCTCTCCATATCCATCGGTTCTGGAAATATGCATGGGCTAATCGGAGCCACCGGATCAGGAAAATCAACCCTGCTTCAGCACTTCAACGGTCTGCTGCGTGCGCAATCCGGAACTTTATCCGTATTCGGGATGGATTTGAACAATCGTAAGCTTGATACCCAATCACTGCGCCGGCGGGTGGGATTATCTTTCCAGCAACCGGAGGACCAGATCTTCAACCAGTATGTTGGAGATGAAATCGCATACGCCGCCCGGCAATTAGGGCACAGCGGCACTCTGGCAAACGCGGTAAAGTCAGCCATGGAAGCGGTTGGATTGGATTTTCTTGCTTATAAAGACCGGCTTACATACACACTTTCCGGCGGGGAACTTCGTAAAACAGCCCTGGCATCAGCACTGGTAACTAAACCAGATATCCTGCTGCTGGATGAACCACTGGCAGGTCTTGATCCATTATCCCGCAAGGAAGTGATGGGGTATTTTAAGAGCATGCATGATGCAGGTCTAACGCTGGTCCTTTCCACCCATCAGTTTGACGGTACCATCGGCGAGATGGATGCTGTAAGTGTCCTCCAATCCGGGAAAGATATCGCTCATGGGGCACCTACCAGCATATTTTCCGCAAAGGACTCAAAATTACCCGGTGGATTAAAGCCGCCATTTGCCGCTGAATTATGCGCAGTGCTTAGACAAAACAGCTGGCCTGTTCCTGCAGGGATAGTACAGCTCAGCAAGGTAATCGAAATGGTCGCGGAGATAACAAAGAGGGCACAAGCATGAGCCAATTTGAGTATTTACGGCATGTTTCAATCGGACAGTATCTTCCGCTTGATTCACCCATCCACCGTTTGGACCCACGTGCGAAAATCATCGGCTTCAGTTTTTTGATCCTCGCGGTCAGTATTTCCAATAACCTCTACAGCCTGATATTGGCGCTGTTGGTTTCCACTTTGTTGATTGCAGCCAGCCGCATTCCATTCTCATTTGCGATTCGGGGATTACTACCTCCTCTACCCTTTCTTGTGTTCATCGCAACCCTTCAGTTAGTGATCACCCCACACGCGGAAGCATCGGCCGCAGTGTTCGGGGTCTGGAGAATTACAATTTATAGCGAGGGGATATTAGCAGCGCTGAGACTGCTCCTACGGTTCGCATCGTTATTATTGATCTTGACTACTTTAACCTCAAGTTTATCCACCATCGAGATGATCAATGGGCTTAATCTGCTCCTCAAACCTCTGCAGCAGATGGGGGTGCCCACTGAAAACGCTGCCCTCCTAGTACAGCTCACACTGCGGTTCATCCCATTTCTGGCATTAAACGCAGAAAAGATCGCCAAATCGCAAGCATCCCGCGGAGCAAAGTGGGACACAGCAAACGGAAACTTAATCAGTCGCGTTCAACAGATCGTACCGCTGGTTATCCCCCTGTTCACTAACAGTTTGCGGCAAGCGGAAAACTTATCCACTGCCATGCTCGCACGCGGATTTGCCGGCAGCACAGCACGCACCAGTATGCATATATATCGTTTTACATTAAAAGATGGGGTATTCCTGATGTTCCTATTAATTACCGCAGCAGGTATTCTGTTCCTGTGCTAAACAAAGCGCTTACCTCTGGTTTTTCTATTCAGATAAATCCGCACCCCGTTTTTTACTTATAGGAATATGCCAGTAAGCAGCTCCGACTGCAGCAGTGATGAGCGCAGAAACCAATGCTTCTGGAAGCCCATTTACCACAACGATTCCTCCCAAAGGCGCCCATGGAAGATACCCGAGCAAACCGATCATACCAAGCACGAGACCTGTGTTGGTGAGACTGCCGACTATTCCCGCGGTGAGAAGGGCAAGCGGCTCCCAGCGCTTCATTGCCCGCCACACTAACCAGGCAGCAGGCCCAATGAACAAGCGCGGCAATACAGATAACAAGGGATTAGTAAACCATACATCCGCAGGACCGGTCGGTGCAACTGCGGCCTGGACCATACTGAAAATGCCAAAGATCAAACCAACTACCAAGCCCGAAACTGGTCCCACGATAATTGCGGCGATGATCGCTGGTACATGCATAATGGTCAGCGCTACACCACCAAACCAGGGAATGAAACCCCAGTGCGTCCATCCCAAAACCACCGCTATCGCTCCCATCAACCCTGTAATTACCAAATTACGTACCTTTTTCTGCCCGACCATAAATCTCCTTAATTTTTACTATTTTAATGGATACTGTATTTTCTTGCTTCTTTTTTTAAATGAACTTCCCCTCACATCCTGAAAAATGTTATACTAAATAATGAACATTTGTTCATCTTTCCTTTATAGAATCCGGTTGCTCACCGGATTCTTAATTTATTTTATAAATTGTCTCATTTTCCAGATAACCATTTTACAACATTCAGCCATAATTTGGCATACCCGGACCACTCGGCGAACTCTTTCGGGCACCAATGAGGACCAATATCCGATGCCCAGATGAGGGAGCGGCCTTTTTTCACCTTAATTTGTCAACTTGATAAACAATTACCAAGATTTTTCACATTTTAACCGAAAAATATTATATGATTAATAAAGAAACTTATGGACAGCAAAAAAAAGAAAACGGTAGTGGCAGGTGCTTTGGGGGAATGCGTGCATGTTGCCGGCGTGATTCACTTCCTGCAGATGGCAGAACAAGCAGGGTGGCGAACTGTTTTTCTGGGACCAGCTGTGCCGATCAGCGAGATGATCCAAGCCGCTGAAAAAGAGAAGGCAGATCTTCTGGCTGTTTCTTACCGCCTGACGCCGGAAACCGGTGAGCGCCTGCTGGCACAATTCGCTGAAAGCGCAGACCACCTGCGCGAAAAGGGTGTGCAGTTCGCTTTTGGCGGAACACCGCCGGTGGCAGAGCGGGCAGAAAAAATAGGATTTTTTAATGCCGTTTTTAACGGAACCCAAACCTATGAGGAGATCCTGGCATTTCTCAAAGGAGAATCCGCGCAGACCGCTCAAGAAACCCATTATCCCCAAACCACTATTGACCGCATCAAATGGAAAGCACCATACCCCCTGCTGCGGCACCATTTCGGCCTGCCCACGATGGAAGCCACCCGCGAGGGAGTCAAAAAGATTGCGGATGAGAAAGTCTTAGATGTTGTTTCGCTGGGTATCGATCAGGATGCCCAGGCAAATTTCTTCCACCCTGAAAAGCAGGATATCCGTCGGACCGGCGCAGGGGGCGTACCGGTGCGCAGCGCTCAGGACTACCAGGACTTATTCAACGCCAGCCGGCACGGAAACTATCCATTAATGCGCACCTATTCCGGAACAGATGATTTCCTTGAATTGGCACAAATGTACATTGATACCATCCATATCGCCTGGCCAGCAATCCCGCTATTGTGGTTCAACCAGATGGACGGGCGGGGTCCGTGGGACTTAGCGGGCAGCATACGCGAGCACCAGAAAGTGATGACGTTCTATGGAGAACGCGGCTTTCCCCTGGAAGTGAATGAACCGCACCACTGGGGAATGCGGGATGCGCCGGATGTGGTGTGCGTGGTTTCCGCGTACCTATCCGCCTATAACGCGCGCGCATTCGGAGTACGGGATTATATTGCGCAGATGATGTTCAACAGCCCACCCGGCACATCCGATGCGATGGACCTGGCTAAAATGAGCGCGGCGCTAACTCTGAGCGGGGAATTGAAAAATGATAAATTCCGCATATGGCGGCAAACACGCACAGGTTTGCTCAGCTATCCCCTAGAACCAAATGCCGCGAGGGCGCACCTGGCAGCCAGCGTGTACGTGCAGATGGCACTTCATCCGCATATCCTGCATGTGGTCGCACACACAGAAGCTCACCATGCCGCAACTGCGGATGATATCGTTGACGCCTGTCGGATGGCACGGCGTTCGATCGAGAACGCGCTCAAAGGGCAGCCGGATATGCTGAAAGATCCTACCATCCAACAGCGAAAAGAAGAGCTTGTACGAGAAGCACGCATCACGCTCACCGCGATCAAAAATTCTGCTAAAAATACTAACCGCGATCCCTTTACGGATCCAGAGTGTTTGGCAGGAGCAGTTTCCGGCGGAATATTGGACGCACCGCATTTGAAAAACAACCCCTTCGCGCCTGGTACAATCCAGACACGGATCATCAGCGGCGCATGTGAAGTTGTTGATGGAAAAGGGAATAAAATCACAGAAGCACAGCGGCTGAAGAAGTTCTTATAAGAATTGGAGGACAGCATGGCATGTCCAACACGATATACAGTAATCGGCGCCGGCCACGGCGGAAAATCAATGGCCGCCCATCTGTCTTTGATGGGAAAGGAAGTAACGGTTTATAACCGCACATATGCCCATATTGAGATCCTGGCAAAACGTAGAGGGATTGAACTGGACAGCTACCCAACCGGACCGCATGGATTCGGTGCGATAAAGCTGGCCACTTCGGATATGGAAGAAGCCCTGCGCGATGCGGAAGTGGTGATGTTAGTAGTTCCTTCTTCCGCGCATGCCGACCTGGCAAAAGTAATGGCACCGCATATGCAGGACGGGCAGTTCATCATCCTGAACCCCGGCAGAACGGGCGGCGCGATCGAATTCGATATGATACGCCGAAGAGAAGGAAACACAGCAAAGATCATCCTGGCGGAAGCAGAAACCCTCATTTACGCCAGCCGATCGGATGGACCCGCGCAGGGGCGCATCTTCCGCATCAAAGAGGCAGTGCCGCTGGCAGCGCTGCCAGCTATATATACAGAAAAAGTGCTGAAAGCAATTGAAGATGTATATCCACAGTTCATAGACGGGGTAAATGTACTGCATACTGGCATGAACAATATGGGAGCCATCTTTCATCCCACACTTACGATCCTGAACGCGGGGCGAATCGAATCCACGCATGGTGATTTCGAATTCTATATCGACGGCGTAACTCCATCCGTCGCTACGGTCCTAGAAGCGCTGGACCGCGAAAGGGTGACCGTCGCTTCCGCATTAGGCATCCGCGCCCGGACAGCCATGGAATGGCTGGAATTAGCATACAACGTCAAGGGAAATAACCTGCTTGAATCAATCCACAACCAGAGCGGGTATTACGGCATTAAAGCCCCATCAACCCTCGCTCACCGCTATATCTTTGAGGATGTGCCCATGAGCTTGATGCCAATCGCATCGATTGGTAAGCAGTACGGCATTTCGGTACGGGCGATGGACAGCATCATTCGCCTAGCCTGCATCATCCACCACACGGATTACTACCGGCGCGGGCGCACGATCGAAAAATTAGGCATTAAAAACCTGAGCGTGGATGAGCTCACACGGTATGTAAACGAGGGCACTCTGGATTAGAGAAATTAGATAATAGGCATGGTTCTTGCACCTATAACCATTACAGATGATTGATATTATGTTTAAAATAGCTATAATGGATATACATAATTAAACATCCGAAGCATTTTAGGCTGACAATCTGATCATCATTGATCTCAGCCAAGTTATATTATTGAGGAGGAAGTTATGAAAAAAAGAATGGCACTCATATTTGCGATCGCATTGATGGCTATCAGCATCACACCCGTCCATGCTGCTGTTCCAACCACTTCGATCGCAGCAGTCGTAAAGAATGAGTCGGTGACCATCCAAACATCCGGTTTCCCGGCAAACCAAACATTCCATGTATTTATGGGATATAACGGCACGCAGGGCATCAACGGCTACCTGGTTTCAAAGATCACCACCGGAGAAGGCGGTTCATTCCTGGCGAAATTTTACATCCCGGAGGAGCTGGCCAGCGAAAATATAGTGGCCGTGCGGTTTGAGAGCGTGACCGAATCCAAATATTTCACCTATAACTGGTTCTATAACGAGACGGCTATCGGCGCTTCGAATACAACCGTTACGAACCAAACAACATATAATCATCTGCCTGCTGGTTTTCCCACATTTAGTATCTTGTCAGTAGTTTATGGGCAATCCGTCACCGTGCAAACGCGCTACTTCCCCGCGGATCAGCGTTTTGCCGTATTCATGAAAGACGGCGCTTTAGCAGATATCACGTGGTATGAGGTAGCCGGCATCGAAACAGGTGAAGGCAACTCTCAAATTGCCACCTTCAGCATTCCCTCTGAGCTGCGGTATCAGGAAATGATCACACTCAAGTTCTACAACATTAACGATGGCTTTATAACCTACGATCTTTTCTACAACCGCGACCAGTAGATCAGTACCGCATTAAATATGAACCCCTGTCTGAGTGGACGGGGGTTTTTTTACTCTCTTTATTATGACAGCCGATGATAACCTGCAAACAGTTCAGACCTCCGGGCGGGCAATCAGTTTGACTGCATCACCGCGCATAGCCTGAAGCGCCTGCGCACGCCAATCCGGGTTGTGGGCCTCCAGGGCAGATAGGTATCTTCTATCAACGAGGAGCAGATCCGCTTCCCGGCAGCCAGCGGCCAGCGCGCTGGTGTGACCTTCAAAGACCCACACGGTATGCCCAAGTGCGGCAAAACCCAGCAGGGAATCAAAAAAGGGAACCGCGCGGCGAATATCCGTTTTCAATGCGTCAAGATACGTGTACGCAATCACAGCGATGTTTACGCGCGGCTGCCGGGGCACCAGTTCACCCAGCAGCGCAAGCTGCTCGACCGGGATATTCTCCAGCAAAGGGCAGCTCTTTGCGACCAGCAGCCGACCGGGAGTGATGATGATCAACTGGTGGCGTTCGATGCCATCTTCGCCAATATGGGTCTGAGCAGCGGCCGCACGGGCGCGGGAAAAGATGGCACCGATCTTCGGGCGGACATCCACCTCCGGCATGCGGGGAGTAAAGAGGTCTTTTTTTGCCATATCGAATTAATTATATCCTGCAGGATATTAATTTAACCGTTCAAGATCATTCGTAACGCCTGTATATAAGGTTTTTGATCGGTTAGCCATTATGTAAACGAAGTATTCTTTCACATAGTGTTTTTTCAAAAAAAAATCACTGTCATACTGAGCACAGCGAAGTATCTCGGCTGATCACTAATGATATTCTGACCGAGATTCTCACCCCTTTGGTCGTCAGAATGACAATAAGAAATGGCGTTGTCATGCTAAGCAAAGCATCTCGGCTTGTCAATCATGATATTTTAGCCAAGATTCTAACCCCTGCGGCTGTCAGAATGACAATAAGAAATGTCGTTGTCATGCTAAGCGAAGCATCTCGACTTGTCAATCATGATATTTTGGCCGAGATTCTCACCCCATCGGGCGTGCTTCGCGATACCCCGAGGATCCCGCCTGCGGCGGGCAGAATGACATAACAAAAAAGAGCGGGAAGCTCCTGCTCTCTTTGTAATCGTGCGTAGTTTCTTTACAGATCTAATACTTTCTTGAGTGCTTTCTTCTGGGCATCATCGAGAGTATCAATATCATCGATCATCGGACCATCATATTTCTTGCCGCGATCCTCGGTGAAGTGGCCCCATTCTGCCGCGCGGAGCAGCACCCAGGGAGCTATCTTTAATTCTTCAGCCGCTTTATAGGCCGCGTTGATCAGATCCTGGTGGGTCTTGGAATGCATAATCTCTACTGCTTTTTTAGCTTTGCTGGCAGCTTTATTTTCTCTGACAGCAGCGATCTTGGCATTCAACTCCGCTGTGGATTTCTTAGCAGCGGTCCGCTTTACAACCTTAGGTGTGGTTTTTTTAACAGGCTTTGCCGATTTCGTTTTCTTTGCTTCTTCTTTATCATCTTTCTTAAATAAATCTGATAATTTGTTCTTATCTATGCCTACCATTTTTCCTCCAATTGTCTGTTAATGATTAATATTCTACCCATTACTATAGCATAAACTGTTTTATTTTAATTTATAAAACCATGTTCTTATAAACTTTTTATATACGAATCAGCTTCATTCATAAGAATAAATATATACAACTATAGTGAATTTATTTTACAAATATTCCGATATAAATAATATATTTCACTTCTTCCATTTATTTCTTGCTATCTTATGGATATAACCCAGTTTTTCTAAATATTGTAATTGCTGGCGAATTTTTGGCTTTATATTGAGGTTTAATGGATATTTTTCCTTAAATTCCTCTTCATATCTGTACATGTCTCCAGTAGAAAATATATGATTTGGGATTTTTTCAAATACAAGCTTCTTCCATCCAAACAGGTCATTAGAATTTAATGTTGGTTTTTTAAGTTTTTTTTCAATTTGGATGAGTTCTAAAAACTTCTTATCTTTGGTTATTAATCTTCCCTCTTTATGCTTTTTATATAATTCTGAATAAACCTCGATATAATCAGCATTTGGAATAATTTTTTTCTCAGATAATTTCAACTTTAAAAATGTTTCGGTCATTTCCGAGAATAACTTTTCTCCAGGAGAAGTTATCTTAAGATTAGCCTCAATATTACTTACAAGTCCTCCATATGTAAGATTCGATGAACCAATAATTGCTGTGAAGTTATTGTCTTTCTGATTAAATAAATACATTTTTGGATGATATGTTGCCGTTCCCTCTAGATTTCCTCGATAACAAATTAAATTAAGCAAGTAGCCTTGGTTTGAAAGTTTATATAACTCCTGCAATACAACTGGGTCGGTGGTTTGAAAATCAAGACCTAAAATGAAATTCGTATGCCCATTTCTTTCAAGAAATTTTATTAAAGGTTTTTTAATTATCTGATAGCCTGATTCTCGAGCAAATGCTACTGCAATATTCATTTGTAGAGAGTGATCTATCTGCAATATTAGTTCATCAGCTAACTGAATATTTAGATTGTCAATGAATTTCACTAGCATAAATACTCCACAACCCCCCTCTTTCCAAGAGGTAGGTCACCCTTTTTTTTATTAATGCGTCGCGCAGGCAATGCAGGGGTCAAAGGCACGCACGACACGCCCAACCGCGCGTTCTAATTCCATATTGACGCTGTCGGCGGTGATGTAGCGTTCGGCTGCCACGCGCAAGGCGCGCTCAATGGCGAGCATGTTGTGCACAGTAGGAATGATGAATTCGCCGGTGGCAATCTTGCCATTTTCGATGACATAGTGATGGATGAGCGGTCCGCGAGGGGCTTCAACCAGCCCCCAACCCTCACCGTCGCGCGGGGTGTAGGGCACATCCGTATCTTCCTCATCCAACGGCAAAGCCAGCAACTCCACTGCGCGCTCGACAGCATAGACCAGCTCAATCCCGCGGCAGAGGTCAAAGAGGAGAATAGGGTGAGCGGGACTGCCAAATTTTTCCCGCAGGCGCTTAAGGTACCCATCCGCCAATTTTGTTCCCATGCGGCGGGTCATATTGGCGCGGGCAAGCGAATTAGCGCGCATAACGCCGTCCTTGTAAGAAGTGCGCCCGGCATAAGAGTAATCCGTCTCTTCATAAGTGATGGCATCGTGGAACTGCGCTGCGGTATATTCTCCGCAGTAATCACCCGCGGGATCCATAACACGGATACTGACAGTATCGAAGTTGGGCTGCTCGGTGCGGATGGAGGTGATGTAATACGCCGGCTGGTCATCTCCCCATGTGCCGATACGGTCTTTCATCCGCAGGGAGATGTCCCAATACATATCAACAAGTTCACAGGCGGTGGGCAGCGCAGCTTTCAGGCGTTGCTGAAAAGCGGCGGCTTTTCCAGAATCAACGCCACTGCTTACGCCACCCACCACGGCTTTTACCGGGTGGATAAATTGTCCGCCCGCCAGCGTGATCAGATCGGTGCCTAATTTGCGCACCATAAGCGCACGCCTGGCTATATTAAATTGTACATCCTTTCCTGCTTCCTCCGCGGATACATGAAAAATACTTTCCACACCCAATCTATCCGGCATGGTGAACACAAATAAAGACGTCGCCTGATTCTGGATGAGCTGCCCGAGCATGAGCAGTTCACGAATGGTACCCGCGAGGGGCGGAGGTTGGACGCCGAAGGCATCTTCGAGTGCTTTGACAGACGCGACGTGATGAGCAGTTGAGCAAACGCCGCAAATGCGCGGAACGATGACCGGCATCTGTTCCGCCGGCACTCCCTTGACCATCAGGCTAAAACCGCGCTTTTCCATCGCCTGGAAGCGGGTGGAGAGTACTTCGCCGTTACGGACTTCGATCTCGACGCGCGCGTGACCTTCAATGCGGGATAAAGGAAATGTGAGAGTTGTCATCAGAGCACCTTTTCCTTAGAGCGCGGCGGGCGGCCTGTGCCGGCATAATCAGAGAACTGGAATAAAAACAACGCCAGTTGGGGAGAGACCAGCGCTTCGCGAATCTCTTCCGGAGGAATATCCGTCAGCGCTGCAAACACACGCTGGATGCTTTCCAGCCAGGCCTTAGAATCCTTCTCAATAAGCATATCAGAAGGCCCGCGGCAGCCCACACAGGGGTGGCCAGGGCGGGTGCAGAGAGCGCGGCATCCGCCCCGCGTAGAAGATCCAATGCAGAGATAACCCTGGTTGATAAGGCAAATATCCGGGTCCACCTCCCCACGCTGGAAACCGGTCAGATGTTTGGGCTTCATATCTTTCAGTTTTTTACGCCCACATTCCTGGCAGACTGTTTTCGATGGCTTAAATTCTTTATCATCAAAGAGCGCCGCCATGAACAGTTCCGGAGTCGGCGGGCAGCCGGGTAGGTAAAGGTCTACATCGACGAAAGCATCCACCGGCTGACTCTTAGGAAGGAGGCGCGGCAGATCACGACGCTCAGTCTGCGACATGAACAATTCACGCACCTCATCGCGGTTGCCAAGGTTGGCTACACCGCCCGATATGGCGCAGGTGCCGACCGCGATTACCTTCTTGGAGAATCGCACTGCGCGCCTCAGGTTGTAGAGATCCTCATCGGAACGGACACCACCGGAAATAAGGAGCACATCTACGGGTGGAACCTCGTAGGCGCTTACGACCAGGGGCATGTACACAAGATCAAATTTTTCAATCCATTCGTTAGCATTCAGCAGCGAGACCTCACAACCTGCACAGCCGGAGAGCTGCAGCACGGCAAATTGCGGCAAATCCTTATGATTCATTGAAGTTTTTGATTGCTGCATGATTGATTTTCTCCCAACTCCTATCCTTAGTATACATTGAACCATTCGCAT
>Ga0307421_1002028_pt1 | contig 11706 bp, 7 predicted proteins | sample SalMarWE160270MG_FD_202163 | JGI IMG/M metagenome (GOLD analysis project Ga0307421, IMG submission 202163) | Salt marsh sediment microbial communities from the Plum Island Ecosystem LTER, Massachusetts, United States - WE1602-70 | ecosystem: Environmental > Aquatic > Marine > Intertidal zone >...
CCAAACACCCCAATCACCCCACACCGCCAACGCCCCATACGCCCCCGCCCACAAACCAACAGACACCCACAACCAAACCTGCTCCAACCTGATCGTCCCAATCACGGCCACCGCCACCGCATCGACGGCCAGCATCAGCGCCAACCACCCGTCGCCGTAGGCGAACCCGCTCCCGGCCAACACGATCAACCCGGCAACGGTCCAGATCAGACTCCGGCGATGCACGGCGACGGCGGCCAACAATCCGGCCGATGCCGCAAGCACATGGCCCAAGCCGCCCTCGGTGAAACCGAGCACAGTGGCGAGCATCGCCACCGACAGCGCGGAGATGAGCAGGCCCGGTCCGGCATCGGTCGCGAGCTGCGCCAGAGAACGACGTGGCACAAGCAGGTAGGCGCCCAGAAGAGCGACGGCCAGCGGCATCCAGACGATCGGCTCCTCGACCGGCGATTTCCACGCTTCGATGAAGTGCGCGTAGGCGATGGCGCTGAGCGCCGCAGCAGGAAACGAGACCCCCCCGGTCTTGGTGAGAAGGCCGAGCACAACGTACGCCGCCACCCCGCCCAGCATCAGGGCTCCCACAATCCTCCCGTCGGCCACAACCAGGGCCAACGCCGCGGGAAGAGCAACGAGGCCGACGACCGCCGGGCTCTGCAGCCACCGTGAGCGTATGCCCCCTCCCGGCCCGCTTCGCCATCGGTCCAGCGCCGCCGGAATGGTCATCATCGCCAGCGCCATCCCGTAAAGCACAAAGTGAAGGTCGCGTCCCGGCAAACCCAGGCGGGACGCGGTCAGGATGCCTGCAGTCCCTGCCAGCACCCAAGCCACCGCGGAGAGGCCGGGACGCCTCATCAATAGCGCGAGCACGGCAACGACGGCTGCCGCCGAGCCCACCGCAATGAGCGAACCCACCAGCGACGGTGCGGCCACGGCAATGCCACAGCCGGCCACGATGAATCCGGCAGCCGCCAGCAGCGACCGCCAGTTCTTTCGCAGCCCGGCAACACCGGCAACGTAGAACCAGGCGGTGGCCGTCAGCACCAGGCCGGAGCGCGGTCGCTCGTCGGCAATTGCCGGGATCTGCCGGCTGGCCACCACGGAGAGGAACGGCAGGGCCAACGCGGCGATGAAAGCCGGCGCCGCCTCGGCGATTGAACGTGCGCCCGGCCACCGGGTCGCCGTCGCCTCCACCACCGCCGAGCGCCCTCGGTCGACGGCAAACGCTTCCAGGCCGTAGACCAGCACCACCGCGCCGAGGCCGATGGCGGCGGCACGCTCCGAAGGCATGCTGAGACCGAATGCGGCCAAGCAGAACACATGGCCCATCACCCCGGAGACAACGGCCACGGTTGAGGACCGCAGCAGAGAGGGGATGAGGAATCCGAGAGCAGCGAGACCGAGCACAGACGCATCCGCCACCGCGGCCGGTAGTCCGGCGGCGGCGGCGATCTCGCGACCAAGAAGGGCAGCCCCGGACACACCAATTGCCGCGGCAGGTGCAAGACGATGGGCCAACGGAAGGTCCATGAGCCACCCGGCGCCCGACACCAGCAGGAGAACAACACCCAGCTCGCCCACCTCGAGGGATCCCGCAGCCGTCTGGTAACCGCCGACTCCGATGGCGGCCAGCCCAAGCAGGCCTGCGGGCAGAGTGGCGAGACTGCGCAGCACTCGATGTTCCCGGGCCAAGAGCCTCGCCGCTCCCAGCACAACGGCGCCGCCGGCCAGCAACCACACGGTGCCGGCAGGCCAGGCCAGCCTGGCTCCTCCGACGCCGATCGTCACCAAAACACACACCCACAAGACGGCGGTCTCCACCGGACTCCCCGAAGGCACGGCCGCCAGAACATTGAGTGATCGCCGCACCGGCTCCCAGAGAATCCCGCCCATAACCAGCGCAGTGGCTAACCCCCAGGCCGCCAGAGTGGCGCCGCCATCCGCCAGCGCCAGGAGGAGCCCGGCAACCATCAGCACCCGCGCCATCCACAGCCCTGCCGGCCGCTCCCCGCTGTGCTCCAGCACGGCGACACACAGTCCGATGCCCACCAGGCCGGCGCCGATCCACCCCGCCGACACGCCCCAGCCCAGAGCCAGGATCCAAGCAGCAGCCCCCAAGGCATAAGCGACGGCAGTGATCGTGGTGTCGAAACCACGCCGAGTGTGCTCACCGAATTGCTCCCAGGCATAGCCCGAGGCACGCACTCCGAGCAGGCCCAGGCCGGCGGCCAGAAATACCACCATCGAAGGCCCGGCAATGTCCTTGAGGCCGGGCGAGGTGACGCCACGGACCATGGCGTCGGCAAAGGTGAATGAGAAGGCGAACACGGCCAGCAGCGGCAGGGCAATCGAGCTGGAAACGACAATCCGCGCCGATATCGCCGAGCCCAGCCTGGTATTGCGCACCGCGGCGCCAAGCGCCACCGTGAGCGCCACCGCGATGACCACAACGGCGATCTGACCCGATGAGATGCCGTCCGAAGTGAAGTCGCCGAAGTCCCAGGACCCCAGCGACGACCAGCCGCGATTCTGCACCAGCTGCACCGCGTCTTCCACAAACAGGCCCAGAGCGCCGGCTGCCAGCCAGATAGCCGGCGCCACCAAGTAGGCGTAGACGGCGGAGCGCCGCGCCAGCAGGATGTAGACCACCGTCACCACCACCCCGACCCCGGCGTAGGCGAACCACCGCGCCGATCCATTGACATCCGGAGGCCAGTTGGAGCCGTCCTGGAACAACACGGACAGCATCATCGGGAGCAGCACGGCGGCGATGAGGCCGACGGCATCGGCCGTCAACGGAATGCCCGTCTGTGCGCGCAGCAGCCAGGCCAGGCCAAAAAGCGACAGAGCGATCGAAAGGGCCACTATCGGCCTCATGTTCTGGTTCGACACCACATCGCCGAAAAAGCCGCCGGTGAAAAAGACAAGGACACACACAACAAACAGCAGTACCCCGAGGTAGGTGAAGCTATGGATGGCCACGTCGGAGGCAAACGACTTCCAGGCCGCCACCACCCGGCCTCCGGCCCGTTTCCACGCTTCGGCCAGCGGAGACGGAACCACCGGCACCCGGGGCACCCGCGACGGCAGGGGCGGAGGAGCCGGCGCCGGGACGGCCGGCCAGCCCATCATTGGGGGTGGAGGGGCCGGGGGCGGCAGGACGGGCTCTTCCGGGACCACCGGCTCAAACACAGTGGGCGGGGCCGCCGGCTCCTCAACGAGTCCGCGGCGGCGAGTCAGCTCATACTCGTCGAGAAGCCGCTGGGCCACCTTGGCGTCGATGATGCCCCGCTGCCGCGCCTGCTCGAGGAACTCGATCAATACTCCCCGGCTCATGCCTGCCGGAGTGGCGGCCTCGCCGGTCTGGATGGGCACCGTGCCCGGCACGGCCGGTCCAAAACCCTCACTGAAATCAGCCTGCAGTTCAGGTAGCGCACCCGACACCCCCAGCCGAGAGCGCCGCCGTTCCGTGAGCTCCCGCCGCAGGCGCCCGGCCGATTCCGTGTCGATCACCCCGCGCCGCAACGCTCCCGCAATAAAGCCGCTGGTGAAAGCGACCTTCTCTTCGAATTTCCTGGTGAACTCGCCGGCGTCGCCTTCTGCCTGATCTCGGGGTGGCGGGGGAGCCGGATACTCGGCCGCAGGCGCGATTCCATCAGGCCGGCTCTGCTTGCTGGCCGCGCCGAAGAACATCCCGAACAATCCCCCGACAGCGGCACCGATCGGCCCGCCGGCAGCCGCGCCAATCAGCGCGCCGATCCCCAGTCCGACGACGGCTCTACCGAAACGCCCCATGCTCTCCCCCAAACAGAATCAAGGTTACGCATCTACGGGTAGCGGAGCGCCCCGCCGGGGCCGGACGCTCGAGCCGCCGGCTACATCGAACTATCTGCCGTGCCCACATACCGACAGTTTGGGCGCGGTAGCTCCGGATCGCCATAAGGGATCACCCCGAACGGGCCCCGGAGGCCCTCACCGTTGCCCGGCGAGGGCCCGGCCCCTATTCGTAGGCGATGGCTTCCAGCAAGTCGGTGCGCGCACCACTCCGGGCCGGCCAGATCGCAGCAACCATGCCCCCGACCGCCGCCGCCAGGGCGTATATCCCAAGCTGCAGCCAGGGCACGGTGACGGTCAGGCCTCCGATGGCGGTGGCGACGGCCACGCCAAGGGCCAGCCCAACGGTGAGACCCAACGTCGCCCCGAACACAGCGATGAGAATCGATTCCCAGCGCACCATACGCCGCACCTGGCGCCGACTCATGCCCACGGCACGGAGCAAACCAATCTCCCGCTTGCGTTCCATTATCGACAGCGTGAGAGTGTTGGTGATTCCGAGCAGAGCGATGAAGATGGCCATGCCGAGGAGCCCGGTGATGATGTTGAGGATCAAGTCGATCTGGGCGCCGACCTTGTCGATGTACTCCTCGGCGTTGTTCAGCTCGGCATTGGGGAATGCATCGACAACGGTCTCAAGCGTAGGACGCACCGCCTCGGCGTCGACACCATCGGCCAGCTTGATGATCACCATCTGGTCCAGCTCGATGTCGTAGTTGGCCTCAAAAGTCTCCATCGAGATGATGAGATCCCCCGAAGCGGCTCCGCCGCCAAAAAGATCGGCGCTGTAGATTGCGGCCACGGTGTACTCACCGACCATCCCACTCGGATACTCGACGGAGAACGGGTCCCCCACCGACAGACCCGTATCCTCGGAGTAGGTGTCGTGGAGCATGACTCCGTCTGCATCGACGGCGGTGAAGTCACCGTCGATGATACCGAGCCGGACCACCTGATCCATGTCGCCGTCCACGCCCATCACGTAGCCATAGCCGGTCAAGTAGGAGCTGGACTCCTCTTCTTCGACGTCGGCGATCGGCTCACGCCACTCACCCAGGCGGTACGTCGAAACGACCTCAACCTCCGGCAGTGACCGCAGTTCCGCACCCAGCTCCGGGCTGAGGCCGCTGCTCATCGGGTCGCCGAAACCCCCCGCCACTTGCACCTGGTATTCGCCGATGACCTCATCCCGTACCGTCTCCTTGATGGTTCCCTTGAACGTTGCGAAGAGCGTTGCGATGACCGTGACCAAGGCCACTCCGATCATCAGAGCCGACGCAGTGGCGGCCATACGACGCGGCTTGCGCACCGCGTTCTCCTGGGCCAGCCGTCCGGTCACACCTTGCACCACAGGCAGAGGGCTGCCGACAATCCGGCCGAAATACCTGGCAAAGAAGGGGGCGATCACCGAGACACCGATAAACGTCGCCCCGGCGCCGATGCCGGTTATGAGCAGACCGTTGTCGACATTCGCGTAGAGGCCGTACAGCAGCGCAGCCACGCCAGCAACAACGATGCCGAATCCGACCATGGCCCGCAGCCGCAGCGACTTGTAGAAGGTCGACTGGATCTCGCGTAGGGCCGCCACCGGAGGCACCCGTGATGCCTTTCTCGCCGGCAGAAGCGCCGAAAGGACCGTGACCACAGTCCCGACAAGCAGTCCAACGATGATCGTGCGCGGCAGCACGGTCAGGCTGCCCTGGGGCATTTCCATGCCGAGGGCGGCAAACATCACCTTCAGCCCCAGAGCCAGCAGCACTCCGACGCCGATGCCTGCTGCCGACGCAACGATGCCCGTAAACACAGCTTCGATCATCACCACCCAGTACACCTGCCTGCCGGTGGCGCCCACCGCCCGCAGCATGGCCAGCTCTTTGGTGCGCTGGGCAACGACGATCCGATAGGTGTTCTGGATGAGAAAGGCGGCAACAAAGACGGCGATCACACCAAAGACCAGGAATGCCTGGTTGAACATGCCGAATACCTCGTCGACCATGTCTTGGCCTTCTTCGATGGTGACCTCGCTCAGGATCGCTTCCGTGCCCTCGGGGAGCACCTTGGCCACGGCGGCCTGCAGCTGCTCTCGATCAACTCCGGGCTCGGCCACCACGTAGATGAAGGTGTACTCGTCCTCAAAACCGGTGACCCGCTGCGCCGTCTCCAGATCGAAGAAGACAAAAGTCGCAGTCAGGAAGCTGTCCATGTCGCCGTAGCCGGCTAGCCCGACAATCTCGAACTCCTCCACACCCGAGACGGTCAGGATCTCAACGGCATCGCCGACGACAAACTCGTTCGCCTCGGCGCTGAAGATATCGATGATTACCTCACCGTCCTGGCGGGGGAGGTCTCCGTCAACCAGCCGAACTGCATCTACCAGCTCCAGGCCCTCGGTCCACGACATGCCCAACGTCGGGGGTCCGTTGCCCCCGATGGGTTCACCCTCCTTGTCCAGCAGCTGGGCCGAACCCTGGACGTAGGGCATGGCCCAGTCGACACCGGGCAGCTCCTCGACGGCCGGCAGCAGCGATGCCGGAACCCGGCCGTAGTCCGATCCGCCGCCAAAAGCGAGATCCTGGCGAATGATGACCGATTCGCCGATCTCCTGCTCAAACAGCTGGTTGAAGGCGTCCTTGGCCGTGTCGGTGAACACATAGGTGCCGGCAATGAACGCAACACCGAGCACGACGGCGATCATCATGAGGGCCAGGCGCCCCTTGTGACCCATCGCCCCCTTCCAGGCGAGCTTCAGCATCTCAGCCCCCCAGCGCCTTCATGTGGTCGAGGATCGAATCGACCGTCGGGTCGGCCATCTCGTCGACACAGCGGCCGTCGGCCAAGAACACCACCTTGTCGGCGTAGGCCGCCGCAATCGGATCGTGGGTGACCATGACGATGGTCTGGTGGAATTCATCCACGGCGCGACGTAGGAACTGGAGTAGCTCGTCCGTCGCCTTGGAGTCAAGGTTGCCCGACGGCTCGTCGGCAAAGATGATGTCCGGCCGTGAGACCAGCGCTCGCGCCGCCGCCACCCGCTGCTGCTGGCCTCCGGACAGCTCGCTGGGGCGATGGCTGAGCCGATCCTCCAAGCGCATGGTGGTGACAACGGTTCTGAACCATTCCTCGTCGGGGTCATCACCGGCGATGTCGATCGGAAGAGTGATGTTCTCGTCGGCGCGCAGCGTCGGGATCAGGTTGAAGGCCTGGAACACAAACCCGACGGCCCTGCGGCGCAGTAACGTCAGCTGCTTCTCGTTGAGGTCGCCGAGCCGCACCTCACCGATGTAGGCACTGCCTTCGGTCAGGTTGTCGAGGCCGGCGACACAATGCAGCAGAGTCGACTTGCCCGAGCCGGATGGGCCCATGATGGCGGTGAAACGCCCCCGATTGAAGGCGACCGTCATGTCGTCGAGAGCACGCACCTCGGTGTCACCCTCTCCATAGACCTTGGTGGCGCCCTCCACCCGAGCGGCGAAGCTTGTGATTGCCGTCATTCCTCCTCGTCTCCTCTGCGTTCGATGCGAATCTTGCAGTGGGTGACCATGGCGGCGATGGCCCCCACGGCGGCATACACCGGCAACAGCACCGCTCCCACAACTCCGATGGTCAGCGGAATCTCGATGAGGGTCTTGCCCTCATCGTTCTCGATGATGACGCGGCGAACGTTGCCCTCACGCACGAGCTCCTTCATCTTGGTGATGAGCTCCTCGCCCTTGACCTGAAATTCTTCGTAGCGGCTCTCGCCGTCTTCGGACATGTCTATTCCTCCGGAAGAAGTTGTGATGATGAACCGATGGCAGTCCCGAACCTGAGATCGTAGCGTGCCGTCGGAGATCTTCAGCAGTCGACCGTCACCCTGCCACGCAGAAAACGGCCCGTCATCACGCTTCAGGGTGATTCGACTCTCCCCCATGAGGGGGATTGGGATCGCAGGCGCCCACGACACACACCACAAGGCGCCCGGCGAGGCCGCCCGCCCCCAGAGAGCCGGCGGCCGATCCGTTACCTGAGAGCCGGCATCACCTCGGCGGCAAGACGCTCGACTGAATCGCCCCAGATCGCATCGGGGAAGTAGACGATGAAGTACTCGCAGCCGGCCTCTTTGTACTCACCGAGACGATGGACGACCTCTTCGGCGGAGCCGTAAGTGGACATCGCCTCGGTCCGGAAGCTGGGCATCTGACCCACGGTACGGTCGAGTGCGGCCTCGTCGGGATCGACGAGACACTGCACGATCAGTGATCTTGTGATCTCGGCCGGATTCCGGCCCACGACCTCGCAGTGCTCATCGAGGATCTTTCCTTTGCGGATGAAGTTCTCCACCGAGCCGGCCCAATTGGCGTAGTCGGCCTCCTCGGCAACGACACGCAGGGTGAGCTTTTCGCCGCCACCGGCGATCCACAGCGGCGGGTGGGGCTTCTGCAGGGGCCGGGGCCGATTGATGGCTCCATCGACGCGGTAGTACTTCCCCTCAAAGTGGGCCTCATCCTCGGTCCACATGGCCTTGATGATCTTCACCGCCTCGGCGAGCTGCCCGATACGCACCGATCCCTTGGGGAACGGGTAGCCGTAGGCCAGGTACTCGTGCTCGTACCAGCCGGCCCCGATGGCGAAGTCGAGGCGGCCACCGGAGATGGCGTCGATGGACGAAGCCACCTTGGCCAGGTACGACGGGGGCCGATACGAGTTGCAGGTGCACATCTGGCCTAGGCGCACGGTCTCGGTGGCAACGGCGAGTGCCGCCATGAGCGTCCAGCACTCGTAGGTGGGCTCCTGCGTCGGTTTGGGGACGGTATGGAAGTGGTCGTAGACCCAGAGCGATTCGTAGCCGGCGGCTTCGATACGTTTGGCCACACCGAGCATCGCCGACCACTGCTCTGCAACCGGGATCCCCACCAGATCCATCCGCCAACCTTGGGGTACAAATGCGCCGAATCTCATGGCACTCACCCTACCCGATGCCTCAGGGCAAGCCCTCTGCGCCACGCCCGCCCGGGCATGGCCCGGACGCTCCGCCTAATCTGCAGGGCCTGAGGCCAACTTTGAGGCCCAGGGAGGAGGAACTGGGATGAAATCATTGATGAAAGCGCTTGTACTCCTGCTGGCGGTGGCTCTGATAGCCACGGCCTGCGGCGATGATGATGCGACGACCACCGCGCAGGAGGCGACGACCACCGTTGCGGCCGTCGACTATGGCCTGGTGACGGAGGGGACGCTGACCATGTGCACGGACCCGCCGTACGCACCCATGGAATTCGAACAGGACGGTGTCTACGTCGGCTTCGACGTGGACATGATGAGAGCCATCGCCGGCGAGTTGGGGCTGGATCTGGCGGTGTTCACGCCAGGTTGGGACGCCATCACCTCGGGTTTGGCCATGGAGACCAACCAATGCGACATCGCCGCCTCGTCGATCACGATCCTTCCGGAGCGTGAGGAGAACATCGATTTCTCGAATCCGTACTTCACCGCCGATCAGTCGCTGCTGGTAAAGGTGGACTCCGGCATTACCACACTCGCCGACTTTGCCGACGGGCGGAACCTGGGAGTGCAGTCCGGGACCACCGGTGAGATCTATGCCCAGGAGAATGATCCCGGAGCCACCCTGGTTTCCTATGATGACCCGGGCCTGCTGTTCGTGGCGCTCGAAGCCGGTGACATCGATGGCGTGCTCCAGGACATCATCCCCAACGCCGAACAGGCATTGAACGACGAAACCGTGATCGTCGCCGAGGTCTACCCCACTGATGAGCAATACGGCTTTGCTGTCAAGGAAGAGGGTTCCGAGGAACTGCTCGCTGCGGTCAACGCGGCACTTGCCTCGCTGATGGCCGACGGAACATACGACCAGATCTACGAGACCTGGTTCCCGTCCGGTTGACAAGCGAAGTGACTGAAAATGGTCAAGGGGCGGCTCCTTGGGAGCCGCCCCGGGCCGTTTCGCTAATCAGATGACAACACCGCACGAAACGATCGAGATCCCGCTGACCACCCGACTGCGCCGCGTCACCATTGGACGCTGGATCATGTACTTCCTCCTGGTCTTCATCGTGCTGTTCTTCTCGCTCGATGCCATCTTCGGACTCGGAGTCATCGACTGGCCGAGGGTCCAAACATACTTCTTCAACTGGGAAATCATCCGCGGCATGTTCCCGGAGGTGCTCACGATCGCGGCCAAGAACACCATCCTCTACACCGCCGTTGCCTTCACCTTGGGGCTCTTCCTCGCCCTGATCCTGGCCCTGATGAAGATGTCGACCATCCGGCCCTACCGCTGGTTCGCCGCTGGGTATATCGAGCTGTTTCGAGGACTGCCCGCCTTGGTCACCATCTTCCTGGTCGCCTACGGTCTTCCTCTTGCCTTCGACTTCACAATACCCGGAGGCACACTCGGCAAGGGCTGCCTCGGTCTGGCCATCGTCGCCGCCGCCTACATGGCCGAGACGATCCGCGCCGGCATCGAAGCCGTTCCCAGAGGCCAAATGGAAGCGGCCCGCTCGGTGGGCATGCCGCGCATGGTGGCCATGCGCCAAATCGTGCTCCCGCAAGCTTTTCGTATCATCATCCCCCCGCTGACCAACGAGCTGGTGCTGCTCATCAAGGACACCTCTCTCTTTTTTGTCATCGGCACCACAATCGCCACCAAAGAGCTAACCAAGTTCGGCCGAGACATCATGAACCTGAGACGCAACCCCACCCCGATGATCGTGATCGCCCTGGTCTACCTTCTCATCACCCTGCCGCTGACCTACATGGTGCGACGGCTGGAACGATCCACCGGGAAGGGGAGGACATGACCGTCCCTCCCATCCAGATACGCGACCTGCACAAGTACTTCGGAGAACTCGAGGTGCTGCGGGGCATCGACTTTGAGGTGGCCGCCGGTGAGGTGGTCTGCGTGATCGGACCTTCGGGCTCGGGGAAATCAACACTGCTTCGCTGCATCAACCTACTGGAGGAGCCGACATCGGGCACCATCCTCATCGAGGGCGAGGACATGACCGCCTGGGGAGCGGACGTCGACGGGCTGCGAACCAAGATCGGCATGGTGTTCCAGCAGTTCAACCTGTTCCCCCATCTCGACGTGCTGCGCAATCTCACCATGGCCCAGCGCCGGGTTCTGAAGCGCAGTGAAGACGAGGCAGACGAGATTGCCCGGGTCATGCTGAGACGGGTGGGTCTGCTCGACAAGATCGACGAATACCCGATCCGGCTCTCCGGCGGGCAGCAGCAGCGGGTGGCCATAGCCCGAGCACTGTGTATGAACCCGGACATGATGCTTTTTGACGAACCCACCAGCGCCCTCGATCCCGAGCTGATCGGCGAGGTGCTGGACGTGATGCGGTCGCTGGCCGAAGAGGGTATGACCATGCTGGTGGTCACTCACGAGATGGGTTTTGCCCGCCAGGTGGCCGATCGCGTCGTCTTTATGGACGAAGGGGTCATCATGGAACAAGGCCCACCCGATGAGCTGCTGCTGGACCCGCAGCACGAACGCACCCAGCGTTTTCTGCGGGCCATCCAGCACATCTGACCTACCGGGCCTTCCGCCCGATACCTGGGCGGCGCCTTGGCCGCCCCGAAACATACTGTCTGCCGGGCCCTTACAGGCCGGCAATCGGTGAACAATCCTTGCCCTCCAGCGTCACCGCCCCGACTCCGTAACGCCTCCTAGTACCGTGCCCGTCATGATCCGGCGCATCTTTGTCGGCGGAACCGGAAGAAGCGGCACCACGGCGACCGCCCGCCTCCTCGGCAGCCATCCCGATCTCGAGTGCATTCGCTACGAGGTTCGTTTCCATGCCGCGGCCGGTGGCATCGCCGACCTGCTCGAGGGTCGAACCGAGATGGACCTCTTCGTGCCCAAGATGCAGCGGA
>Ga0307421_1002033_pt1 | contig 11695 bp, 12 predicted proteins | sample SalMarWE160270MG_FD_202163 | JGI IMG/M metagenome (GOLD analysis project Ga0307421, IMG submission 202163) | Salt marsh sediment microbial communities from the Plum Island Ecosystem LTER, Massachusetts, United States - WE1602-70 | ecosystem: Environmental > Aquatic > Marine > Intertidal zone >...
CACCTCTGTTGTAATTGCTTGTCCAGGAAGTCCTTTTTCAAAAATAGCTCTTACAACTCCTTTATTTCCATGACTAGATGAAATTTTTCCCTTAATAATTTTTCCAGCAGGAGATTTCCATTGCACTTCTTTTCCAACTAATTTCCCTGCATCTTCTTTTGTTTTAATTCCTTCAATTTCTATTAAAAAGTGCCTTTCATGAATTGTGTGTCTTCCTCTTCGAAATTGTATGACTTTTCCTTTAGTAACCATACATAATATCAAGAAAATTAGTTTTTAAAAGTTGCTATGTTGTTTTTAATTCTAATCTATTATGAATCTTTTTTATATTATTAATATTCATAGAAGTTTTAATCAAACCAATCATGGGAAAAGCCTTTTTAATTAACTTGTTTATTTTTTTAATTTCTTTATTTGTTGCAACATTAAAATTTTCTAATCCTTTAATAAAATTAGAGGCGGATTGATTATAATGTTGTGCAGGACAAGCTGTAGATTTCCAAATTAAAAATTCTTCAAATTCATAATTTCTTTCATGTCCTTTTGGAGGCAATTCTTTATAAAAAATTTTAAAACCATTATCCACTTTTTTATGAGATAAAAGTAAGCCTGGCTTAATACTAGGACCTATTAATCCTTGATTTTCACATTTTTCAGCTTCTTCAATAGAATCATAACCCTTTCCACAAAATTTGCAAGTATATTTAACCATAATTTTACATATTTATTAGATTTTTAAGAATTATTATATATTAATATCTATTTCTTCTTATTATTCACTAACTCACATCTCTGATTATATTCGACTAAATCATTAATTAAAATCTCTGCATTTTTTCTAGCATTATCTACTTTATGAGCATTTAATTTTCCTTTTTTAAATTGAGTTCTTGCATCAACAATGTCTTTTAGAATTCTTAGAGATTGAGGAGAAAACTGCCCTTTTTTAACAAAAGTTTTTTCAAAAGTATCAATAATTTGATCTTGAGATTTCTTTCCTGTAATTTCTTTTAATAATTCAAAAACATCTTTGTAAATTCTTTCAATTGTTTCTTCATTTGTTTTCTTTTCAATTTGAGTTCTTAATTCTTTTAATCTTTTAATAAATTCCTCTGTTTGTTTTAGAAATTTGTCGATTTCAGCCCCACTAATTTCTTTTATTTTTTCATGTTCATAATCTCTCCAGGTATTAACAACTTTGTCTAGAAAATCAATGTATTTCTTTTCAATCATTTTTGTATCATAAAATTCTTTTTTAAAATCTCGAACTAATTCTTTTTTAGCATTTGGAGGAGGACATCCATTTAACATTAAAATAGCTTGTGCAGGTGTAGTAACTCCCCAAAAAATATTTACAAAAATATCTGACAATAATGTTCTTTTACTTCCAGGAATTACTTTATCTCCCATTGACATAAATAAATCAATTGCTTCTGGAGATGGTTTTAATTTACCCATTTTAAGCAGAGCTTTCCAAGGCATGAATGTTCCTCTATCATAAATTGGAACACCATCCCTAATAAAGGTAAACATAACAGGATGAGCATCTTTAACAGATTCCCAAAAATCAGTTAATAAGTAAATTTGAGGTTCTAATTTATTTTTTACACCTGCCATTGCAGAAGCTTCTGAAACATATTGATAAATCATACTTCTTAATCTTTCTTTTAATTCCAATCTTGGCATTCTTTTAACATCAGTATCATTAATAATTACAAAAACATCAACATCAGAATCTTTTGTTGCATCTCCTCTAACTAAACTTCCTCCTAAAACATAACTAACAACATATTTGTCAAATTTTTGAACAACCAGAGACTTGTGAATTTCTGCAACTCTTAAAGCACCCAATATTCCTTTATCGTGCAATGGAAAAGACATAGCAATTGCACTTATTAGTTCAAACTTACTATCTAAGCAAATTTCCCAAATTTCAGGAGCAGTCCTAATATGCAACCAAATCTTTTGCTTTAATCTTTCGATTTCTTTGACAACTTCTGTCTTTATTTTTCCAACCTCTTTGATTTTTTCTTCTGGAATAATTAAATTAAGATGAATATGCTTTGCTGATTCTTTTGGAACTTCCTCTTCTTCTATAAATAATGGAATTGCTTGAGGAGGCAATACACTTATAGCTTCTACATAAGAAAATTTCTTAAGAATAAATGATTTTAATTTTTCAATTTCTTTTTTTGTTTTTTCTGCTTCTTTTTGAGCCTTGTCCATGTTCTCAACATTAGGCTTTTTAGGAGCATATTTATTGTCAATTTCCATTTCTGGAATTTCATTTTCTGATGATTTGTTATCTTTTTTCATGATGAAAAAAAAGAGCATCTACTTATAAATGTTTCCACAGAAATTCCATCAAAGAATTTCTGGGGCCCCGAAAATCTTTCTTACAGATTTTCGATGCTTAAAAACCAAAATTTTAAAAGCAAAAAATATCTTTAGAAGATAAGGAACTTGGTTATCCTTAAGTTTTGAACCTAATTTAAAGGAAGGTTAAGTGAAGGAAACCTTGGTGTCCTCGCAGGTCCTGTTGTCCAACGGCTAAGACGATTCGTTTACACCGAATAAACCGAGGTTCAACTCCTCGCAGGACCATCTTTTAAATTACTCGTCGGGAAAGTAGCCTTTATGCTATCGGCGTTTACACTGATAATATCAGAAAGGTAAAAAAAGTAAACGAGCAAAAAACTATAAAAGGCTAAAGGACTTAGAATAAACAAGGTCCCATAGTCCAGTGGCTAAGACGACTCGTTTACAAGTTAATCTTAAAATGAAAATTAAGACTTGCTAAAAACCGAGTAGACAGCAGTTCAATTCTGCTTGGGACCATTTCTATTTTTTCAAACATTTAGAAAATTTCCAATAAATGATAAATGTTTGGTATTGCTTTAATATTTGGTTTTTTTATAAGGCTTCCAATTAAGACAACTTTATATCCTTCATTTAATGCGGGAATTATATCAACTTCTAAATTATTGCCTACGACAAGAATTTGTCCTTTTTTCAGTCTATTCTGTTTTCTTATGTGCTCATAAACAAATAACTTGGATGTTTCCGGAAGAAAATCTACTGAATAATATGTTTTTTTAATTAACTTGTGAATTCCTAATGTTTTTTGTAGAGCCTTCGAGTATTTTTTTGAAGAAAATGTGACTACAAATTTCTCTCCTTTAAGTTCCTTAATGGTGGAGATAAGTTTTTTGTCTCTAGAAAGATATTTCTGGGGGTTTATAGTATCAAAAACCTCTTTATGATAGTCTTTTATAGGCAAATCTAATGATTGAAAACCTTCTAATGCATTAGGATATTTTTTTGGAAGTTTCCCATAGAGTTTTTCTACTTCTTTTTTATTCAATGAAAGTCTCTTCATTATCCAGTTTTTTGTTTTCTTTCTTAAAGCATTTGTGAGTACACTTTCCTCTGGATAAAAAGTGCCGTCTTGATCAAATATAAAGCATTTAATTTTGTTCATGGTTCAAAAACTAGTTTTATAGCTCCAGACTCTTTTTTATTTTTTATCAAATTTAATCCTTCTTCAAAGTTTTTTAAAGGGATTACATGGGTTATAATTTTTAAAAGCCTTTTTTTTAATTTTTCCAACAAGTTTATTGCTATATCAAATTCATCTTTTCCATTAAAAAAACCGTAAGAATTTGAACCAATAATTTTTCCTTCTTTATAAAAAAAATCTCTTAAAGGAATTCTGCCAAGAAAATTCTTTTCAAATACCCCAAGAACAATTATTTTGCCACTTGGTTTTATTAACCTTATAGCTTGATGTAATGTTTTATCTTGTTTTCTTCCAACAACTTCAAAAATAATATCATAATTTTGTTTTAAATTTTTAGCTTTATTCTCTTTTAAAATTGTGGCTCCAAATTTAGAGGCTATTTTTAAATTATTATCATTTTTTCCAACAATTGTTACCTTGTTTCCAAATTCAAGACAAAGAAGACCAGTAATTAATGCAAGAGACCCGTCCCCAATTACCAACACATTCTTTTTAGTAGGAGATTCTGAAAGATTGTATCCATGTAGTGCTACTGCAATACTATCTGTTAGTATAGCTTCTTCAAATTTTATATCTGAAGGGATTTTCTTCAAGTTTTGGTAAGGAACCAAAACAAAATCTGCGAAACCTCCTGGATAATCTTTACCTATTGATTTAACTTTGGTAATATCCTCATCCCATTTATTCCTAATTAATGGATTTATGACTACTCTATCATTTTTTTTAAAATCTCTAACACTTTCCCCTACTTCATAAACTATTCCAGAAATTTCATGACTCCAGATCTCTGTTTCTACCGAACTTAATGCTTTCTTATCAGAAAATATTTTTTGGATATCACTCCCACAAAGACCTGCTGCTTTTACTTTTATTTTTACAAAACCTTTCTTTATCTTAGGTTCTTTAACTTCTTGGTAATCTATTTTACCTCTTTTTGAAATAGTTATAGCTTTCATTTCATAAATACCTTTTAATTTTCTTTTCATCTCCATTACTCTCTCTAATCACTTCTAATAATTTTTTAAAAGGAAGTCCTTCTTTTACAGCTTTTTTAGAAAGAATATATCCCTCCTTAAGGTTGCCAGCTTTTTTAGCCAAATAAAGAATTGTTCCAGCATTGATGCATATTATATCTTCTCTAGCTTTTTCACCTTTTCCTCTTAAAACGTCTATGGCTAATTTAATATTTTCTTTCTTATTTTTTCCTTCACAAATATCTTCAGGTTTATATTTGGGCAATTTCAATTCAATTAATGGATTAAATGTTTTGGTATATCCTATCTTACCATTTTGTATTCCTTTTATTTTAGTTGTTCCATATACTCCCATTTCATCAATGTAATGTATCTTATCGTTAGTTGTAGAAGCTACCATTACATTACTAATTCCAAATTTCTTCAAAACATTAATAGAAAGATCTATATTTGGATGAGCTAATCCATACAAAAAGCTATCATACTTGATTGGACTTGCTAATGCAGCTAAACCAAAACTTAAGGCATGTGGAGCATAAAATTTTTTCGCATAGATTGAATCAAATTTAGGCAATAGACTTTCTATAGTAAAAACACCAAATCTTGTTTTTGTTATTATTTTTTCCATTCTTTTAACTGAGAGATTAAGATTTATTCCAACTTCTCGCAAAAAATCTGCAGAGCCAGTTAAAGAACTTGTAGAACTAGAAGCCACTTTTGCTGTAAATGCACCGACACTCGCAGCAGTTAAAAGTGCTGGTGTAGAAATATTCATTGTCTTTACTCCTTTTTTTCCACTACCTATTGCTCCCACTAGTATTTCTCCTTTAGGAATTTTTATTTTATGTCTTTTTTTGGGATTAAATTTATCTAATTTAAAAACAGATTTTAACAATGTTACAATCTCATCTGTTGTTGGTCCTCTTGCCATTATTCCAGTTAAGATTGCTCCTAATTGAATATCTCTTATAGATTGTTTAGAATTAGATAGAAGGGAATCAAAAGCCTCTTCTAAAAGTTTAAGGTCTATTTTTGATTGAACATTCAGCCTGTACAAAACTTCGTTAACTGTATTGTTTTTATCTATTTTTTCCATTTTGAGAAGATTTTTATTAAAACATCAGCATAATCTCTTTTTGCTTCTTCCCATTCTGAGCCACCATTTAAACATAGGTTATATAATCTCTTAATCTCTTCTGCAGTATAATAACTTACAGAAGCCATCATTTGATAAACAACATTGTTCTCCGGTTTATCATATTTTCCCTCTCCATAAATTATTTTATTTCTTATTTCTTCTGGTTTCATATTCACATTAATACTTGATTTTGGGAAACTCTTCGACATTTTTGGATAGTTATAAAATCCCTTTATCATTGGTGAATATATTGCAGAAAGAGTCATACTAAAATTATTAAATTGCTTACTTTTTTTCATTCTTCTTATTGTTTCTCTTCCGAATCTAATATACTGGTGCTCATCTATTCCAAGCATAACCAGAACATTTTTATATTTTTGATTCATATGAAGATGAACAAAATCTGCAATCATCAAATTTAAAGATAACTTTCTTCGATAACTCATTTCTTCATCTACTTTTCCTCTTTTATGATAGAAAGAATGGAGGTCTTCTTCGGCTTCATTAAACATTTTATCATCCATGAAATGGCCTATAAAATAAGCTGTACGTAAAATGTCTAATTTATCATATTGCGCCCTAAGAATAGAGCCATTTCTTCTATTAAAACCAAGAGACAATATAAATTTCTCATATTTTTTTGCTAATTCTAATGTTCTCTTCAAATTAATATTTTTACCATTATAAGCATCCAAATCTCCTAATACAATTTGAACAGGGATCCCTGCTTTTTGCAAGGCTATTGATCTTAAAATTTGTGAAAGGGTTCCTATATGTGGCTCTCCTGATAGTCCGAATCCAGTGCTCACAATTACCTTTCTACTTTTCCTTAAATCTTTAGCAAAGCTTTTTCCATCGTGATGGCACAACCACATTCTCTGAAGATCATTTTTATTTAGATTTCCTAACGAAAAATTAATTTTTTCGAATTCTAAAGGATTATAACCAAATTCCTTCATAAGAGAATTATAATATTTTTTATCGAAGACTACTTTTATTTCCATCTTTTTTGCCATTTTTATCCGTAAGCCTTTTTATGAAGATTCAACAATTCTTTATCGTCTCTAAATTTTTTTAATAAAAGATTTAATTCTTTAGCGACTGCATTCTTCAAGTCCAAAGGGTGTAGTTTTTTGGACTTGAAATCTTTTTCAATTTCTTCATAATTCTCGTACTTAATATCTCCTCCAAACTTCTCCGGTCTCTCAACTGTGAAACTTCTTCTCGTATCTTCTTTTAATATCATAATTAAATATTTTAAAAGAGACATTATTCCATTGTCAGGATCTCCTTCTATACACTCTGCACCATTTATCTTTTTCTTGACATTCTTTCCATCATCAAGCAAATCAATTTTTGTTGCTTCTATACTAGAACTCATCTTTTCACCGACCAACCCCTTAATCATGGGGGACATTAATTCCAATCTTGGCCTATATCCAATTTTTGGGAGATATTCTCTAGCATAAACCATTATCTTTCTTTGATCTACTCCAGCATATTGAATATCTACTTTAAGATATTCTTCATCTAATGCTTGCATTATGGGATAAACAAGATTTCCTAGAAGAGGATTATCTGTCATCTTCACTACTTCAGATGCTGCTTTGTTGCAATTTCTAATGGTAGAAACCATACCTAACTTCAATACATCTTCAAAATATTTTCCATTTAATTGTAGATCGCTCCCCTTAACAAATTCAAGTTTTTTTATGTCTACACCAATTGTGTTTAATATAAGGATTATTGCTCTTTTATAATACTCTGTCCTTTTATCTAATAATTCCCAAGGAACTCCATCTAAGGCTGCATGTAAATCTGCTAATAGAATTTTAACTTTTAATCCCGCTTTTAAAAAATCAGCTATTTTTAACATTGGGAAAAAATATGCTATGGATATACTTCCTGTTGGCATAGTTCCCCAATAAACAGAGATTTCTTTTTTCTTTTTTAATAATTCTTCTAGTTCCTCTTTTGTTATTACCTCTTGCAGATTTCTTGTTATTAAATCAAATCTTTTTTTTAATTCCATCTTAATTTAGTTAAATAAAACTTATTTATAAAACTGTTTATTAAAACTAGTCCGATTCGTACTTCAACTTTCTAAAATATCTTTTTCCAATTTGAACAACTTGGCCATTTTGAGGAAAAACAACATAGTCAATATCGTTGATAGTCTCGCCATCAACTCTCACGCCCCCTTGCTCTATAAGCCTTCTAGCCTCGCTATTAGAGCTTATTCTTTCCATTTGTCTAAGAACTTTCACAATTGACAATTCTCCTTCATTTGTTGAATATTTTATAACTTGTTCTTCTAATTTTTTTGGAACATTCTTTTTTCTGTGTACATAGTTGAATCTTTCTTCAGCAGAGAGTGCAAGATTTTGTCCGTGATATCTCGAAACAATTTCCCTTGCTAATATTTGTTTGTATCCAATGGGATTCGCACTTCCAGAAGAGATGGCTGTTCTAATTTCTTGAAATTCTTCTAAAGAAGTTTCAGATACTAACTCATAATATTTTAACATTAAATCATCAGAGATAGACATTATTTTTCCGTACATATCATTAGGATCATCGTTTATTCCTATAGCATTTCCAAAACTTTTACTCATTTTCTTCACACCATCTACTCCTTCAAGCAAGGGAAGTGTTATAATTACTTCTGGTTTTTGCCCATATGCTTTTTGTATTTCTCTACTTGCAATAAAATTAAATAATTGATCGGTCCCCCCAATTTCTACATCGCTTTTGAGGTGTACAGAATCATAACCAACAAGAAGAGGGTACAACAATTCAGTAATAGAAAGAGGCCTATTTTGTTTTATTCTCTCTCCAAAATCTCTTCTTTGTAAAAGCTGTTGAACAGTATATTTTGAACCTAGATTAATGACATCTGTTCCAGAAAATTTCTCTAACCACTGGCTATTATATACCAAAGAGGTTTTATTAGAATCCAAAACTTTGAAGACTTGTTTTTGATAGGTTTCCATATTGTTCCCTATTTCTTCTCTGGTTAATGTAGGTCTTGTTTTACTTCTTCCACTAGGATCACCTATCATTGCAGTATAGTCCCCGATTATTAATTGTATATTATGCCCTAAATCCTGAAATTGTTTTAATTTTTGTAAAGGCACCGTATGACCTAGGTGAATATCTGGAGCCGTAGGATCTACTCCAAATTTAACATTAAGAGGCCTATTTTGTTTTAGTTTTCTAACTAATTCTTCTTCTGTAAGGATATCTATTGTTCCTCTTCTGAATTCTTTTAATTGGTCTTCAAGGATCATTTTATAAAATTTTTTCAATATAATTTAAGATAGCGTTTGATTTTTAAAGCTTCCTATCTTTATCGTTTTATAATTAAAGTACTCGTTAGGAAAGGAGCCTTTATGCTGTCGGCGTTTACACCGAATAAACCGAGGTTCAACTCCTCGCAGGACCATCTTTTAAATTACTCGTTAGGAAAGGAGCCTTTCACAAACCTTTTTATACCTTCAATCTTATGGCTAATTATGAAAGAAGAAGCAAAACAACAAGAAACTTCTGACAAACAACCAGAAGTTGAAGAAAAGAAAGAAGACGAAGAGAAAAAAGAAGAACCTTCTACAGAAGAACAAAAATAAATCTTCTTAATTTTAATTTTTTATTTTATCTTTTTGTAAATGTAGTTTTACGTGAATAAGCTAAAGAACAGGTGGCTCGCTCAAAAAGGAGCCTTTTTGCTATCGGCGTTTACACCGAATAAACCGAGGTTCGACTCCTCGATGGACCATGTTTTAGGTAATTTTATAAATCAAAGTATATTTAATTTAAAATGGTAAATCTTTATTATACAATTGGAATAATTATATTAGTAATATTATTTGCAGGGTTGAGAGTTATAAAGCAATATCAAAGGGCAGTCAAGTTTAGATTAGGAAGATATATAGGAACATTACAACCAGGATTAAGGTGGATTATACCAATTATTGATAGAATAATGAAAGTTGATATTAGAGTCATAGCAACTGATATACCTGCACAAGAAGTCATTACAAAAGATAATGTCCCAATGAAAGTGAATGGGGTGGTTTTTTTTAAGGTTACAAATTCTGAAAAAGCTGTTTTAGAGGTTGAGGAATACAAATACGCTATATCCCAACTAGCACAATCTGCATTAAGGGATATGACTGGAAAGGCTGAGCTTGATTCTGTTTTAGCAAAAAGAGAAGAGATTGGAAACCAAATTCAAAGAATAGTTGATAAAGAAACAGATCCTTGGGGAATAAAAGTAACTGATGTTAAAATCAAAGATATAGAGCTTCCTGAAAACATGAAAAGAGCCATGGCTCACCAAGCAGAGGCAGAGAGAGACAGGAGAGCAAGAGTTATAAATGCAGAGGCTGAGCGACAGGCAGCTCAGAAATTAAGAGAAGCAGGGGATATTATCTCCAAATCCCAATCTGCAATGAAATTAAGATTTTATCAAACTTTAAATGATATAGCTGAAGAAAAAAATTCAACTATTGTTCTGCCTTTTCCAGAAGAAATTATAGATCTCTTAACAAAAAATTCTAAAAAGAATAAAAAGTAGAGATTACAACAAAAATTTATTAAGAATAAAATAAAAAATAAATAAAAAAAGGAGGTAAAAGAGATGGCTAAATGGAAAATGTCAGTAATTGGATGGATAGCATTTGTTCTGTTAGTAATTGGTGGTTTGAATTGGGGATTAGCAGTTTTTGACTATAATCTTGTGACTGCCTTACTTGGAACAGGTATTGTCACAAAAGTGGTTTATGGACTTGTAGGGTTAGCAGCAGTATATAAACTCATCATTGTACTTATTAGAAAATAATTTATAAGAAATATAAATGAAAAACAGAATAAATTGGAAAATTTTGGTTTTTAGCTTTTTAATAGTCTTTGCTGTAGCTTTTATAGGAAGCTTATTTACTTCTCCAAACACAGACACAGAATGGTATAATTCAATAAAGCCAGATTTAACTCCTCCAAATTGGATATTTCCTATTGTTTGGAATATTTTATTTGTATTAATAGCTCTTTCTCTTTATTTTGCTTGGACAAATTCTAAAAATAAAAAGAATAAAAAAATAATAATTAGTGTATTTGGAATTAATTTTATACTGAATATCTTGTGGAGTGTTTTATATTTTGGTTTAAAAAATCCTTTTGCAGGACTTATAGAAATATTTTTTCTTTGGATTTCAATAATGTTTATGATTTATACAACTAAAAAAATAAATAAAATATCTGCATATTTATTAATTCCTTATCTTCTTTGGGTTAGTTTTGCAATAATTTTAAATTATCTTTCTGTTTTCTAAGATAGATTTATAAATTATTTTTTCATTAAATTAGAGTAATAAAGAGGTAAAATGAAATTCAAGATAATATTTGTGTTTGTATTATATATTTTTCTAATAGGTTTTGTAAGTGCTTCTTATTGTGTTACTGCAGAAGTTGCAGACATTAGTCCAAGTTCAATTGAAATTGGAGAAGAATTTACAATAGGCATACAAATTGAAAATTGTGGAACAGAAGACCCAGGACTTATTTATTTTGAATTATTAAATCCTCCAAGAGACATTTCAATTAAAGAACCATTAATTATTGATATTTCTGGATTAAATTACGCAAATAGTGAGAGATTTATCACTTATCATATGAAAGTAGATGAAAATGCAAGCCCAGGAGAATATGTAATCAAAACAACTCTTAGTTATAAAGAATCAGTAAGAAATTATAATATAAGTTTTGATGTAATAGGAGAAAAAGCAGAATTAGGAATTGCTTCTCTTAAAACATATCCAGTGCTTCCTAAAGAGGGAGATACAGTTGAATTAACCATGAGAATTGAAAATACTGGAGCTGGAACTGCAAAATCAATAGAGGTTTATATGAATCATCCTTTTCAAGGTTTAAAGCAATCTTTTATTGGAGCATTGGATTCAGATGAAGATGGTCCAGCTGTTTTAACTTTTGTTGTTAATGATTATGGGGAGTTTGAGTTCCCAGTAATAATATCTTATTATGATGATTTTGGAAAAAAAGAAATAC
>Ga0307421_1002034_pt1 | contig 11693 bp, 10 predicted proteins | sample SalMarWE160270MG_FD_202163 | JGI IMG/M metagenome (GOLD analysis project Ga0307421, IMG submission 202163) | Salt marsh sediment microbial communities from the Plum Island Ecosystem LTER, Massachusetts, United States - WE1602-70 | ecosystem: Environmental > Aquatic > Marine > Intertidal zone >...
TTTCTCGCAGTGCCGTCCATTTCCGCCTGCCTTTTCCAGAGCCTTACTTCAAGCGCCCGGTTCTTTTCTCACTCCATATAAAAAGGGCCGTGGGTATCTCAACCCATGGCCCTTTTTATAGGTAGGCCATGGGCAGCCCCTAGGGCCTGCCCATGGCCTCATGTTGCTTACTCTTCTATGCTTCGAGAGAGGTGGGCAGACCCGTATCTCGGGTACCTAAACCCAAACCTCGGAAACGGTATCCACCCTATCCTTTTCATGCTAAAGACTCCTTTTGATTTCGGACCTTTATATATGATTTCTATTGCCATGTCAATCTTATTTTTCCCTGTTCCGGAAATTCGCCAAATAATTGATCTTCGAGGTATATTGTTGATGCCATGCGCGAAGATCATATATGGAAGTAGAATGAAAAAGGAGTCCTTTCCCGGGTGATCGGTTATGGGTAGGGGAAAATCGAAACAGCCCCTGACTGTTATAGGGATTTCGCTTGCGTTGCTCCTTGCTCTTTGGGGAGAGCCATGGGCCAAGAAAGCCACCGCGGTTTCCCTTGATGAAGGGCACCTCCTCGAGGTAAAGGTCCACCAGCTTGGCTTTGATTCCACGAACAACCAGCTCCTGGTCTTTCTCTCCGATTCCAGTGGGCAGCTGGCACTTCCCATTTGCATCGGTCTTTTCGAGGCCAGCGCTATCTACTCGGAGATGCAAGGCATCACCCATCGACGCCCCCTTACGCACGACCTGCTCGAACGCATCATCCACGCGTCCAAGGGAAAGATCCGCCGGGTCATCATCACCCACCACAAGGAAGGCGTTTATTACGCCACCATCGAGATGGACAGGAACGGCTCCCTCATCGAGATCGATGCCAGGCCGAGCGACTCCATTGTGATGGCCTTGAAGTTTGGCTCACCTATATACGTTGCAAAGACACTTTTTGAAGAGATGGCCATCCCCATGAGAGGAACAGACGACCTCGATGAGCCCTATGGCCTCACCCTCCAGGAGCTTACCGAGCCCCTGGCCGAATACTTCTCCTTTGGATCAACACAGGGGGTGCTTGTTTCGGATGTACGCAAAGGAAGCCTCGCTGAAAGGGACGGGATCAAGAGGGGTGACATATTTGTGGAGGTAGGGGGCAAGAGCATAGAGGATATCGCCTCTCTCAAGGAGATGATCGCCACCAGCACACGTGCCGTGCAGGCCAAGATCTTCAGGAAGGCGCGGGTCCTATCTGTTACCCTTCATCCGAAATAATCCCTCTCTTTTTATTGAAGGAGATCCCGTATCCTCCGGAGGAGCGATCTGTTCACCCGAACTTTCAGATAAAGATCCCCTGATCCTTGGCCGCCCTTGCCGTTTGCGCCCATCCCCCTCAACCGTATACGCTGACCATCTCGTGTGCCTGGAGGGACCTTGATCAGCAAATCCTTGGACGTTCCCCTGTTGAAGTACCGTATCTCCTCTCCCATCCGCGCTTGCATCGGATCGATGGTGATTTGATCACACAGATCCTTCCCCTTCTCCGGCCACTCCACCGCCCATACCCTCTTCAAAAGGTATCTGGCCGCCTTGCCTATAATTCCGCCCATAGGCAGGCTTGGCAGGCCATAAAGTCGCTCTCCGGCACCCTGCTGAGGGTGGGAATGCCTCCTGCCCATGGGCGAGAAGTACACGAATCCCTTGCCGAAGGATCCCTGCCTATGAAATTCGAAGCTCCGGTACTCGTTACCATAGAACTCCCTGAAGATCGCATCAAACCCCTTGAGTCCGCATGAGCGTGCCAGCTCTTCAAAGATCTGATTGATGTCTGAACCCCTAAAAATATCCTGCTCCGAATAGCCTTGCCTAAATCGATCATAGGCAAAATCCCCATACTGCTGCCTCAAGGAGTCGTACTCCATCCTCTTGTTTGGATCCGAGAGCACCGCGTAGGCCTCGTTTATCTCCTTCATCATTTCAGCAGCTTCTGGATTATCCCTGTTCCTATCAGGATGGTATCTGAGCGCCATTCCCCGATACGCATCCTTGATCTGCTGCTGCCTGGCATCGGCCTCAATGCCTAAGCTTTTATAGTAATCCTTTTGACTCATAGATCCTCTCTGTTTTCTCTCCTCCTGCCGCCTTTTAAGAGCCTGAGAGCCTCTCTATGATCCGCAGGGCTCGTTACCTACCCCGAGGCAGAAGGATCGTACATGAAGGAACTCTCCCAACCTTCACGTGCAATCCGGTAGTAATCTAATCACTCGATTACGGGGCGCAACAGAAAAAGGGGTGAGCGACAATGAGAAGCCTCCGGCCGACCTATGGCCGCTCATAGTTGGCGACATAGAAATCCTCGATGATCCCCTCCGCCTTTAAGGACACACCATAGGTCCTTGCAGAAGCCTTGTCAGGGAAATGAGAGACCCTCACCTGGTAGTAGGTCTTCTTGGTGCCCTCTTGCTTCCTCCAGTAGGCGTCTAATCCGCGCTTCTTCAGGTAAGTCACGTATCCCTGAGCATCCTCCGGTTTTAAGTATGCAGCGACCTGTATGGTGAATAGGTCGGTAATTACTTCCTCGGCTATCTCCTTTTTTTCCGGCGGCCCTTTTCGCGTTTTTATGAGATGGCCCACGGTGCTGACTGCCAAAACCACCACCGCAACTATCAAAACGGCTGTTAGGGACCATCCAAGAACAAGCTGTGATCTTTTGGAACGCTTTATTCCATGAAACAGGGCCCTTATGTTCCTCCACATGCTAACGGCGAGGAATTTGGAGAGCCTCAAAAGTGCCAGGCCAACGTGCGTGCTCGCTTTCTTGAGGGCGCTTCCCACCTCTGTTCTGCGTGGGAGCCTCAGCAAACCGGGCTCAACTTTCGGCGGAGTGAACCCCGCCCTCATCTTCTCTAAGCTCTCTTTATCAAAGTCCTCTAATACACGCCGCGCTTGCCGCAACAGCTTCCTCATGTGTTCGTTCTCGCCTAACCAGTATACACATGCCGCTATGCCCTTTAAAAGCAGGGGTCTTTCACCTCCGTGCTGCAAGGCCTGGAGGTATACCGTAAGCGCCCATTCATCGGCACGCCCCTCCCGGATGAAGAGCACCGCGAGATCGCGAACGATGTCATCCGCCAACGCGCCCCCCACATTGAGCATATGTCGGTAGGTCTGAAGAGCGGGAAAATCCGTTCGACGCGCCGCCAGATACAGCCGAGCGAGCAGGTGCTGGACACTGGTGTTCTCTGCCTGTGCATTACCGATGCGGCTCGCGAGTTCATAGTAGTCCCTTTTGAGATCCCCGAGTATCTCGACCTGCCGTAGCCAGTCCTCCGCTGCCTCACTATCTTCGGGGTGGTGCTGGAGGTAGGCAGTGATGAATGCCTCCGAGTCGCGGGTCTTATCGGCCCTCGCTAGGTAAAAACGGGCCATGCGCGCAGTGAGATAGGCCGACTCCCGCCGCTTGACGAGAGGTGAGAACAGGAAGCTGTCCAGCACTGCCAGGGCCCTTTTATAGGTCTTTTCAGCCGATCTGAGCAGTCCAGACCTTTCCCATTTCGTAGCCTCTCCCACCAGCCGCTCAAGGGCACTCACTCCCACCCGATTCGATAACCAGCCGACCACCATGAAGACCACGAAAAAGACTATCACAACCGGCACAAGCGCCCATTCAAGCCCAACAAGGGAATGGATGGCCGGCAAAATCAGCAGACACAGGACCCCGCCTATGAGCACCGTGGCCCAGGTTCGAACGATAAGATGTCTCAATGTGGACACCATAGAGTCCTCAAAACGCTAAACCATAGGATGGCATCGCACCCGCCTCCGGATCGCTGAGCCCCTCTTCCCCCATCGTATGCTCCTGAATCTCCTGGCCTTGCCTCAAAGCCACCTTTATTGGATGAGGGGTGTACGTTGTTGCCTCCATGGCGGTGATAGGATCAACCATCTTAAAGTAGATATCGGGGGGGATCATGAACTCCCTGGGAGGATCACCCTCAGTGGCCTTGCGCATGAAATCAGCCCATATGGGTGCAGCCGCCCGTGCCCCGGTGATCCCTGTTCCTCGGGTATCTCTCAGTCCCTGCCCCCGGTCATACCCAACCCAAACCGACGTGCATAGCGTGGGAGTGAAGCCCGTAAACCAGGCATCGTAGTATCCATCGGTGGTACCGGTCTTCCCGGCTGCAGGCAAGGTAAAGCCCATACGCCTGATCACAGATCCTGTACCCGCATCCACCACGCCACGCATAAGATCGACCAGCTGATAGGTGATGCTCCCATCCAAGACCCGCTCGCCGCTGATAATATGTTCCTCGAGAACCCGGCCCAGTGCATCTTCAACTCTCCAGATCCAGAAGGGCTCATGCCTGATGCCGCCATTTGCGAAGCATGCAAACGCAGAAGCCATCTCCAGGGGGCTCACGCCCGAGGTTCCCAGGGCCACGGAATAGACGGGATCCAGTTTGCTTGTAATCCCGCAGCGGTGAGCAGTGGCGATGACGTCCTTTGGTCCGGTTCGTTCCACCAGCTGCGCGGCAATGGAGTTTACGGACTTCATGAGGGCCTGTTTCAAGATCATGGGACCTTCATGGGTGAGCCCGAAGTTATTCGGTTCCCAGTCCGGGGCTCCCTTGACCGGTATACTCACCGGTCTATCAACGTAAACCGTAGCGGGATTGAGCCCCAGCTTCTCAAAGGCAGTGTAGTAGAGAAATGGCTTGAAGCTTGATCCCGGCAATCGATTGCTCTTTATGGCGCGGTTGTATTCCGTTTCCACGTAGCTTCTCCCGCCCACCATAGCCTTTACCGCCCCTGAGTTGGTCTCCACGGCAACCAAGGCGCCCTGGGGACAGACAGCCTCGCTTCCAAGGCTGCGATCAGCCCCCTCATCGATTCCTAGCATCCTGTCAAGCCCAGACAATCCACCCCGGAGGGACTCTTCAGCCATGGACTGGAGCTGGGGATCAATGGTGGTAGTCACCTTCAATCCACCATGGTAGACAACCTCCGGCCCGTATTGCTCCTCAAGGCCATTGATCACCAAATCCAGGAAATAGCTGCCCGTACGCGCAACCCTTGAAGGAGGCTGAAGGGTCAGCTCATCTTGAAATGAGCTCTGCGCCTGATCATGGGTGATGTAGCCCACGGCCTCCATTCGCGACAGGACCACGTGCTGGCGTTTCTTTGCGCGATCAAGGTGAAAGTAGGGATTATAGAGCGTCGGCGCTTTCGGCAGCCCTGCCAAAAGCGCTGCTTGTGACAAGGTTAACTCAGAGGCCGGCCTTCCGAAAAAGGTTCGTGCCGCCTGCTCAACCCCGTTTGCCCCGACCCCCATGGAGATCTGATTTAAATAAGCCTCGAGTATCTCTCCCTTGCTGTATTGTGACTCAATCTGAATGGCCACCAACAGCTCGCGAAGCTTTCTCATATAACTGCGCTTAAAGCTGAAGAAGAGGTTTTTGGAGAGTTGCTGGCTGATGGTCGATGCCCCTTCTATCCTTCCGGGTCTGAAGAGGGTTACCCAGAGCGCCTTTATGGTGCGCGCCTTATCTACCCCGTGGTGTTCCCAGAACCGATGATCCTCCGTGGCAAGAATGGCCTGGGTAAAGCGGGTGGAAACCTCACTTAACGGGATAACCTCCCGACCGCCTATGACCATGAGCCGTTCACCGGTGGCAGCGAAGATCTCTGTAGGCGGAGTCTCAATGATCCGGCTCAATGGTTCAGGCACACGCGGTAGATCCTGTATCGCGATAAAAAATATCCCGACGCCAATGAGCGCCGCTACGCTGATCACGGCCAGTGTTCCGTAGAACGCGGCCCGAACAATCCTCATGAGTGCCATAACGCCGTTCATCCCTAATCCCCGATCTCCTCGCTGCCTAAACTTTTCTGCGTATCCGGGTACATCTTCTCGAGGTACGATCGCAGTATCCACACGGCCCACTCACGGCCCTTGATCAGGATCACCTTTCTCCTCGTGCCGTCCTCAATCTCAAAGCCGAGATCGATATACCCGGATACGGCCTCATCCGAGATGCCGACCCTCACGATGCGACCGGCTATGCCCAAGAGCTTCTCTGGCTGTGAAATCACGCTTCTGAGATCCTCATCGGGCAAGGAGTTGAGCGCCCTGAAGAAGCGCTCCGCAGGATAAATACGGCTCTCGAAGGTGGGCAGATCATCCAGCGTCCCCTGCAATGCAAGCTCGACCCTCTCGATCTGGTAGAGCAACTGTGTCGGGATCCTCAGGTCCCTGAGCACCCTGTTCTCGTTGTTGAGCAGGTAGATCTTCAGGCCGTAATCCTCGTTCTCGAGATAGGTTCGAACCCAGCGCCCATCGCTTAAGAGGCGAAGGAGCTCAAAGGGCGCGACGACCTCTTGTGCTAATGTCCCGGGGAGGGCCATATAGAGCCTTCGAAAGTGTTCCGATGACAGCATCACTCCCTGACCGGGGGGAAGGCTCGATATAATCTGGGTAAGGGTATCTGCTCCTCGTGCCTCACGCTGGGTAGACTGACGATCGGTGATGAGCCGCTCCAGTGTCTGACGGGCGGTGACCGTCCTGTGGCCGACCTCCCAAATCGATCCGGATTCAGGCCTCTGGGTGTTTGTGGCGACAAGGTATGCGCCCAGCATCTGCTCTACCCAATCAAATCGCAGCTCCGATATCACGATACCGAAGATGAGCAGGATTAGGACCATCGGCCTAAGGGCAAACACCCTGCTCGCCCACTCTCTGAAATTCTGTGGCTTTGAGAAATCCATATCTTTAAAATTAATGCACAAATTACCCCGTATCGCAAGCTAATTCACTGGATCTGCCCTGCGTCCTAGGCCATGCGGGCTAGGATCTTCGTACTTTTTACAAACGTAATATAGGGCTTGGATGGCAGCTAGGAAAGCGAGGATAACATAGTGTTCATTTTGAAGATTGTGCAGCCTAAGAGGGTTGTTTACCGGGCGGTTACTAAGGCGAGTGCTTCACAACAACCTAATGTACGGGCTGTTTCTGAAAAGGTGGTTTTCTAAATGCTTCAGCCTGACACCTATGGTGCCGGGCACCTTGTCTCTCATACTGCCTTATCATCGAACATATAGGCCATAGGGGGCAGATCAAGTCTATTTGTCGGGCTTCTTTCGCTTGTCGCGAATATAGATTGATCTGGAATGGCCATCACTCTGTACCCTTTCATCCACCTCAAAGAGTTTGGTGGCTATGGCGAGTTCCCCAAGCTTGCTAAAGCCGTAGTTCCTTGGGTCGAACTCTGGGGACTGCTTCGCGATATTACTGCCCACCGTACCCAAATGCGCCCACCCACCCTCGTCGGAAGCCGCCTCAAGGGCATTTCGGAGAAGAGATACCAATTTGGCATCGCCTTTCAGTTCATTTGCAGTCTTTGGTTTGACAGCAAGGTCGGCATTATCGTGGGACCGAAGAACTTCCGTGAAGATGAATCTGTCGCATGCAGATACAAAGGCCTTTGGGGTCTTTTTCTCTCCAAATCCGTATACGAGGAGGCCTTCTTCTCGAATGCGGGAGGCGAGACGAGTGAAGTCACTGTCGCTGGATACAAGACAGAATCCATCAAAACGTCTCGTATAGAGCAGATCCATTGCATCTATTATCATTGCGCTGTCTGTCGCGTTCTTCCCCACCGTATAACGGAACTGCTGGACGGGCTGGATGGAGTACTCCAGCAGGACAGACTTCCATCCTGTAAGGCTCGGCGTAGTCCAGTCACCATAAATACGCTTTACGCTCGAAACCCCATACTTGGCGACCTCTGAAAGGAGCCCCTCCATGATCGAAGGCTGTGCGTTATCTGCGTCAATAAGTACAGCAATCCTGTTTTGTGACGGTTCATTTACATTCATGCCGTCTTCCTCCTTTGTGATTTATATAACACAAATTACCAAAAAAGTATATTGGTTTGCTTCTTTCCAAAATCCGAGATTGGTTTCGTGCAAACCCGTATGTTTCGACCTTTCAGGCTGAAAAACAACCTTAGAGATCAGGAACCAATTTCGATAGCGCCCTGAATCGGGCCGCCCAGAAAAGGCTTCACAACCCACAGAGAAGGCTCCCTATAGAGAGATTGTAGAAATCTTAGAACGCTCGATCTCCTCAGCATATGTTAGTTCTAGCTTCGGCAGAAGAACTCATTCATCTACCCATCAATATCCCGATTCCTTCCCGGTGATGCTCTCTATTTCAACTTTTATGATCACCATATCCTTTAACTTGGCTTTCGAATATGGTAAGGACTTACCTGCATAGCGTGTAATGATGGTATTAATGGCCGTGATCTTTTCCTCGGAATCATCGAGGATGGAGGCCTTCCCAAACCCAATAACGCTCCGGTAGTTCATGCTCCATCCGCATGCGTCTTGTGCCTTTACGATCCGGTGATCTATATCGAACTCAAAGCAAACCTTATTATTACTCCCGAGAATGTCCAATTTTTTGCCTTTAGGAGCAGAGTGAAAATACACCCCAATCCCGCGATTGATCGCGAATTCCAGTGGAATAAAGTTGAAAAAACCTCGTTGATTCAGTAAGATACATTCATCAAACAACAAATCAAACTGTAACCAACGAGGTGAGATTTTATGATACGACAAACCATACTTTCGTTCAAGCTCGATTTTACCAAAGACCTGATCACCCCCCATGCAGGCTTGGCACTCTTGGGGGAGTTTGCCGTGGGACTGGGGTTATTACCATCAGTCGATAGATCCTTACCCAAGCCCGGCAGTGGCGCGGGCTACCACCCCTCTGAGTATCTCTTCCCTCTCATCTTGATGCTCAACGGTGGCGGGAGGAGCTTAGAAGACATCCGCCAGATCAGAGCAGATGAGGGAGTTCGGGAGATTCTGCCTCTCAAGAGGATTCCCTCCTCAGACGCTGTCGGAGACTGGCTTCGGAACATGGGAGAAAACGGTGGCCTCTCCGGCCTTGAAACGGTGAACCGAAAGCTCCTCAAACGGGCCATGAAACATGACGGCCTCACCGGCTACACCCTCGATATTGATGCCACCGGCATTGAGGCTGAGAAGAAGACGACCAAGATAACCTATAAAGGCTTTCAGGGCTATATGCCCATCGTAGGTCATCTCGCGGAAAACGGGTTGGCGGTAGGAGATGGGTTCCGGGAGGGCAATGTCGCTCCTGCTGCCAGAAACCTTGCCTTTATCAAATACTGCGTCAGGCAGATACCCAAAGGAAAAAGGATCACTGCGTTGAGATCCGATAGCGCCGCCTATCAATCTGAGATCATCAACTACTGTGAACAGGAGAGAATCCGGTTTGCCATAGGAGCAGACCTCGATAAAGCGGTAGCCGGTGCGATCAAGACCATTGCTGAAGATGACTGGAAGCCCTATCAGAACGGCTCTCTCGCAGAGACTATTCACTCCATGGAGAAGACCGATACGGCCTTCAGGCTTATCGTGATCCGCAGGCCCTACCAAGGTACGCTCTTCTCTAAAGAAGATGAAAAACTAAAGTATACCGTGATTGCGACCAACAGGACCTGAATCGGCAGAGGATATGGGAGTTCGCGACGACATGACCGATCGTAAGAAACCTATCTTCTGAGAGCTTCCAGAGGAAAGGTATGCCCGAAGTAGCTGCTGAACACGTGGTAAAGGCGTGAGAAGAGGGTAATATGGTCTCGTGAGGTAAAAATGACATCGATTCCTGATCGCTAAGGTGTTTTCAAGGCTGAAAGGGCGAGACGCACAGGTTTAGATGAAATCAATCGCGGATTTTGGGGGGGAAAATGGTCTTGACAACCCCGTCCACCCCATATAATATTAAAGTGATATTGCCTACTGGGTTCTAAAGGAAAGGAGCAACTGCCCATGACTGATGCAAAAAGAGGTGATTTTATACAGGTGCACAAAGTCATCTTAGAACCTGATCAAAGAATGGAGGGCCTTCCTCCTTCCACAAAGTCTGTACCTTATGAATGCTGGATCAAAGGCTTCCTGATAGATGAAAAGGCCAATAAAGGAGATAAAGTCAGAATCGAGACGTTTATAGGGAGAGAGATATCAGGAACCATGGACCTGGTCAATCCGGTATATGAACACAATTTTGGGGCACCCCAAAGGGAAATCCTGCCAATCGGTAATGAAGTCAAGAGGCAACTAAAAGAAAAATGATAGACCAAAAGGGGGAGAGGTAATAGGCAACAGCTACTCAGAAGTTATGGCAAGGAAAAAAGATATCCTTAATAAGGCAACTGGGATTGATTATGGGAAGTTTGAAAAATCACCAATAGCCTTTGATTATGAAAAGCTTATGAATTCATGTGGATATTCTCTGGAAGACGTGCAGGAGATTTTTCTGCAGACCGGTGTGGGAAAGACCCCTTTGATTGAACTAAGAAATCTGGCCCGACTTATCAGATCAGTTTCCCCCCCTGGCAAAGGATGCCGGATTTATGTTAAAGATGAGGCAGCTAATCCAAGTGGGAGCTTTAAGGACCGAAGAGCGGCCTTGTCTGTCTATCATGCCAAAAAGCTGGGATATGAAGGTGTGGTGACCGCCAGCTCTGGGAATTACGGTGCGGCGGTAGCCTCGCAGGCTGATAAGTGGGGCCTGAAGGCAATTGTGCTTCAGGAAGTCTACGACAGCAGAAGGGTGGGTCAACCGGAAATTTTAGAAAAGACAAGGGCCTGTGAAGCTTATGGGGCTGAAGTCTGGCAGTTGACGGTAGGGCCGGAACTCTTCTATATTATGCTCCGCGTATTGGAGGATACCGGTTTTTTTAGCGCATCACTCTATGTTCCCACAAGCGTGTTAGGGATAGAGACCCTTGGATACGAGGTGGCTAATCAGATCTTAGAGCAGGAAGGCCGATTTCCTGACGTAGTCCTCATTACCCATGCGGGGGGAGGAAATGTAACGGGAACGGCCCGCGGGTTGAGAAAAGCGGGCAGCACCCAAACTACTGTAGTAGGCGTATCAGTGGATCTCCGGGGACTTCATATGGCAAGTGATAGTGATTTTAACCGAAAGTCTTTTACAACCGGGCACAGCGGATTCGGAATCCCTTTTCTCATCTGGCCAGATAGAACGGATGTACCGAGAAACTGCGCCAGGGGCTTGCGGTATCTGGATCGCTATGCCCTGGTGAGCCAGGGGGAAGTGTTTTATACCACGGAACTGCTGGCTAAGCTGGAAGGGATGGAAAGAGGCCCTGCAGGAAACACTTCTTTGGCTGGCGCTATTGCAATTGCCAAAGAGATGGATAAGGATCAGATTCTGGTAGTTCAGGAAACAGAATACACAGCAGCAGGAAAGCTCCCCTCTTCTCAACTGACCTTTGCAAAAGAAAACGGCATCCAGGTAAGACGGGGAGATCCAAGGGAGAATACTCCTGGTGAATCCATTATCATTCCCGAGCGCGTAGATCAAATAGCGGTTGAAGATTTCAGTATGGACAAAATCCGGCAGTCCTATATTGAAAAAGTAATCAAGACGGCCGAAGGCTATGGGTTAACCGAAGACGATGAACGGTTCCTCGCTGAAGATTCAAAAAGCTCTTTGGATCGGGTTCGCGAGGTAATACACTCTTCTCAAACCATTAGGCCAAACCGCAGTCAGGAGTTAGGCGTTTAGAAGGTCAAGGCAGAAACAGAGCAGGACAACGAAAGATCAACCAGAGCCATCGTCAACCTAGCGGTTGTAGCTCATAACA
>Ga0307421_1002035_pt1 | contig 11692 bp, 12 predicted proteins | sample SalMarWE160270MG_FD_202163 | JGI IMG/M metagenome (GOLD analysis project Ga0307421, IMG submission 202163) | Salt marsh sediment microbial communities from the Plum Island Ecosystem LTER, Massachusetts, United States - WE1602-70 | ecosystem: Environmental > Aquatic > Marine > Intertidal zone >...
CGTGACTCTCGTGGCGTTGCTCACGCGCTACGGCTACCGCATCACAGGGCGACCGTCGAGCGAGCCAGAGCCCACCTCCTGGTACGTCGACGTGGAACGCTACAATGAGGGTGTCCACGGAGGCCTGGACTGCTCCCTGTGTCACGTGGAGATCGACCTGGCCGAGCACCCGAACCCCGAGAATCTCGGCGAGAGCGCCACAGACCTCTTCAACTACGAGGCCTGCGCCAACTGCCACCCCCAGGAGTACGAGTACTACCAGCTCGGAGTCCACGCCGAAGCCCTGAGGGGAGACCCTCTGCCGAAAAGCGAGTATCCCGCCCCCACTTGCGGCCACTGCCACGATCCTCATTACCGTCAGGTGTTGTCACGTCTGGAAGTCATCGACGCACAGGTCAACATTTGCGGGCAGTGTCACCCTTCGGAGCTGGAGACGTACCTGGAGAACTACCACGGCAAGACGGCGGTAGACCTGGACTTCGAGGACTCTGCGTCTTGTGCGGACTGCCACGGCTCTCACCAAGTGCTGGCCCTGGACCAGCCCCAGGAGGCGGTCCAGGCGTGCCAGAAATGCCACCCCGAAGCCACCGAGAACATGGCCGGTGTCCTCATTCACGCAGAGGAGACTCTTTCTCCAGAGGCTGACGCCTCTCACGCCCGCGAATCTGTGGTGCTATTTCTCGTCCAGGCCTTCTTCCTGGTCCTCACGGTGAGTGTGCTGGCCTTCTTCTATGGTCATACCTTCCTCTGGCTTCTGCGTGGGCTACACGAGAAGCTGCGGAGGCGATGATGAAGATGTCGGAGAGAACGACGCAGTACTGGCGATTCAGCCTCTTCCACCGCTTCATCCACGTCCTGGTCATGACCAGCTTCGCTGGCTCAGCCATCTCTGGCATGGCGCTGAAGTTCAGAACCGCGGCCTGGGCCAGGATAGCCATGCAGCTCATGGGCGGCGTGCCTGGCTCGGCCTGGCTGCACCGGGTGTGCGCCATAGTCATCGCCTTCTACTGCTTTCTTCATTTCTTGTTCATTGTCTACTACGTGGTGCGGAGGAAAGGTCCCCTCTTCGGCGGCACCTCAATGATTCCCCGTCCCCAGGATATGGTCGATCTTTGGTCCAACTTCCTCTACTTTTTCGGGCGACGACCGCGACCGAAGTTCGACCGCTTTACCTATTGGGAGAAGTTCGACTACTGGGCTGTCTTCTGGGGGGTGATGATCATCGGGTTCTCAGGGCTGGTGCTCTGGTTCCCGGAGTTGGCCACCCGCTTCTTGCCGGGCATAGTCATCAACATCGCCCAGATCATGCACAGTGACGAGGCGGTTCTGGCCGTCGGCTTCATCTTCGTGGTGCACATGTTCAACACCCACTTGAGGGCAGAGAAGTTCCCCGTCGACACGTCCATCTTCACCGGCAAGGTCAGCGAGGAAGAGCTGAAGCAGGAGCACGCGCTGGAGTGGGAGCACATGCAAGAGGATCCAAACCGGATGGAGGAGGCGAGGGTGAAGTGAGGAAACGCCTGCTCTCCTCCTGCATCGTGATCCTGGCCGTGCTGTTGCTGATCCCAGCCGTGCCAGCTTTCGCACAGGAGCCAGAAGAACAGCAATGCTGGGCTTGCCACCGGCAGCCCAATCTGGACACCGTGGCGGGGGTTCAGGCGGCAAATGCGCTCTGTCTCGACTGCCACGAAGATCCGGACATCTCCAAAGAGCTCGTAGGTCACGTAGTTCGGTTACAGGTGGAGGAAGAAGCATACGCCGCCACCCGACATGGTCACGTGGCCTGCGTGCAGTGTCACGCCACGGTTGGCCACTCTCCCCATGAGGAGGTGGCACCGCTGGCCTGCGAGGACTGCCACAGCAATCTATCACAGCACATCGCCACGGGAGATGCTCACCTGACCGTGGAGTGCAGCGCCTGCCACTTCGAGACCGTGGTCCGCGACGCAGAAAGTGGCGTGGTGCAGATGAGCGCTCTCGACGACCAGGGAAGCGCGCTGGACAGGACCTCGCACCAGATGACCGACCCTGTGGACTGTGGTCGTTGCCACTACCAGGGCAACCAGGTGGGGGCGGCCGACGTGGCTCTGCCGCCCAAGGGCCTGCTCTGCTTCGCCTGTCACGACGCATCTCCCGTGCTGTACGCCGGGAACATCGGGAGCGGAGGTTCAGGGGTGCGCACCGACTGGGTGTCAGCCCCCGCGCTGCTCGTCTTCTGTCTCGGACTGGTCCTCGCGTCCTCCGTCTGGCTCAGGGGTACCGTACACGGCAGGACCGATCTCTCAACCGGGGAGAAGCTGTCCTACATCGCGGCTGATGCCTGCGGCATTCTGTTCTCGCGGAAGATCTTCACTCTCCTCAAGTATCTCGTCCTGGATGGTATCCTTCTGCGCCGTACCCTGAGGGAGAGCGTGAGCCGCTGGTTCATGCACGGTCTGATCCTCTGGCCCTTCCTGGCACGCTGCTTCCTGGGCGTGTTCACCTGGTGTTTGGCCCAGTTCTGCCCCACCGCGTCGTTGACGCAGGCCCTGGTGGACAAGAACGCCGCTCCGGTGGCCTTCTGGTACGACTTCCTGGCCGTGCTGGTCGTGGTGGGCGCTCTGTTGGCCCTGGTACGCCGGGCCTTCGACAAGCAGATGAGGGAGATCAGCACCGCTGGGGACGTAGCCATCACCGCTCTGCTGGGCGGGATCTTCGTCTTCGGCTTCGTGGTGGAGGGCGCCCGTTTGATCGTGACGGCGGTTCCGCCCGATCAAGCCATCTACTCCTTCGGCGGCTACGCGGTGTCCCTGCTTCTTCGGCTGCTGCCTGTCACCTGGGCGAGCATCTACGGGTATCTGTGGTGGGTGCACGCTGCCCTGGTGGCCGCCTTTGTCGCCTACCTGCCCTTCAGCAAGTTCTTCCACATCCTCGTGGGTCCCATGCTGGTCGCCATCGGCGGCCTGCTGAGGGAGAAGGAATAGCCGTTCATGGGTCTGGAGCAACTCACCGTCAGACAGTTGATCGAACTGGATGCTTGCACTCGCTGCGGCCTATGCATAGAGTGGTGCTCCAACTGCCCAGAGATCGACGACCCCAGCGCCTGGCCCAGAGAGAAGATTTCAGGCCTCAAATCGCTGGTGAGAAAGCAGTTCGGACTTCGCGCCCGCCTGCGTGGCCCCAGCGACCCCAGTGAAGGAGCCCTGGAGCGCCTGTCGAGGGCCGTGTACGACTGTACGCTGTGCGCTCGATGCGCCGAGGTCTGCCCCGTAGGCATTGACACTCGTTCGCTCTGGCTGGCCACGCGTGAGGAGATGGTGCACAGGGGCCACTACCCCGAGGAGTTCAACACCCTGCGCGAAACGGTGACCACGAAGTATAACATCTCCGGCGACGACCCCGAGGAGCGACTGATCTGGAGCGAGAACCTGGAGGAGGTCCCTCAGGGAGTCAAGGGCAAAGAAACGGCGGAGTTCGTCTACTTCGTGGGCTGCACCCCGTCCTTCTATCCCCAGACCTATGGGATCCCTCAGGCTACCGTGGCCGTGATGGAGAAGGCTGGCCTCGACTACACCGTGCTCGGAAGAGAAGAACGGTGCTGCGGATACCCCTTGATCATCGCAGGCATGGCGGACCCGGTGAAGGAGTTGGTGGCGCACAACGTGGAGGCAGTGAGGGCCAAGGGGGCCCGCACGCTCGTGGCAGGGTGTCCCTCCTGCTACCACACCTGGCTGTACGAGTATCCGAGGATCCTTGGCGAACCTTTGGGCTTCGAAGTCCAGCACATGACCCAACTGCTTGAGGAGCTCCTCGTTCAGGGCCGCATCAACCTGGGTGAGTTTCCGCTATCGATCACCTACCACGATCCGTGCGACCTGGGCAGGAATAGCGGCATATACGAAACTCCGAGGAACGTTCTACGCAGCATACCTGGGGTCTCCCTCGTGGAGATGGAAGAAAACAGGCAATACGCACTGTGCTGCGGCGGCGGGGGCGACGTGGCCATGTGGAACCAGGAAGTGGTGGAGGCGGTGGCCAGAAGGCGCCTCCACCAGGCGGAGGCCACCGGTGCTAAAGCCCTCGTCTCGGCCTGCCAGCAATGCAAGCGGACGCTGATGACCGCAGCGCGCCAGGAGAAAGTGCGAATGCAAGTGTTGGACATCGTGGAACTGGTAGCCAGGGTGATGGAGGAGTGATCCCAGACCGTGGTTGACGAAGAACGGCGATACGGTTCCGACCACGAAGGAGATGGCCAGACACGCCGCGCAGGCGACAAGACATCTCCTTCATTGTTGCAGGGCCTGTGGGCGTACGTGGAAGTCACCAAGCCCGCCTCCGTCCTGCTGCTGCTCTTCACAGGTCTGGCTACGATGATCGTCGCTGTCGGAGGATGGACCATTCCGCCGGATCTGTTCGTCAGGACCATGCTCGCCATCGGCTTGGGCTGCGCGGGCGCCAATACGCTCACCTGCTACATAGACCGGGACATGGACCGCGTTATGGACAGGACCAGGGCGCGCCCCATACCCTCGGGGAGGATCGACCCGCCGCAAAGGGCACTATGGTGGGGTCTGGCCCTCACTGCGATCTCTCTGGCTCTCGCCTGGACCATCAATCCTCTGGTCCTTGCCCTGGGCATCCTGGGGTTTGCCGACAACGTTCTGATCTACAGCGTGTTGCTCAAGCGCAGGAGCGCCTGGAATATCATCCTCGGTGGCTTCAGTGGCGGGATCCCTGTCCTCTCCGGATGGGCGGCGGTTAGAGGCAGCGTCGATCTCACCGCCCTATTGATGGCCGCGGTGGTGGTGCTCTGGATACCCAACCACATCTGGAACCTGGCTATCTACCACGCCGACGATTACAGGAAGGTCCGGGTGCCTATGCTGCCGGCCGTCGTCTCTCTGGAGCGGACCACGCGCTGCACCATGGCTACCGTCGTGCTGATGTACCTGTTGTCGGCGGCCCTCTACTTCGTGGGAGGTTTCGGACCGATCTATCTGGTGGCGGCGCTGGTCTTCGGCCTTTTCGTAACAGCCAGCAACTTCGTCCTTGCACTGCGGCCATCGCGCGAGAAGTCCTGGCTGATGTTCAAGGTCTCGAGCCCCTATCTGTTCGTGCTCTTTCTGGCTATGGCGCTGGACGTATTGGTGGCGTAAGTCCTGCTATTGATGGGGGCTGCCAATTGTGGTATAATTAGATGGTGTTAGTCCTATTCACAGGAGGCGCGGATGCAGCTCTATCTCCTGGGGAGCGTTGGCTGGGCTGACTCACAACTCATCTACCACGCCCTTCCCCGCCTGGGCCGCGAGGCGTTGGTGCTGCTGTCCCCGGCCGATCCCTACGTATGTATCGGGTACCATCAGGACCTTGACAAAGAGGTGGACGTAGAGTTCTGCCGAGCCAAAGAGATCCCCATCTTTCGACGGGAGGTGGGAGGCGGAGGCGTCTATCTCGACGGCGATCAGTTGTTCTACCAACTGATCATCCACAAGGAGAACCCCCTCGCGCCGTCAGACAAGACATCGTTCTACCGCAAGTTCCTTCAGCCCCCCATCGACACCTATCGCGAGTTGGGTATCCCAGCGGAGTACAAGCCGGTCAACGACATCGTGGCTCACAACCGCAAAATCTCCGGCAATGGTGCTGGCGAGATCGGGGACTACCTGATACTGGTGGGCAATCTGATCCTCGACTTCAACTACGAGATGATGAGCCGAGTGCTCAGGGTCCCCGACGAGAAGTTTCGAGACAAGGTCTACAAGAGCTTGCAGGACAACCTCAGTACGATCAGGCGGGAGTTGGGAGAGGCGCCGCCCAGAGACTCGCTTTTCGCCAGCCTGGCGCGCAATTTCCAGCAGGTGCTGGGACCGCTGCCTGCCGCAGAGATAGACGACGAGCTGAGGGAGGAGGTAGCCAGGCTCGCTTCCAGCTTCCTCGAGGACGAGTGGCTGCACAAGATAGGCAGGCGCATGGAAGGGCGCACGGTGAAGATCTCGGCCGGGGTGGAGGTCAAGCATCTCTTGCGCAAGGCCCCGGGCGGCTTGATCCGAGGCGACGTGGAGCTGACCGACGGACTCATCTCATCTGTCGTGCTCTCCGGGGACTTCTTCTTCTATCCAGCCAATGAACTGACAAAGCTCTGCCAGGCGCTGGTGGGCAAGGAACCTGCCGAAGCAGAGGAAACCATCGCCCACTTCTACGAAAAACACGGCATAGAATCGCCAGGTGTCGAGCCGGCCGATTTTGCCAAGGTCGTGGTGGGTTGACCCTTGGAGAGAATGGCTCTGTTCCCTGGGTGTCTGGTTCTTCAGCGTATGCCTCAGTACGAGAAGGCAACGAAGGAGGTGCTCAGCGCCATCGGTATACGAGTGGAGAACATCCCACGAGCCGCCTGCTGCGGAGCTCCTCTAGAGTCCTTCACCGACAGGTGGCTTTATCTTGCAGCCTACAACCTCAGTCTGGCGGAGAGGATGGGGCTGGAGGTGGTAACGCTGTGCGGCAACTGCACCAACACCCTATTGCGCGCGAATGCGGCTCTGGAGGATCCCTCGCTTCGGCTGGAGGTGAACGCAGTACTGAGCCCCATGGAGCTGCGATACGACGGGAAGACGACGGTCAAGCATCTAGTGCAACTGCTGGTTGAACGCCTGGACGAAGTCAGGGCGCGAATGACGAGTAGACTGTCTCTGAGAGTGGCGGTGACCCACCCGTGCCAGGCCTTTCGCCCCCACGAGGTGTCCGGTTTCGACGATCCTCTGGAGCCCCAGGCCATGCGGCAGCTCGTGGCCTCGACGGGCGCGGAGGTCGTGGACTACCTCACAGAGCACGACTGCTGCGGGGCCACCCTGTACCTGGGGGACCGGCAACTTGGCTTGGAGGCCGGTCGTCGCAAGCTGGCCTCGGCGGCCGGGGCAGACGTGCTGGTGGACGCCTGTGGCAACTGCCAGTTGCTTCTGGAGAGGTTTCGAGGCTTCCTCGGAGACTCCCACGAGCGTTCCAGGCTGGTGGTCTTGACCCTGCCCCAATTGCTCGGTCTGGCTATGGGGATCGATGACGCCGCCCTGGGTATCTCAGCCGCGTCGGCCCGCGCGATAGCGGAGGCGGCGGCGTGAACGAGAGAACCATGGACGAGCTTCTCGCGGATTGCACGCGCTGCGGGCTGTGCCGCGAGGTGTGTATCGTAGAAAGGCTGGGCGGCCATTCCATCACCTCCTTCCTGTCTGGGGAGAAAGACTACTCCAGTTGGCTATGTTCCTCCTGCTGGCGCTGCCAGGAGGTCTGCCCGCAAGCAGTGGACATCCACACGATCATGATGTTGAAGCGGCGGGAGCAGGCGCCGCCCGCGGGGCACGAGGCCAATCTTGTCAACGTCATGCGCTTGGGATATGCTTTGCAGATGGAGGACGATATCAACGAGTTGCGGCGCTTCCATGGGCTGGATGCGGTGCAGTTCATACCGGCCGAGTGGGTAGAGACCCTACTACGAGGCGACATGACAAGGAACCAGGAGGACAGATAGTAATGTCCACGCGCACGAAGGAGGTCACCTCACGAGAGGCAGGCTTGTCACCTGAGGCAGAAGCCATTCTGCACCGGCCAGAGGTGCTGGAGTGTATCCAGTGCGGAACCTGTTCGGCATCCTGCCCAACGGCGTACGCCATGGACTACACACCTCGACAGATCATCGCTGCCCTGCGGGCTGGCCAACTGGAGAAGGTGCTACGCAGCAACACGCCGTGGCTGTGTGCCTCGTGCTACTACTGCACCGTGCGATGCCCCGCCGGAATCCAGTTCACAGACTTCATGTACGACCTCAAGCGGATGGCACTCCAGCGCAACCTGAACCCTCGGGGCAGCGCGGAGTTCTACAAAGCCACCGTGAGCACGGTGGACCGACATGGTCGGAGCGCCGAGATGGAACTGATGATTCGCTACTACCTGAGCAGGTTCAATCCACTCGGGCTCCTCAAGCTGCTGCCGTTCGGGCTCAAGATGTTAGTGCGTGGCAGGCTCCCGCTTCTGCCCCACACGATCAAGGGGCGGGCCGATCTGGGCAAGATGCTCGATCATATCGCTCAGGAAGGGGAAGCGTGATGGCCTACAGCTACTATCCCGGTTGCACCCAAGAGGTGAGTACCAAAGCCTACGATCACTCCTCGCGGGCTGTGGCCAAGGCCTTGGGTCTGGAACTCGTAGAGATCGATGATTGGAACTGCTGCGGCTCAAGCCCCTCGTACTCACTGCGAGACGTGGCGACCTATGCATTGAATGCTCGCAACCTGGCCCTGGCCGAGAGAGGCGTGCCGGGTGGCGATGTGGTGACCATCTGCAACGGATGCTTTGGCATGATGGACAAGACCAACCGTCGCCTCGCGGAGGATGCTGATCTGAGACGGGAGATCGACGAGGCCCTGGCCGTCGCTGACCTCCAGTATCGAGGTACGCTCACGGTGCGTCATCTTCTCGACATACTGGTGAAGGACGTGGGACGAGAAGCCATCGAGCAGAAGGTCACGCATCCACTGGAGGGCTTGAAGGTGGCGGGATACCTGGGCTGTGCCTTCAGCCGCCCCAGTGGCATCGACGACATGGAGTTTCCTACAGCTCTGGATGACCTTCTAGCATGGATCGGGGCCGACGTCGTGGACTATCCTCTCAGGGCAGCCTGCTGTGGCGGCGTGCTCATGATGGGCGAACAACAAGATGTGGCCTTGAAGCTAGTCCACACCCTGCTGGCTGAGGCGGTGCGGAGAGGAGCTACATGTCTGGCCACGGCCTGTCCACTCTGCCACCTCAACGTGGAGGCCTACCAAGGCCAAGTAAACTCGCGCTTTGGAACCGACCTCTCGCTTCCTGTGCTGTTCTTCTCCCAGTTGCTGGGAGTCAGCATGGGCCTGGGTACAGAAGAACTCGGTCTCGGTGAGGAGTTGGTATCGGCCAAGGCACTTCTCGCTCCCTTCATGACGTGAAGATCCCGAGAAGGGACCTGGTTTGGAGAACGTGGGGAGGTAACTAGGTGGATAGAATCGGAGTTTACGTCTGTCACTGCGGAACCAACATAGCGGACAAAGTCGACGTTGAAGCGGTCACCGATTACGCCGCTGGACTGCCGGGCGTGGTCCTGGCACGCAACTACGAATATATGTGCTCAGATCCAGGCCAGGAACTGATCCAGCACGACATCAAGGAGCAAGGTCTAAATCGGGTGGTGGTTGCCTCCTGCTCGCCGCTGATGCACGAACCCACCTTCCGCCGGGCATGTGAGGGTGCGGGTCTGAACCCCTTCTTCTTCCAGATGGCCAATATCCGCGAACAGGTTTCCTGGGTGACCGAGGAGCCCGACGAGGCCACGGCGAGGGCCAAGAGGGCGGTGACCGCGGCTGTGTACAGGGCAGCTTGTCATCAGGCATTGGAGGTCAAGGAGGTCCCCGTCGAGCCTGCCGCCCTGGTGGTCGGTGGGGGCATCGCCGGCATCGAAGCCGCGCTGCGCATCGCCGCCGCGGGGAAGAAGGTCTACCTGGTGGAGAGGGAGCCCAGCATCGGCGGCTACATGGCTCAGCTCCACAAGACCTTCCCCACGCTAGACTGCGCGGCTTGAATCCTGACACCCAAGATGGTGTCCGTCGGACAGCACGAAAACATCGAGATTCTGAGCTACAGCGAGGTCGAGGAAGTCTCCGGCTTCGTGGGGAGCTTCAAAGTCAAGATCCGCAAGAAAGCGCGCTATGTGAACGAGGACCTGTGCACCGGCTGCGGCCTGTGCCAGGAGAAGTGCCCAACCAAGAACATCCTCAGCGAGTTCGATGCGGGGATTGGCACGCGTAAGGCCATCTACATCCCGTTCGCGCAAGCGGTGCCCAGGATTCCCGTCATAGACACCGAACACTGCCTGCACTTCCAGAAGGGCAAATGCGGCGCGTGTCAGAAACTATGCCCGACGGGAGCTATCGACTACGAGCAAGAGGACCAGATCGTCGAGCTTGATGTGGGAACGATCATCGTGGCCACGGGGTTCGACCTCTTCGATCCCACTCGCGCGCCGGAGTACGGATACGAGAGGCTGGACAACGTCGTGACCAGCCTGGAGTTTGAGCGTATGATCAACTCCAGCGGGCCGACCGGCGGTAAGGTCCGCCTCAAGGACGGGCGGCAGCCGCAGAGCGTGGCTATCCTGCATTGCGTTGGGAGTCGCGACAAGAGGTACAACGTCTACTGCTCCCGGGTTTGCTGCATGTGGTCGCTGAAGTTCGCCCACCTGGTCAAGGACTCCCTCGATGCCGAGGTCTACGAGCTATACATCGACATGCGAACCTTCGGCAAAGGCTACGAAGAGTTCTACAATCGGTTGCTGAAGGAAGGGGTGATCTTCATTCGCGGCAAGGGCGCAGAGGTCACCGACGTGGCCGAAAACCCTGAGGAAGAGGGCAAGCTGATCGTCAAGTGCGAAGACACTCTGCTGGGCGAGTTGCGCCGCATCCCGGTGGATATGGTCATCCTGAGCACGGGCCTGGAACCACGGCGTGACGCCGTGGAGGTGGCCCGCACTTTCGGACTCAGCCGCAGCGCAGACGGTTTCTTCTTGGAGAAGCACCTGAAGCTGGCCCCGGTGGAGACCGCTTCTGATGGGATCTTCATCGCCGGAGCTTGTCAGGGCCCCAAGGATATACCCGACACCGTGGCCCAAGCGGGAGCGGCGGCGGTGGCAGCCTTGGCCATGATGGACAGGGGGAAAGTTGCTCTGCAGCCATACGTAGCCATCGTCGACGTGGACAGGTGCTCGGGTTGTGGCGAGTGCGTCCTGGCCTGCCCGTACAACGCCATCGAGCTGGTCGAGGGACACGCACAGATAGAGGAGACGGCGTGCAAAGGCTGTGGAACCTGCGTTGGTCACTGCCTGTCCAAGGCCATCACTCTGTCACACTTCACCGATGATGAACTGGTGGCAGAGATGCAGGGAGCTCTGCGAGTGCTGGAGGTAGCTTGACCTACGAGCCCAAGATCGTAGCCTACGCGTGTACGTATTGCAGCTATCCAGGCGCTGATCTGGCCGGCATATCTCGGATCAAGTATTTGCCCAACGTGAACATCATTCGCGTCCTCTGCTCCGGGCGCGTATCATCGGAGTTGATCCTGCGCACCTTCCGTGAGGGGGCGGATGGTGTGCTGGTGCTGGGCTGCCACTACGGGGACTGCCACTTCATCAGCGGCAACCACCGTGCCGCCAAGCGTGTGGCCGTCCTGAAGCGAATTCTCGAGTACACCGGCATCGAGCCGGAGCGGCTGCGACTGGAGTGGGTATCGGCATCGGAGGGTGAGCGATTCGCCCAGGTCGTCGACGAGTTCACGGAGACGGTCAGAGAGCTGCCGCCCATACGAGAGGTCTTAAGGGGGTAGGTGTAGATGGCGAAGGACGTCTTGGATCTGGCCACCGTGGAGAGGGATGTCAACTTCGGCGAGGAGGTCACGCCCGACCTGAGTGTGCTCCGCACTTGCATTCAGTGCGGCACCTGTTCGGCTTCCTGTCCTACGGCCTACGCCATGGACTATACGCCGAGGCAGTTGTGGAAGCTGATCCAGTTGGGCCTCAAAGATGAGGTGGTCAACAGTCGCACCTTCTGGCTGTGTACCACCTGCAGGGCCTGCACGGTACGCTGCCCGCGCGGCATCGACCTCACCCAGACCATGCTCATGCTGAAGGAGTATGCCGTCAGAG
>Ga0307421_1002039_pt1 | contig 11673 bp, 14 predicted proteins | sample SalMarWE160270MG_FD_202163 | JGI IMG/M metagenome (GOLD analysis project Ga0307421, IMG submission 202163) | Salt marsh sediment microbial communities from the Plum Island Ecosystem LTER, Massachusetts, United States - WE1602-70 | ecosystem: Environmental > Aquatic > Marine > Intertidal zone >...
TTTGTGAGAAACAAGCACAAATAATTCCATGTTAAATTCAATTAATCATGCTAAAAGAGGTAAATAAAATAATGAAAAATAAAAAAGGAATTGCTCCAGTGATTGCCACAGTTTTATTGATAGTGATAGTTATTGTTGCAGTAGCTCTAATTATTGCTTTTATAATACCATTTATGCAACAACAAATGGGAGAAGCAGAGTTATGTTATGAGGCCAGAGTTGACATAAAAGAAGCTTGTTACTATGATGAACCTATTCTTAAGGTGCGTATTGGAAGAGGTGCAAAAGAATTTGATCTCACAGGAATGATGTTACAAGTTTCAACTGCCACAGAAACAAAGACCTATAAGATAACTGATGAATTAAAAGCTTTAGAAGAAAAAACATTTGAGATAAACACAGAAGCAGAATTTAGCTTTAACAGCACAGATGTTGTTTCAATAGCAATAGCACCAATAGTGAGAAGTGGTGAAACAGAAAAAACTTGTGAAGTTACATCAACAAAAACTCAGATAATAAAATGCTTATGCAACTGTTTTGATTTAGAATGTGGTGTAGATAGTTGTGGAGAAAATAACGATGCATGTGGAACATGTGGTACTGGCAAGATATGTGTTAGTGGTGTGTGTACAGATCAATCACTATAATAAATAAAAAATGAAAAAACAAGCAGTAGTCTGGGTTTCTACAGTTCTTTATATCTTGATTAGCTTGGCTGTTCTTGGTATTGTGCTAGCTGCTGTGCAGCCAAGAATTAATGCAGCCAGAGATAAGGCAGCCATAGATCAGACAATTAATCTTCTTAATGAACTAGACCAGAAAATAATTGAGGTTGATAATTCTGCAGAAGGAAATGTTCGTTCACTCAACTTGCAAATAAAAAGAGGCATCCTTACAATTGATGAGGAAAATGATAGAATAAGATGGCAATTAGCAGATTCTTCTTATAAATACAGCGAGTTAAAAAGAATAGTCAAGGTAGGCAGGATTGATGCTTATACACTAGAGTCTGCTAGTGGTTTCAATGTTACTCTAACATTAAATTATATTGGCACTCTTGACTTAGTTTCTAATCTTCAGCCATTACAATCTGCTGAAATACCTTATAAACTCTTCATAAAGAATAATGGCTTAGTTAATGAGATTAATGAAATTGAGATTTATTCTTCTTAATAAGAAAATTTAAATATACTTTATTACTTTTTTCCCTATGCTTGATCCAAAGATTATAAGAGAAAAGCCAAAAGAGGTTAAAGAGAGTTTAAGAAGAAGGCAGCTTGATCCTAAACTTGTTGATGCTTTTATTACAAAAGATAAGAAATACAGAAAATTAAAAGTAGGAGTTGAAAAATTAAGATATCAACGTAATAAGATTTCTGAAGATATTAACAGATTGAAAAAATTAAATAAAAGTGCAGAAGTAAGAAAAAAGATAAAAGAGGCTAAAGAAATTCCTGGCAAAATCAGGAAGTTAGAAGAGGAAATAAAGAGACTAGAACCGAATATAAAAAATCTGCTTCTTACAATTCCAAATATACCAGCAAAAGATGTTCCTATAGGTAAGAGTGAGAAAGACAATAAAATTCTAAAAAAAGTTGGAACAATACCAAAATTTAAATTCAAATTAAAGGGCCATGAAGAACTGGCTATTGATTTAAATTTATTAGATATTGAGAGAGCTGCTAAAGTTTCAGGAGCTCGTTTTTATTATCTAAAAAATGAACTTGTTATTCTTAATTACGCTTTACAAAAATTTGCTTTAGATTTCATGAAGAAGAAAGGCCATCAACTTATGGAGCCTCCTTTTATGTTAAAAAAAAGACCTTATGAAGGTGTTGTTCATCTTGAGCAATTTGAAGAGATGTTGTATAAAATTCATGATGAAGATCTTTACCTGATAGCAACAGCAGAACATCCAATGGCAGCTTATTATATGAATGAAATCTTAAATGAGAGAAAATTGCCAATAAAGTTTGCTGGAATAAGCCCTTGTTTTAGGAAAGAAGCTGGAAGTCACGGCAGAGATACTAAAGGAATCTTCAGAGTTCATCAATTTAATAAGATAGAGCAATTCATATTTTGTAGACCAGAAGAGAGTGAGAAATTTCATAAAGAACTTTTAAAGAATACAGAAGAAATTTACAAAGCATTAAAGATTCCATATAGAGTTGTTTTGATGTGCACAAGTGAAACAAATAAACTTGCTTCAAAACATTATGATATTGATTTGTGGTTCCCTGCTCAAAAAGTTTATAGAGAGATTGCTTCATGTTCTAATTGTACAGATTATCAAGCCAGAAGGTTGAATATTAGATTCTTTGATAAAAAAGGCCATAGAAAATTTGTGCATACATTAAATTCTACTGCTATACCAACTCAAAGAACTATCGCAGCCATTCTTGAAAATTATCAACAAAAGGATGGCAGCATTAAGATTCCTAATGTTCTACAAAAATATTGTGGATTCAAAAAAATTGAAAAGATAAAAATCAAGAAAAAAAAGTGAAAGGAGGTGTTAAATGAAAAAGTCTACAGCTGAATTGTGGGTAAAAATCATAGCTATTATTGGATTTATTGGAGCAGTATTTGCAGTTATTGGTGGTATTGCTATGCTTCTTGGTGGAACTTTTCTTTCAGCAATCATACCATTCATGGAGAATGGAATGTTCCAAGGAGCTTTTGTCGGTGCTTTTTTTATTGTTACAGCTATAGTAACTTTAGCCCTAGGTGTATTTATGTTTATAGTGGCTCTAAACTTATGGAAACATCAAAATTGGGCAAGAATCGTTATGATAATTTTCGCAATTTTTGGAGTAATATCTAGTCTACCATCTTTATTGATAGGAACAGGAATCATAGGTTTGATAATTAATGGTGGTATTTTCTATCTATTAACATTCCAGAAAGATATCATAAAGCTCTTTAGATAATTTAATTTATTTTTTTTCTTTTTTTATTTTTTATTTTATTACTATTTTATAATGACTAAAATTAGTAAATTTTAAATAGTTCTTTTTATATGATTTAATAAGACAAAATGAAAGCAGACTCTGACCTAGACTCAAAACTAAAAAATTTACAAGAATATCCAGACTTAGAAGACTCACTTAAAAATTTACAAGAGTTATGCATGGATATAGCTACTTTTTATAGTGAAAAGGATATGCAAAAGTACTTTTCACTTTCTTTCATATTAATAGGGCGCCAAAATAAAAAGGAAAAACTTGTTGAAAAGCTTAAAAATCTTAAGAGTGTTCTTGAAGATCCACAGATTCCAAAAGAAATTGTAGATAAAACTTATGATGCATATAAGATATTAACCTCTAACATTCTTGATGAAGAAACAAAACCTATAGGTTCACTTAGAGGATATATATTTGATGAAGTAATCAGGGCAGAAGAAATCAAAAGGCCTTCTGAAGAGCAACCAGAAGAAGCCATAAAAGAACAGATACAAGATATAACAAAATATACAAAACCAGAAATAGAAACCCCTATCCAAAAACATGAGCCTCCAAAACCTAAGCATGTAATAGAAAAAAAAGAACCTGAGCCTGTAAAAAAACATTATGAAAAAAGGCTTAAACCTATTAAAAAGGAAAAGAAAGAGAAAGTTAAAAAAGTTAAAGCTAAGAAAAAGAAAACAAGAAAAACAACAAAAAGAATTATGGGTTTAGCTATACCTTTGGGTGTTCTTACTGCAGGAATTATCACCACAGCTTCTCTTTATTATACTCAAAAAAATAAAATAGATTCAATTAATCAAGAAATAGCAGAAACACAAAAAATATGTCAGTATACTGTAGAAAAAGGAAAAATTAAAGAGCTTGCTAAAAAACTTTCTGGTCAGACATTATATGCTAAAGATTTAATTGCTATTATTCAAGATAGCACAGATATCAAATCAGGAAAATACAAATTAAATGATTTAATATCTTGTGATGATCATTATTTTGAAGAAGATATCAATGAGTATTTTGAAAATACTGAGATTAATGTTAAGAAAAGAAAGAAACCACTAAATCAACCTTTGGGTGCTCCTGTCATTTTTGCGGCAGGTTATGGTGTAGTTGGCAGAATAATATGGGGGGGTATTGATAATAAACCACATGGCGGCATAGATTTTTGTAGCAAGGATCCAAATATTTATGCAGCTGGAGATGGTATTGTAGTTAAAGTAAAAAACAAATATAAGAAGTGGAAAGGATATGGTAAATTTCTAGATATACGGCATCATTATGGAGATGTAGAATTTATTACAAGATATGGTCATTGCAAAAATATCTCTGTAAGTGTAGGTGATTCTGTAAACTTAGGTGATAAAATAGCCGAGCTAGGAAGAACCGGAAGAGCAACAGGAGTACATTTACATTTTGAAGTTAGAAAAAAATGGGGACATGTTAATCCAGGACCTTATTATGAAAAAATAACAGCTTGTCAAGTTAAGGAAAATAATTCTAATGCATATCAGATCTATAAGAGACTTAATAATGAGCAAGCAACTGTAAATAAGTAGATAATTTTTTAAATTACTTATTCTTTTTATTAATATGATTAAAAAATTAAGAAAGAGAAAGAAAACTAAGAAAAAAGCAAAAAAGAAATCCAAAAAAGAAAAAGTTAAACATCTTAAGATTTTAGCTATTGGAGACTTGCATGGAGACAGCAGACAAGCTTCAAAATTAGCAAAGAAAGCTAAAAAAGAGAAAGTTGATCTTGTAATTTTGTCAGGAGACTTAACTTTTGCTGAGTCTAGTATTGATTATCTTGTCGGACCTTTTGCAAAACGTAAACTTGATATCTTAATTATCCCGGGAAATCATGAAACTCTGGCTACAATAAATTTTCTTGAAAAAATATATAGCCCACAAGTCAAAAATATTCATGGTAAAGGTATCAAAAAAGCAGATATAGGAATTTTTGGAGCAGGAGGCGCAAACATAGGTTTATTTCAGTTAAGTGAGAAAGAGATTTATGACACTCTGGAAAAAGGATTCAAAAAAATAAAAAAAATAAATAAAAAGATCATGATTACTCATGTTCATCCTTCAAAAACCTTAATGGCTAAACTTAGTTCTTTTGTTCCTGGAAGCACTGGTGTCAGGAGGGCCATTCTAAAATTTAAACCAGATCTGGCTATCTGTAGCCATGTTCATGAAGCTGAAGGAATCGAGGAAAAGATAGGCAATACAAAAGTTATAAATGTAGGAAAAAAAGGCAAGATAATTGTTATTTAAAATGAAAAATAAAAAAAGAGTATCAAAATCACCAAAACAATTAGGAATAGTAAGAGCTGTAATAGCTTCTGGTCCTGTGATAATCAAGAATAAAAAAATGCTTGTTGTCCTCGACGATAAAGATCCATTTCTTAAATTTCCAGGTGGTTCAATATTCAAAAATAAAACTCTGAAAGAGACATGCAAAATAGAAACAAGACAAGAAATAAAATGTAATATTAAAATTATTAAAGAACTAGAACCAATAATGTTATGGAAAAAACCACATACAGGAGAAAAAATTCCCGTTGTTCTTATACACTGGCTTTCAAAATTAAAGAAAGGACAAAAACCAAAGAAAGGTAGACATACAAAAGAGATTTTATGGATAGATTCTAAATACAAAGGTTATAAATTAGCACCAAATGTCTGGTATTTTCTAAAAAATCTGAAAAAAGAGAAGAAAATTAATTAAAATATTTAACCATATAACCTTTTTCTAATTTATAGTTAAGTTTTCTATAATATTCACGAACACCAACTCCGCTAATTATAGATATTTTTTTACATTCACTCTCTAAAGCTACTTTCTCAGCTTCATTCATCAACCACTTTCCTAAACCAGTGTGTTGAGTTTTTCCCCTCTCTCTCTTACCTATCTCAAGAGTAGGACCATATATATGAAGTTCTCTAATAATCAATGTTTTGCTCTTATCAGGAATCCTTAATCTTATGAGGCCAAAAATAATATCATCTTCATTAATAACCTCAATAAAAAATTCTTTTCCTTTTGAAGCATTATATTGAATTTTATTTAATTCAAGATCTTTTTTAATCTCTTTTTTCTCAAGCAAAGCAAAACCAATTTCTCTGCAACGAATACATTTACATTTAAGACCTTGTTCTAACATTTTTTCATGAATAACTTTACGTAAGTCAATTCTTATAGTTCCTGCAACAAGAAAATCAGGAGGAATTTCCCTCATAATCCTCATAATTCTACAATATTTTGGAACAATTTTCTTAAATTCTATAAGAAGTTTAATCAGCTGTTCTTTTGTATATGGTTTGTATTTTCCTTCTTCGTATAGTTTTACAAGTGCGGCTCCTTTAATGACTTGTGTTGGATATATCTTAAGTTGATCTGGCTTGAAATCAGGATTTGAAAATAATTCTTTAAACATCTTGATATCTTTTTTAAAATTAGAGCCAGGCAAGCCAGGCATTATATGATAACCTATTTTAAAGCCAGCATTTTTTAATCTTTTTGTAGCATCAATAACATCTTTAACAGTATGACCTCTACAAACTTTCTTGTAGATTTTATCATCGGGCGCTTGAACACCAATTTCAACTCTTGTACATCCAAATTCTAACATTCTTTCTATATCTTCTTGAGAACAAAAATCAGGACGAGTTTCTATACATAAAGCTATACATCTATGTTTTGCTTTCTCATTTAGTTTTTTAGCTTCTTCAAGATTTTTTGATTTTTTTCCATTTAAAGCATCAAAACAATTCTTAATGAAATTATATTGATAATCTATTGGATAAGCTGTAAAAGTCCCACCAAGGATTATAAGCTCAATTTTATCTGTTGGATGTCCCATAGCTTTAAATGCTTTAAGACGAGCCAGAACTTGTTTGTAAGGATCATAATTTAATGACATAGCGCGCATTATTGCTGGACTTTTTGGAGTATAAGATTGAGGAACTGCTAAACTTGGACAATATAAACAAGTTCCATGAGGACATTTTCTTGGTTTGATAACCACTGCTAATGGTGTTACTCCGCTTATGGTTTTAGTAGGTTTTCTCATTTTTATTTTTTATTACTTAACTCTTTATAAACTACTTCCTTAATAAAATTAGATTCAATATATCTCTTAATATATCTTGCTTTTGTTAAATCACAAAAAATATCTAAACGTTGAACTCCTTTTGGATGAAAAATTTTTGCTTTAAAAAAACATCTTTTTGCTTGATTAAACCCATCAATTTTTATATAAGGCGCTCTTACATTTTTTCCACCTTCTATTATACCATAAGCATTAATTTCAACACTTTCATCTAATCTAAGAATTTCTTCTAACATTGATTTTGTATCTTCGAAAACTCTTGAGTTGCCCCATGAAAGAGTATCTTTATTCTTCATTTTTTCTCTTAGCCTTTATTGGAATGTTTTTTAAATTTAAAAAACTTCTTGAAAATATGAAACAGGATCAAGAAAAAGTTTGGGATGCTGTTGCAGAAAAATGGCAGGAATATAAAGTTAAACCAACAAAAGAAGCAGTTGATTTTATTAAAAATAAGAAGGGGAAAATTCTTGATTTAGGTTGTGGCAGTGGAAGAAATTTTACTAAGACTAAAGGAACAATTTATGCAGTTGATTTTTCTCAGAAAATGCTAAAATATGCTAAAGAATATGCAAAAAATAAAAAATTTAATATTATAACAAAAAAAGCTTTTGCATCTAAACTTCCATTCAAAGATAATTTTTTTGATAGAGCTATTTTTATTGCTACTTTACATTGCATAGATTCAGAAAAGAAAAGGGAAAAAGTACTCAAAGAACTTTATCGTGTTTTAAAGCCAAAAGCAGAAGTTATGGTAGCTGTATGGGGCAAAAAACAAAAAAGACTAAAGAATAAGCCAAAAGAATGTATGATTCCTTGGACAATCAATAATAAAAAATATTATAGATATACTTATATTTATAATAAACAAGAATTACAAGAAATCTTAGAAAAAGTGGGTTTCAAAGTTCTCAAAGCTAAGGAAGATAAAAATATAATTTTTATAGTGAGAAAAATTTTATAAGTCCTATCATCTATTCATTTTTATGGAATCAAAAGAACTGAAAAAGAAGTACATAGAATTTTTTAAGAAGAAAAATCATAAAGAAATAGTTAATGCTAGTTTGATTCCTGAACATTATCCTTCTGTTCTCTTCACACCAGCAGGAATGCATCCTCTTGTTCCATTCTTACTTGGACAGCCACATCCTCAAGGTAAAAGACTTGTGAATGTTCAAAAATGTCTAAGAACAAGAGATATAGATGTAGTTGGTAATAATATACATCTTTCATTCTTTGAGATGCTTGGAAACTGGTCATTAGGAGATTATTGGAAAAAAGAAGCAATTGAATATAGTTATGAATTTTTAACAAAAGTATTAAAGATAGATCCAAAAAAGTTTTATGTGACATGTTTTAAAGGGGACAAGAACGCAGAAAAAGATGAAGAAACAGCAAAAATCTGGTTCTCTATTGGAATTCCTAAAGAAAGAATCTACTTTTTAAGTAAGGAAGAGAATTGGTGGGGTCCTGCAGGAGAAACTGGGCCTTGCGGGCCTGATACAGAAATGTTTGTTGATACTGGAAAAGAAAAATGTGGAAAGAATTGTCGTCCAGGCTGCCCATGTGGAAAATATTTTGAAGTATGGAATGATGTTTTCATGCAATATAATAAGACAAAACAAGGAGAATATGAACCACTAAAACAGAAGAATGTTGATACAGGAATGGGAGTTGAAAGAACTGTTGCAATATTACAAGGAAAAAAATCTGTTTATGAAATTGAAACTCTCAAACCAATAATGGACAAGATCAAGGAGCTAGCGAGAATACAAGAGCCTGATAATAAACAATTAAAGTCAATGAGAATTATTACTGATCATATAAGAGCTTCTGTATTTATTTTAGGAGATGAAAATCCTGTTGTGCCAAGTAATTTAGATCAGGGCTATATTTTAAGAAGATTTATCAGAAGAGCTATGAGACACGGCAGATTTTTAAGTCTAAACAAGAATTTTATTCAAGAGCTGGCAAAAATTGTTATAAAAATCAACAAAGACTATGATTTAAAGAAAAAAGAAAAATTTATTCTAGATGAATTAAAGAAAGAAGAAGGAAAATTTCAAAAAACCTTAGAAAAAGGTCTTAATAAATTCAATAGAATGACTGTAAATAAGAAAATTTCAGGAAAAGAGGCTTTCTTGCTATTTCAGTCATTTGGTTTTCCTATAGAGATGACAAAAGAATTAGCAGAGGAAAAGAAGATTAAAGTAGATGAAAAAGGTTTCCAAGAAGAATATAAAAAACATCAAGAAATATCAAGAAAAGGAGCAGAAAAGAAATTCAAAGGAGGCTTATCAGATGCTAGTTATGAAACAACAAAACTTCATACAGCTGCACATCTCTTATTGTATGCATTGAGAAAGATTTTGAATCCTAACATTATGCAAAAAGGTTCTAATATAACTCCAGAAAGAATAAGATTTGATTTTAATTTTGATAGAAAACTAACAGACGAGGAAATAAAAAAAATAGAAAAAATAGTTAATGATAAAATTAAGCAAGGAATTGATGTAGTTAGAAAAGAGATGCCTGTCAAAGAAGCAAAGAAGTTAGCGAAATCACCTTTTGAATATAGAACAGATACTGTTTCAGTTTACTTTATTGATGACTGCATTGAGATTTGTATGGGTCCTCATATTAAGAATACAAAAGAGTTAAGCAAGCTCAAGATAACAAAACAAGAATCTGTTGCAGGCGGAGTTAGAAGAATTAGAGCTGTTCTAGAATAAGAATAAAATGAAAGAAGAAACTTTTGATGATCTGTTTGGAAAAACCTTAGGAATTAAATTATATGAAAAAGTAGATAATTTTGGCGGGAATCTAATCCACAATACATCTTACCGATTACAAACAATTGTATCGATTAGTTATGGTTTTATAATAATACTTCCAACCACAATTTTTACATTAATAGAAGGTTCTTTAGAAGCTTTAGTAAAAAAATATTATGATAGTTATTCAAATTAAATTCTGTTGATTTAAAAATCCTATGATTGGAACTATAAATCTTGTCCACGCTGCCTGTTTTGTACTTTGAGCTATCTCTTCTAATAATATCCAACGTGGATTAACTGATACCTTAGTCTCATTCTGCTGTATTGTTAATAATGATTTCTTGTATGGTATTTTTACAATATTAATATGACCAAGATGATATGGACTTATGCCATCTTTTTCTTCTGGAAGATAAATCCAACCAAGATGTCTTACATATGTAAAATGATTTTGAATTTTTACTTCCTCAGCAAGTTCTCTTGTATGAGTATCTTGAATAAGTAAAAAAGGATTGGGTATGGTTCCATTTTTTGTCCATTCGTTATACCTTATATCTGAAATGTGTCCACCCCATCCAACATTAATCAAGCCTCCTAATTTTTCAGCTTTAAGAGATTTACCATCTTTAATATCTGAAGCAAAAATATATAATTTCTGAGCTTCTTTAGTTACAAATATACTATATGTTACTATCTGAAGTAGATGTTCTAGTTTTCCTGAATTTGTGTCAATGATATTTTTATCATAAAATAAATTGTTGTTATCTTTTCCCGACTCAAAAGCTAATTTATATCTTTTATACATTTCTTCAAGGGAAATATAGCCTCTGTCTTGTTGAATTGGATTGGCTGGGTCACTTACAATACCATTAAACATATCTTCTAAATCTGGACCAAAAAGTGCTTTTTTTGGTAATACTAAAATTTGTTCTCCCATAGCATTTAGAAAAATAAAAAATATTTTATAAGTTTTATGCCATTTAATTATAACTTTTATAAAATAAGAGCTATTTTAGAATAACTTTCAAAAGCTCTGGGAATTCTATTGTACCCATATCATTTTGAGTATAATGACCATGATTTTTTAATTCAATTATTTTACCATCAATTGCTTCATGAAATATTTTAAGACTTTTCTTCCCATCTTCTTCTTCGTCATCTGCAGTAAACATTATAATTTCTCCTATTCTAGATTTAATAGTTAGATCTATATTGTATTCGTAAAGTGTGCTTCTCGGATCTTTTGCTGTGGGAATTTTCCATGGAGCTACAAGAATTAATTTCTTAATTTGTTTTTTAGTTTCTCCAAGCCATCTAACAAGAAATGCACATCCACAACTGTGCCCGATAAGTATTGTGTTCTCAGTAACTTTGTTCTTCTCAAATTCTTTTTTCCATTTCTTATATTTTGGTTTCCAAGGAGTAGGCATCAGAGGTGTAAAAATCTTGATTCCTCTTTTTTCTAATTGCTTCTTAGTCCAAGGAATCCAATGCTTATCATAAGTTCTCGTTCCTGGTAGTCTTGCTTCTTTTTTATTTGAAGGACAACCATGGATTATAATACAATTAATCATTTTATTCAATATAAATTGCTGGCTTTCCTGGTTTAGCTTTCTTTGCTTTCTTTTTTGGATCATGGGTTATCTTGTTAGTTGCTTGGAATTTTACATCACAGCCAAATTCTTTTTTAATTGATTGTTTTGTTAGTTCATATACAGAAAGTTCTTTAGGTATGACATAAATATAGATTGCTTTAGGTTTAGTTCCTGTTATCTTAATAATCTGTCTTATATCTTGTTTTAATTTTTCTTGTATCTCTTCTTC
>Ga0307421_1002041_pt1 | contig 11656 bp, 10 predicted proteins | sample SalMarWE160270MG_FD_202163 | JGI IMG/M metagenome (GOLD analysis project Ga0307421, IMG submission 202163) | Salt marsh sediment microbial communities from the Plum Island Ecosystem LTER, Massachusetts, United States - WE1602-70 | ecosystem: Environmental > Aquatic > Marine > Intertidal zone >...
GAGGGCGCCTGGTGGTCAACATCATGGAAACGCCTTTCAAATGCCCGGTGGCGCCCCTCGAATTCACCTTCCTGGCCGATTGGTGGTTTGCCGAGAAAGGGCTCCGGGATCGGGTCGATCTCATCTTCGCCACCCCCCTCGGCGAGGTCTTCACCAAACCGATCGCCGCGTCCTACCTGTCCCACATCCTCGAGGAGAAGCGGGTCGAGGTGGAAACAGACTTCTACGTCGAACGGGTCGACACCGACGGCAGCAAACTCATCTCCTACGACGAACGTGAGGTTCCCTACGACCTTCTCGTCACCGTCCCGGTGAACATGGGCGCCGAGGTCATCGGGCGCTCCGGCCTCGGCGATGAACTGAACCACGTCCCGGTCGACAAGGAGACCTTTCTGTCCAAGGCCCACGGCAACGTCTTTGCCATCGGCGACGCCGCCGACCTTCCCACATCCAAGGCCGGTTCTGTAGCCCACTTCTCGGTGGAGGTTTTCGCCGACAACTTCCCACGTTACGCGGAAGGGCTCGAGATGCTGGAACGTTTTGACGGGCATTCCAACTGTTTCATCGAGTCCGGGCACGGCAAGGGCCTGCTCATCGACTTCAACTACGACACCGAACCGCTTCCGGGGAAGTTTCCGCTTCCCGGCATCGGCCCCTTCTCGCTGCTCGAGGAGACGGTGACGAACCACTGGGGAAAGATGATGTTCCGCTGGATCTATTGGAACCTCCTGCTGCGGGGGCGGCAGATTCCACTTCCGGCGGAGATGATGATGTACGGAAAGGTGAGGTGAGAACGATGGCTGCCACTGCCACCGCCGATCGTCTCGACGCCATCGAAACCAAGATCGATGCGCTGGCAGGGCGGATCGGCTCGCTCGGCTCCTTCCTCGAAGGTCAAGCACAGCGGCGCCGGCAGTGGGATGAGCTGCGCGCCGACCTGGCTCCTATCGCCGGCGAGGCGTTTGAGTACGTGAGCCGTGAACTCGACGAGATCCGCGATTTTGTAGAGCCAACCGACCTGCTTCGGCTCACCAAACGAATGTTGCGCGATCTTCCCTATCTGGAGGCGCTGCTGAATCAGGTGGAAAGCCTCCAGCAGCTCGGCGCCGATCTGGCCCCGCTGGCCGGTGAGGTTGTGATCGCCCTTATGGCGCGCCTCGACGAGCTGGAGCGCAGGGGCTATTTCACCTTTGCCGAAGGCGTGTGGAATGTGCTCGACCGAGTGGTCACCTCCTTCAGCGAGGACGATCTCAGCCAGCTTGGTGACAACGTCGTCCTCATTCTCAACACGGTCAAGGAGATGACGCAGCCCGAGATGATGCAGCTGCTGCAGCGGGCCGCCCAGGAGATGCGGCAGACCGAAGGGGAGGAAATCGGGCTTCTGCGGCTGATGTGGCGCTTGCGCAGCCCCCAGGTGCGTCGCGGAATGAGCCGGGTACTGAAGGTTCTGGAGTCGCTCGCCGAGCCGGCGGCACTCGACGCGCTGCCCCAGGGCGGCGAGACAAGCGGTGGATAGGCAAGGAGAGAAGAAATGGCCAGTGTGAACATCGCGGGACATGAGGTCCAGATCAACGAAGAAGGCTTCATGACCGATCCCAGCGAGTGGAACGAGGATATCGCCGGCTTCCTCGCCGGTCAGATCGGCATCGATGCGCTCACGGAGGAGCACTGGAAGGTGATCCGGTTCCTTCGTGAGGATTATGCCGAACAGGGGGAGACGGCCACCCTGCGACGGGTGTCGACATCGGCCGGCGTGCCGACCAAACAGCTCTACGAACTGTTCCCCAAAAAGCCGGCGCGCAAGATGGCATACGTGTCCGGGCTTCCCAAGCCCAAAGGCTGCGTGTAGGGCACAAGGCAGCAAAGGAGCCAAACCGAATGACCACAACACCTGAGGGGTTCGTCGCCCCCGATTTCGACGACGACAGCGATCGGAAACTCTGCCTCATCTGTTCCAAAGGCACGCTCGACATGGCGTACCCGGGCCTGATCTTGGCCAACGGCGCCCTGGAGGAAGGCATGGAGGTGCACCTCTTCTTCACCTTCTGGGGCCTCGACATCATCCGCAAGAAGACGGTCGACAAGCTGACCGTCACCCCGGTGGGCAACACCGCCATGCGTATCGGTGGCACCTCGCTGGCCATGCCGCAGCTGCTGGGAGCTCTTCCCGGCATGTCGAGCATGGCCTCGTGGATGATGAAACGGAAGATCGCCGGCATCGACGTTCCCGCGGTGCGCGATTTCATCACTCACGTTGCCGACGCCGGTGCCCACCTGTGGGCCTGCAAGATGTCGGTCGACATGATGGGCCTCAGCGACGACGATTTCATCGACGAGGTGGAAGAGACGATCAACGTCACCCGGTTCCTGGAGCTCAGCGAGAGTGCCCAGGTTCTCTTCATCTGAGCGTCACATCGACGGGGCCGTCGGTACCGCGGCTCCATCGAAACGGGCGGCCCCGGCCCGTCGTTCCGCGAGCAGAGCTCGCGCCAGTTCCAGCGGATCATTCCCTTCGGCAATCCGCACGCCTATCGGGCGCCGGATCCAGCCGCGCAGCAGCTCCGGAGCCACAGAATCGTGCTCCATGAGCAGGCAGGCGAGGGTATCGGTCCACAGCCAGGCCACGGCCGTCTCCTTGGGTGACACCCCCAAGGTATCGCCCGTGTCAAGAGCCCCCGACCTGGGAAAACACAGGGCTGTAGGTCGGGGCGCCCGATACAGTCCGATGCTGCACATGGAGGAGCGAGCATGGAGAAGGCCACATTCGCCGCCGGCTGCTTCTGGGGAGTCGAAGATGCGTTTCGCCGCGTCGACGGCGTCGTCGACACCCGCGTCGGCTATGCCGGTGGTGAGACCGAGAATCCCACCTACGAGGCCGTCTGCCGCAACGACACCGGCCACGCCGAAACCGTGGAGATCACCTACGACCCCGAGGTCATCAGCTACGAGGAGTTGCTCGAGATCCTCTGGGGTGTGCACGATCCCACCCAGGTAGATCGCCAGGGTCCCGACATGGGCACCCAGTATCGCTCTGTGGTTTTTGTGCACAACGCCGAGCAGGAAGCAGTGGCGCGCCGCTCCGTCGAAAGGCTCGATAGCTCTGGGCGTTTCGATCGCCGCATCGCCACCCAGATCGTGAAGGCGCCGGAGTTCTACGCGGCCGAGGATTACCACCAGCAGTACTACGAGAAGCGGTTTGGCTAGAGGCCCGGGATGCTGGTACCGGCAGTCTCTTCTTCGGTGCGGCCCATCTGCCATCTCCACAGGAAGTAGGAAAGAACGCCGAGGATCACCTGCAAGAAATAGGTGAGGGCCCGGTAGAGCAGGACGGCGGCAACGATCTGGGCGTCGTATTTTGCATCGCCGGCGGCCCACTGCAGTCCCCAGGACATCCCCACCTCGACAACACCGAGGCTTCCCGGAGTCACCGGCACGGCCGTCGCCAGGGTGACGACGGCAAACGCTCCCAGCGCTTCGGGCCAAGAAATGATCTCCGACTTCACTCCAAAAACCCGCAGCGCGCTGAGGAGCACCCAAAACAGCGAGAGGTGGCTCACGATGGTGGCCACGGTGAGCAGATGCCAGCGCTTTCGCAGCAGCCCGGCACTCCGTTCCCGGAACCGGCTGAACCGCTCTTCCCAACCCTCCACCGGCGGTCTCCCGAACCAGTCCCGCAGCTTCGAGTACCAGCGGGCCAAGGTCCGGCCGGCGAGGCGGGCAAGACGATCGTTTGCCGTCACAAAGACCAGTACCACAACGGCGGCCAGGAGCAAGGCCAGCCCGGTCAAGGCCGCCGACAGCAGCCCTGTGTGGGTGCCTCCACGGAAGGCGAGGATCAGCAGGGCGGCCGAGGGCAGCGCAAACTTGGCCAGCGTGTTCCACCAGCCGGTCAGCACCGCAGCCAGCGCGATGGCGGCAGCACCATGGCCAAACGACGCCAGCACCGCGTACATGACGCCAACACCAACGATGCTGCCGGCGGGCAGGGTGTTGGTCACCGCGGTGGAGATCTGCCCGGTGTGGAAGGCCTGGCTCAGACTCAGGCCGGGCAGAGCCGCCATCATGACGAATTGGTAGGTGAGGATGTTCCACGTGGCGAACACGATCAGTACTGCAACCTCATACCATCGCAGGGTCTGCACTTGGCGCCACACATCGCCATACGCGGCCAACTTCGGCAGCACGATCGCAAAAAGTGTCGCCACGATACCGAGGGGAACCACCGCCCTGAGCACACGCATGGCACGCCGTCGTCGACTGGAGGGTGCGGCTCCGGCGGCCTCAGAGATCTCCATGGGCGCGACCCTACCCGCTGGCCTTAGCGCTCGGCCCGCCTGCGGTGGCATGATTGTCTTATGGTCGTCTCTCTGACCGGCAAGCTGCTGTTGGCCGGGCCCCGCCTCATCGATCCGAATTTCTGGCGCACGGTCGTGTTGGTGTGCCGTCATGACGACGAAGGGGCCCTCGGGCTCATCCTCAACCGTCCCTCTGATCTCTTCGTCGGCGAGCCGCTTCCCGGATGGGTCGAGCCACTTTCACCTCCCGGGGTTGTTTTTTTTGGTGGCCCCGTCGAGCCCGAAATGGCAGTGGCGCTGGCTCGCCTGCTTCCCGCACATGCCGATCGACCTGAGTCCGACACCTGGACGCCGATCGACAAACAACTCGGCCTTCTCGATCTTTCAGTGACCCCGGGAGATGAGGTCGGGATGATCGAGTCGCTGCGGGTCTTCGCCGGCTACGCCGGATGGACCGACGGCCAGCTCGACTTCGAAGTAGCATCCGGCGACTGGTTTGTACTCGACTCCAGTTCCGAAGACGCCTTCTGCGACGAGCCGCTGGCCCTGTGGCGCGCCGTGCTGAGACGCCAGCAGGGACACCTGGCCTTCTTCGCCGACTTTCCTCCGCACCCGTCCCTCAATTGACCACATCCAGCAACGAGGGAATGCGCACTGGAAAAGAAGCCGCGCTCTCAGGATCCGGCGAAGATGCCCTGTATCGAGTCGATGCTGTCGGCCTTGTCGGGCGTCTTGTCGTGCCGGTATCCCTTGACCTGGGCAAACCGCAGGGTTACCCCGCCCGGGCACCAGGGTGATGCCGGCACGCCCTCGTGGCGCGCACCGCTTCGGAAGCCGTCACCAGGTCGAAGAGAAGCATGCTCGCGAATCTAGACGGTCACCCCAAAACGCAGCCGCCGCGGCCGCTCAGCGGACCCGGGGATCGGCTTCCTCGGGGTCGATCTGATAGCGGGCGATGGCGTCGCCGACAACCGACGGCTCCAGGCTGCCTGCCTGGGCCAGCGCCGCCAGCACCGCCACAACCACGTGACCTGCATCTATCTCAAAGAACCGGCGTAGCGCCTCACGAGTGTCGCTGCGGCCGTAGCCGTCGGTGCCCAGAGGAGTGAAGGGCCCCGGCACCCAGCGGGCGATCTGGTCGGGCACCATCTTCATGTAATCGGTGACCGCCACCACCGGGCCCTTCACGTGGTCGAGCGATCGGGTGACATAGGGCAGGCGCGGCGTCTCTCCGGGATGCAGCCGATTCCAGCGCTCGGCGCTCAGCGCCTCTTCGCGCAGGCGCTTGTAGGAAGTGACGCTCCACAGCTCGGCACCGATCCCGTAGTGCTCAGCCAGTTCGGCTTGCGCACGTCGGGCCGCCCCATGAGTGCTGCCCGAGAACAAGATGGCGGCGCGGCGCGCCGTTCCGGTGGGAACCTCACTCCAGCGGTACAGACCGGCGATGATCCCGTCGTCGACCCCCTTCGGTTTCGCGGGCATGGCGTAGTTCTCGTTGTACAGGGTGAGGTAATAGAAGACGTCCCAACCTTCCGGACCGTACATACGGTGTAGGCCGTGCTCGATGATCGTGCTCATCTCATAGGCAAAGGCGGGGTCGTACGCCTGACACACCGGCACCGTCGAGGCGAGCACGTGGCTGTGGCCGTCCTGGTGCTGCAGGCCCTCTCCCAGCAGCGTGGTGCGGCCTGCAGTCGCCCCAAGCAGGAACCCGCGGGCTCTGGCGTCTCCGGCGAGCCACATCAGATCGCCGACACGCTGGAAGCCGAACATCGAGTAGAAGGTGAAAAAGGGAACCATGGGCACGCCCCTGGTGGCGTACGAGGTCGCCGCGGCAATCCAAGACGCCATCGAGCCGGCCTCCGTGATGCCCTCCTCCAGGATCTGCCCCGCCTGTGACTCCTTGTAGGACAGGAGCAGGTGGTGATCGACGGGCTCGTAGAGCTGACCCTGTGAGGCGTAGATCTCAAGCTCCTTGAACAAGGCGTCCATGCCGAAGGTGCGTCCCTCGTCGGGAATGATGGGCACCACTCGATCCCCAAAACCGGAGTAACGGGCCAGATTGCGCAGGAGGCGGGTGAACGCCATGGTCGTTGACACCTCGGTGGTGCCGGAGCCGGCATCGAATTCGGCGAACGGCTCATGATCGGGCAGCCCGAGGGGACGGCGCACGTTCACCACGCGGCTGGGCAGTGGCCCATTCAGCGCCTTGCGGCGCTGGGCCAAGTATTGAAACTCGGGGGAGTCCTCCGGCGGTCGGCAGTACGGCGGTTCGAGGCCCTCGATGAGCGCACCGTCGGGGATCTCCTCCTGGAGCTGCAGCCGATCGCGCAACAGGAGGAGCTGCTCGTTGGTCAGCTTTTTGATCTGGTGGGTGGCGTTGCGTCCCTCCACATCGGGCCCCAGCGTCCAGCCCTTTACCGTCTTGGCCAGGATAACGGTGGGGGATCCGCGCAGCTCAATGGCGTGCTTGTAGGCGGCATAGAGCTTCTGATAGTCGTGGCCGCCGCGGCGTAGTGCCCAGATCTCGTCGTCGCTCATGTGCTCGACCATCTCGCGCAGGCGGGGATCGGGACCAAAAAAGTGCTCCCGCACGTAGGCGCCGTTCTCGGCCTTGTAGCGCTGGTACTCCCCGTCGACGGACGTGTTCATCTTGTTGACGAGCACACCGTCGATGTCTCGGGCCAGCAGCGGATCCCAGTTGGCGCCCCAGACCACCTTGATGACGTTCCAGCCGGCGCCGCGGAACATCGCCTCGAGCTCTTGGATGATCTTTCCGTTCCCCCGGACCGGGCCATCGAGGCGCTGCAGATTGCAGTTCACCACCCAGATTAGATTGTCCAGCTTCTCCCGCGCCGCCAGTGAGATCGATCCCACGGTCTCGGGCTCGTCCATCTCTCCGTCTCCAACAAAACACCACACCCGGGACTCTGACGTGTCATCGATGTGACGGTTGTGCAGGTACTTGTTGAAACGGGCCTGATAGATGGAGTTGATCGGCCCAAGCCCCATCGAGACGGTGGGGTACTCCCAGAAGTCAGGCATGAGGCGCGGGTGGGGATAGGAGGAGAGCCCTCCGCCCATCTCACGCCGGAAACCATCCAGATCGCCTTCATCGAGCCGGTGCTCGACAAAGGCCCTGGCGTAGATGCCGGGCGCGGCGTGACCCTGGATATAGATGTGGTCGCCGGGCTCGCCGTCGGCCTTGCCCCGGAAAAAGTGGTTGAACCCAACCTCGTACAGGGCCGCCGAGGAGGCGAATGTTGAGAGGTGCCCTCCGATGGCGTCGGCCTTCTTGTTCGCCTTCACCACCATCACGGCCGCGTTCCAGCGGATGAACCGCCGGATGCGCTTCTCTAGCTGTTCGTCACCAGGGAACCACGCCTCCTGCTCAGGGGGAATGGTGTTGATGTATTGCGTGCTCACCGCTGCCGGCACACCCACGTTGCGGCTGTGGGCGCGCTCGATGAGCGTCGCCATCAAGAACCGAGCTCGAGCCTGTCCGCCGTCCTCGAGTATCTGGTCGAGGGCATCAACCCACTCCTGGGTCTCCTCGGGATCGATATCGGGAAGCTGGTGGTGGAACCCGTCGATAATCATGCGGCTCCGGTCATAGTGCGGAATCGAGGATACCGAGGCCACAGAGAGAGCCGAGGTTCATCAGCGAGCGCGGGCAACGGCGCTAGAGAACCAGGGCGACTAGATGTAGTCCTTACATAGGTTGTTGACAGGGTGAGAGCCTCCCGGCTTCGGTTTGGGGTGACAAATACTCCGAACCGAGAGGGAGGCTCTCATGGCTCATGGTATGGCGGCGTTGACACCGGTGGGACGCCGGTTGGTGGTGGATCGGGTGTTGCGGGATGGGTGGCCGGCGGCGACGGCGACCACAACAACCCCCAGCAGCGCCAGCGCCACCAGACCCAGGTAGAAGGGATTGAGGAAGCGTGCCGATCCGACCAGGTCCGACACCACACGGCCGGTCTCGCTGCCCTGGCGGCGCAGCTCGCCCACCGCTCCCAGCATGGATCGAATGCCGCCACCGGCAGCCGTGGCAATCTCGACAGCAAGAACCCACCGAAGAGTGCACCCGCCAGCATCAACGCCGTCACTCCAGCGGTCCGCCTATGGCCCCCGTCAACGTCTTCTCCCTTTGCGGTCGCCAGACCAGAGAGGCCGCCGATCATTGGGTAAAAATGGCTGTCAGGTCCTCAACGAGAGCGTCTACGACATCATCGATATCAAGTTCGGGGTCGCTCAGAATCGTCGCGCCGAACTCGTCGATCCGCGCCTGCGCTTCAGCGAAGTTGGGCATGTTCGATTCGTGGCTGGGGGAGTTCACGTAGGCCATGCTGGCCACCGCAACATCCCAGTTGACTCCCTGCGGGTAGGTCTCATCGAGGCTCGCAAAAAGAGCGTCGGTCTCAGCTCCATCGGCCGGAATGGCCTCGTAGGAGGCAATCAGGTCGGGGGCCCCTTCGGTCACCAGCCAGGTGAGCACCTCAAAAGCCACCTCCGGATTCTCGGTGGAAGCAAGAATCCGGAGAGTCTCGGTATAGAGCACGGCATTGGCCTTTCCCCGATGGGTCGGCATCAGGGCCAGATCCCAGAAGTCCTTGCCGCTTCCGTCATCGTTGGTGATGCAGCAGGTATATGACAGGTGTGCCGAAGCCATAGCGACGCGGCCCGAGGCGAAGGCGTTGCCGGCGAGGGCCTCGGAGTCGAGTTGTTCCTGGCTCGGGGAAATTCCCAGCTCCCAGATGGCGTCGTGGTACCAATTCCACTCGGCCACCCACCGATCGGGTGCCTGCGCCGTTCCGTCCTCGGCCACAAACGTACCGGCCCCGAAGAAGCTGCCCTGCGCCCTGGGATCATCGATCCACTGGTGCACAAAACCCCACTGAACCGTCTGCGAGCGATTGAAATTGTCGCTGGTGGCGCGCCTGCCGAAGAGATCGATGGTCAGCACCTGGGCGATCTCGGTCAGTTTGTCGAAATCCCAAGTTCCCTCCCACTCCGTGCCCACGCCGTACGGCTGATCAGATTCTGCAGGTGGATACGGAAGACCGGCTAGATCGAACAGCGTCTTGTTGTAGAAGATCATGGCCGGGTAGGAGGCGAAGGGCAGCGACGTCAGTGTTCCATCAAGGTCGCGGAGCGCGTCCAGCGCCGCCTCCGGCCAGCGGGACACGTCGAACCGGAATCCCTCGATCAACGGATCGAGATCGAGAAACTCACCGGCAACCGGGTTGGCCCCCCGGATGCTGACGGGCCCCACGAGATCGGGAGCATTGCCCGCGGCGATCTGCGCGGCCAGAACCTCGTATGCGACGTCGGTGTCGACAACCTCGAGAACCAGATTGATGTTCGGATGCGTCTCGTTGAAACGCGCCACCACGTCTTCATGCACCAGGAGCTGCTCGGGCTCGCCGCCCATGCCCAGACCGATGAACCACCTGACGTCAACCGGTGGGCCGGCGTAGGGTCCCAGCGTCGTAGATGTCTCCGGCACCGGTTCTTTGGTGCTGGTAGTGGTGGCCACCTCACGTTCTTCAGGTTCCGTCGTGGTGGTTGCCGCGTCACCGCTGCAGGCGCCGATGACGGCCGCCAGCAGGAGAAGGGCCACCGGCAGGGTGAGATGCTTCCATCTCGTTGGGCTGCCCGGCCGGTTCACCCGCCCGCTGGGCCGGGACCTGAAGAATATCGCCGATCCGACGCCCGAAACGCGTTTCAGCAGCCGAGTACCCGATCGCATCTCGTCAGACTAACCGGGACACTCCGCCACGCTTCATTGCCGGATTGCCGGCGCCGGGGGAGGAGACGACCCGGCGCCGGGATTCGCCGCCGGCGCTCTCAGGTCATGCGGTGGGATCCGCCAACAGCCGCCCTGGGGCAAGGTGTGAGATGCTCCGTCACATCATTGCCCGTCGTAGCTCTGGACGGCGTCCTCGGCGACATCCAGTGGAATGCCCGCCTGGGACAGAATGTGGCGAGTGTCAGCGCCGGCGTGGTAGCGGCGCCTGGCAACAACACGGGCTATGCCGACGCTGGCGATGAGCACAGCACATACCCGGCACGGCTCCATCGAGCAGTAGAGGGTTGTGCCCTCGATCGATAGCCCGTAGCGAGCCGCCTGGCAGATGGCGTTCTGCTCGGCGTGAACGGTGCGAACGCAGTGCTGACGGGTAGTGCCGTCCTCATCAATCATCTGCCGCAAATCGTGGCCGGCTTCGTCGCAGTGGGGCATGCCGGACGGCGAGCCGACGTACCCGGTGCAGATGATCCGTTTGTCGCGCACCACAACGCAGCCGCTCCTGCCGCGGTCACAGGTGGCACGGGCCGCGACCTGGTCGACCAACTCGAGAAAGTACTCGTCCCAGCTCGGCCGCATCTCCCTGCCCGATCGGGTTCACCTCACCCTACCTGCCGCGACCAGGGCTGTCGCCGCCCCGATGGAGCAGGGAGCCGGGGCTGCAGGGCCCGGCTCAGGACGTCTGGTTCCCAGTAGCACCCGGGGCCCTGAGGAACTCGAAAACACCGGTCAGATCGGGCCCGACCCTGGTAAGTCCCCGGGCCGACGCACCAGGATGGCGGACACGCCCACCAACGTTTGGAAACCTACACTTCGGCGCGAGTGAATCCCGCTTCCGACCAGATCACCCTCCGCTTCATCTGGGGTCCTGGGCGACTTCTCGCCACTGCTGACTGGTGATCTCCGCTCGTTCCCCTGCGGTGGTGGTGCTCTCCTCGGAGACCAGCGTCGGAGCAGGCTCGCCGCGTGTCGGCTATAGTTGTAAACGTTTACTGAGAACGCACGTATGGGGTAACACGTTGTGGCTTGCGGGACCCGGATAACGATCACAGACGTGGCCGAACGGGCGGGCGTTTCGATCGCCACCGTCTCCCGAGTTATGCACAACAAGGTAGGCGTGGCTCCCGAGACCTACAAACGGGTACAGCAGGTCGTCGAGGAGTTGGACTACGAATCGAGCCTCGTGGCCCGCAGCTTGAGAAGCCGCTGCACAAACGTGCTCGGGATCAGCGTCCAGGAGATCGAGCCCTTCAGCGCCGAACTGCTTAAGGGCGTCGCCCGGGCCATCAACGGGTCGGGTTACGAAATGATCGTGTACGCCGGTGGCCACTCGCCGCCGGATACCTCAGGCTGGGAGCGTCGGCACATCTCCAGACTCAGCGGCACCCTGGTCGACGGCCTCGTGCTGGTTACCCCGGAACTGTCCGAGGTCTCGGCGAGTACACCGGTGGTGGCCGTGGATCCCCACGTCGGCACCTCGAGCCTCCCGACCGTCGCAGCCGACAACCTGGCCGGAGCGGTCACGATCACCGAGCATCTCATCTCTCTCGGG
>Ga0307421_1002042_pt1 | contig 11654 bp, 9 predicted proteins | sample SalMarWE160270MG_FD_202163 | JGI IMG/M metagenome (GOLD analysis project Ga0307421, IMG submission 202163) | Salt marsh sediment microbial communities from the Plum Island Ecosystem LTER, Massachusetts, United States - WE1602-70 | ecosystem: Environmental > Aquatic > Marine > Intertidal zone >...
ATTCCTGACACTGAAAAGCAGATATTGAGGAATGGTTATAGGGCATTGAAACTACATTCAAAGAATATTGGCGACAGGCTCCGAAAGTACAGGAAAATCCAGGCATCATCAGAGTTTTCTGAAGGCAAAGTCAACGAATTCGCTTCCTGGATGCATGATAAGGCTCCTGGTATCTACCACGAGCTGCAGGGAAGCAGGGAAGAAAGGGGTGGTTTAATATTTTACACAGAGCCTGTATTTGATGTTCAGTTCAAGCCAAACAAAGCAGGAAAGGAACTGAAGAGAATGATAAAGGGATTTAGGAGAGGCAAGCCTCAGGCCATCAACAGTTTGTATAGTCTTTCAAAGGAGCGAATCAAGGCCGAAATACAAAAAGCATATGCTGTTATGCCCGAAGAGGAAGTTGAGAGAAGATTTGGCCATATTGTTGATGATAACGAAAGGCTGCCAGATGGGATAATGACCAAGCCTCTCGAGTCCTATCTGACAAGGTTGTTTGCAGATGTCTATGGGCATGACTCTGAGCATGTCTTTGCTGATGACAGCCTGTTCTCAGGCCCAGGAAAAAGGTTGTTTGCATACTTCCATCATCATAGAGATAGTCCAGACATCCATTATGCAGATAACTTCAGGGGACCTGCTCCAGATGATGTTAAGATAACATGGGAAATTGGACCCCAAGTCCTGTTTGCTCCAGAGAAAGGGAAAATGAACGTCTATTTCATGTCAAGGGGAAATTCGGGCTTAATCGAGACATACTCTGTATAGGGCATATGTGTTTTCTAATACCCCTCTAATGATTTTCGGGGTTTTGGTATCCGAGCAGGTCGGCCATGCCTTGCATGATAGCGGTCTCTAATACCCCTCTAATGGTTAACGCTTAAAAGCCTTAATTTTAACAATTATCAGGGCCTGAATTACAGGAAACAGGAAGTTAAACCCGCCAGACGCTTTATCAATGAGTAACACATTTTAGCACAGGTAAACGTGCTAAAACGTGTACGAAAAAACCGCTACCGCATATTAAAGTGTTGATATTTTTTGTTTAGAACAGCCTGATAGGCATCGAAAGCTTTATTAGTATAGAAATCGAACAATTGTACAATGAAAAGACCAAATAGTTCTAAAAAAGAACAACTGTTCGATAAAGAAACCAGTGAAGAAAAAATAGCCTCGGTCTTCTATACAGACCCATACAGAGAGTTCACTCTCTCTGAGATTGCAGAACTCGCGAGAGTGTCCAAGAGCATGACTAGTACCATACTCAAAGAAATGGAAGAGGGAGGCTTCATTTTTATTGATGAGCTGGGTAAAAAAATCTGGCGGGTGAAGGCAAATATTGAAAGCCCTGTCTTTAAGAACTGGAAAATGATTAACAACCTCACAGAAATAATCACTTCACCAATAACTGATTTCATTGTAGACAAGTTCAACCCGAAGGCAGTTGTTCTCTTCGGCAGCTTCAGGTGGGGGGAAGACCGGAAGGGCTCTGACATAGACATTGCAATCGAGGTTTTTGATGATGCAGAATTAAAGACAACGTCCCTGTCAAGGCTGGCAGACCAGAAAAAGGAACATGAGTTCTCAAAGGAAATTAGGGAGTTTGAGAATGGCATTGAAAGGAACGTGCAGGTGCATATATTCAACAGAAAGAAAATAGACCTGAACCTCTTCAATAATATAGCGAATGGAATTGTATTGTATGGCTTTCTGGAGGTCGGCAAGTAATGGACAAATCTAGGTTGGATTATCTTGTCAGAGAAGGCAGACTTAAGCCAAGGAATCCGGATTCGCCCAGGATAAAATCCATCATAAAATCCGCAAGGGAAAATGCAGAAACAATAAGAAAGATTTCCATAACCGACCAGACAGCCACGATAGTTTTCAGAGAACTCTATGAAAGCATAAGGCAGATAGGAGATGCCAGGCTGTGGTCTCTTGGGTTCGAGCCATTGAGCCACGATGTCAGCATGGAGATACTCACTGAGATGGATATAAAAGAAAGAGTAAAGCTGAACAAACTTCACAGATTCCGCAGGACAAGGAACAACGCAAACTACAGAGGATACATGATATCGGTGGAGGAAGCGAAGGAGATATCTGAGTTCTGGGATACGTGTGCTGATGACATGATTAGAAGAATTGCTTCTTAAAGCCTTGTTTCAAACAATTTTGTGGGTCTGACAAGCAGGGAACAGGGAGTTAAACGCTGTAGGCGCCTTATCAGGGAATAAGGCCCTTTCTGCGAGAGGCTTGGCAGCATGTTCTGAAACCCTTTATTTAATTCTGCCAATAATATAATGGGGGTTCCATGTTCGACATTGCCTTCAAGAACATAATGCGTCAGAGGACCAGGACAATCCTGACAACCCTGGGAATCCTCATAGGCATCGGCGCAATCGTGGCTCTGGGATCCATAGCCGAGGGCCTGGATGCTGCCGTACAGAGCGGCCTCGAGCTCACCGCAGGCAAGATAACGGTCATGGAGAAGGACGCAGGGATGTTCGGTATGATGGGAGAGCTCGATGATGAGGACGTGGAAACCATAAATGGGCTAAGCGGAGTCAAGGAGGTTGTCCCAATCCTGGCCTATATTGAAGGTTTTGATATGTCAATGAGCTTTACCTGGCAGGGTATGGGAATAGAGCCCTCCAAGGCAGATTACTTCATCGGGGAGAATATCGAGTTCGAGAACGGGAGGAACCTTGAGGAGGGCGAGAACTTCGTGGCTGTTATAGGCAAGAGCGTGGCCGATACATACAACCTTGAGCCAGGGGACTACTTCACCATAAAGGAAACCGACTTCGAGATTGTCGGCGTCACTGAGCAGACCAATATTCAGGACATTGATATGGGTGTGACAGTCCCACTCGAGGACCTCCAGGCAGTCACGGGCGAGAACACCTTCCAGGTAATCTATGTGATCCCCTATGACGTCAAGGACACCGAGAGGGTTGCAGAGGACATCGAGGACGCCAGCGACAAGTTCGATGCCCTGACTACCACAGAGATGGCCAGGATGGCCTCCACAATCGTTGACCAGATAAGGATATTCACCTTCGGCATCGGCGCCATAGCTGCCTTCGTGGGCGGCCTTGGAGTAATGAACACCATGATAATGGCTGTCATGGAAAGGCGCAGGGAGATAGGCGTCATGAAGGCAATAGGGGCAACCAACCGAATGGTCCTCCAGCAGATTCTTACCGAATCTGCCATGATAAGCTTCATAGGCGGCCTGGGCGGCATTGGCCTGGGCATGCTGGGCGCCCTGATAATCAGCAATGTTATCGGGGGCGGTGCGATAACGGCCACGGTCACCCCCAACCTGGCCCTCACCGGCCTGGGCTTCGCCCTGTTCCTCGGGATTGCGGGCGGCCTCTACCCGGCCAGGAAGGCAGCCATGATAGACCCGGTGGAGGCTTTGAGGTACGAATAGAAACCCTCTTTATCTGTTTGGGGAACACTTATGTCATTACATCTTATTCTCTTAGCCTATACCTTTGAGGGCAACCTGAATCCTTTCAACGAATTCCTTTGCGTTATCCATCAAATCCTTTAATACGGTTTCTTCAGCTTCTGTCTCAGTCCCGTACTGGAAATCTTCCCTCAGGGTTTTGGCATCCCACAATCCAATCTCTTTGGCTGACCTTACCATTTCAATGAGGGATTTGTCAATATCCAGAATACCTTTGTCAATGAAATATTCAACTGCGTTTATGGTGCATTCCTGGTTTCTGCTTTCATAGCCAAGCTTGTATAAAACCGCAAGCAACGAGTGATACATCGCATAGAATGCAGCAGATATGGACCAGTCTGAATACCTTTCTGAGAAATCGACCATTGCATCCAGGTTATGAAGAGCCTTTTTTATATATTCGTTCGACTCCTCTTTATTGGGTGTTATCTTCCTTAGTCCTCTATGCTTTCCTCCCTGTTCACCCTTCTTCAGGCACCATCTGAATTTCTTCTCAACCCTGTTCATTCTTCATCACCCTAAAAATAACCGACTCTCCCCAAAGGATTATACCAGTCTTTATTATATCAGCAATAACCTCATCTCCCCCTTTTACGTTTTTCTTGAAATCCCTTGATGTCATGAAGAGTGGGCTTATTGTTTTGTTCCTCCTTCTGGAAAGAGCCAGGCAGAGCCTTCTTAGCTCTTTTATTTTTTCTTTCTCAGCAACAAAAAGGACATCGATATCTCTTGGCTTCTCGGTTTTTAGTATGGAACCAAAGATGATGCATGTTTTTGCAAATCCCTTCCACTTGATTATCTCATTTGCATATATATCAGCCAATGGTATTGATTTTAAGGTTTTTTCCCTGTTCTCAATCAGCACAAGTTCAGAGAGCTTCTGGGCCTCATCATTTTCCAGATTTATATAATAGAAAACAGCATTCCCGAGCACATCCTTCTTTAGTACGCCCTTCTCTTTCAGATTTTTAAGAGCATTATATGTCCCCCCGACGCTTATGTTCGTATGTCTTGCAATCTCATTTATATTGAACCTTCCCCTGTTCCTTACAAGAAAATTCATAATCCCGTGCACATTCTTTTGGATCATAGGCATTCAGATTTCTGAATAATTATTCAATTATTTGAATAACATATTTAAATAGTTTTCTTTTCCAAATTGACGGCCTGGGCGGCATCGGCCTGCTGGGCGCCCTGATAATCGGCAATGTTATTGGGGGCGGTGCGATAACGGCCACGGTCACCCCCAACCTGGCCCTCACCGGCCTGGGCTTCGCCCTGTTCCTCGGGATTGCGGGCGGCCTCTACCCGGCCAGGAAGGCTGCCATGATAGACCCGGTGGAGGCGTTGAGGTACGAATAAACAAACCAACATAATGGAGTTCATCCTCAATCCCTGAAGCGGTTTCTGAAGACAACAAACAAGGCAACCGAGATGAGGCTGGCCGCGCTGCCGTAAATAAAGGCTATATCAGGGGTGACTTGCCACAGCAAACCGGCTATCAGGCTGGCAGGCAGGGCCACCAGGCCTGTTGCAGTGTGGAAGGTTCCGAGGGCAGTTGCCCTCAATTCTCTTGACGACAGGTCAGACACAAAGGCCCTCTGGTTCCCGTCAATCATTGCATAGACCATTCCGTAGAGGATGAACAAGACTATAAACGCTGTCAGTGAATTGAAGAGTGCGAAACCAAGCGATGTCAGAGAAAACAGAAGATAGCCGGATATTATGACCTTTTTTCTTCCTATTCTGTCAGAAAGGCTGCCAAAGGGAATGGCGAATATGGCATAGAAGACATTGAACAGGACGTACAGAAGAATGGGCACGCCTATCGAGAGACTGCCTGTGAACAATCCCTGTGTCCTGAGAATGAAAAACATGTAACTGAAGTTTCCCAGCGCAAACACACTGGAGATTATGATGAACAGCCTGAGGTGTCCAGGAAGGGTTTTAAGGCCTATCCTGAAGGCTACGTCCTGAGGTTTTCTTTTTCCCTCCTTCACGGAGCGCAACGGAATAAGGGAAAGGAATGCTAGAATCGCGGCAACGAATATTATTGAATTGAAACCGAATCCCAGGAACCAGAACAGAATGAAGACAACCACTGAACCCAGGATTGCCCCAGAGGTGTCGAGGGTCCTGTGCACTCCAAACCCCCTACCCCTCTCCCTTGGCATGGAATCCGCTATGATTGCGTCCCTGGGGGCTGTCCTCAGGCCCTTTCCCACCCTTTCAAGAGAGGAAAAAACAAGTATGTGCTGCCATGCCCTTGAGAAGGAGAGCAGCAGCCTGAAGGCAGCCGAGGTCAGATAGCCAGAGGAGACGAATACCTTTCTCTTTCCTGTTTTGTCAGACCAGTACCCGCAGACAACCTTCAGCAGGCTTGATATGCTCTCCCTCAGCCCGCCAATTAGTCCGATAATGAGGCCGGTTCCGCCCAGGGAGGCAATAAACATCGGCAGTATCGGCATTATCATCTCGCTGCTTAAATCATTAAGAAAGCTGACAATGCCGAGCAGGAGCACGTTGGCGCTGATTCCCCCCACATATTTATTTTCCATAGTTCATGTATTGGAAGGTAAACTAAAAGATTCCTTGGTGTGTGACAGGCGGACAGGTGAGGAGTCAGAGAAATAATATTTAAATGCATAATACAAATATCCACCATGAAAATACCAATTAATTACAAGGTTCTCTCAGTTATCCTGTTGTTGGCTGTTTTGCTTCTGGCAGGACAGATAGGACTCAATGCCTACAGCGGATACATGACAGAGACTGTGAGTGATTCATATACAGCTGGCTACGGTGACGGTGTGGCAGCAGCAATAAGGCAGCTTGTGGTTGAGACAGGAAACTGCGATCCGGTTCCTGTTCGTTTCGACAATGTCACAAGGAACCTGATAGACATAGCATGCCTGCAGCAGGGCTGAGTCCTCTTTAAGGCTCTGAGGCACAGCACCCAATTCGGTTACAGTTTTTTATATTCTCATTCCCCTTCACAGATTTATTTACAAGATTCAATAATATACTATGGAGCACCCCTACAGAAGGTACCTGATACTGTTGCCACTTATCCTGGCTGCTATGCTTCTGGCAGCCTCAATGACAGGATACCTTGTTTACAGGGATTATTCCTACACAGACAGTATCGGGGTGCTGGCAGACAGCGGCACAGAGAGCTTCTCATGGAGTCCTGAAACCCCCGGAGAGCTCGAGTATGTAATGATATCAGGCTTCGTCAGGGGCAACGGAAGCGCGCGCGTCTACCTGCAGAGTGGGGATGAAAGACACCTTATTCTAGACAGCGAACACCTCTCAGCAGCTTCTGCAGGCTCCCCTGTAACAGGCATACTGGCCGGCCTGGATATGAACGAATCAGGAGGGGATTCCGGCGAGCCTGTATCTGGCGAACTGCCGCAGGGAAGCGAAACAACAGAAACCGATTATTCCCAGGAAGCCCCAGAGGAGGCAGGCCCTTCAGGAGGGGAGCCCGCTCCTGATGAGGCCGAGGAAGGCGGGACACCTGAGGAAACAATTCCAGCCGGGACTGCGGAAACTCAGCCAGAAGAGAGCGCGGCAAATGAAACAGAACCGCCTGAGGAAACCCCCACAGAAACCGATGCAGGTATGGGCAATGAAACAGAACCGGCCCAGACCCCTGAGAATGTCACAGGGCCGCTGAATGCAACTGAAGAGAACATGACAGGCTACGAGGAGCCAGCTAATGTCACAGTCCCTGAATCAAACATGACAGAGCAGGCGAATGAGACCCTGCTGCCTGATAACGTGACAGGGGCTAACGTGACAGGGCCTGCAGGAGAGGAGAACATAACAGAAGAGGTGCCTCCTGTAACAGAGCCGGTTGAGATGGCCTTTGAGGGTCAGTGTATTGACACATGCTCCCTGGAGGGCTTCTCAGAAGAAAGCTACCTGCTTGTCTTCGAGATAGAGCCCGGGACAGTTATGAGAATTGACAGCATAGAATATTCCATCAGGGTTCCCCAGGAACCAGAGAACGTAACAGCCCCTGAAAACATCACAGAAACCCCGCCTTCTGAAAACCTGACAAATATAACAGCCCCTGAAAACATAACCGGGCTCCTGGAAGCAAACCTGACATTTTTTGAATGTATAGGCCTAAACAAGAGCATCCAGCTCCTTTCAGCCGAGCTCCTGGATATGTGGGCCAGGGGCTTTGGCATGCATAAATGCAACTCAACAGAGGACTGCAACGAGAAGATATCATCCATGGCCTCGGGGGGCATAATAACGCTTGAGGGGGCCCTGGAGTGCAGCGGAGACTGTCTCGAGTTCAGGGATTCCATGAATATAATCCTCGACTGCATGAACAACCCAATAACCGGAAACGGCAGTGGCAGCGGGATATCCCTGGAGAACTCCACCTATGTTATAATAAAGAACTGCGACGTGAGCGGCTTTGAGAGGGGCATAGCGCTTGACAAGGATTCTGACTTCAACATAATAACCAACACCAAGGCCGGCTCGAATGTAAGGGACATAACCATACCATCATCAGTTTCCAATATAATGAACAACATAAATGCCACAATAACTGTCTCAGGACGGGGTGCCTGACTGCCAGCCCTTCAGCCGGGTTTCAAGCTTTTATCATATCACATCATATAATAAAATATGAATTCTGGCGTTGCAGGAGTCTTGGTTCTGTCCTGGCTTGCGTTTTTCACACTAGTTCCTTTCTCCTCATCCATATCGGTTGGTGAGGATGACTACACCTCGAATTTCACGACAATAACAAGGGGCGGCGGAAATGCCTCGGCCTCGGATATCAGTGGGCTTTCCGCCATTGACCAGTTCGGTTACGGCATAACAGAATCCGGAGAAACCAAGATGAAGCTGGGGTTGATGTACCTTCTTGCGGGACCCAAACCATTCTATATATATCTAGAGAGCCCTGCAAACAACTCGATTAACACCACAGACAGGACCCCGGACTTCACCTTCAATGTCTCTGGCAACATCGTTACAGACTACAACTGCTCCCTCTGGACCAACAGGACGGATATAGGCACGGGCACGCCCGTCCTGAATGCCTACAACTCATCAACCGAGAACGGAACCTCGACAACACTGACAAGCCAGAGCCTGGCAAACGGATACTATGAATGGTGGGTGGAATGCACTGACAATGTCCAGGATACATCCAACCAGTCAGACAAATGGAACCTCAGCATACAAATCCCCTCCATAAACATATATGTTGACCACCCCCTCAACCAGAGCTATTCCAGCCAGCACCTTAACCTCAACATAACGGTCTCCAGGGACGCCTTTTCCTGCTGGTGGAACCTGGACCAGGGAACCAACCACACCATGACGGGCTCGGGAACCGACTGGGACGACGTGATAGACACGGGCGGCGACGGCCTCTTCCACCTCCTGGTCTACTGCAACGACACCAACGGCGACCTCGGTTACAACAGTACTATATATTTCACAGTAACCACCATGCAGATAAAGCTCACCAGGCTCTTCTGGCCAGACCCCCTCATGGCAGGCGAGAACGAGACCGTTGATGTCAACACCACGGTCAAGGTCAACCGCACAGTAAACGATGTCTACCAGATAAACATCACCGACCAGATACCCTGGGACTTCACCCCACCCCAGGCCTCCCAGGTAACGGTCTACTTCTTTGACTACTCCGAGTGGGAGCAGACAGACATAACAACCAACGCCACTGTCAGCATTGATATCCTTGACCAGTCAGGGAGCCTTCCCACACTTCTGATGGTCAACATAACCAACATCTCCCAGACCGATGCAGGGGGCTACCTCCAGGAGAACGACTCCATACTCCTTGTCTATACCATGACATCATCCCAGATGGAGGCCGCAAGCTACCGCCTTGTCTATACCAATGCCACTGTGACAGACAACACAAGCCAGGAGAAGTCGGACTGGCTCCTCGAGAACATCACCGCCTTCCAGGTGGTTCTGAGGGGCTACAAGACCATATCCATACCAGACCTCTCCAACCCCCAGAACCTGAGCGTGGAGATAATATTCACCTCCATGGGAGGTCCGACCTCTGGCATCTACATAGCAGACTACCTCCCTGACGGCGCGAACATCACTGACCTGAACGTGACACTCTACAACTCCAGCAAGGGGGCCTGGGTCCAGCTGGTCAACGGCTCGGACTACTACATCGACCTTGACAACCCCCTGGACCACATCCTTCCCGGAGGAGAGAACGTTGATGTCTACCACTACAACTTCAGCTATTCCTGCAGTAACTGGGACTGCAACCTCTACAACAACGATACAATCAGGATAGAATACAACGTGACCATCTTGGGAGGCGGCTCCTGGATACTCCCGACCATCATCGCCGGCTACGACCCAACCTACAAGAAGCACATAAAGACCGAGATGCACGCTGAGCTGAGCGTGCCGCTTTTCGATGTCGAGCTCGAGCTGATTACAAAGCTCCTCAGCCCAGGGGATACGCTCATGGCACTTCTGAAGCTCCTGAATGTCGGCGGACCCAAGGCAAAGGTGGATGTGGCTGCAAGCTATTCAGCCAGGACCATGGACGGGGAGCTTATCACCGAGGCCACTGACACATTTGCCGTGGTTGAGAAGAAGGAAAAGGAGCTTTCACTCGACCTTCCAAGGGACATAAAACCAGGCCGCTATACATTCGAGGCCTTTGTCACCTATACAGGAAGGGAGGCCATATCCACCAGGGTTTTTGAGGTGACAGGTGAAGGGGCAGGGGTTCCGGGCCTTGGCGGGAGCTGGCTCTACATACTCATAGCTACACTGGCACTCTTCCTAGGCTTCATGTACATCAGGCTGGGAAGGAGAATAGGCAGGGTAGAGCAGTCCAGGCCTGGCTAAAACAGAATCCCTCAAAAAATGCTGTCGAGCCCTGAAACCAAACACCTCCAGATTTCTGTCGACATCTGAGACCCCCTTTATCGACACTTCATTATATATTTCCTATAACCACCAATTATACTGCATATTACAGTTAATTAATAAAAAATTGGCTTGCTATATATCGAAAAATGAAAAGCCCTGAAGAAACATATACCGAAAAATATATTTTCTGGAATACAAAAGTATTTAAAGGAGTTGCTTCCAAAAAATAAAACGTTAAAACGAAACGTTTATTCGAAACGTTAAAACGAAACGTTAAAACGAATCGAAAAAACGATTCGAAAAATGGAACTGAACCACTCAGACATACTTGGCGGCGTGTCTAGATGGCATCGGAGATAATACCAATAATAGGAACGAAGACAAAGCAACTTGTACTTATTTTTCTATCGAACCATAAGGAGGAGTTCAGCGTCAAGGGCCTTCATGAGCAGCTGGACATACCCGAGTCCACACTGAGCAAGAACCTTGACAATCTCAGAGAGTCAGGAATCCTTAATGCAAGGAAAGAGGGCAAATTCAAATATTATATCTTGAATCCGAGGTTCGCTTCTGCCTTCAGGGAGAGCTTCAGGGGCCTTGGAAAGGCCGCCTCAGCCCTCAACAAGAAAGGAGCTGCGGTGTTTGTTCTGCTCTTTCTTGCCCTTTTCTTTACGCCCCTTGCTGTGCAGGCAACCCAGATACCCCAGGCCCTGAATGTCCAGGGAAAGCTCACCAACTCCACCACCGGGGCCGCCCTTACCGGTGACTTCAACCTCACATTCAGGCTCTACAACCAGCCCTCCGGAGGGACAGCCCTCTGGGCAGAGAGCCAGGAGCTTCAGACCGGTGACGGGGTCTATGATGCGGTTCTCGGTCTCACCCAGTCCCTCACTCTGGACTTTGACAAGAACTACTACCTGGGCATTGAGGTCAACTCAAGCGGGGAGATGACACCCAGGGTCAATATCACCTCCGCTCCCCACACCTTCAGGGCCATAATGGCCGAGAACCTCACCTGCACGGACTGCCTCGATACCACCCAGATCCAGGATGTCTACGTATCCAACCAGGGCGACGAGATATCCGGGGACCTCAATATAACAGGCTCCCTGAACGTTTCTGAGAACATAACATCCTCCTACGGCATCTTTGACTTCCTTTACGAGAGTGGCAACCCCCTGACCAGCCTCTACTGCGCCCTCACGGGCTGCACCATGTCCGGGACCCTGGAGTCCCAGGACCTCATCCCAAAAACGAACAAGACCTATTCCCT